>X190_Common_House_Gecko__coassemble_258_pt1 | contig 26875 bp, 19 predicted proteins | sample X190_Common_House_Gecko__metabat2_low_PE_001 | metagenome-assembled genome bin X190_Common_House_Gecko
GCGGCTCGGCCTGCGGCGGCGTGCCCGGCTCGGACGGAGCGGGCGGCGGTGCCGGCTCCTGGCCCGTCTCCGGAGCCGGCGACGGAGCGGGCGGGGGCGGCGGCTGCGCGTACGCGGGCAGTGCGGTGCGCCCGTCGCCGAGCGGGGTCGTGTCGAACGTGATCCACCCGTAGTGCGGGAAGTACGCCTCCACCCACGCGTGGGCGTCGTTGGTCGTGATCACCCGCTGGTCGCCGTCCTGGTAGCCGGGCGTGAAGCCGACCGCCACGCGGGAGGGGATGCCTTCGGAACGCAGCAGCACGGCCATCGACGAGGCGAACTGCTCGCAGAACCCGCGCTTGCCGCCGAACAGGAAGTCCTCCAGCGCGGAGCCGCCTGCGGGCGGGGCGGTGCTGAGGTCGTAGCGGAAGCCGTTGGCCGGGTCGGTGAAGAACCGCTGCAGCGCCATCGCCTTGTCGAACCGGGCCGGCGCGCCAGCGGTGACCTGATCGGCCAGCTCGGAGATCCGCGGCGTCACTCCGGCCTTGTCCAGGTAGGTCCGGTCGACCGGCTCCGGTCCGGTCGCGTTGCGCAGCGCCTCCGGGCTGGGGGACGGCAGCCGGAGCTGCTCGGTGTAGGGGCGGCTCTGCTGGCGGGTCTGGGTGAACACGATTCCGCTGGCCGGGTCGTAGCGCCAGCCCGCGCCCATCCCGGACACCCCGGTCGGCATCCCGAAGATCGGCAGCCACGGGTCGCGGTAGCCGACCGGGTCGATGCCGACCGTCGCGGTCGGACCCGGCGCGACGGTGTCGGTGCCCTCCGGCGGCGGCAGCGGCTGCTGGGCGTCCACGCCGCGAGTCAGCGGGCCGAGGCTCCAGCCCTGTTGCGGGTCGAACCTGCTCAGCGTCATCGCCCGCAGGTACGTCTGCTCCGGCAGGCCGCGGACCCGGAACAGGTCCGCCTCGTCATCCCGGTTGAGCTGGCCGCGCAGCGAGGTGAACGGGCGCAGCCCGACGCCGCCGCTGCCCGGCCCGTACCCGGCCGAGTTCGAACCGGGCAGCCGCCCCTCGGTGCCCACTCCGGTGAACACGACCCCGGTGAGCAGCCCGATCACGGCGGCCGCTGCACCCAGCGCGGCACCGCGGGAACCGAGCGACCAGCTGTCCGGCCGCCCCTGCACATGCCTGCCCGCCGATGCCAGCAGCAGCGCGAACCCGGCGGCGCTGATCGCGAACGTCCACCACGGCAGCATGCTCTGGGCCAGCGAAGCGGGGATGGCGACCACGCACAGCAGCACCAGACCGGCCACCGCCGGCGTGCCCGCGGTCACCGCGATCACGTCGATCAGCGCGGCGACGAATCCCAGCCCGAGGCACACCAGGCACTGCAACGCCGGGTCGGCGGCCACCGGCGGAACACCTCCGCGCACCGCCCCCAGCGCCTCGGAGAGCACCTCGGACAGCTGCCCCACGGCGGCCGGACCCGGCAGCACGCCCAGCACCGCTTGCTGGGTGAACAGCGCCGAAAGCAGCGCGAGCAGCACGACGAGCTGGGCGATCGCGACCAGCGGCGGCCACCAGCGCAGCGTGCGGCCGAGCAGCCCGGTCCCGCTGACCACCGCGACCGTCAACGCCGCCGGAACCATCCAGCGCGCGTCGGCGAAGATCCCGGTGAACGAGGTCGCCGCGCACAGCACGGCAACCGCGGCCGCCAGCGTCGCGCGAATCGCCTGGCCGTCGATCACGAAGCCACCTCCGCCGCACCGGCCTGGCACAACCGGCCCCAAGCCCCGGCCATCGACGTCTTCGGCCCGCGCACCACGACCACGCTCCAGCCCGCCGTGCGCAGCCGTTCGGCGGTGCGCTGCGCGTCGAAGGACCCGTCCGAGTCGCCCGTCCAGGCGGGCACGTCCAGCAGCAGCGCCAAGCTGCGGGCGCGCTCCGGGCGCAACCGCGTCAGCTCACCGACACCGGCCGTGCTGGTGGCACCGAGGACGGCGATCAGCTCCTGGCCGTTGCCGGGATCCTGCGGGCACACCAGGTCCCGCTGCGCCGACGGCCGCACCGCCGCGAGCGCCTCCAGCATCGCCGAATCGTCCTGGCCGCCGTCGAACGGGCCCGGACCGCCCGCCAGCGCGGCACCGTCCTCTGTGATCAGCCGAACCTGCTGGTCGTGCGCGTGCAGGTGCGCGCAGATGCTCGCCGCGGCCGAGACCGCCCACTCCAGGCTGGAGGCCGCGCCGCTGCCGCGGTGCGCAGCCGTTCGCCGGTCCAGCAGCACCGTCACGCCGCCGTGCCAAGGCCGCTCCTCGACCCGCACCATCAGCTCGTCGCGCTTGGCGGTGCTCTTCCAATGCACCCGCCGGATGTCGTCGCCGTGCCGGTACTCCCGCACCATCGTGTCGTCGTCGCCGTGCCCGGCGCGCAGCCGCGTGGTGCCGTCCTCGCCGGTGCCCAGCCCCGAACCGGCGGGCAGACCGCCGAGCGGGACCACCCGCGGCACCGCCACCAGCCTGCTGCGGCCGCCGAGCTCGTGGCCGAACTCGGCCAGCCCGAACGGATCGCCGACCCGGGTGCGCAGCGGCCCGATCTGGTGGATGCCGCGCAGCTGCGGCGTGACCTGGTAGTCCAGCACCGCGCCCGCGCGGCGGACGTGCTCGACGCGGAAGTACGGGTGGGAACTGAGCGCGTGCGGCACCTCGTCCTCCAGCTGCAGCCCGCCCAGCGGCACCGCACCCGAGCCGGTGACGTGCAGCCGGACTTCCGCCTGCGCACCGACCTGGACCCGGCCGGGCAGCACCTCCCGCCGCACCCGCAGCCCGTGCCGGACGCGGGCGGCGACGACCATCGCCAGCAGCGGCAGCACTACGACGAAAGCGGCGATCCGCAGCAGGTCCCGCTCGTCGAGCGCCACCGAGCACACTGCGGCGGCCACGCCCGCCGCCAGCAGGCAGCGGCCGCGCACGGTCAGGCCGGACAGCAACGGCTACCGCCCGGCGTCGCCGCGCGGCACCTCGACGCGGCGCAGCAGCGAGCGCACCAGGTCCGAAGCGGAACGCCTGGTGGCGCGGGCCTCGCTGGTCAGCACCAGGCGGTGCGCCAGCACCGGCACGGCGACCTCCTGCACGTCGTCCGGGACCACGTAGTCCCGGCCGGACAGCGCGGCCTGCGCCCGCGCGGCGCGGATCAGCTGCAGCGTCGAGCGCGGCGAGGCGCCCAGTCGCAGTTCCGGCAGCGACCGGGTGGCGCTGACGATCTCGATCACGTAGCGGCGCAGCTCGGTGCTCACGTGCACCTCGCGCACCGCCTGCAGCAGCGCGCGGATCCGGCCGCCGTCGGCGACCGGGCGCAGCTGGTCCATCGGCTCGTGCCCGGTGTGCTCGTCGACCATGGCCAGTTCGGCCTGCGGATCCGGGTAGCCGACCGACACGCGGGCGGTGAAGCGGTCCCGCTGCGCCTCCGGCAACGCGTAGGTGCCCTCCATCTCCACCGGGTTCTGGGTGGCGATGACCATGAAGGGCGCTTCCAGCGGGTAGGTCTCGCCGTCGACGGTGACCTGGTTCTCCTCCATGCACTCCAGCAGCGCCGACTGGGTCTTCGGGGATGCGCGGTTGATCTCGTCGCCGACCACGATGTTGGCGAACACCGGGCCGGGCCGGAACTCGAAGGACTCCGCCTGCCGGTTGTACATCGCCACGCCGGTGATGTCGCTGGGCAGCAGGTCCGGGGTGAACTGGATGCGGTTCACGGTGCAGTCGATGGACCGGGCCAGCGCCTTGGCCAGCGAGGTCTTGCCGACGCCCGGCACGTCCTCGACCAGCAGGTGGCCTTCGGCGAGCAGGGTGACCAGTGCCACCCGCACGACCTCGGGCTTGCCGACCAGCACCTGTTCCACGTTCGCCGCGATCCGCTGCAGCGTCGAGTGCAGGCCGGCGATGGTGCCGGGTTCGGCCGGCTGTTGCGTGCCGCCGTCGCCGGAGCCGGGTTCGGCTTGCCCGCCACCGGCGTAAGCGGTGCCGGATGTGGGCATGTTGGGCGTCACGCAACCTCCAAGGTGCTGCTCCGGGCGCCGCGGCGAGTCACCTTCCGCGTGGGCCCTTCCGCGCGGGCGCTGTTCCGGCGCCGCAGGCGGGCGATCACGGCGATCGTCGGCTGATCGCGCGCTGAGCGTGCCTCCGCAGTGTGCCAAACCGGCGTCGGAGTCCGTACCGGTGCCGGTGGCCTGGCCGTTCCCCACCTTCCCCCACGCCCGACCCCCGGCATCCGCACGGGAGGGCGGGCGGGGTTGCCGGGGGAGATCCCGATCGGGTGTTTCGGCGCAGTCCGGTGCCGAGTGCCGCACCACGTCCCCCACCCCGCACCACTTGCGTTAAGAGGCCGTTTAGCTGGGCAAACGCCCGACTCGCCGCGGCGTGTCGGGCTCCGGTCCCGGTTGACGGTGGAGGGAAGTGGGGTACTGTGGCGCCCGGTGGGGCAAACGGGGGCTCCGCCCGGCTCCGGGGAGCGCCGAGGTGGCCCGGTGCGACCGCCGCTGGTGGCGCAGCGGCAGGCACCGCCGATCGCCCGTCGTTGCCGGAGTCGTCGGACCGTCGGGTCCGCGGGGGAGGTGGTCCCGGGATGTTCCTCGGTACCTACAGCCCCAAGCTCGACGACAAGGGGCGTCTGACGCTGCCTGCGAAGTACCGGGACGCACTGGCAGGGGGGCTGATGGTCACCAAAGGGCAGGACCACTGCCTCTACGTCTTCCCGCGTGCCGAGTTCGAGCAGCTGGCCCGCAAGGTCGCCGAGGCCCCGCTCACCAACGAATCCGTCCGCGCCTACCAGCGGTACCTGTTCGCGGGCACCGACGAGCAGCGCCCGGACGGGCAGGGCCGGATCCCGATCGCACCGGAACTGCGCCGCTACGCGGGACTGGACAAGGACTGCGTGGTGATCGGCGCGATCAACCGGCTGGAGATCTGGAACGCCGAACGGTGGCAGTCCTACCTCGACGAGCACGAGGAGAGCTACGCCCAAGCCAGGGAGGAGGTCCTGCCCGGGTTGTTCTAGCGGGACCGGTGGCGTCCGGCCTCGGTCCGCCTCGGCGTCCTGGTGCACCTTCCCCGGCACCAGGAGGCACGGGCGGGCTGGGACCAGGCGTGATCGGTGCCGCCGGGCGGGAACTTCCGCGAGGCCGCTGCGGCGCCGCGTTGGTGAGACAGCTGTGCAGGTGGACGAGCCTGCCGCCGCCGCAGGGGCGGTGGCGCGGACCAGGTATGCGGGAGGGAGGGACCGCAGTGACCGACGCATCGGAAGCCGGCGGCTCCGCCCGCGACCGGCACGTTCCGGTGGCGCTGGCGCGCACGCTGGAATTGCTCGCGCCCGCGCTCGCCGACCGCCCCGCGGTCGCGGTGGACGCGACGCTGGGCATGGGCGGGCACGCGGAAGCGCTGCTGCGCGCGCACCCGCAGCTCACGCTGATCGGCCTGGACCGCGATCCGGAAGCGCTGCGGCTCGCGGGCCTGCGGCTGGCGGAGTTCGCCGACCGGCTGCACCTGGTGCACGCGGTCTACGACGAGTGGGCCGAAGTGCTCGACCGCCTCCAACTGCCCACTGTGGACGCGGTGCTGTTCGACCTCGGGGTCTCGTCGCTGCAGCTGGACGAAGCCGAGCGCGGATTCGCCTACGCCCGGGACGCGCCGCTGGACATGCGGATGGACCCGGGCGCCGGGCAGAGCGCGGCCGACGTGCTCAACACCTACTCGAACGGCGAACTGGTCCGGATCCTGCGCGACTACGGCGAGGAGCGATTCGCCTCCAAGATCGCCGGCGCGATCGTGCGGGAGCGCGGCAAGGAACCGTTCGACCGCAGCGATCGGCTGGTGCGACTGGTCTACGACGCGGTGCCCGCGGCGAGCAGGCGCACCGGCGGGCATCCGGCGAAACGCACCTTCCAGGCGTTGCGCATCGAGGTCAACGCCGAGCTCGACGTGCTCGGGCGGGCGCTGCCCGCGGCGCTGGACTCGCTGGCCGGGGGCGGGCGGATCGTCGTGCTGTCCTACCACTCGCTGGAGGACCGCCTGGTCAAGCGGGCGATGGCCGAACTCGCCCGGTCCCGCACTCCGATCGACCTGCCCGTGGAACTTCCCGGGCACGGTCCGCAGCTGCGGCTGCTGACCCGGGGCGCCGAGCTCGCGGGCGAACAGGAAGCGGCGGAGAACCCGCGGGCCGCGTCGGTGCGGCTGCGCGCCGCCGAACGGATCAAGGAGGCGGCATGACGGCACCGACTCGCGCCAAGACGGCTGCTTCGCGCACCGGCACCGCGGGCAAGAAGAACACCACCGAGAAGGGCAAGTCGCAGCAGTCCGGGGCGGACAAGACTGCGACCCAGAAGACGGCGACGCAGAAGACCGGGACGCAGAAGACCGCGACCCAGAAGACCGCGACCCGCCGGAACTCGGCGACGAAGTCCAAACAGGACACCAAGGCTCGCGGCCGGTCCGCGGCCGCCGAACGCGCCTACAACCGCCGGGAGGAACGCCGGGAACGCTCCGCCCGGGAAGCTCCGGAACGCCGCCCGCGCGGGCAGCGCCCGGCGGTCGAGCAGCGCCAGCCGCGGCTGCTGCGGCTCAGCGCGGTGCGCCCGGCGGCCCGCCAGTTGCAGGCCAAGGTGGCGACCTCGCGGGCGCCGCTGGTCGTCGTGGTGATGGGCGTGCTGGGGGTGGGCCTGGTGACCTCGCTGTCGCTGTCCATCGCCACCGTCGGCGGTTCCTACCGGCTGCAGCGCTCCGGTGCGGAACTGACCGCGCTCAACGAGCAGCGCGAGCTGCTGCTGCGGGAGGTCAGCAACATGGACTCCACCCCCGCCTTGCAGCGCAAAGCCGCCGAGCTGGGCATGGTGCCGCCGGACTCGCCGCCGGCGCACCTGCTGGTGCAGCCGGACGGCGGTGTCCGCACGATCGGTGATCCGCAGGCGGCGACCGCGCCCGAACCCGCGACGCCGCCGCCCCCGCCGCCGGTTTCCCCGCCGTCGATTCCGCAGCCGCCGGCTCCGCAGTCACCGGCGCCGCAGCCGCCCCCGGACGGGCAGCAGGTGCCTGATCCGCAGCGGCAGGCCGTGCCGATCCCGGCGGTGGAGGGGCGCTGATGGTCCGCAGGGGGACGCGGCCCGCCGGGGGGAGCCGGCGGACCGCGCGCACCGACGTGGCCGGCAGCGCGCGGCGGTTGAAGATCGGCCGCCTGCTGCTGGTGCTGGCGCTGGTGCTCACCGGGGGGAAGCTGGTCCAGGTCCAGGGCTTGCAGGCGCAGCAGCTGTCCGCGGACGCCGCCAAGCAGCGCCACACCGTCTCGGCGATCCCCGCCGAACGCGGTTCGATCATCGACCGCAGCGGCAACGTGCTGGCGTTCAGCAGCGAAGCCAGGCAGCTGTACGCGACGCCGAACAAGCTCACCGAGGACCAGAACGAGGAACACGCGAAGAACCCGGCGGAACCGACCGCCGAGCAGTACAAGCACGAGGTCGCCCGCTACATCCACCAGGTGCTCGGCGACCGGGTCGACGAGCGGCAGATCACCGAGGCGCTGTTCAGCGACTCCAGCTACGTCAAGATCGGGCCGGTGATCGACCCCGGCGCCGCGCGCCTGATCACCGAGAAGTACTCGCAGATCGGCGCCGAGTACCGCGCCACCCGCGAATACCCGGCGGGCGACACCGGTTCGGCGGTGCTCGGCGGTGCGCGGTGGAGCGAGGACGCGGGCAAGGTGCTGGGCAGGATCGGGCTGGAGGGCTCGCTGGACAAGCTGCTCGCGGGCACCGACGGCAAGAAGGTCTCGGACACCGCGATGGGCAGCGACCTGGTCATCCCCGGCACCGAGCGGCAGGTCCAATCGGCCGTGCCCGGCTCCGACGTCGGGCTGACGCTGGACTCCGACGTGCAGTACATGGTCCAGGACAAGCTGACCAAGTACGCGCGCAAGACCCAGGCGCGCAGCGCCAGCGCGGTGGTGCTCGACGCGCACACCGGTGAGGTGTACGCGCTGGCCAACGACAAGTCGTTCGACCCGAACTCGCCGAAGTGGGGCCCGGACGGGCTCGGCAACCCGGCCGTGACCACGCCCTTCGAACCGGGTTCGGTGAACAAGGTGATCACCGCGGCCGGGGCGATCGAGCACGGGATCAAGCGCCCGGAGACGGTCATGCAGGTGCCGGGTTCGATCAAGGTCGCGGACCGCACCGTCGGGGACGCCTGGTCGCACGGCACGATCCCGTTGACCTTCACCGGCGTGCTCGGTAAGTCGTCCAACGTGGGCACGCTGATGACCGCGCAGGAACTCGGGCCGGACCGGTTCAACGAGCTGGTGCGCAAGTTCGGACTGGGCCAGCCCACCGGCATCGGCCTGCCCGGCGAGAGCGGGGGCACGGTGCCGCCGCGGGAGGAATGGTCCGGCAGCACGTTCGCGAACCTGCCGATCGGGCAGGGCCTTTCGATGACGGTGCTGCAGATGGCCGGGATGTACCAGACCATCGCCAACGACGGGGTGCGGGTGCCGCCGCGGATCATCTCCTCGGAGGTGCGCCCGGACGGCACGCGGGTGGAAAAGCCGCCCCCGGACGGGGTGCGGGTGGTCAGCCCGCAGACCGCGCACACGGTGAAGGACATGTTGCGCGGCGTGGTGCAGGGCGCGCCGAAGCAGCAGGGCACCGGCAAGGACGCGGCGCTGGAGGGGTTCCAGATCTCCGGCAAGACCGGTACCGCGCAGCAGGTCAACCCGGCGTGCAACTGCTACAGCCAGTCCTCGAACTGGATCACCTTCGCGGGGATCATGCCCGCGGACGATCCGCGGTTCGTGGTCGGGCTGATGCTGGACGCGCCGAAGAAGGGCCTGCCGGACTCGGATTCGGCTGCTCCGTTGTTCCACGACATCGCCGCGTACCTCGCGCAGCGCTACCAGATCCCGCTCTCCCCGGAACCCGCGCCGGTGCAGACCTTGCAGGTCCACTAACGGCGTGCTCGCGGTTCCAGCGCGTGCACGGGCCGTTCGCGCCACGGCCCGTGCACGGCTCACGTCAGGCGGGGCAGGACGGTTCCGCCGGTGCGGGCGGTGCAGCGCGGCGCACCTCGCGGGTCGTGCTCCCACGAGCCCTCCCCGAAAACCAGCGGAACCGTCGACCTGACGGGATGCAACGCTAAGCGAATGGGCACCCGCGGCACCACAAAATTGCACGAGACGGACCAACAACTTCGCACGGACGGCCCCGGCCGTACGTCGGGTCCTCGCCTGGCCGGCCACGGGGTGGCATCGGCTTTCTGCCGAACGTGTGTGACCCCTTCAGTGCACTTGCCGCCGACATTGGGCGCGGCGCCGGATATTCGGGCGGTTGAGCGGCGGATTACCGCAGTTCTCCGATGTTTTTGGATCATGGCGCTGAGCTGGTGAAACTTGCTCGGCGCCGGTCCGCGGGCGGTGGTGTGAGCGACGGTTCGCGACCCGCTCCAGAACGCAGTTATCGAATATCACCGAATCGGCGGTGTCGCCGATCGTTCAGGAATGCGGGAGGTCGGAATCGTTGTTCGCGGTTTCTGCCCGAGTTCGGACAACGGCCGCGATGCGGCGATTCGCGGAGCGGGATTCCGCCGCGTTTTCGGCGAATTGCGGGCGGCGCTTCCGGCGGCCCCTGCGCGGCGCCGCGCGAAAACGACCGAGTGGTCCCGGTCGCGTCAGCGGGCGAGTACCCGGCGCGCACAGCCGACCATGAGCATGACCCGTCAAGTGGTACCGGTAGCCTTGCGCGACTTGCCTTCCGCGGTCGCGACAGCCCCGCCTCGACCCGCTCACGTCGAGCCGGTGCGGATCCAGCAGCTCGCCGAGAACATCGGTGCGCGGGTCATCGACGTTCCTGGTCATTCCCCCGGCGCGGGGGTCGTGACCGGTGCGACGCTGCGGGCGCAGCACGTGCTCGACGGCGATCTGTTCGCCGCGCTCCCGGGCACCCGGGTGCACGGCGCCGACTTCGCGGGCGAAGCGCTGAGCGCGGGTGCCGCCGCGGTGCTCACCGACCAGGCCGGGATCGACCGGGTCGCGCTGCTCGACGACCCGCGGGTGCGTTCCGGCGAGGTCGCGCTGCTGGTGCACGACGATCCGCGCGACGTGCTCGGTGCCGCTGCCGCCCGCATCTACGGCGACCCGTCCGGCAAGCTCGCGGTCCTCGGCGTCACCGGCACTTCCGGCAAGACCACCACCTGCTACCTGCTGGAGTCCGCGCTGCGCGCGGCCGGGCACACCACCGGCCTGGTCGGCACGGTGGAAACCCGCATCGCGGGGGAACGCCTGGAAAGCGCGTTCACCACTCCGGAGGCCCCGGACCTGCAGGCGCTGCTGGCGGTGATGGTCGAGCACGGCGTGACGCACGTGCCGATGGAGGTTTCCAGCCACGCGCTCGCGCTCGGCCGCGTCGGCGGCACCCGGTTCGCGGTCGGCGCGTTCACCAACCTGTCCCAGGACCACCTGGACTTCCACCGCGACCTGGAGGACTACTTCCAGGCCAAGGCGCTGCTGTTCGACGGCCGCTCGGAACGCGAAGTGGTGTGCGTGGACACCGAGTGGGGGCGCCGGCTGGTCACCGCGGACACCACGACCGTCTCCACCGCGGGCGACGCCTCCTGGACGCCCGGCCCGGTGCAGGCGTTCCCGACCGGTGAGCAGCGCTTCACCGCGCACGGCCCGGACGGCGACCTGGCGGTGCGGCTGCGGCTGCCCGGCCCGTTCAACGTGGCCAACGCGCTGCTGGCCGCCGGAGTGCTGCGCGCCGCCGGGATCCCGGCGGCGGCCGTCGAGCGCGGACTGGCCGAAGTGGACGTTCCCGGCCGGATGGAGCGCGTCGCGCTCGGCCAGGACTTCACCGCCGTCGTGGACTACTCGCACAAACCGGGCGCGGTCGCCGCGGTGCTCGACGCCGCCCGCGCGCAGGCCGGCGAGTCCCGCGTGCTGGTCGTGCTCGGCTGCGGCGGCGACCGGGACATCGCCAAACGGCCGCTGATGGGCGAGGCCGCCGCGCGCCGCAGCGACCTGCTGATCGTCACCGACGACAACCCGCGCAGCGAAGACCCCGCCGACATCCGCGCCGCCATGTTCGCCGGTGCGCTGGAAGTGCCCGCGGGCGAACGCGGCGAGGTCCGCGAGGTCGGCGATCGCCGCGAAGCCATCGGCGAGGCGGTGTCGCGGGCGCGCACCGGGGACGTGGTCGTGATCGCGGGCAAGGGCCACGAGACGGGGCAGGAGATCGCGGGGGTGGTGCACCCGTTCTCCGACCGCGACGAGGTCGCCGCGGCGCTGCGGCGCAGGCCGGCGCACGAACTTCAAGCCGCGCAAGGAAATCTGGGGGAGCCCACGTCCCCGGCCGGAGGCCGGGGCAGCAACGAGGAGGCAAGGTGATCCCGCTCAGCCTCGCTGACATCGCGCGAGCGGTCGGCGGCAGGCTCCACCACGCGGACGGCACCGAAACCGTCACCGGCCCCGTCGAGTTCGACTCCCGGAAGATCGGCCCCGGCGGGTTGTTCGTGGCGATGCCCGGTGAACGCGTCGACGGGCACGACTACGCCGCCGGAGCCGTCGCGGACGGCGCCGCCGGGGTGCTCGCCGCCCGCGAAGTGTCCACAGCGGACGCGCCGATCCCGTCGGTGATCGTTCCCGAGCTGCCCGCGCACCACCCGTCCCGCGCGATGGCGCTGGCGGGCGACGCCGACGGCAGCGGTGCTGCGGTGCTGGCCGGGCTGGCGCGGCTGGCCCGGCACGTGGTGGACCGGCTGCCGGAGCTGGCCGTGGTGGGGGTGACCGGATCGTCCGGCAAGACCTCCACGAAGGACCTCATCGCGCAGGTGCTGGAACCGGCCGGGCCGACCGTGGCGCCGCCCGGCTCGTTCAACAACGAACTCGGCCACCCGTGGACGGTGCCGCGCGCCGACGAGCACACCAGGCACCTCGTGCTGGAGCTGTCCGCGCGCGGCGTCGGCCACATCGCTGCGCTGTGCGAGGTGGCGCCGCCGCGGATCGGTGCGGTGCTCAACGTCGGCAGCGCGCACCTCGGCGAATTCGGCTCGCCGGAAGCCATCGCGCAGGCCAAGGGCGAACTCGTCGCGGCGCTGCCCGCGGCTGCCGACGGCGGAGTCGCGGTGCTCAACGCCGACGACCCGCTGGTGGCCGCGATGGCCGAGCGGACCGCGGCTCGCGTGGTCTTCGTCGGCGAGAGCCCGAAGGCGCAAGTCCGCGCCGAGGACGTCGAGCTCGACGAGCGGGCGCGGCCCACGTTCACGCTGGTCACCGCCGAAGGCTCGGCGCGGGTGAGCCTGCCGCTGCACGGCGAGCACCACGTCGGCAACGCGCTGACCGCCGCCGCGATCTCGCTGGAACTCGGCGCGACGCTCGCCGAGACCGCCGAACGGCTCGGTTCGGTGCGGCGCGTGTCCGCGCGGCGGATGGAGGTCGCCGAGACCTCCGGCGGCGTCACCGTCGTCAACGACGCCTACAACGCCAACCCGGAGTCGGTGCGCGCGGCGCTGAAAACGCTCGCGTCGATGACCAGGGGAAAACCCGGCCGCGCCTGGGCGGTGCTCGGGGTGATGGGCGAACTCGGCGAGTCCGGGGTCGCCGCGCACGACGAGATCGGGCGGCTGGCCGTCCGGCTCAACATCGACCGCCTCGTGGTCGTCGGTGACCAGGCGCGCGCGATGCACCAGGGTGCGTCGCTGGAAGGGTCGTGGGGAGAGGAGTCGGTTCTGGTGCCGGACGTCGATGCCGCCGTCGCGCTGCTGCGCGACGAGCTGCGTCCCGGTGACGTCGTGCTGGCCAAGGCGTCCAAAGTGGCCGCGCTGTGGCAGGTCGCCGAGGCGCTGACCGGGGGTGCCGCGTGAAGAGCATCCTCGTCGCCGCCGCGGTGGCGCTGGTCGTGTCCATCCTGTTCACCCCGTACCTGATCCGGATCTTCTCGAAGCAGGGCTTCGGCCAGGAGATCCGCGAAGAGGTGCAGAAGTCGCACTCGGCCAAGCGGGGAACGCCCACCATGGGCGGGATGGCGATCCTGGTCGCGATGTGGGCGGGGTACCTGGCCACCCACCTCACGGTGGCCGACCAGGCGCCGTCGGCGTCCGGGCTGCTGGTGCTCGGGCTGACCACCGCGCTGGGCATCGTGGGGTTCCTGGACGACTTCATCAAGATCCGCAAGCAGCGCAACCTGGGGCTGAACAAGACCGCGAAGCTGGTGGGGCAGCTGGTCGCCTCGGTGCTGTTCGCGATCCTGGCGATGCAGTTCCAGGACGAGGCGGGCATCACGCCCGCCTCCGAGCACCTGTCGTTCATCCGGGACATCACGGTCGTCTCGTTCGGCGTGGTCGGGTTCGTGATCTTCGCCTACATCGCGATCAGCGGCTGGTCCAACGCGGTCAACTTCACCGACGGCATGGACGGCCTGGCCGGCGGCACCGCGGCGATGGTGCTGGCGTGCTACGTGCTGATCTCGTTCTGGCAGCTGCGCTACGACTGCACCGCGCCCACCGGCGGTGGGCCCACACCGGCCTGCTACACGGTTCGCGACCCGCTGGACATCGCGGTGGTGGCGGCCGCGGCGATGGCCGCGTGCATCGGGTTCCTGTGGTGGAACGCGGCACCGGCGAAGATCTTCATGGGCGACACCGGTTCGCTGGCCATCGGCGGCCTGGTCGCCGGGTTGTCCATGGTGACCCGCACCGAGCTGCTGATGGTCGTCGTGGGCGGGCTGTTCGTGGTCGAGGCGCTGTCGGTGGTGCTGCAGATCGTGGTGTTCCGCAGCACGCGGCGAAGGCTGTTCCGGATGGCGCCGTTCCACCACCACTTCGAGCTGGCGGGGTGGGCGGAAACCACGGTGATCATCCGGTTCTGGATCCTGGCGGGGATCAGCGCGCTGTTCGGCCTCGGGCTGTTCTACGCGGACTGGCTGGCGCTGTCCGGGTCGTGAGCGGGATGGGGCCGCCTGCCCGGGCGGCCGCAGGCCAGGAGGATCGTCGGGGAATCAGGATCGTCGGGGAATCAGGGGAGCACGGCGTGGCGCAAGCATTGCGGGACCGGGACGTGCTGGTCGCCGGGGCCGGGGTGTCCGGGCGGTCGGCCGCGGAAGCGTTGCTGGCCGCGGGTGCCCGGGTGACGCTCACCGACGCCTCGGAGGAACGGCTCGCCGAGCTGGCCTCGCTGCGCGCCGAAGGCGCCGAGCTGGTGCCGGGCCTGGCGGAGCCGCCTGCAGGTACCGACCTGGTGGTGACCAGCCCCGGCTGGCGACCCGGCGTGCCGCTGCTGGCGGCCGCCGAAGCCGCCGGCGTCGAAGTCATCGGCGAGGTCGAACTCGCCTGGTGGCTGGACCGGCAACGCCCCGAACCGGCGGAGTGGCTCGCGGTGACCGGCACGAACGGCAAGACCACCACCGTCGGGATGCTGGAGTCGGTGCTGCGCGCGGCCGGTGCGGACGCGGTGGCCTGCGGCAACGTCGGGCTCCCGGTGGTGGACGCGGTGCGCGCCGGGCATCGGGTGCTCGCGGTGGAGCTGTCCAGCTTCCAGCTGCACTGGTCGCGGTCGCTGGCCGCGCACGCCGGTGTCGTGCTCAACCTCGCCGACGACCACCTCGACTGGCACGGGTCGATGGACGCCTACGGGGCGGCGAAGGCGAAGGTGTACGCGGGCAACGCCGTCGCGGTGCACAACGTCGACGACGAGTGGTCCGCGAAGCTGGCCGCCGGGACGCAGCGGGCGGTGTCGTTCACGCTGTCCGAGCCGGGGGCCGGGCAGCTCGGCATCTCCGGCGGCGCGCTGGTCGATCGGGCCTTCGGCGGTGTCGGCGACGCCTTCGGCGAGGACGTGCGGCTCGCCTCGATCGCCGACGTGCATCCCGCGGGCCCGCACAACCAGGCCAACGCGCTCGCCGCGGCCGCGCTCGCCCGCGCGCACGGCGTCGAACCCGAAGCGGTTTCCCGCGGGCTGCGCGAATTCGAGCCCGGAGCGCACCGCTCGGTGGTGATCGCCGAAGCCGCCGGTGTGACCTATGTGGACGATTCCAAGGCGACCAACCCGCACGCCGCGGACGCCGCGCTGCGCGCGCACCCGCGGGTGGTGTGGATCGCGGGCGGGCTGCTCAAGGACGCCGACGTCACCGACGTCGTCGCGCGCAACGCCGAACGGCTGGACGCGGTGGTGCTCATCGGACGCGACCGGGGCAAATTCGCCGACGCACTGGCCCGACACGCCCCCCGGGTGCCGATCGAGCAGGTCGCGGCGGGAGACGATGCGGGCATGGCACAAGCAGTCCAGCTGGCGGCCGGGCACGCCCGGCCTGGCGCGGCGGTCCTGCTCGCGCCCGCGGCCGCCTCGATGGACATGTTCACCGACTACGCGCACCGCGGCCGGGCGTTCGCCGACGCGGTGCGCGCCCTGCCCGCCGTCGCGACCACGACCGGCGGGTGAGCGACGATGGCGACCGCCACCGCCCAGAGCCCGCGCAAGAACCAGGGCTCGCGCGAGAACCAACGCCCCACCGGGCTCGCCGCGCTGACCACGCCGCTGACCGCCTGGCTGACCCGGCCGCTGGCCTCGTTCCACCTGCTGCTGGCGGTGTTCGGGCTGCTGACCGTGTTCGGACTGGTCATGGTGCTGTCCGCGTCCAGTGTGGACTCGTTCAGCAGCGGCGGGTCGTCCTACGGGATCTTCGTCAAGCAGCTCGCGTACTGCGCGGCGGGGCTGGTGCTGTTCTACGGCGCGCTGCGGATGCCGGTGAAGCTGCTGCGCAGGCACAGCCTGTCGGTGTTCGGCGGTTGCCTGCTGCTGCTGGTGCTGGTGCTGACCCCGCTCGGGGAGGAACGCGGCGGCGCGCGCAGCTGGTTCGACTTCGGGCCGGTCTCGTTCCAGCCGGTCGAGTTCGCCAAGATCGCGTTCGCCGTGTGGGGCGCGCACGTGCTGGTCACCAAGCGCGGAATGCTGGCGCAGTACCGGCACCTGCTGGTGCCGGTGGTGCCCGCCGGGCTGGTGATGTTCGCGCTGGTGATGCTGCAGCCCGACCTCGGCTCCACGGTCACGCTGTTCATCGTGCTGCTGGCGCTGATGTGGTTCGCCGGGGCACCGCTGCGGCTGTTCGGCGTGGGGGTGCTCGGCGCGGTGACCGCGGCGATAGTGCTGGCGTCGCTGGCGACCTACCGGATGGACCGGATCACCTCGTTCCTCAACCCCTCGGCCAACTCCAGCGGCGCGGGCTACCAGGCGCAGCAGGCGCTGTACGCGCTCGCCGACGGCGGCCTGTTCGGGCGCGGGCTCGGGCAGGGCTGGTCGAAGTGGCAGTACCTGCCGAACACGCACAACGACTTCATCTTCGCCGTGATCGGGGAAGAACTCGGCTTCGTGGGCTGCGCGGTGGTGCTCGGCCTGTTCGGCACCACCGCCTACGTGGGCCTGCGGATCGCGGCGCGCAACACCGACCCGTGGATCCGGCTGGTCTCGGCGACGCTGACCACCTGGCTGGCCGGGCAGGCCGCGATCAACGTCGGCTACGTGGTGGGGCTGCTGCCGGTCACCGGGTTGCCGCTGCCGTTGATCTCTTCCGGCGGGTCGTCGGTGGTCACCAGCATGCTGGTGTTCGGGCTGCTGGCGAACTTCGCGCGCAACGAGCCGGAGGCGATCGCCGCGCTGCGCTCGCTCGGGCCGGGTCGCGTCGGCAAGCTGCTGCGGCTGCCGACGCCCGCGCCGTACCGCCCGCCCGCCAAACGACGGGCCGCGCGCCCAGCGCCGTCCAACCGCCCCGGTTCGCGCAGCACCGGGGCGTCGCAGACCCGCCGGGGAACCTCGGACGCGCGAGGGCGCACGGCGCCGCGCGCCAAATCCGGTTCCCGGGCACCGACACGAGGAGGAAACCGTTGAACGGGCAGCAACCCGGCTACCGCGGCCAGCCCGGCTTTCCGGGCGGGCCCGGATCTCCCGGGCAGGCCGGCCCTCCCGGACCGCAGGGCGGTTTCCCGGGGCAGCCGGGACCGGTTGGCGGTTTTCCGGGGCATCCGGGTCAGCAGGGTCATCCGGGGCAGCAGGGCTACCCCGGGCAGCAGGGCCAGCAGGGCCATCCCGGGCAGCAGGGCTACCCGGGCTATCCGGGCCAGCCTCAGCAGGGCCAACCGCCGCAGCCGGGACAACCCGGCCCGCCGCCCGGCTTCCCCGGTCAGCAGGCGAACCAGCCGTACCCGGGCTGGCAACCCGGTCCGCCGCAGCGCCCGCTCTCGGTCGTCGTCGCGGGCGGCGGCACGGCCGGGCACATCGAGCCCGCGCTGGCGCTGGCCGACGCCGTCCGCCGCGCGCGCCCGGACGCGCGAATCACCGCGCTGGGCACCGAACGCGGCATGGAGAACCGCCTGGTTCCCGCCCGCGGCTACCCGCTGGAGCTGGTGCCGCCGGTGCCGATGCCGCGCAAACCCAGCACCGAGCTGCTGAAGCTGCCGATGAAGGTCCGCGAGTCGGTGCGCCAGACCAAGGAGATCCTGGAGCGCGTGCAGGCCGACGTCGTCGTCGGCTTCGGCGGCTACGTCTCGCTGCCCGCCTACCTCGCCGCGCGCGGGCGGACGCCGATCGTGGTGCACGAAGCCAACGCGCGCGCCGGGATCGCCAACAAGATCGGCGCGCGCTACGCCGAGCGGGTGCTCTCGGCGACCCCGGACAGCGGCCTGGCCGGCGCCCGCCCGATCGGGATCCCGCTGCGCGAATCGATCACCGGCCTGGACCGGATGGCGCTGCGCGCGCAGGCGCGGCAGTTCTTCGGGCTGCACCCGCACGCCCCGACGATCCTGGTCTTCGGCGGTTCGCAGGGCGCGCAGACGCTGAACACCGCGTTCTCCGGCGCAGCGCAAGCGCTCGGCCGCGCCGGGATCGGCGTGCTGCACGCGCACGGGCCGAAGAACACCCTTGCGGTGCAACAGGTTCCGGGCGCCCCGAACTACGTGGCCGTGCCGTACCTGGAGCGCATGGACCTCGCCTACGCCGCTGCCGATCTGGTGGTGTGCCGGTCCGGCGCGATGACCGTCGCCGAGGTTTCCGCGGTCGGCCTGCCCGCGGTGTTCGTGCCGCTGCCGCACGGCAACGGCGAGCAGGCGCTCAACGCGCAGCCGGTGGTTTCCGCGGGCGGCGCGGTGCTGGTCTCGGACGAGGACATGACCCCGGACAAGGTCGCCGGTGAGCTGCTGCCGATGGCCCGCGACCCGCAGCGGCTGCAGATGATGAGCCGTGCGACGCTGGGCAGCGGTCACCGCGAGGCCGACCAGGTCCTCGCCCGGATCGTGCTGGAGGTGGCCGGGCAGTGAGCGAGCGACCCGACGAGGACCTGCTGTCCCGAGTGCACTTGGTCGGCATCGGCGGCGCCGGGATGAGCGGCATCGCCCGCATCCTGCTGGCCCGCGGCCGCCAGGTGTCCGGTTCCGACGCGCGCGACTCGCGCACCGTGCTGGCACTGCGCGCGCAGGGCGCGCACGTGGCGCTGGGGCACCGGGCGGAGAACCTGGACCAGTTCGACCGCGACCCGACGGCGATCGTGGTCTCCACCGCGATCCGCCCGGACAACCCGGAGCTGCTCGAAGCGCAGCGGCGCGGAGTCGCCGTGCTGCGCCGCGCCGAAGCGCTCGCGGCGCTGATGGCCGATCACCGGGTGGCCTGCGTGGCGGGCACGCACGGCAAGACGTCCACGACGTCGATGCTCACCGTGGCGTTGCAGCACTGCAGGCTGGACCCGTCGTTCGCGATCGGCGGCGACCTCAACGACTCCGGCGCGAACGCGCACCACGGGGAAGGCGGCGTGTTCGTCGCCGAAGCCGACGAGAGCGACGGCTCGTTCCTGGTGTTCGCGCCGTCGGTCGCGGTGGTCACCAACGTGGAACCGGACCACCTCGACCACCACGGCACCGCGGAGGCCTACACCGAGGTCTTCGAGGAGTTCGTGCGCCGCATCGAACCCGGCGGAGTGCTCATCGCCGACGCCGACGACCCGGGCGCGGCGGCGCTGGCCGAACGCGCCGAGCTCGCCGGGCTGCGGGTCCGCCGCTACGGGCATTCGGTCACCGGGCACGGCGACGCCCGCCTGGTCGGCTACCGCCCCGAGCACGGCGCCGGGGTCGCCACCGTCGAGCTGCACGCCGGGCCGGACCACCCGGCGCACCGCGTGGACGTGCAGGTTTCGGTGCCGGGCGAGCACATGGCGGGCAACGCGGTCGCCGCCATGCTCGCGGGGCTGGAACTCGGTGCCGAGCTGGAAGGGCTGCTGGACGGTCTCGCCGCGTTCGGCGGAGTGCGGCGGCGTTTCGAGTTCAAGGGCCAGGCCGCCGGGGTGCAGGTCTACGACGACTACGCGCACCACCCGACCGAAGTGGACGCGCAGTTGCGCGCGGCCCGCCCGGTCGCCGCGGACGGGCGGCTGGTCGTGGTGTTCCAGCCGCACCTGTTCTCCCGCACCGCCGCGTTCGCGGGCGAGTTCGCGACCGCGCTGGCGCTGGCCGACGAGATCGTGGTGCTCGACGTGTACGGCGCGCGGGAGGACCCGGAGCCCGGCGTGACCGGCGCGCTGATCGCCGACGCGATCCCGGCGGCTCCGGAGCGGGTGCACTACGAGCCGTCGCTGACCGCGGCCGCGCCGCTGGTGGCGGGCTTGGCGAAACCGGGCGATCTGGTGCTGACGATGGGCGCTGGCGACGTGACCATGCTCGGAGCGGAGATCCTGACCGAACTGGACCGCGCCGCCACCGGGGAAGCGGTGTGAGCCCCGCCGGGCGCGCGGCGAACCGGCCGGGTGCGCGCAGCACCCGCGGCCGCCCGGTGCGGGCGGCTCGTCCGCGCCCGCCGCGCCGGTGGATCCTACCGCTGGGGCTGGCGGTGATCACCGTCGTGGTGCTGGCGCTGTACTTCACCCCGCTGCTCGGGGTGCGTTCGGTGCGCGTCGACGGGCTCACCGCGACCCCGGAGCAGGCGGTGCTGGACACCGCCGCGGTCGAACTCGGGCAGCCGATGATGCGCGTCGACGCCGACGAGGTCCGCGCCCGGCTGGGCGGACTGCAGCAGATCGCTTCCGTGCAGGTCCGGCTGGAATGGCCGTCGACGGTGGCGCTGCAGGTGACCGAGCGGCACGCGGTGGCCTACCTGGCCGAGCCGGGCGGGATGCGGCTGGTGGACGCGGCCGGGGTGGCGTTCCGCAGCGCGCCGAAGCCGCCGCCCGGTCTGCCGGAACTGCGCCTCGGCGCCGACCGCCCGGCAGGTATGCGAGCGGCGCTGGACGCGCTCACCGCGCTGCCGCCCGACCTGCGCGGTCAGGTCCAGGCTGTGTCCGCGCAGCGGCCGCAGGACCTGAGCCTGGTGCTGACCGGGAACCGCCAGGTCCATTGGGGCGACGACGAGCAGGCTGCGCGCAAGGCCGGGATCCTGCCGCCGCTGCTGGGACGGCCCGGCCGGATCTACGACGTCACGAGCCCGGCGCTGCCCACGGTGGCTTGAGCTCCCGCTAGTTGATCTCGCAGGTGGCCGCGGCCGCCGCGGGAACCGGGCGCCCGCGCTGCCCGCGCCGTGGCCCGAACAGCGCATTGACCGTGATCCACGCCTCGGACTACCGTTCAGCAATCGTTTTCTGGGGGTGCTGGATGGGCGATGCCTACGGGATCAGCAGAACCACCGAAATCAGCAGGACCACCGGGATCAGCCGCCGCGCCGTGCTGCGCGGAGCCGGCGCGACCGTGCTCGCGGGCGCCGCGGCGGGCTGCGCACCGGCGCGCACTCCGAACGAGATCAACTTCTGGAACTTCTACGGTCCGGGCGGGCAGACCAAGAGCCAGAGCGACTGGGTCGTGCAGCTGGCCGCGGAGTGGAACGCCACCCACGACGTGCAGGTCCGCCTGCGGTACGTGCCGAACAAGGACTACAAGTCCGGGCCGACGCTGCAGACCTCGTTCAGCGCGGGCGCCGGACCGGACGTTTTCCTGCTCAGCCCCGGCGACTTCCTGCGCTACTACAACGGCGGCGCGCTCGCCGACCTCACCCCGCACCTGGAACCGGGGATGCGGGAGGACTTCCTGCCGCAGGGGCTGTCCACCAGGGTCGTCGACGACCGGGTGTACGGGCTGCCGATGGAGATCGAACCGCTCGCCCTGTTCTACGGCGAGCAAGCCTTCGAGCAGGCGCACCTGTCCGAAGGGGACCTGCCGCGCACCTGGGACGACCTGCTCGCGCTGGCGGAACGGCTGACCACGCCGGAGCGGTTCGGGATGCTGTTCGAGACCAATCCCGGCTACTACCAGAACTACACCTGGTACCAGTGCATGTGGATGGCGGGCGGCGAGGTGTTCACCGCGGACCAGCGCCGCTGCTCGCTGGACTCACCCGCCACGCACCGCGCGTTGCAGTGGTGGCAGGACGCCGTGCGCGCCGGTTCCGCTCCGCGCCGAGTGCGGGGTGAGGGCGGCAACGACTCGATCTCCAACCTCGCGGACGGCTACTGCGCGATGCAGCAGCTCGGGATCTGGGGCATCGCCGAAATCGCCGAGCAGGCGCCCGGCTTCCGCTACGGCGTGACGCCGATGCCGGTGCCGCAGGGCGGTTCCTACACCACCGCGCTGGGCAGCCGGGCGATGGTCGCCAACGCCCAGGGCAACAACCCGGACGCGGCGGCGGAGTTCGTCGTGTGGGCGCTGGGCTCGTCCGACCCGGCCTGCGTGGAGCGGGTGCGGCGGTGGAACACCGAGGCCAAGACGAACCTGCCCGCGCGGTACTCGGTGCGCCGGGCCGCCGACCGGCGCGGGGCGTTCAAGAGCGGGCCGCTGCGGGTGTTCGCCGACGAGGTGATGACCGAAGCGCGACCGGAACCGCGCTATCCGCCGGAGGTCTACCGCGCGATCTCCGACGCGCTGCAAGCCTGCCAGCTCGACGGCGCCGACCCGGCGCAGGCGGTGGCGGGCGCTGCCGAGCAGATCGACACGTTCCTCGGCACCTACGACGGGGCGGCGATCCAATGACGGCCCCGCGGACTCGGCGTCGCGAAGGGCGCACGGCGCTGGCGTTCCTGGCGCCGGACGGCATCGGCCTGCTGGTGTTCGTGGCGATCCCCGCGGTGCTGGCGCTGGTGGTCGGACTGTTCGATGTGGACGGTTTCGGCAACGTGGAGTGGGCCGGGCTGGACAACTTCCGGCTGATGGCCGGGGACGGGCTGCTGTAGCGCAGCTTCGGCGTGACGGCGCTGTACGCGGTGCTGTTCGTCCCGCTGGCGTTCGCGCTCGGGCTCGGTCTTGCGCTGCTGGTGCGGGACCACTTCCCCGGGGTGGGGGCGGTGCGGGCCGCGCTGTTCCTGCCGAACGCGGTGAGCCTGGTCGTGGTCGGGCTGCTGTGGCAGTTCCTGCTCACCGACAAGACCGGGCTGCTGAGCAAGCTCTCGGCGGTGTTCGGCCTCGGCGGGGTGTCCTGGCTCGGCGACCCGGACCTGGCACTGCTGACACTGGTGCTGATCAGCGTGTGGTTCCTGATGGGCTACCAGATGCTGATCTTCCTCGGCGGGCTGCACGACATCCCGCGCGACCTCTACGACGCGGCCACCGTGGACGGTGCGGGGACGTGGCACCGGTTCCGGCACGTGACCTGGCCGATGCTGCGGCCGACGAGCTTTTTCGTGCTGGTCACCTCGACGGTCAACGCGGTCACCGGGTTGCAGGCGTTCGACCTGGTCTTCGTCACCACCTCCGGCGGGCCTGCCAACGCCACCTCCACCGTCGTCTACTACGCCTACCAGCAGGCGTTCCAGTTCGGCCGGTTCGGCTACGCGGCGGCGATATGCGGGTTGCTGGTGCTGGTGCTGGCCGCGATCACCGGCGGGCTGTTCGCGGTGACCAGGGGAGGGCGGTTCGATGCCTAAGGCGCTTCGCGCGACGAAGCCGCGGGTGAAGGCGGTGCTGGCGTACCTGGCGGCGCTGCTGACGGTGGCCCCGCTGCTGTGGCTGGCCCTGGCGGCGTTCCGCCCGGAGTCGGAGCTGTTCTCGCCGAGCTGGCCGAGCACGCTGACGCTGTCCAATGTGGTCTACGTGCTCACCGAGGTGCCCTTCCTGCGGTACCTGGCCAACAGCGCGTTCGTCGCCACCGCGGTCACGGTGCTCGCGCTGGCCGCGCACTCGATGGCGGCCTACGCGCTGGCCAGGATGAGCTTCCGCGGGCGCGGCATGGCGTTCGCCTCCGTGGTGGCGACGCTGCTCGTCTCGCTGCCGGTGATCCTGGTGCCGCTGTTCCTGATCGTGCGCTCGCTCGGGCTGGTCGACTCCTACGCGGGCCTGATCGTGCCCGGGGTGTTCAACGCGTTCGGGATCTTCCTGCTGCGGCAGTTCTACCTCGGCGTACCGCGCGAGCTGGAGGAGGCCGCGCACCTCGACGGCTGCGGGCACTGGCGGATCTACTGGCACGTGGTGCTGCCGCTGAGCAGGCCGATGCTGGCCGCGCTGGCCGTGCTGTTCTTCCTGGCCAACTGGAACTCCTTCCTGTGGCCGCTGGCGGTGGCGCAGGACGAGTCGCTGACCGTCGTGCAGGTCGGCATCGCCTCGCTGCAAGGGCAGTACGCCTCCAAGCAGCACTACGTCATCGCCGCCGCGATGCTCGCCGCGATCCCGACCGTGCTGGTGTTCCTGCTCGGGCAGCGCTGGCTGATCTCGTCACTGAAGACCAGCGGGCTGCGCTGATCGGTCGGTCTGTCGGGGCTCGCCCGTAGCGTGCCGGTCGGAAGGGGGAGCCATGCGCGCGGCAAGACTGATCTCGCTGGTGCTGCTGCTGCAGTCGCGCGGCAGCATGACCGGCCCCGACCTCGCGGGCGAACTCGAGGTCTCCGAACGCACCGTGGCCCGCGACGTGCTCGCACTGGCCGAAGCGGGCGTGCCGGTCTACGCCGAACGCGGCAGGCACGGCGGCTACCGGCTGCTCGGCGGCTACCGGACCCGGCTGACCGGGCTGCACCGGGGCGAAGCCGAGGCGCTGCTGCTGGCCGCGATCCCCGGCCCGGCGGCCGAAATGGGCCTGACCGGCGAGGTCGCCAGCGCGCGCCGCAAGATCTCCGCGGCGCTCGCCCCGGGCGCCCAGGACGCGCCGGAGCGGGTCAGCAGGCGGTTCCACCTCGACGCGCCCGGCTGGTTCCGCCGCTGCGGAACTCCGCCGCTGCTGGGCGAACTCGCCGAAGCCGTCTGGCAGGACCGGTCGGTGCGAGCGGTGTACCGGCGCGGTGACCGGGAGGTCCGGCGCGACGTCGAGCCGCACGGGCTGGTGCTCAAAGCGGGCGCCTGGTACGTCGCCTGCCGGGTCGGGCAGCGGTTCCTGGTCTACCGCGCCGACCGGTTCCAGCACGTCGAGCTCGCCGGGCCGTTCGACCGCGACGAGTCCTTCGACCTGCCCGGATTCTGGCAGCGGCGCAGCGAGGACTTCGCCCGCAGCCTGCTGCGCGACAGCGTCACCGTCCGGCTCACGCCCGCAGGCGTGCGCGCCTTGCCGGTGCACCTCGACCGCTTCGCCGCGGAGCACGCCGAGCACGGCGAGACCGACGAGCAGGGGCTGGTCACGGCCACGCTGCCCGTCGAATCCCTGGACGTCGCCTACGATCAGCTGCTCGCGCTCGGCCCCGAGGTGGAGGTGCTGGCACCGCCGGAACTGCGGGGGCGGATGGCGCGCGCCGCGGCCAGGTTTGCCGGGCTCTACGCGGAGGCGGGCGAACTCGCGCAGCTCAGCGGTAGCCGGTGACGTCCTCCGGCTTTCCCGCCTCGACGACCCCCTCGATGTAGCGCCAGCAGTCCGGCCGGGAGCCGTCCACATCGGTGAGTCCGTAGACCTGCGCCAACTGCGCGCTGGACAGCGTCCGCCCGGACCACCGGGCAACCTCGGGATCGGCGGCCAGCGCCGCGACCGCCCGCCCGACGAACCGCGGTGACTCCGAGATGCCGAAGTGCGGCTCGGTCGCCTCCCGCCAGTTCTGCTCGGTCACGCCGAACAGGTCCAGCATCATCTCCGAACGCAGCCAGCCCGGCGTCACCGCGACCGCGGTGCCGCCGTGCGGGCGCAGCTCCTCGGCCAGCCCGAACGCCATCCGGCTCGCGGCGGTCTTCGCCACGTCGAAGAACGCGCCCAGGTCGCCGCGGTAGCGCCGGTTGTACTCCGCCGTGCCGTCGGTCAGCTCCACGACCAGGCCGCCGGGTGTGCGCGACAGCAGCCCGAGCGCGAAATGGCTCGTGATCAGGTGCGCTTCGATGCCGACGCGGAGCCGGTCGATCCCGATCCGCAGCGAGTGCTCCCAGACCGGCTTGTGCCAGTCCGTCAGGTGCTCGCCGCCCAGATCGTTGACCAGCAGGTCCAGCCTGCCGCGTTCGCTTTCGATCCGTGCGACCACCTCGCGCACCTCGTCCGGCTGCGTGTGGTCGGCGCGGACTGCGACGCCCTCGCCGCCCGCCGCGTCGACCAGCCGTGCAGCGTCCTCAATGGTCTCCGCCCGTCCGTAGTCCGACTGCTGTTCGCGGGTGGTGCGCCCGGTCCCGTAAACCGTCGCGCCCGCCGCGCCCAGTTCGACGGCGATGCCGCGGCCCGCTCCGCGCGTCGCTCCGGCCACCAGCGCGACCTTGCCCTGCAGCGGTCCAGCCATGCGTTTCCTCCCTGTCGAACGGCCGCTCGGAACGGCCGACGCGGTGAGCCTGACCCCCAATCCGGACATCTGCTGTCGCGATTCACCGCGAGCGCTTTGCCGAATGCCCCGCCTTGCGCCGCCGGACGCGCGGTACGGTGGACGCGGTGATCGCGTAACGCGCGGATCACCGCGTCGGCTGCGAACGAAGGTGCAGCTGCAAAACGAAGACATAGCTGCAAAAAGAAGACCCGGCTGCAAAGAACGAAGGCCCGGCTGCGGACGAAGGCACGGCTGCGGACGAGCGCGGCACTGCCTGCGGAGGCGAGCAGGTGATTACGGGCAGGCGAGAACGACGGTCGAGGCGGAGCTGTGACGTGGGGACACTCCTGGGAGATCTTCCGGCGTGGCTGCTGGACGCGGCCGCGCCGACATGCCTAACGTCCGCACCCGGTACAGGGTTGACCGCGTTTCGATCTTGTGCTTGCACGGGAACACCCCGGCAACGGCCGGACAGTCGGCCGGTACCCCCGGTGACCGCGCACGCGGCGGTCCGAGCAACGCAGAGCGCTCAGCCACGATCAGGAAGGCGGACCCGATGACGCCCCCGCACAACTACCTCGCGGTGATCAAGGTCGTCGGCATCGGTGGCGGCGGCGTCAACGCCGTCAACCGCATGATCGAGGTCGGGCTCAAAGGCGTCGAGTTCATCGCGGTGAACACCGACGCGCAGGCCCTGCTGATGTCCGATGCCGACGTCAAGCTGGACATCGGCCGCGAGATGACCCGCGGCCTCGGCGCGGGCGCCGCCCCCGAGGTCGGGCACAAGGCGGCCGAGGACCACAAGGACGAGATCGAAGAGGTCCTCAAGGGCGCCGACATGGTGTTCGTGACCGCCGGCGAAGGCGGCGGCACCGGTACCGGCGGCGCGCCGGTGATCGCCGACGTCGCCCGCAAGCTCGGCGCACTGACCATCGGCGTGGTCACCCGCCCGTTCTCCTTCGAGGGCAAGCGGCGCGCGAACCAGGCCGAAGAGGGCATCAAGGAACTCCGCGACTGCTGCGACACGCTGATCGTGATCCCGAACGACCGGCTGCTGCAGCTCGGCGACATCGGGGTCAGCCTGATGGACGCGTTCCGCTCCGCGGACGAGGTGCTGCTGTCCGGTGTGCAGGGCATCACCGACCTGATCACCACGCCCGGGCTGATCAACCTGGACTTCGCCGACGTCAAGAGCGTCATGTCCCAGGCGGGCAGCGCCCTGATGGGC
>X190_Common_House_Gecko__coassemble_261_pt1 | contig 23680 bp, 25 predicted proteins | sample X190_Common_House_Gecko__metabat2_low_PE_001 | metagenome-assembled genome bin X190_Common_House_Gecko
CATTGATGTTACCCTGCCCGATCTGCACCGCGGCTTCACCCCCGGCTTTTCCGAGTGAACGGACTGTTCGTCCCACTAGATTGGGCAAACGGTCCGTTCACTCTTCGCGAACCCCGGCTCTGCCGCTCTGGCGAACACCCGCGCACCACTCGCCCTGCGCGAAGTGGACCGAGTGAACGGCCTGTTGGTCCGGCTAGATTGGTCCAACGGTCCGTTCACTCCTGGAGGAAACGGCTCAGGAGGTGAGGGTTTCGACCAGGGAGTCCTGGACCCAGGTGAGCCACTGGTAGACGCCCAGGTGCTCGCGGCGCAGGTCGTCCTCCGGCGGCTCCTCGGGCATGTCCTCCTGCACGTCGAGGGCGGTGCCCAGTGCCAGCCGCACGTCGTTGATCGCGCTGAGCCAGTTGTCGGCCTGCTCACCGCTGAGCACCACCCGGCCGCCGTCGCGCGGGCAGGTCTCCAGCACCACCGCGGCGGTGCCGGTCTTGCGGTCCAGCAGCTCCGGCTCGTACAGCGAGCGCATCGCCCCGGCGGCCGCGGGCTTCTCCTCGTCGGTCTCGCCGGTTTCCGGGTCGCGCCGGTAGAAGTCCGGCAGCAGCCGCTCCAGCACCCGATCTTCGGGCGGGGTCGACGGGCCGGTGCGGATGCCGGTGAGCTCGGCCAGCTCGTCCTGCGGGGCCTCGTCGGCCCGGGCGTCGAGCATGTCCTTGATCTGCCCGACCAGGCCGCGGATCACCGCCGCTTCCTGCTGGGACAGTTCGGCGACGACGTGCCCGTTCTTGCGCGTCCAGCCGTTCACTTGAGATCACGAGTCTTTCTGCATCGTCGCCCACAGGCCGTTGGCGTGCAGCTTCGCCACATCGCCCTCGACCTTCTCCTTCGTGCCCGAGGACACCGCGGCCCGTCCCTTGTGGTGCACGTCGAGCATCAGCTTGGTCGCGTGGTCCCGGCTGTAACCGAAGATCTTCTGCAGCACGTAGGTCACGTAGGACATCAGGTTCACCGGGTCGTTCCACACCACGGTCACCCACGGTTTGTCCTCGTTGCCGAGTTCGTTCGGCTGCGCGCGCTCCAGTTCAGCGGGCGAAGTCATGTCCCCATGTTCGCACGTGTGCGCGGGAACCGTGTCGACCGCACGGGCACACCCGGCCCGACCTGTGCGGGAACCGCGCGGGCGGCACGTAGCCTCTGATCCATGACGGCCGCATCCAGTACCGCACTGCGCACCGATCACTACGAGCTGACCATGCTGGCCAGTGCCCTGCGCGACGGGACCGCCGAGCGGCGTTGCGTGTTCGAGGTGTTCACCCGGCGATTGCCGGACGGGCGCCGGTACGGCGTGCTCGGCGGGATGCAGCGGGTGCTGGACGCGATCGAGAACTTCCGCTTCGACGAGGCCGAGCTGACGCGGCTCGCGGAGGCCGGGGTGGTCGACGAGACCACGCTGGACTGGCTGCGCAACTACCGGTTCCAGGGCGATGTGGACGGTTATCCCGAGGGCGAGCTGTACTTCCCCGGTTCGCCGCTGCTGACCGTGCGCGGCACGTTCGCGGAAGCGGTGCTGCTGGAGACGGTGGTGCTGTCGATCCTCAACCACGACAGCGCGATCGCCGCCGCGGCCGCGCGGATGGTCTCGGCGGCCAACGGGCGCCGGATCATCGAGATGGGATCCCGCCGCACGCACGAGGAATCCGCGGTGGCCGCCGCACGCGCCGCCTACCTGGCAGGGTTCTCCGGGACGTCGAACCTGGAGGCCGGTCGCCGCTACCGCATTCCCACCATGGGGACCTCGGCGCATTCGTTCACGCTGCTGCACGACTCCGAGCGTGCCGCGTTCGAGTCGCAGATCGCCGCTCTTGGCGCGGACACGACACTCCTGGTGGACACCTACGACATTTCCCGCGGGATCGCGACGGCCGTGGAGGTCGCGGGTTCCGGTCTCGGCGCGGTCCGGATCGACTCCGGTGACGTGGGCGTGCTGGCGCGGCAGGCGCGGGAGCAGCTGGATTCGCTGGGCGCGACCGGAACCCGCGTGGTCGTCTCCGGTGACCTGGACGAGTACGCGATCGCGTCGCTGCGCGCGGAACCGGTCGACGGCTACGGCGTGGGCACTTCGCTGGTGACCGGTTCGGGGGCGCCGACGGCGGGCATGGTCTACAAGCTCACCGAGGTCGAGGGCCGCCCGGTCGCCAAGCGCTCGTCGAGCAAGGAGTCCCGCGGCGGCAGCAAATCCGCGCTGCGCAGGCACAAGAACACCGGTACCGCGATCGAGGAGGAGGTGTACCGGACCGGGGCGGGCTTCGCCGCGCCGCAGCCGGGCCCGCACGACCGCGAGGTGCCGATTCCACTGGTGCGCGGCGGGAAACAGGTCGATGACCTGCCCACGCTGGAGGACAATCGGGAGCGCCTGCGGCACGCACTGGTGAGCCTGCCGTGGGAGGGGCTGAAGCTTTCCGGTGGCGAACCGGCGATTCCGACCGTCTTCCCGGAGAGCTGATCCCCCGCGAGCCGAGTGGAGGAGCACGGATGAGCACCGCGCTGCTGATCGTCGATGTGCAGCTCGACTTCTGCGAGGGCGGGGCGCTCGGGGTGTCCGGCGGGGCCGGTGTCGCCGCGGCGATTTCCCGCCATGCCGCGGAGAACGAGTACGCGCACGTGGTCGCCACCCGCGACTACCACGTCGATCCCGGGGATCACTTCAGCTCGCAGCCGGACTACGTGCGGTCCTGGCCGGTGCACTGCGTCGCGGGGACGGCCGGCGCGGCGTTCCACCCGGAGCTGGAGGTGGGGCCGGTGCGCGCGGTGTTCTCCAAGGGGCAGTACAGCGCCGGATACTCCGGTTTCGAGGGGAAAGATCGGCTTGGCACGCCGCTGCGCGATTGGCTCGGTGAACGCGGAGTGGACGCCGTCGATGTGGTCGGCATCGCCACCGACCACTGCGTGCGCGCCACCGCGCTGGACGCCGCGAAAGCGGGCCTGACCACGACGGTCCTGCTGTCGCTGACCGCAGGAGTCGCACCGGCCACAGTGGACACAGCTGTTCGCGACCTGCGCGCGGCGGGAGTGGCGCTGACGGGGACGCCGGTGGTGGCGTGAGGCCGGGACATCAGCAGCGGCACCGCTACAACTCGGGAAATCCCGGGGGCAGCGGGTCGAGTTCCGCGACGAGCGGCGCTCGCCGGTCCCGGTACTCCGCGCACAACGCCCGATAACCGAGGGCACGTCCGACCGGGGCGAGCACCCCGAACAGCAAGCGCTGCACCGGCCACGGCGGTGCGGCGAACCGGACGATGTCGGCGTATTCGGCGGAGGTCACCGCATGCTGCAGCAGGCCGGGCTTGCCGTTCGAATCGGTCCTGCCGTCTTGGGCCAGCCCGTACAACTGCCGGAACACGGCCTGCTCGAAGCGATCCACCCGGCCCTGCATCCGGATCACGATCCGCGTCGGGCCGGAGTCGCCGTTCCAGAAGTAGTGCCGGGTGCCCGCTTCGGCGAGCACGCTCTCGCCCACTTCTTCGAGAACCCGCGACCGGCCGCCTGCCCGAATGCCCAGCTTGCCGCTGACCAGCACGAACCTCTCGTCGGCCGTCGGATGGTAGTGCTCGCCGACCACGGTGCCGCCGGGCTCCAGGTACAGGTCCCAGATGAGCACGGACCCGTCGCCTTCGTCGTTGCCCCGCCGGATGACGACGCGCTCACCGCAGACCGGGTTGTCGTAGACCTCTTTCGACCGGACGACCATCCGTCCCCTCCTCGATCCCGCCCCTCCTCGATCCCGGCTGGTCAGCGCTTCACCGCGAACGCCAGCCCGTCGGCGAACGGGAGGATGCTCAGGTCCACCCGCTCGTCCTCCCGGATCTTCTCGTTGAACGCGCGGATCGCCGTGGTCTCGCTGTCCTGTTCGGCCTCGTCGAGCACGGCGCCGTGCCACAGCACGTTGTCCACCAAGATCAGTCCGCCGGGCCGGACCAGGCGCAGCGCGATCTCGTAGTAGTCCGCGTAGCCCTCCTTGTCGGCGTCGATGAAGACCAGGTCGAAGGAGCCGCGCCGGTCCGCGCGCCCGGCGAGTCCGGTGAGGACCCCGACGGCGTCACCGACCCGCAGGTCGACCTTGTCCTCGACGCCGGCCCGGCGGGCGTGCGCCAGGGCGATCGAGCTGGCCTCCGAGCTGATGTCGCAGGAGAGCACGCTGCCGCCGGCGGGCAACGCGCGTGCGATGGAGATCGTGCTGTACCCGGTGAACGTGCCCACTTCCAGCACGCGGGAAGCACCGCGCGCTCGCACCAGGACCCCGAGGAACTGGCCTTCCTCCGGCGAGACCTGCATGATCGCGCCGGGCATCTGCTCCGTCTCCTCCCGCAGCGCGGCCAGCGCCGCGGGTTCCCGCAAGGACATTTCGGCGATGTAGTCCTGGAGCGCGGACGTCACTTCGACCTGTACTCGCACAGGGCGACTCCTTCGATGTTCGCGGACCGCGCACCGAATCGGACGATGCCGCGGGCGCGCCAAGGCCCCGCGAATCGCTTCGGCGCGGATCATCGGAATGCACCCGGAAACCCCCATGGCACGGGTGATGCCGCCGATGTTAGCGGCGGCAAATCGAAGATCGTAATGTGATTCAGGACACTGCCGCAATTTTTCGACAAGAACTCCTTGCGTCCGGGCATCGGATCCGTCCGGTTGCCGTTCACCGCTTCAGAGCAATTATTCACCTGCACAGCGGAAGCCGCCGGAAAATCCACCGCGCGCACGTGAGCCGTTAGCACCAAACGACAACCGATCGGCCCCGGTGCGAATGTGAAATCGGAGCGCGAAGCGGTCGCGGAGCCGCATTTCGCTTGACACACCGGATGCCCCGCCCCAAACTCGGCAGCACACCGGACATCTCGGGATGTGCGGGACTGGGGAAGGAATCAGGGCCGCGCGGTCCACCGCGGAACGCAGCGCAGCGCGCCGTGTGCGATCGATCGACACTTCTGGCCCGACCGCGTGGCGAAGCGCCACCCAATTCACGCTTCCGCCGTTTTCGCACGCTCGTACACGGAGGGAACGATCCTTGGTAGACGCAGTGATCGTCGCAGACCTCAACGAACCGTCGGACATCCACGGAATGCACAGCGGCGAAGGCCTGGCCCGCTGGAAAGTGCTGGCTCGCAGGGGCAGTTTGTTCGGCTACTGGGAGGCGGTCGAGTGGTCCGCACTACCGCCGGGCGGGGTGAGCGGAGAACATATTCATTCGCGCACCGAAGAGTTGTACTTCATCGTCTCCGGCGACGGAGAGATGACGCTCAACGGGCGGACGCACCAGGTCCGGCCGGGCCACCTCATCGTGAACGGCCTGGGCACCCGCCACGGCTTGCGCAACACCGGTGACGAGGAACTGGTCTGGCTGGTCATCGAAGTCTCGGGACCGCACACCGCAGCGGTGCTCGACACCCCGCGAGAAACACCCCGACACGAGCCGGAGAGGACAGCAATGAGCGACGCCGTGGTCATCGATCTGCGCCAGGCAGGCCAAGTGGACACCACCGAGCACCTGACCGGTCCGCTGCGGCTCGCGCGGCTGGTGCGCCTGCGCCCCGGAGAGCCGCTGGAGCTTTCCGCCGACGCCGAAGAGCACACCGTCTACACCATCGGCGGCCAGGGGCGCGCACGCGGATCCTCGGAAACGGTCGCGCTCCGCTCCGGAGTGGGCCTGACGCTGCCGCTCGGCGGAACGGTTTCCATCGAAGCCGCGTCCCAGCGGGAACCGCTGGAACTGTTCGTCGTGAGCCTCGCCGTCCCCGGCGCCGCGGGAGGCCGGCAATGATCGTCACCGACTCGCGCGGACTGGTGCTGACCGCCGACGACCGCACCGGCGTGATCAGATCGCGTTGCCTGGCTCGGCGCGGAATGCTCTACAGCGAATGCGAAGCCGTGGACTACTTGCTGCTGGCGCCCGGGGCAGCGCAGGACACGCGCGGGCAGTCCGGTGTCGAGCTGGCGGTGCTGGTGCTCGGCGGGAGCGGCGAGCTGTCCGATACCCGGCGGGACCGGCCCGCACCCCTGCGTCCCGGGGCGCTGGTGCTCGCGCCCGCGGGTTCGGGCACGGTGTTGCGCAACACCGGCGAGGTCGAATTGGAACTGCTGCTGATCGCGGTGTTCCCGGAGTCGGTGACCGGCCGGTCGCCGATCCGGAAACCCGTGGAACGGCCCGCGGGGGCCGGGGATGGGTAGCGGAATCCCCGGAGCGCGAAACGTCGACCACGTCGCCTTCACCGTGCCCGATCTGCGGCGGGCGGTCGACTTCTTCGTGGACGTGCTGGGTGCCGAAACGATCTACTGGGAAGGTCCGGTCCAGGACCTGGCCGGTGACTGGATGACTCGCAAGCTCAACGTGCACGAACGAGCGACGGCCCGGATCGCGATGCTGCGGCTGGGCCCCACCACGAACCTGGAACTGTTCGAGTACACGGCCCCGGACCAGCAGCGCCGGATACCGGAGAACAGCGACCACGGCGGTCACCACCTGGCCATTTACGTCGACGACGTGGACGTCGCCGCCGAATACCTGCGGAACCAGCCGGGAGTGCGGTTGCAGGGCGAACCGGAAACGATCGAAGAAGGCCCGCTCGCCGGGAACAGGTGGATGTACTTCACCGCGCCGTGGGGAATGCAGCTGGAAGTGGTCGACATGCCCGCGGGAATGCCCTACGAACAGCGCACCGCCGCACGCAAGTACGGACCGGCCCCATGCTGGGACAACAGGGCCGAGCAATACCGGCTCGACGCGATCCCGAGCAGCGCCGACGCGAATGCGGCCGACGATCCGCACCCGTCCCGGAACACCGGCGCGAACCTGACAGAGAAGGAGCGTTAGATGACGCCGACCGCAACGGAATCGTTCGCGCCGTGGCGGGATCGATCCGAAGCATCCCGCAACCGCTGGACCGTAACGGCGACCCGGCCCGTCAGCTACGACGTCGCGCTCTGCGACGGCATTCTCGATCCCGCGAATCCGGCGCTGCTGCGGGCCGTTCCGCGCGGCGTGTCGCCAACGGCGCGACGACTCCTCGTGATTGATTCCGAGGTGCACCGGCACTACGGCCGTTCGTTCGCCGACTACTTCGAGCGACATTCGATCCCATCCGCCACCTGCGTGCTGAATTGCGACGAGACGACGAAGCACTGGGGCAACGTGCGCACCGTGCTGCAAGCGCTCGATCGGTTCGGCGTCGACCGCCGGAACGAGCCGATCGTCGCGGCGGGTAGCGGTGTGCTGCTGGACGTCGTCGGTTTCGCCGGCAGCCTGTACCGCCGGGGCACGCCGGTGGTGCGGGTGCCCACGACGCTGATCGGTCTCGTCGACGCGGGCATCGGAGTGAAGACCGGCGTCAACTTCGACGAGCACAAGAACCGGATCGGGACCTATCACGCGGCCGATCGCGTCGTGCTGGATCCGGCGTTCCTGCGAACCGTCGACCGCAGGCATCTCAGCAACGGGCTGGCCGAGATCCTCAAGATGGCGCTGATCGGGGATCGCCGGCTGTTCGACCTGCTGGACTGGCACGGTGCCGGGCTCCTCGCTGCCAAGTTCCAGCGCGACGGCCGGCACCGGGAAGCCGCGACCGAAGTTCTCGAACGGTCCATCGGCGGCATGTTGGACGAATTGCAGCCGAACCTGTGGGAGAGCTCGCTGGAACGCGTCGTCGACTACGGTCATTCGTTCAGCCCGACGCTGGAGATGCGGGCGTTGCCGGAACTGCTGCACGGCGAAGCGGTCAGCATCGACATGGCCTTGAGCACGCTGCTCGCCGAAGCGCGAGGTCTGGTCACCGCTACCGAACGGAGCCGCGTGCTGCGGCTCATGCGCGCGCTGGAACTGCCGATCTCGCACCCGCTGTGCACCAGCGAGCTGCTGATCTCGGCGCTGGGGGACACCACCCGCCACCGCGGCGGCAGGCGGCGGTTGCCGCTTCCCGTCGGCATCGGGGCCGCCAGGTTCGTCGACGACGTCGACGAGCGGGAACTCGAGGTGGCGGGCGAGTCGCTGGCTGAGCTGGCGAAGAACGGCTGATGCGCGGCCACGCGGCGATGCCCGGCCCCGCGACCGGTGCGGTGCGATGCGCCACCAGGGCGATCGCACCGCACCGGTACGGGCCGGTCCCATCAGTCCGGCAGCCGCACGGATTGGGCGTGCCGGAACACGTCGCGCGGATCGAACCGCTTCTTCACCTGCTGCAGCCGCTCGTAGTTCTCCTTGTAGTAGAGCCGGTACCAGGGCACTTGCGACTGGTTGTGCTCCGCGGAGTTCAAGTCCACGTCCGGGTAGTTCACGTAGCAGCCGTCCGTGAGCTCGTTCGGCACCGGCACCCCGCCGGTGTCCCGGTACAGGTCCGCGTAGAACCGGCGCAACCAGGTCAGGTGCTCGTCGTCATCCGCCGGGTCGTCCCACAGCACTTGCCAGTAGAGCTTGAAGAACGAACTCCGGTGCGCGAACGCGGTCGCGGACTCGGGCACCGCGTTGACCTGGGCCCCGAAGCCCTGCAGGTGCATGGTGGCGGTCGAGTTGTCGATGTCGGTGCTGGTGAGGCTCTGGTACATGGTCGCGACGTGCTTGTCCGGGAAGTTGCCGCGCATGTACCCGGATTTGTAATCGGCGCGCAACGTCGGATTGTTCAGGTCGACGTTGTTGGTGCCCAGGAAGCGCGTCGCCTGCAGCCACGGCAAGCGCTGCGCTTCGTAGCACCCGGGCATCGCGTTGTACTCCCCCATCGACGCGGTCATCGGTTGGAGCGGTGCACCGACCCCGTCCGTGATCGCGTCGAGGTATTCCGCTAGCAGGTCGTCCGCCCCCGGAAGATCGGCTTCCACCTGGGTGATCAAGCCGATCTGCCCGTTCGACCGGTGGTTGAGCACGGCCAGCCCGAACAGACCTGCGGCCCGGCTGCCCGGCCGGGAGTTGCGCACGTGCCAGTCGGCGTAGTTGTTCACGAGCCGGGTGAAGCCTGCTTCGGTGATCTCGTCCCAGGACAGCGCGGCTGCGCTGAGCAGCACGTGCCGCGGTGGGCGCGGCAGGATCTCGCCGGGTTCGCGGCCGGTCGCGCCGGGACTGCGGAACCAGTAGCGGGTGATCACGCCGAAATTGCCGCCGCCACCGCCGGTGTGCGCCCACCACAGGTCCCGGTTGGGGTCGTCTTCCTCCCTCGTGGCCACTACCCGGCGGACCTCACCGCCTTCGCCGACCACGACGACCTCGACCGCGTAGAGGTGGTCGACGATCAAACCGTGCCGCCGGGCCAGCGCGCCCCATCCACCGCCGGAAACGTGTCCCCCGACACCGACCGAGTAGCAGAGGCCGCCGGGGAGGGTGACACCCCACCGCTCGTAGAGCTTCTCGTACACGTTGAGCAGGTTCGAACCCGCTTCGACGGCGACGGCGTTCATGGCCGGGTCGTAGTACACGGCGTCGAGGTGCTTCATGTTGATCACGACATCGACGTCGCTGTTGTAGACGAAGTCCTCGAAGCAGTGCCCGGCACCGTTCACCGTCATCCGCTTGCCGTCGCGGACGGCTTCCTGCACCACCGGTGCGACCTGCTCCACGGACTCGACCAGGACGACGGATTCCGGAGTCCCCGACCACCGCTGGTTGTACCCGCTGGTCAGGTCCGGGTATTGCCGCGCTTCTTTTGAAATTGTTGCCATTGCAGGAATACCTCTTCAGTCCAGTGCAGCGACCCCCAGGGCGCTGCGCGCGAGAATTGCCGACGAGCTCGCCCGTGAACCGCGGTGCTCGGGCCGCGCAGGCCCGGAACGCGATCAGGCCCCCAGAGCCTTGGGCCCGTACTCGGCCGGTGGTGCGGTTTCGGGCGCACCCCGGCTCGATGGAACTCGCCCCAGTAGTGATGACCCAGTGATGCCCAGTGCTAGTGATGCCCCAGTGCCGCTGCCCCAGCAGCAGCGCTGACTTCTCCCACGAGCCCCCGGTTCTCCGCACCGTTGCACGGTCGGCGGAGCCCGCTGCGCACCGGCCGTCGGATCAGGCCGCCCAGCCCCCGTCCACGGGGATCGAGGCACCGGTGATGTGGCGCCCACCGGCACCGGACAGGTGCACGACGGTGTTCGCGATGTCTTCCACCACGCCGTAGTGCCCCAGCGCGGTGATGGCGCGCTGCCCGTCGGCCCCTTCGGAATCCGCCGGGTTCATGTCCGTGTCCGTAGGCCCCGGGTGCACCACGTTGACCGTGATCCCGCGGGGGCCGAGCTCCCGGGCCAGCGCCTTGGCGAAACCGGTGAGCCCGGACTTGCTCAAGGTGTACAGGCTCACGCCGGGGAACGGCACCCGTTCCACGAACGAGGTTCCGATGTGGATGATCCGGCCGCCGCCGGACATGTGCCGCACCGCGGCCTGCGTCGTCAGGAAGGCGGTCCGCACGTGCACCGCGATGGCCTGGTCGAACTGCTCCAGCGTGACGTCCTCGATCAACCCGTAGGGGAAGATGCCGGCGCAGTTGACCAGGATGTCGAGTCCGCCGAGGCGGTCGGCGGCCTCGTCGACCGCGACGCGGGCGGAGTCCGCGTCCATCCCGTCCAGCGGCAGGGCCGCCCCGCGCACCCCCGAAGCCTCGATGTCGCGCACGACGGAATGCGCTTTGTCCTTCGAACCCGAGTACGTGATCGCCACGTCCGCGCCGTTCGACGCGAGACCGCTCGCCGCTCCGGCCCCGATGCCCCTGCTCCCGCCGACCACGAGTGCCTTCTTGCCCGCGAGCTCCGCCATCGTTCCCCCATCGATTGTTCTGTATCGGTCGATACAGAAGTAGTCTGACGTCACCACTGGTGGCCGTCAAGCAGAATTTGCGGCAGGAAGCCGCGACACCGGCCGGGGAGGGCACGAGATGACCGAACGCGGACGACCGCGGGCCTTCGACCGGGAGGTCGCGCTGCACAAGGCGATGGAGGTCTTCTGGGCCAGCGGGTACGAGGGGACTTCCATCGGCGACCTCACCGCCGCGATGGGGATCAACGCACCGAGCCTGTACGCGACGTTCGGCAGCAAGGAGGGACTGTTCCGGTCCGCGACCGAGCGGTACAACACCGTCGAGGGCCGCGCCGCGAACGACGCCCTGCACCGGGCTGCGACCGCGCGGCTGGCGGTGGAGTCCATGCTGCGCAGCTACGCGCGGTCCTACACCGACCCGGCGACTCCGCGGGGCTGCATGATCGTGCTGGCTGCGAACGTCGGCACCGCCCGCAACGCCGGTGTTCGCGAGCACCTCGCCGGGCTGCGCCGCGAAGTGCTCGCGACGCTGCGGCAACGCCTGGAACGCGGCATCGCCGAAGGCGACGTTCGGGCGGACACCGACACCGCATCGGTCGCGACCTTCTACGCGACGGTGCTGCAAGGGCTGTCCATCCAGGCGAAGGACGGCGCGTCCCTGGCGGACCTGGAAGGCGTGATCGATCACGCCATGAGCGCCTGGCCGGCGGCGCCTTCCTGACCCGCCGGGAACGGCGCGGTGCTGCGAGTGCCGGGCAGGCGGCGTAGCAGCCGCTTGCCTGCGGCCACTCCCATCCATGCGTCACCGCCCGACTCGCGCCGGTGTGTGCCCCGCAGCCTTGACGTGGCCGCGCGGTAGCGTCGGAGGGTGCCTGGTTCTGTTCCGCAGTGGTCCGATCCGGACGTGTTCGCGCCCGACGACTCCGACGATCTTCCGCCGGAGATCGCCGCTGATCTCGCGAAGCAGGGCGGGCCGCAGCAGGCTCAGCACCGGAACGAGCCGAGCACCGCGAAACCACCGGAGCAGGTACCGGAGCTGGCCGAGCTGCTGGAGATCGCGGTCCGCTCGGTCGGCGGCACCGAGCGCGAGGGCCAGGCGCGGATGGCCGACGCCGTGGAGCACTCCATCGGATCCGGTGAGCACTTGGCCGTGCAGGCCGGAACCGGCACCGGCAAATCCCTCGCCTACCTGGTTCCCGCGATCCGGCACGCCGTCACCGCGGCCACCACGGTGGTGATCTCCACCGCGACGATCGCGCTGCAGCGCCAGCTGGTGGACCGCGACCTGCCGCGGCTGGCGACCGCGCTGGCCGAGGCGCTGGGGCGGCCGCCGACGTTCGCGATCCTCAAAGGCCGCCGCAACTACCTGTGCCTGAACCGGATCCACGGCAACGCCCCGGAAGAACCCGACGAAGGCGCGCTGTTCGACCCGTTCGCCGCCTCCGCACTGGAACGGCAGGTCAAGCGGCTGCGGGAGTGGGCGACCGAGACCGAATCCGGCGACCGGGACGAACTCGTGCCGGGCGTGACCGACCAGGCGTGGCGGCAGGTTTCGGTGACCGCCAAGGAATGCCTCGGGGTGCAGCGCTGCCCCGTCGGCACCGACTGCTTCGCCGAACGCGCCCGCGGTGAAGCGGGCCGGGCCGACGTGGTCGTGACCAACCACGCGCTGCTGGCGATCGACGCGCTCGACGACCGGCCCGTGCTGCCCGAGCACGACGTGGTCATGGTCGACGAGGCGCACGACCTGGTCGACCGGGTGACCTCGGCCGCCACCGGAGAACTCACCGGAGGCCAGGCGAAACTCGCCGCGCGGCGCTGCGGGCGCGCGATCGACCAGAGCATCGCCGACCGGCTCGACGAGGCGGCCGAAGGACTCGAAACCGTGCTGGAGGACGCGCCTGCGGAGCGGCTGGAGGCGATGCCGGAAGCGCTCGGCGGGGCGCTCACGGCGTTGCGCGACGCGGGCGCGGCGTGCATGACCGCGCTCGGGCCGGAGCGCAAGGAGGACGTCGAAGGCAGCACGGCCCGCAGGCTCGCGCTGGCGTTGACCGAGGAGCTGCACGACACCGCGGTTCGGTTGCTGGACGCCTTCGACGAACCGGAGGGCCAGCGCCGCGACGTGGTTTGGATCAGCGCCGAGCCGAACCGGCCGCGAGCGGTGAAGGTGGCCCCGCTCGGCGTCGGCGGGCTGCTGCGGGAGCGGCTGTTCGGGCAGCGCACGACGGTGCTGACCTCGGCGACGCTGGCGCTCGGCGGGTCCTTCGACACGCTGGCCCGGCAGTGGGGCCTGCCGCCGGAGCGCCAGGCGGCCGCGGCCGAGGACATGGCCAGCCGCAAGGAAGCACCCTCCGACAGCTCCAGCACCGCCTGGACCGGGCTGGACGTCGGCTCACCGTTCGAGCACCGGCGCAGCGGCATCCTCTACATCGCACGGCACCTGCCGCCGCCGGGCAAAGCCGGACTTCCGGACGAGTACCTGGACGAGCTCACCGAGCTGGTGCAGGCCGCGGGTGGCCGCACGCTCGGGCTGTTCTCCTCGATGCGCGCGGCCAAGCAGGCGTCCGAACAGCTGCGGGAGCGGCTGTCGACGCCGGTGCTGTGCCAGGGCGAGGACAACACCGCGCAGCTGGTGGCGAAGTTCTCCGAATCACCGGAAACCTCGCTGTTCGGCACGTTGTCGCTGTGGCAGGGCGTGGACGTGCCCGGTGACTCGCTGCAACTCGTGGTGATGGACCGCATCCCGTTCCCGCGGCCGGACGACCCGCTCGCCTCGGCGCGGCAGAAGGCGGTGTCCGCGCACGGCGGCAACGGGTTCATCACCGTCGCCGGGACGCACGCGGCGCTGCTGCTGGCCCAAGGCGCCGGGCGGCTGCTGCGGTCCGTGCACGACCGCGGCGTCATCGCGGTCCTCGACCCGCGGCTGGCGACCGCCCGCTACGGCAGCTTCCTGCGCGCCTCGCTGCCGCCGTTCTGGGCCACCTACGACCCGCAGGTGGTCCGCGGCGCACTGGGCAGGCTGAACACGGCGGCCTCCGGCTGACGGTGCAGGAGCGGTCGCCGATCAAGCGGCGGTTGCGGGGCCCGCTCCCCTGCTCGCCGATGGTGAGCGGAGCACGCGAACGAACACGGTGGGTTTTCTTCCGATCACGTTACGTACGGTGTGGTCATGATCGTGCGGGTGTTCTACGTCGACGACTCCGGCTCGGAGCAGCACGGAATCAACGTCTTCGGCTGGGTGGAGCTTGAACTGGGGGCGTGGAATCAGGTGCTGCGCGGCTGGCTGGACTGGCGGCAGGAGCTGTACCGCTCGATCGGGCTGGCCACCGACTACGAGCTGCACGCGACGAAGTTCCTGGGCGGGCGCGGGCGACCGACGGGCACGGACTGGGACACGGCGAAGCCGAATCGGTCGCAGGTGATGCGTGATGCGCTGTCGACCATTGCCGGTTTGGACGGATTGGCGGCAGGCGCGCTCTTTCTGCGGACGACGCCCGGAGTGAAGCATCCGGCGGCGAAGGCGGATGCGTACGCGCGGCTGGTGCGGTACCTGGACGCACGTCTGACCGCGGCGGGCGAGCTGGGCCTGATCATGATGGACGGGGACGGCAGTGATCACACGTATCGCGGTGCGCACCGGGAGTTGAAGCTGGCGACGCGCTCGGTGATCGAGGATCCGCTGTTTCAGCACTCGCACCACAGCCAGTGGGTGCAGATGGCTGATCTGGTGGCGTACGCGGCGTTCATGCGGGTCGAGCGCATGGTCGGCAAGCCGTTCGCGTGGGAGTGGTTCACGCTGCTCGCGGACTGCTCGACGAGCGGCGTAGAGCCACTCGACCTGCACCTGGCCTGAAAACTCGCCCCGGACAATAAGCAAGACCCGCTACCCCAAGCACATGGGACGGGTCCGCGACGACGACTGTACACGATGCCTGCGGTCGGCACCAGGACTGCCCGGCGGCAGCAACTGTCGCCGGGCGCGGCAACGACGCGGTACCAGGGATTCAGGCCGGGCCGGTCGCGGCGCGGATCTCGGTGATGACCTGGTCGAGTTTGTTGAGGACGAACAGTTCGGTGGAGCCGTCCGCGCAGTCGATCCGCAGTCGGGTGCGCAGGCCGCCGTTGTACGCGGCGCGCAGGTTCAGGGTGCGCGGCTGCTTGCCGACCTCGGTGATCGCCGCCAGCGGGATGCTCCGGTATTCGCCACCGGTGTTGGCGTCGAAGGCGTGCGGGCAGAACAGCACTCGCCGGTTCGTCAGGTACAGCCTGCCGCCGGCGGCGCGGGAATTGCTCTGCGTCCGGTTCGCCCAGCGGCGCCAGGTGACGATCTCGCCGTCATCGGTGGGAGCGACGTTGCCGGGTAGTTGCGCGGTCACGACTTCCCCTTTCGGGACTCGGGCAGGGCCGGGCGCGATCTTCGCGGCAGCCGGGGAATGCGGGCAAGCCCGGCACCGCCCGGTTGTGGAGTGTCCACAATGGGACGGAACACTTTCTGTTCCGCAGGCCGAGCCGGGTAGGTTGACGCCGGACCGCGATCGGTGAGGAGTCGTCGTGCCTGGACAACGCACTGCCCCGGCCACCGAGCTGGCCCGGACCGTGGTGTTCGCGGCGTTCATCGCCGTGCTCGGCCTGTTCCCCGGGTTCTACCTCGGCGGCGCCGCGGTGCCGGTGGTGCTGCAGAACATGGGGCCGCTGCTGGCGGGCAGCATCCTCGGTGCCCGCCGCGGAGGCGCATCGGTGCTGCTGTTCCTGGGACTCGTGGTGATCGGGTTGCCGCTGCTGTCGGGTGGCCGCGGCGGCATCGCGCCGTTCGCCGGGCCGAGCGGCGGGTTCCTGCTGGGCTGGCTGCTGTCGGCGTTCGTGGTGGGGCTGATCGTGCAGCGGGCGACGCCGCGTCCGGGGCTGGCGGTGCTGCTGCTGGCGAACCTGGCCGGGGTGGCGGTGGACTACCTGGTCGGCATTCCGTACTGGGCCGCGTTCACCGGTGATCTCGGTGCGGCCGCGGTGCAATCGCTGGTGTTCGTGCCGGGTGACGCGGTGAAGCTGGTGCTGGTTTCGCTGGTCGCGGTGGCGGTGCACCGGGCGTTGCCCGCTTCGCTGAGCGGTCCTCCGGCTGCGCAGGGCGGTTCCCGGACGGCGCGGGAATGACCCTGCCGATCCTCGGGCGCCGACTCACCGCCGGCGTGTCGTGCGGTGCGGACGTTCTCGACGGCGCCGAGATCATGCGGCGCGCGCAGGGCGCGGCGGGCGAACTCGCCGGAGTCGATCGGGTGGCGGTCGACGACCCCGAGCCGCTGCACCGGCTGTGCTGGCTGCTGGGCGCGGACCTCGCCGGAGCAGCGACGCTGATCGTCGACCCGGATTGGCCGCGGCCGCAGGACGTGCTGGACGAGGCGAAACCGGGCCGGGTGGTCCGCGGCCTGCCGATTCCGGGCGAGCCGCCGGAAACGCCGCGCGGCGACGAGCTGACCTGGTTCTACCTGCCCACCACTTCCGGCAGCAGCGGCACGCCGAAAGTGCTGGCGCGATCCCGGAAGTCCTGGCTGCGCAGCTTCACCGCACTCGACGCACCGTTGCGCGACGACGATTCCGCGCTGATCCCGGGGCCGTTGAGTTCCTCGCTGTACCTGTTCGGCGCGCTGCACGCGCTGCACCAGGACCGCGATGTCCGCCTGCTGCGGCGCTGGTCCGCGCGCACCGCCGCGCAGGAGTGCCTGCACGCGACGGTCGTGCACGTCGTCCCCGCGATGCTCGCCGAGCTCCTTTCGGTGTGGGAGCGGCATCCCGAGCTGCGTGCCTCCTGTGCGCTGCGGCTGATCGTCTGCGGCGGTGCCGACCTGGCGCCCGAGCTGGAGACGCGGCTGCACGCGCTGCTGCCGGGCTGCGAACTGCTGGAGTACTACGGCTCCGCGGAGACCTCGCTGATCGCGCTGCGCCGCGGCGAGCGTCGGCTGCGGCCGGTGGTGGACGTGGAAATCCTTGATGCGCAAGGAAATCCGGCCAGTGAAGGCGAATTGCGGGTGCGCTCGGAGCTGGCCTTCGACGGCTACCTGCGGCAAGGCGTGCTGGAAGCCCCGGAATCGGACCGGATCAGCGTCGGCGACCGCGCCGTCCGGCACGACGACGGCGGGCTGAGCGTGCTCGGTCGCTGCAGCGCCACGATCAGCACCGGCGGGACGCTGGTGGCCGCCGAAGAGGTCGAGTCCGCGCTGCGCGGCCGGGGCGTGCGCGAGGTGCTGGTGGCCGGGACGCCGCACCCCCGCCTCGGCGCGCTCGTCACGGCGGTCGTCGAGGTCGATCCGGCCGCGCCCGCGACGCGGGAGGAGCTGCGCGCCCGGGTTCGCGAGCTGGAGCCCGTCAAGCGCCCGCGGCGCTGGCTGACCGTGCCCGAGCTGCCGCGCACCGGCTCCGGGAAACCCGCGCGCGGCGTGCTGGACGAGTGGCTGCGCAACGGCGCGCCGCAAGCCGAGGTCTTGCGCCCGAGCACCCCTTCGCAGGAACGACCGTGACCGACCGGACACCCGTGATCATCGCCGCGCGCCGCAGCCCGATCGGAGAAGTCGGTGGCGTGCTGAGCAATGTGGCGACCGATCAGCTCGCCGCTCCGGTGCTGCGCGCCGCGCTCACCGATTCCGGGCTGGACACCGTGGACGACGTGCTGCTCGGCAACGCGCTCGGGCCGGGCGGGAATCCGGCGCGGGTCGCCGCGCTGCGCGCCGGGTTCGGGTTCGACGTGCCCGGCATGACGGTGGATCGGCAGTGCGCCAGCGGGCTCAGCGCGATCCTCACCGCTGCGGCGCTGCTGCGCGCCGGGGTCGGCGACCGGTTCCTGGCCGGTGGCGTGGAGAGCCCTTCGACCGCGCCGTGGCGGGCGTGGCGACCACGCACCGCCGGTGAGCCACCGCGGTTCTACTCGCGCGCCCCGTTCGCCCCGGCCGACATCGGCGACCCGGACATGGGCCCGGCCGCCGACCTGGTCGCCGCCGAGGCGGGCGTTTCCCGCCGGCGCCAGGACGATTTCGCCGCGCGCAGCCACGCCCGCGCGATCGCGGCGCAGGATTCCGGCCGGTTCGACGCCGAACTCGTCGAGGTCGGCGCCGCGCGCGACGAACGCCCGCGGCGCAACTTCACCGCGCAGCGGCTGAGCCGGTTCCGCCCCGCGTTCACCCCGGACGGCACGGCCACCGCCGCGAACTCCTGCGGCGTCAGCGACGGGGCGGCCGCGGTGCTGCTCACCACCGAGGACGAGCGCCGCAGGCTCGGCGTGCCCGGCCTGCGGCTGGCCGCCGAGCGGACCGCGGGGGTGGATCCGAACCGGCTCGGGCTCGGCGCCGTACCCGCCTTGCAGGGCGTGCTGCAAGACCGGCCGGAGCTGGTGGAGTTCACCGAAGCCTTCGCCGGGCAGGTGCTGGCGTGCGCGGACGCGGCCGGGCTGGACGAGCGCACGATCAGCCCGGACGGCGGCGCCGTCGCGCTCGGGCACCCCTGGGGAGCGTCCGGCGCGGTCCTGGTGGTGCGATTGTTCAGCCGCATGGTGCGCGAGAACGGGCCGCGCACCGGAGTGGCGGCCCTGTCCTCCGGCGGCGGGCTGGGCGTGGCGACCGCGTGGGAGCGAGTGGATTGATCGAGTTCGAGGACGTCGCGCACTCCTACGGCGAGCACTCCGTGCTCACCGGCGTCGACCTGCGGCTGCGCGAGCCGCGGGTGGCGTTCGTCGGTGCGAACGGCTCCGGCAAGTCCACCCTGGCGCGGATGGTCAACGGGCTGGTCACACCCACGCGGGGCCGCGTGCTGGTGGACGGGCTGGACCCGGCGAAGAACGGGCGGGCGGTGCGCAAGCGCGTCGGTTTCGTGTTCACCGACCCGAACAGCCAGATCGTGATGCCGACCGCCGGTGAGGACGTCGCGTTCTCGTTGCGGCGCCGCGGAATTCCGAAAGCGGAGCGGGAGCGGCGCGCGGCCGAAGTGCTCGCGCAGCACGGCCTCGGCGGGTACGAGCAGCACCCGGCGCACCAGCTCTCCGGCGGGCAGAAGCAGCTGCTGGCGCTGTGCTCGATGCTGGTGCTGGAACCGGACGTGCTGGTCTGCGACGAGCCGACGACGCTGCTCGACCTGCGCAACAAGCGGCACTTCATGGAGTTGCTGCGGGAATTGCCGCAGCAGGTGCTGCTGGTCACGCACGACCTGCACCTGCTGGAGGACTTCGAGCGGGTGGTGGTGCTCGACCGGGGACAGGTGGCCGCCGACGACTCGCCGGACGCGGCGTTGACGCGGTATCGGGAGCTGGCCGGATGAACCCGCTCGGGCTGTACGAGCCGGGAACGAGCCCGCTGCACCGGATTCCGGCGGGCGTGAAGTTCGTCGCGCTGCTGGCGCTCGCGGTGCTGATCTTCGTGTTCGGCGCGCCTACTCCGCTCGGAGTGCTCGCGGGCGCGGTGCTGCTCGGCTACCTCGTGGCCCGGGTTTCGCCGGGACGCTGCTGGCGGCTGGCGCGGTTCCTGGTCCCGCTGCTGGCGGTGATCTTCGCGTTGCAGTGGTGGCTGCTGGGGCTGGATCAGGCGATCGTGGTGACGCTGCGGCTGTTCGCGGCGCTGGCGGCGGCGAACCTGTTCACCCTGACCACCCGGGTCGACGACATGGTCGGCGCCGTCGAGCGCGGGTTGCGCCCGCTGCGGCGGTTCGGCGTCCGGCCGGAGCGGGCCGGGCTGCTGGTGGGGCTGACGATGCAGGCCATCGCGGTGCTCTCGACCATCGCGGCGGAAACCCGCGAAGCCCAGCGCGCTCGCAACGCGGGCCGTTCGGTGTCCGCCTTCGCCATCCCGTTCTTGGTGCGCACCCTGCGCCACGCCGACGAACTCGGGGAAGCGCTCGCGGCGCGGGGAGTCGGCGACGACTGATCAGGTCGGCTCAGCGGTGCAGGAGGTCGCTCGGGCCGGTCGGGTCGTTGTCGCGCACCGGCTTGCAGGACAGCGACTCCGGGAAGCCCGCGTGGGCGAGCCGGGTGAGTTCGTGCTTGCACGCGGCGCTGGTGGGTTCCTCGCTCACCAGCTCCGTGTCGAACGCGCCGCCCAGCACCGCCACGGACGCTCCCACTGCGCACAGCGCCACGACCGGGCCGACGTTACGCAACCTCACGAGCATTCCTCTTCTTGTACGCCTTCGAGATTCCACCGTGATGCTACGCGGAGGCGCGGAGCGCGGTCCGTGCCGCTGAGCGCGGTCCGGCGCCGCCAGGACTTTCGCCTCTGTCGGCGGGGGCGGCGGCGACCGCACGCTGGGGGTTGCCGGGAAACCGGCGGATCCGCCCGAGAGCGATCTGGCCTTGACGACTCAAGAGCCGCCGAAGACCTTGCAGCCGTAATGGTTGCGCAAGCTCTCGGGCGGGTTCTCGCGGGTGCGAATCGCACCGCTGCCCGGTAGCGCGAGCTCAGACCGGGAAAGTCGCTTCGTCGTGCCGACCATTCGCTTCGCGCACGTCGCCTGCGCGCCGGAATCGACCGCCGCTGCTGAATTCCTCGCGACCGGACAGCTCTCCGCGTTTCCGGGGGTTTCGACGCCCGGAGCGACGCAGCCCCGACTTCCGCCGCGGCTCCTCCGCGCCGCACCGTCCGAACCGGGGCCCGAAGTGAGCGGAACCGGCCCTTCCCGGAATGCTCCCCTTCTGCCCCGGCGAAAAACGATCCCCCGCGGCATTGCGGGGGATCGGTTTCAAGTCACGGGCTCAGCCACGCACGAGGACCTGCGGGCCGTTGTCATCATCGGTGGTCGGTTCGCACATCAGCGGACCCGGGTCACCCTGGTCGGCGAGCCGCTGGAGCTCGGCCGAACACTGCTCGGCCGTGTCGAAGTGCCCCACCACTTCTTCGGCGACGGCGGTGCCCGCACCGAGCACGGACATGCCCGCCGCGCACAAGGCCAGTGTGGCAACGGTCTTGCGAATACGCATGAGTGGTTCCTTCCGCTCGAAATCTGACTACGTTGGGAAGACTATTCGCGGCCGGGCAGACGAGCGGGCACTGTCGGCACGACACGGGGAAACCCCTCAATTCATTTCCCACGGGATTTCCCCGAAGGAGTGCCACGCACCCGACGAATCCGCCTGGATGCAGGTACCGCATCCGGCGGAAATGCGCGGAGAACCCGCCCGGCACGCGGCCATCCGGGAACGAGGCCGCCCCGGGCGGGCAGTAACGCCGAATTCGCTCCTCGACGGGTTCACCGGGAATGACGGATGTGCGCGGCGGCCACGTCGCCGGACGAGTCCGCCGCTTCAGCCCTCCGGTCGTTCTCGCAGCGGCGCTTCGGGCTCGACCTCCACCATCGTCAGGTGCGAACCCCGCGGGGTGCCGACGATCGCGGTGATCGCGGCTGCCACGTCGGACGGGCGCAGGAAGTAGGGGTGCCGCGCGAGTCCCCAGTGCACCCAGTCCTCCAGCACCGCGGTCGCGACCTCGTCCTTCCAGGTGGTGCCCATCGCGGTCTTCGTCGGCCCGGGACGCACCAGCGACGTGCGCACGCCGGTGCCTTCCAGCTCCATCCGCATCGTCTGCACCATCGCCTCCAGCCCGGCCTTCGCGGGCACGTAGCCGCCCATCCGCGGGCGGTGGGTGCGTGCCACGTCGGAGCTGATGAACACGAAATCGCCGCGCTGCCGGCGCACCATCGACGGCACGATCGCCGCCGCCAACCGCTGCGGGCCGCCGAGGTGCACTTCGACCTGGCTGGCGAAGGTCTCCGGGTCCTGCTCGTGGATCAGCGCGGCGTCGATGTCGCCCGCGCCGGAGACGACCGTCTCCACCGGACCCAGCGAGTCCTCGACGGCGGCGACGAAGTTCTGCACCGACTCGGTGTCGGCGACGTCGAGCGGTTCGGCGATCGCCTCTCCCCCGCCCGCGCGGATCGTCGCGGCGATCTCCTCGCACAGCTGCACCCGCCTGGCGCCGAGCGCGACGGGGTGCCCGGCGGTCGCCAGCGCCTGCGCGGTGGCCGTGCCGATGCCGGAGGACGCCCCGGCCACGATGGCCGGGCGCCGCTGCGGATGGGGATCGAATCTCGGCATGTCACGCCTTCTTCCGTTCCGGTGGTGCGGTTCCGGAGCGAACGGCATGTTCGCCCGATCTGTTCGGACGAACGGTCCGTTCACTGCTCGCGGCTTCCCAGGTGAACGGACTGTTGGTCCCGCTAGATTGGACGAACGGTCCGTTCGCTCACTGCTCCCGCGGGGGCGCGGGTGGTGCGGAGAGCCCCAGTCCTGGCCCGAGGCCGGTGAGCGCGTGCCGGGCGAGCGGGACGTCGACGCCCAGCTCCCGCGCCAGCTCGATCGCGAACCGCAGGTCCTTCTCCCCCAGCGCGCGGACGTGCTCGAAGATCCCCACCCACGGGTCGCCGTCGGCCAGCGGCGCGGCCGTGTCGCGGTGCATGATCGCGCCTGGTCCGCCGGTGATCCCGTCGGTGTGCCGCACGACCCGGCCGAGTTCGACCAGGTCCAGCCCGGCCGCTTCGGCGAGCCGCTGCGCTTCCGCGGCCGCGGTGAACGATGCGAAGTGCAGCAGGTTCCTGGCGAGTTTCATCCTGGTTCCCGCGCCGATCGGGCCCGCGTGCACGACCTGCCCGCCCATCCGGCCGAACGGTTCGGCGCAGGTGGCGAAGGCGGTTTCGGGGCCGCCGACCATGATCGCCAAGCTGCCGTCCGCAGCTCCCATCGGACCGCCGCTGACCGGCGCGTCCACCAGCGCGACGCCGTGCTCGGCGGCCTGTTCGGCCAGCTCCGCAGGGGTACCGGGGGCGATCGTGGAGTGCACCGCGACGACGAGTCCGTCGCGGGCCGCGGGCAGCACCTCGGCGAGGACCGAACGCACCTGGTCGTCGTCGCGGACCATGACGCACAGCAGATCCACCTGCGCCGCCAGTTCCGCCACGTCCCGCGCGACCTTCGCTCCCGCCGCGCGCAATTGCGCCACCGGCTCGGACGCGATGTCGAAGACCAGCAGGCCACCGGGGCGGTCCACGAGCCTGGTGGCCATCGCCTTGCCGATGTTGCCGAGACCGGCGAACCCGACCGCGCTCATCGGATCACCTGACCGCCGTCGACGTTGAAGATCTGCCCGGTCACCCACGACGCCTCCTCGGACAGCAGGAACAGGCAGGCGCCGACCATGTCCGCCGGTTGCCCGATCCGCTTGATCGCCAGCCCGCGCACCAGGTCCGCGGCCGCTTCCCCGACCTGGTTGCGGGTGGCTGCGGTATCGGTCGGTCCCGGCGCGATGGCGTTGACGCGGATGTTCATGCCGCCGAGTTCGTGCGCGAGCTGCTGCGTCAGCCCGTTCACGCCCGCCTTCGCCAGCCCGTAGAAACCGGAGTAGAGCCAGGCCGCGGTGGAGCTCTGGTTCACGATCGCGCCACCGCCGCGCCGCTGCATGTGCGGGTGCACCGCGCGGGTCACCACCAGCGCGCCGTCCATGTTCACGCTCATGAACTTGCGGTAGTAGTCCCAGTCGACGGTCAGCAGCAGGTCGAACTCCATGTCGCCGTAGATCGCGGCGTTGTTGACCAGCAGGTCGATGCCGCCGAGCTCCTCGGTCGCGCGCGCCGCCAGTTCGGCGGCCGAATCCGGGGAGGAGACGTCGGTGCGCACGAACATCGCTCTCCCGCCGTCGCTCTCGATGGACTTGGCGCAGGTTCGCCCGGCGTCGGCGTTGAGGTCGGCGATCACCACCGACGCGCCGTGGGCCGCGAGCGCTTGCGCGTAGGCCGCTCCGATGCCCTGCGCCGCGCCGGTGACGATGGCGACCTTGCCGTCGAACCGCTTTCCCATGCCCGCTCCCGTCATCCCGGTCGGCGAACCGCCGGCGGCCTCGCCGCCGAATTCCCCGGCGGTCCCTCTGACTCCGCCATCGAATTCCCGGGCGGTCACGCCGG
>X190_Common_House_Gecko__coassemble_263_pt1 | contig 19846 bp, 19 predicted proteins | sample X190_Common_House_Gecko__metabat2_low_PE_001 | metagenome-assembled genome bin X190_Common_House_Gecko
CTCCGGCTGCTGCGGTTGTTCCGGCTGCGCAGGTCCCGCTTGCGGAGGCTGTTCCGACGGCTCCTCCGACCGCTGCGCGCGCTTGCGCCTGCCGCGCCTGCCGCCGCGACCGCTGTCGAAGCTGAAGCCGTTCATCACATCGGCGAACGTGGTGCCTTCCGGCCCCTCTTGCGGACCCGTGTCGTCCCGTCTTCGGTCCTCGTGTTCGCCGAAATCGGAGTCGTCCATCGGTTCACCTCACCGCGGCCGGTGGGGAGAACGGATTCCCGGCGCCCTGCAACTGGTGCCGCAGCTCCGGCGTGAGGATCTGGCCGACGCGCTCCACCAGCATCGCCATCTCGTAGGCGATCAGGCCCATGTCGCACTGCGGTGCCGCGAGCACCGTCAGGCACGAACCGTCGCTGATGCCCATCTGGATGAGCGTGCCGTAGTGCATCTCGACGATCGTCTCGGTCACCTCACCGGCCTCGAAGCACTTGGCGGCGCCGTTGGTGAGGCTGAGCAGACCGGACGCGACCGCGGCCAGCTGGTCCGCCCGGTCCGGGGGGAGTTTCGCCGACGAGGTCAGCAGCAGGCCGTCCGCAGACACCACGATCGCGTGCGCCACACCGGCGACGCGCTCGGTGAAGTCCGTGACCAGCCACCCGAACCGCCGGGACATCGTCTCCTGGGGAGTCATGCAACCTCCTGGCTGTTGCTAGTGGAGTCGCCGGTCGAGACGACCCCGTGTTGCCGTATCGGTGGAACCGGGCGCGACCGGCGCCCGCAGTGGCCTGGTTCAGGACTCCTCGTCGCAGCGCAGCTCATCCGCACCTGAGCAACGCATTCACACCATCTCCTAAGTCTTTTCCGCCGGCGTGCGTTCTCAGGACTCGTCCGGTGCGCGGTGGCGTCCACGTTGGACACCGGTCTGGAAGCTGGAGAGCCGTCCGCGCAGCGCGTTCGCGTCCCGCTCGAACGGTTTGTCCTGCTCCTCCTGCTCACCGAAGAACGTGCCCGCGCTGCCGGGTGCGAGCTGCGCCTTCGGCGTGCGCCGCGGCAGGCCGGAAGAGGTGAACGACTCCGGGCTGGAGCTCGTCGCCGCTGCGGCCTGCTTCCAGCCGTCGTCGGTGGCGAAGTTCCAGCCGTCGGCGCCCGCCTCGGCACCGTTCGAGTCCGCGCCGTGCGATTCGGCGGACTCGGTGATCCAGCTCGAACCACCGTTGCGGCGCGGCTGCAGCTGCCGGTCCGCCGCGGTTTCCGGCGCGGCTTCCTGTTCAGTCTCCTGCGACTGCACTGGCCCCTTCCTCCCGAAACGCAGACCGCCTTGGAGGTCGGCCAACCGGCGGCTCAGTTCGTGCGGGCTGCGTCCCGCGGAATCGGGTTCCGCGGCAGCCGTCCCGTTCCCGGCGGCACCGGAGCGGCCGAGATCTTCACCGCCGGTGCCGTTGCGCCCGTCGGCGAGGTGGTCGATGCCGAGCGGGTCGGATTCGTCGATGCGCGGCTCGGAACCGGCCGAGCCGCCGGGATCGCGGCGGGGCAGTCCGGAACCGGTGGCCTGCCCACCGGGGAACCCGGCGGTTCCGGAGTCCGCTGTGGACCCGCCGGTGGGTTCCCCGGTCGGCCAGGCGTGCTCGTCCGGAGCGGCCTCGGGTTCGGGGGCCGGCTGGAACCACTGCGTGGAGACTTCCTCGAAGATCGGAGAGGGCGCGTCCCCGGACGTGCTCGGCGCCTGCGTCGCCGAGTCCTCGATGGCCGGCGGCCACGCCAGGTCCGAAGAGGTCCAGTCGGAGCGGAAGTCCTGCCCGTCCTGCTGCTCCGGGATCTCCAGCGGCGTGAACAGGCTCGCGGTCGGCGCGTCGCCCGGATCGTGCGTTTCCTCGTCGCGCTGCGAAGGCGCGAACATGCCCGCGGACGGTTCCCGCTTCGGCAGCGCGTTGCCTGCGACGTCCTCCCCGGACCCGGTGAAGAAGCCGCTGTTGAACGTGTTGTCCGGCTGCGCGGTGGAGAAGCCGGTCTCGGCGCTGTCCACCCCGCTGTTGTTCCGCTGGAACGCGGTTTCCTCAGCGGTACCCGCGCCCACGGCCGGTGCGCCCGGCTGCGCGGACTGGGCGGCGCCGATCGCTCCCGAGGTCGGCATGTCGTGGTGCGCGAACCCGTTGCGCTGCCCGCCCTGCGCCGGGGTGGGCTGGGCGCTCGCGGGCGGCCCGGCGGTGGAGACCACGTGCTCGGCGGGCACGACCACGGTCGAGCGCACGCCTTCCACGTCCGGCCCGCCGTAGAGCCGGACCGCGATGCCGTGCCGCAGCGCCAGCCTGGAGATCACGAACAGGCCCATCCGGCGCGAGGTTGCCAGGTCGTTCTCCTCGACGCGTGCGAGCTTGGCGTTCGCGTCGGCCAGCTCCGCCTCGCCCATGCCGATGCCTTCGTCGAGCACGTCCACCGTGATCGAACCGTCCCCGGCCTGGTAGGTGGAGACGGTCACCGAGGTGTCCGGCGAGGAGAAGTTCGCCGCGTTGTCCATCACCTCGGTCAGCAACCGCACCATGTCGCTGGCGGTGTGCCCGAGGATCTTCACCTGCGGCGGCGGCTGCAGGACCACCCGCGGGTACTGCTCGATCTCGGAGACCGCGGCGCGCAGCACGTCGGAGAGGTCGGTGGGCCGCACGAAGCGCCGCGCCAGGTCGCTGCCGGAGAGCACCATCAGGTTCTCGTTGTTCCGGCGCATCCGGGTCGCCAAGTGGTCCAGCTGGAACAGCCTGGAGAGCTGGTCGGGGTCTTCCTCGTCCTGCTCGAGCTGCTCGAACAGGCGCAGCTGGCGCTCCAGCAAGCTCTGGCTGCGCCGCGATACGCCGACGAAGGATTCGCTGTACCCGTGTCGCAGCACGGCCTGCTCGGCGGCCAGCCGCAGCGCCTGCCGCTGCACCTCGTCGAAGGCGCGGGCCACCTGGCCGACCTCTTCGGTGGTGGACACCGGCAACGGCCGGATCTCGTTGACCTCACCGCCCGCGCGGATGCCTTCCACCGCGTCCGGCAGCTCGTTCTCGGCCGCGTCCAGCGCGCCGCGGCGCAGGGCGCGCAGCGAGCCCAGCAGCTGCCGGCTGATCGTGATGATCACTGCGGCGGCCGCGATCAGCGCGGACAGCAGCAGCACCGAGTCCCAGCCCGCCGCGGCGCTGGCGTCCTCCTCCAGCTTGCCCGCATCGGCGCGCACCTCGTCTGCGAGGTCGTTGTGCCCGTCGTCGATGAGCGCGACGACCTGGTCGGACACGGAGTTCCACTGCTCGGTCCCGACCGGGTAGCCGCCGGAGGACTTGTCGTCCATCGTCGCGGCGACGATCGCCGTGAGCAGCCCGTTGCGCTGCTGGATCGGCGGGCTGAGCAGCGTCGCACCGAGCCGCTTCTCCCAGTGCCGGGCCACCGTGGCGCGCGCGTCGGTGATCTTCGATTCGAGCCGGGCGCGGGACCCGAGCAGCTCGTTGATCGCCTGCTGGTCCAGGTTGCCCTCGGACAGCCCGGTGAGCACCCACGCCTGCTGGAAGCGGACTTCCTCCATCAGGCCCAACATGTCCTGCAACGCCGAGGCGGTACTGGAAAGGCTCGGCTCGGACACGGTGCTGGTGAGCGCGCGGTCCATGGACAGCACGGTGTTGATGGCGGTGGTGTAGCCCTCGATCACCTGCGGCGCCGGGGCGAGGCCCGCCTGCACCGCGGGGCGCGCGGTGCGCAGCTTGTCCAGCGCGAGGTGCATTTCCCGCTGGCGGTCCTGCACGAGCTGGCCGAATTCGCCGGGCTCACCGAGCTGGGCGTCCACCTCGCTCGCCGTCTTGTCCACATTGGAAATCCGCTCGGCGAGGCCGACGTCCTCGCCGAGGGTGCGCTGCACCGCCGCGTTGCGCTCGGCCTGCAACGCCTCCGCCAGCGGTTCCACCCGCTGCGCCGTGTCCAGCACTTCGGCCACGCGGTTGTACTCGTCGGCCTGCTCGACCTGCCAGCGAATCTGCGAGACGCCGAGGCCGACCGCGAACAGCACCGGCACCAGCACGACCGCCGCGAATTTGACGGGCAGGCTCCAGTTGCGCCACTCGCGGACTCCGGCGCGTCCGGGTGCGACGTCGTTGCGCGCCTCCGTCCGGGCGTCCGGCGTCGTCACGAGCACCACCCCGGCAGCAGCCGAACGGCCCGGCGAGGCAGGAGGTCTCTTTCGAGTGGACTTGGCGTCGGGGAACGGCGCATCCGTGTGATCCCGCAATCGTCGTCTGGGTTGTCGGTGGGAAAGGTTTCCGGCGGCGGGCAGGCTCGCAGGCAAGGGCTCGCACTACCAGCACGGAACCGTATCGGAACGGCGGCTCCGGCGAGACCGAGCGTTACCGAACCGAGCTGGCGCAGCCGCGGCGGAGGCATTCCGGACACTGGCACCTAACCGGGGCGGAGGAAGAGGAGCGGTCTGGTTTTCAGGTGCCTCGCACTATAAACCCCCCGTCCGGGAAACAGCGGAGGGCGTTTTCAGCGGAATCCACTGCTGTGAACACCGCACAGCGAAGGCCGTCCGGCGGCGGCCGGAAGCGGCCGGAACGAGGAATTTTTCACTGCGCGGAAGGATCTCCGGCACCCGCCGAGCCGCCTCGGCAACGAGCTGGTAACACTTCTCCCAAGATCATCGACAGTCGACCAAGTACCAGCCGTTCGCGTGACGCCCCACCCCGAACATCGGTATGCCTGTGACCTACAGTGACAAAATTGGTCACTCCATGTGCCCCAAGGGTGTACTTTCTGCTCCACCGACAGAGTCGTTATGCTTCGCCGCCGCGAGGTCCTTCGCCTCCCCGCGAAGTCCTCGACGCCCCCAACTCCGCCGGGTCCTGAAGGGTTTGGCCGACCCGACGCACAACTTCCTGGAAGGAAGCATGAGCAACGCAACGCAATCCGCGCTGCGCGGTCGCCCCCACGACCGGTCCGGGAAAGCACGGACCGGCTTCGGGGGAATCGAGAAGAGCGCGGTCCGCACCCAGCAGACCGAGCCGAATTACCAGGCCATCGCGCAGAGTGCGGAATTCAACGACCTGCGCCGCCGGGTGTCCGCGTTCGTATTTCCGATGACCGCGCTATTTCTGCTCTGGTACCTCGCCTACGTGATCATCGCGGCGTACCTTCCGGACTTCATGTCCCAGCCGGTGTTCGGCTCGGTGAACGTCGGGCTGCTGATGGGCATCGGCCAGTTCGTGTCCACTGTGCTCATCACCGCCGCCTACGTGCGGTTCGCCGATCACTACATGGACCCGCGGATCGAGCAGCTGCAGGCCGCTGTGGACGGTCGCGCTGAGGAGGGTGCGCAGTGATCCCGACGCTGTCCGCGCAACATCGGCAGCCGATCCTGGCGCAGGCACCCGGAAGTGACCTGCTGCCGTCCGAAGGCCCGATCATCAACACCGTCATCTTCGCCGGCTTCGTGCTGCTGACGCTGTTCATCGTGTACCGGGTCAGCAGCGCGAACACCTCCAGCGACTACTTCGCTGCAGGCAGCTCGTTCACCGGCGTGCAGAACGGTGTCGCGCTGTCCGGCGACTTCCTGTCCGCGGCGTCGTTCCTCGGCATCGCCGGCGCGATCGCGGTGCACGGCTACGACGGGTTCCTGTACTCCATCGGGTTCCTGGTCGCATGGCTGATCAACCTGCTGCTGATCGCCGAGCGGATGCGAAACACCGGCCGCTTCACGATGGGCGACGTGCTGAGCTTCCGGATGAAGCAGCGCCCGGTGCGCGCCGCCGCGGCGATCTCCACGATGGCGATCACGTTCGTCTACATGATCGCGCAGATGGCCGGTGCCGGCGGCCTGGTCGCGCTGCTCGCGGACGTGCACAGCTACTGGGGCCAGGCGATGGTGATCGCCGTCGTGGGGCTGGTGATGATCCTCTACGTGCTGCTGGGCGGCATGAAGGGCACCACCTGGGTGCAGATCATCAAGGCCACGCTGCTGATGCTGTGCGCCGCGATGATCACGATCTTCCTGCTCGGCAAGTTCGGCTACGACTTCAGCCGGGTGCTCGACGAGGCGGCGGCGAACAACCCGAACGGCAGGGACATCCTCGGACCGGGCGTGGAGTACGGGAAGTCCGAACTGACCAAGTTGGACTTCGTGTCGCTGTCGCTGGCGCTGGTGCTCGGCGTCGGTGGTCTGCCGCACGTGCTGATGCGCTTCTACACCGTCCCGAACGCCAAGGAAGCCCGCCGCTCGGTGGTCTGGGCGGTGTGGACGATGTCGCTGTTCTACCTGTTCACCCTGGTCATCGGCTACGGCGCCGCCGCGCTGGTGGGCACTCCGACGATCGTCGGCGCACCGGGCGGGGAGAACTCCGCGGCGCCGCTGCTGGCCTACCGCATCGGCGGCACGCTGCTGCTGGGCATCGTCGCGGCGATCGCGTTCGCCACGATCCTCGCGGTGGTCGCCGGGCTCACGCTGACCGCGTCCGCGTCGTTCGCGCACGACGTCTACGCGAACATGATCAAGCGCGGCAACGTCGAATCGCACAAGGTGGTGCGGGTGGCGCGGCTGACCGCGCTGGGCATCGGGCTGGTCTCGATCGTCGGCGGAGTCGCGGTCAACGGCCAGAACATCGCGTTCCTGGTCGGGCTGGCGTTCGCGTTCGCGGCGTCGGCGAACCTGTCCACGTTGCTGTTCTCGCTGTTCTGGAAGCGGTTCAACACCACGGGCACGCTGTGGGGCATCTACAGCGGACTGATCTCCTGCCTGCTGCTGGTGGTGTTCTCGCCGGTGTTCTCCGGCGCGGCCGACTCGATCTTCCCGGACGTGGACTTCGCGTTCTTCCCGCTGAAGAACCCGGGCATCGTGTCCATCCCGATCTCGTTCCTGTGCGCCGCGCTCGGCACCCTGTTCGGGCCGCGCTCGGACGACCACGAGCGGCAGTCCGAGATGGAGGTCCGGTCGCTGACCGGCATCGGCGCTCGCATCGGCTGACCGCGGGCAGCGGTCGAAGCGGCCGGGGCGGGCATCGCCCGCCCGGCCGCTTCGCTTTTCCGGGCCGAACGGTGCCGCGGGCTCGCGCGTCCGGACTCAGGCGCACGGCGCCCGGGCCGCCGACTCAGCCGCCTGCCTGCTCGAACCCGACGCACTCGACGACCGGCAACCCCGGGTAGCGCGGCAGCCGCTCGTCCCAGGACGCGCGCGTGCAGCGCATGTAGGTCACGCCATGCCTGGTGCGGTTCAACGACGGATGCGCGCACCAGCGGCACAGGCCGGGCGGCACGGCCAAGCCGTCCCAAAGATCCGCCTCGCTCATCGCACGCCCCTCTCAGACCCGGCCGAGGTTAGTCGCCGCTCCGTCACGCGCGGCGAACGCACCGCGCCGATACCCCCACGTAGGTGGGCACTCCCGCGGGAATCCGCGTGGCGAACGGTAATCCACCTGCGAATTCCATTCAGGACTCCGCACGAAAGCGCGCAGCTGCCCCGATACCTGAACGGCTACTCCCGGAAACCGGGCCACCGCCGATAAAATGAGAGCGCGTTGCAGAGATCGACCGGCCGCGCCGAACGCCGCCGAGCGATCTTGTCGCGAGACTCCCGCCCAGGGCAACGGCCCCCGGCGGGAGTTTGGGGGGAAAACATGCATGCGATCCGGAATGCGGTGCTCGCCGCGGTGGCGACCCTGGTGCTGCCGATGAACGGCGTGGCCAGCGGCGTCGCGCACTTCGTTTTCGAATTCGGCGAGCGGCTCGGCGAACTCAGCCGCGCCGCCGATCGCACCGGCGACTTCCGGGTTCCGGGGGTGAACCTGCGGGCGGCGCCGGACACGGCCTCGGCGGTGCTCGGCCTGGGCAACGCCGGCGACCGGGTGCGGAAGAACCGGCAGGCGGAGGGCGAACCGGTGACCTGTCCGGGCGGCCGACCGGACCGCACCTGGTGGCACGTCCTGGACCGGCACACGCGCGTCGCCGGGTGGGTCAGCGCCTGCTACCTGTGAGCCGGTGGGGCCGCGCTGGACACGGCCCCACCGGCCTGCACACGGGATTTTCAGCGGTGCGGCCCTGCGCGTCCGGGCCGCACCAGGCTCACGCCACGCCTTCGGGCGCGGCGCCCTCGATGGACATGCCGTCCGCGGTGATGCGCTCGATCTCGGCGAGGTCGTCCGCGCTGAGGTCCACTTCGGCCGCGGCCAGGCTGTTCTCGATGTTGCGCGCGCTGCGCGCCCCCACGATGGCCACGTGCACGCCGCGCTGCGCCAGCACCCACGCGATGGCCAGCTGGCTGACCGTGAGCTCGCGGGCAGCGGCGAACTCCTTCAGCCGCTGCACCACGGCCAAGTTCCGCCGCAGCATCTCGCCCCGGAACGCCGACGAGTTCGCACGCCAGTCGCTGTCCTCGAACGTGCTCTCCGGCGTCAGCGTCCCGGTCAGCAGCCCGCTGGCCAGCGGGCTGTAGGCGAGCACGCCGATGTCGTGCTCGCGGGTGTAGGGCAGCACCTCGTCCTCGATGCCGCGCCGGAACAGGTGGTACGGCGGCTGCAGCGTCTCGACCGGGCGGGTGCGGTCGAACGCGGCGAGCTGGGCGGCGTCGTAGTTGGACACCCCGGCGTGCCGGATCTTGCCCTCGTCGACCAGTTCCTGCAGGGCACCAGCGGTCTCCTCGGCCGGCGTGTCCGGGTCCGGCCAGTGCACCTGGTACAGGTCGATGTGCTCGAGCCCGAGCGCCCGCAGGCTCTCCTCCACGCCTTGGCGCAACCAGGCGCGCCCGGCGTCGCGGGGTCATTCACCGCCGGGGTTGATGCCGCCCTTGGTGGCGATGACCAGGCCGTCCCGGTCCCTGCGCAGCTCGTCCGCCAGCGCACGGCCGAGCACCTGCTCGGAGCGGCCGAAGCCGTACGCCTGCGCGGTGTCGAAGAAGTTCACGCCCTGCTCGCGGGCGTGCCGGATAGCGGCCACCGCGGCGTCCTCGTCGAACGAACCCCACTCACCTCCGAGCTGCCAGGTGCCGAAGGCGATGCGGGACACGTCCAGTCCGGTCTTTCCCAGCACGATGTTTCGCATGTGCCCATCACATCACGGAACCGCGAATCGGTTCAGCCCGTCGCCCGCGCGGCCGCGCGCCCGGCGGTGCGCCCGGAGAACAGGCAGCCGCCGAGGAAAGTCCCCTCCAGCGAGCGGTATCCGTGCATCCCGCCGCCGCCGAAACCGGCGACCTCGCCCGCCGCGTACAGGCCCGGCAACGGGTTCCCGGACGACCCGAGCACTCGAGCGTCCAAATCGGTCTCCACCCCGCCGAGCGTCTTGCGGGTCAGCAGCGACAGCCGGACCGCGATCAGCGGGCCCGCCGCCGGATCCAGCAACCGGTGCGGCGGTGCGACCCGCGCCATCCGGTCCACCCGGTAGCGGCGGGCTTCCCGCACGAGGTTGACCTGCGCATCCTTGCCCAGTCCGGAGTCGACTTCGCGGTCCCGCGCGCGGATGTCGCGTTCCAGTCCGGACGGATCGATCAGGTCCTCGCCGACCAGCTCGTTCATCCCGCGCACCAGGTCCGGCAGGTTGCGGCGGACCACGAAATCGGTGCCGCGCTTGACGAACTCGGCGACCGGCGGTGGCGTGACCTCGCCGCCGCGGCGCAGCACCTCGGCCACGTTGCGCTCGGTGAGGTCGGGGTTCTGCTCGGAGCCGGACAGCGCGAACTCGCGGCTGATGATCCGCCGGTTCAGCACGAACCAGGTGTGCTCGTGCCCGCTCGAGTTGATGTGCGCCAACGTCGCCAGCGTGTCCGCGCCGGGGAACAGCGGCGGCGGCAACCGGCGCCCGCGCGCGTCGATCCAGAACGGTGACGGGCCGGGCAGAATACGGATGCCGTGGTCCGTCCACACTGGACTGTAATTGCGGATTCCCTCGGTGTAGTGCCACATCCGGTCGGAATTGATGACGCGGCCACCGGTCTCGCCGACGACTTCCAGCAGCTGCCCGCCCACGTGATCGGGCACTCCGGCGATCATCTCGCGCGGTGCCGGACCGAGCCGTTCCGGCCAATTCCGCCGCACCAGCGGGAGATTCGCGCCGATCCCGCCGGAGGTCACGACCACGGCCTGCGCGCTGAGCGCGAATTCCCCGGCCACGGCCCGAGAACTCTTCTGCCCGCGGGAGACACCGCTGGGCTCCAGCACCTCACCGCGCACTCCGTCGACGGTGCCGTCGGTAGTGCTCAACCCGGTCACGCGGTGCCGGAATCGCAGCGACACCAGCCCGCGCCGCTCGGCATCCCGCACCCGGCGCAGGAATGGTTCGAGCACGCCCGGACCGGTTCCCCAGGTGACGTGGAAGCGCGGCACCGAATTGCCGTGCCCGGTGGCCAGCGACCCGCCGCGTTCGGCCCACTGCACCAGCGGGAACAGCGAAATCCCCTGCTGCCGCAGCCAAGAACGCTTCTCCCCCGCGGCGAAGTCCACGTACGCCTCGGCCCAGCGCGCCGGCCAGTGGTCGTCGTCCCGGTCGAAACCCGCGGTACCGAGCCAGTCCTGCCACGCCAACTCGTGCGAGTCGCGCACCCCGAGACGTCGTTGCTCGGGCGAGTCCACGAGGAACAATCCGCCGAACGACCAGTGGGCCTGACCGCCCAAGGACGCTTCGGGTTCCTGGTCCAGCAGCAGCACCCGGCGGCCCGCATCAGCGAGTTCCGCGGTGGCGACCAGACCGGCGAGCCCGGCTCCCACGACGATGACGTCCGCGTCCACGTCCGCCTCCTTAACGCGCCAGTAGCAACGTCTCGGCACTATAGACACCGCAGCCATCGAGCGGTGCTGCGAGACGGCGCAACAGCCCGCTGGCACACGGCCCCGAGCAGATGGCGCCGATCCGCCGCAGCGCTTGCTGCGACCAGCCCAGACGCATTGCCTTATCAGCATCTGACAACGGCTCTTTGCTCCTCACGGGACGCCGTACACCCTGTGGTGCGGGACACAGCTCAACGGAGAGGAGCCCGCCGTGAAGGCAGTCAGAGTGCACGCCTACGGCGAGAAACCCGCGGTCGAATCGATACCCGATCCGGCCGTGCGGGACCCGCTGGACGTGCTGGTCGAGATCAACGCGGCGGGCGTCTGCCGCACCGACCTGCACATCATCGAAGGACAGTGGGCGGACAAGAGCGGTGTCGCGCTGCCCTACGTCATCGGCCACGAGAACGCGGGAACGGTCCGCGAAGTCGGCTCCGCGGTGAGCAACGTGCGCCCCGGCGACAAGGTCATCCTGCACCCACTGGTGACCTGCGGCTTGTGCCGCGCATGTCGCAGCGGCGACGACGTGCACTGCGAGAACTCGCAGTTCCCCGGCATCGACACCGACGGCGGCATGGCCGAACTGCTGCGCACCAACGCCCGCTCGGTGGTCAAGCTGGACGACGGGCTGGCACCGGCCGACGTGGCCGCGCTCGCCGACGCCGGACTCACCGCGTACCACGCGGTGCGCAAAGCGGTGCCGCTGCTGTACCCCGGCGCGCACGTGGTGATGATCGGCGCCGGCGGACTCGGCCACATCGGACTGCAATCCCTGCTGGCGCTCACGCCGGCGGAAATCACCGTGGTGGACCGGTCGGCGGAAGCCCTGCGGCTGGCCACTGAGCTCGGCGCGCACCACACCGTCAACGCCGACGGCAAGCACGTGGACACCGTCCGGGACATCACCGGCGGCAAGGGCGCGCACGTCGTCCTGGACTTCGTGGGCGAGAACGGCACCGAAGCCGAGGGCGTGGCGATGACCCGCGACGCGGGCTCCTACTTCGTCATCGGCTACGGCGGCCGGGTGGACGTGCCCACCATCGACGTGATCTCCCGCGAGATCAACGTGATCGGCAACCTCGTCGGCTCCTACAACGACCTCGACGAACTGATGACGCTGACCGCGCAGGGCAAGGTTTCGCTGCGCACCCGCACCTACCCGCTGGACGGCGCGCTGGATGCGCTCGCCGACCTCGACGCAGGCCGCATTCCGGGCGGCCGCGCCATCCTCGTCCCCTGATCCGCTCCCACCACGGAGGTAACTCATGTACGAGAAGGACGGCACGAAGTACTTCATCGTCGACAGCCACATCCACGCCTGGGACGGAACCCCGGCCAACCAGGCCAACCGCTACGGCGAAGGCTTCCTGAACTGCTTCTTCGACTACCACCGTAACCTCAGCCCAGAGTCGGAGATCTGGTCGCACGAGCAGTTCCAGAAGCAGAGCGAGGAGAAGATCCTGCACGACCTGTTCGAGGTCGGCTTCGTGGACAAGGCGATCTTCCAGCCCACCTACCTCACCGACTTCTTCGTCAACGGCTTCAACACCACCGAGCAGGACGGCGTGCTGGCCGAGAAGCACCCGGACAAGTTCATCGTCAACGGCGGCTGGGACCCGCGTGACGGCGAGTCCGGGCTGGCGGCGCTGGAGCGGCTCGCGGAGCGCTGGCAGCTCAAGGGCACCAAGCTCTACACCGCCGAGTGGAAGGGCGAGTCGAAGGGCTGGAAGCTGACCGACCCGTGGTCCTACCGGTACCTGGAGAAGTGCCAGGAACTCGGCATCAAGAACATCCACATCCACAAGGGCCCGACGATCTACCCGCTGAACCGGGATGCGTTCGACGTCGCCGACGTGGACGACGTGGCCTCCGCCTTCCCGGAGCTGAACTTCATCGTCGAGCACGTCGGACTGCCGCGGCTGGAGGACTTCTGCTGGATCGCCACCCAGGAGCCGAACGTCTACGGCGGGCTCGCGGTGGCGATGGCGTTCATGAACCACCGCCCGCGCTACTTCGCGCAGATCATCGGTGAGCTGCTGTTCTGGCTGGACGAGAACCGGATCACCTTCTCCAGCGACTACGCGATCTGGACGCCGAAGTGGCTGGTGGAGCAGTTCGTCGACTTCCAGATCCCGGAGGACATGCAGTCCGAGTACGGCGCGCTGACCACCGACATCAAGCGCAAGATCCTCGGGCTCAACGCCGCCCGGCTCTACGACATCGAGGTGCCCGCCGAGATGCGTGCCAGCGAGCCAGCGGTGCCGGCCGGTGCCGAGCCGGTCGCCTCCGAGCTGAACAAGGAGGTCCTGCCGTCATGACCACTGCCGTGAGCCTGGAAACCGAGGTCTGGCGGGCGCTGGGCACGGTGCTCGACCCGGAGCTGGACCAGCCCGTCACCGAACTGGACTTCGTCGCCGAGGTGCGCCTCGACGGTGCGGACGTGCACGTGGATCTGCGGTTGCCGACCTACTTCTGTGCCCCGAACTTCGCCTACCTGATGGTCGCCGACGCGCACGACGCGGTGGCCGAGCTGGCCGGGGTCGAGCGGGTGCGGGTGCGGCTGCTGGACCACTTCGCGTCCGAGGAGATCAACGCGGGAGTCGCGGCCGGGGACGGCTTCAACGCCGCGTTCCCCGGTCTCGCCGCCGGTGAGCTCGAAGAGCTCCGGGTGACCTTCCTGCGCAAGGCGCACGTGGCCTATCAGGAGCAGGTGGCGCAGGAGTTGCTGCGGGACGGCGTCACGCACGAGGAGCTGGTCACCAAGCGCCTCGGCGAGTTGTCCGCGAGCACCCCGCTGGACCGGTTGCGCAGGCGCCGGGAACAGCTGGGGCTGCCCACGGGCCCGGATGCCCCGCTGCTGCTCGACGAGCGGGGCGAACCGGTTCCTGTCGAGGGGCTCTCGGCGCGGCTGCGGTTCGCCCGCACCACGCGGGTCAGCATCGAAGGCAACGCCGGTTGGTGCCGCGGGTTGCTGGACACCCGTTATGGTCCACCCGGACGGCGTAACGGGTCTGACCTACATTGAGGAGTATGAACGCGCTACCCACCGGCGGATCGAACCCGCAGAACGGCGCGAAAGCGGCATCGGGAACGCTTCAGTCGGTGGGTCGCGCGCTGCGCGTGCTGGAAGCGATCGCCGCATCACCTTGCGGGATCAGCGCCAAGGACCTCTCCACGGCGCTCGGGTTGACGCTGCCGACCACGTACCACCTGCTGACCACGCTGGTGGAGGCCGGGCACGTGGTGCACCTGACCGACAAGAAGGTGTTCGCGCTGGGCTACAAGGCGCGCTACCTCGGTCAGGCGCTGTCCCGGCAGCTGGCGGTCCCTTCGGAGATCGCCTCGTCCATCCGGGTCGTGCACCAGCAGGCGGACGCGGCCGCGTACTACGCGATCTACCGGGACACCGAGGTGGTCATCGCGCACGTCGAGGACTCCGACCGGCGGCCGCGGGTGCAGCCGCTGGACGTGGGTTTCCACCAGGCCGTGCACGCCACCGCGTTCGGCAAGATCATGTTGTCCGCGATGGAGGCCGAGCAGCGCGCGCGGTACCTGGAGCAGGCGGGCATGGACCCGTGCACGCCGGCGACGATCCGGTGCAGTGCCGGGCTCGAGGAGCACCTCGCGCACGTGCGGCAGTCGCAGATCGCATTGGAGATCGGCGAGTTCCAGCGCGGGCTGGCCTGCATGGCCGCGCCGGTGTACGACCCGGCGGGCGGGGTGACCGCGTCGGTGGCGATTTCGCTGCCGATCGCGGAGTTCCGCGCCCGGCGGTGGTCGGTGGAGCGCGCCGTCCGGCAGGGCGCGGTGCGCGTCACGCGCTCGTTGGCGCTGGTCGGCAGGTCCGGAGCCTGAGTTCCGGCCATCCTCGCCCGGAGAAAAATCCTGGAACAGCACACGGTCGGGGTGTATCCGGTCGAAATGCTGGCGCGGCGATCACGGCTTCGGGAATCTGGATCTCATCGGGCCGCCGCAAGGCGACCGCCCGGAATCCGTTGATTTCCCTTGCTGTGAAAGGTGATCCCTGATGTTCGCTCGCGTCCGCACGATCGTCCGCCGCGGTTCCCGCATCCGTCCTTTTAGGACCAGCAGGGTCGTGGTGCCCGCGTTCCTGCTCGCATTCGGCGCCGCGTTGACCGGGCTGAGCGGTGCCGCCCAGGCCGAAGCTCCGGCCGGCTGCGGAACCGGAACCTTCTGCGCCTATCCGGAACCGGACTACCGGGGCGAACCGCATCGCGCCGAGCTGCGCTCGACGACGTTGGAGCAGTGCGTGCCGCTTCCCGCGCGTCCGGAGACGAAATCGTTCGTCAACAACACCGGCAAACCCGTGACGGTGTACCAGGACCCGGAGTGCGACACGCACGCCGACTTCGCCACTTACCCGTCCGGGACCTTCGTACCCGGCTCAGACTTCGTCGCCCGCGCCATCAAGGTCTGGCCGCGCTGAGCCCGGCACCAGCACTTCGAGCAACCGACGGGCCGAACGGTCCCAGCTGAACCGCTGCGCCTGCTCACGGCCGCGGTGTGCGAGATCGGCGCGCACCGCGGGATCGGCCACTTCGCGCACGGCCGCGGCGAAAGCCTCGGCGTCGCCCGGTGCGAAGAACCGCGCGTGACCACCCGTGACCTCGCGGAAGATGTCCAAATCGCTGCACACCACAGGAGTTCCGCAATGCATGGCTTCGATGAGCGGCAGCCCGAAACCCTCGTCGCGGGATGCGGTGACCAACGCGGCCGCCCGGCTCAGCAATGCGCGGTAGTCGGCTTCGGTGATTCCGCGCCAGAACACCACATCGGTCCCGTCCGGGACGAGCCCGCGCAGCTCGGCCTCCCGCGCCGGCGGGATCCGGCTCAGCAGGTGCAGGCGGTGGCCGGGCAACGAGCGCATCCCGGCGATCAGCGTCTCGACGTCCTTGTACGGCATGAAGGAGCCCATGTAGACGAGGTCTCGCGCGCCGCCGGAGTCGTCCGCCTCGAGGTCGGCCGTCGCGGGCAGCCCGGACGGTGCGTTGTGCACGACGGTCACCGGGTTCCGGGTGAGCCGGTGCCGCTCGATCAGCCGCCGGGTCGTCTCGCTGACCGTCACCACCGCGTCCCCGCGGTTGAGCAGTACGCGTTGCGGCCAGTACGCCTTGTGATAGATCCGCCAGAGCAACCGCACCGGCCACGGCAGGAAACCCGGCGGCTGCGGATGGCGATAGTAGATCAGGTCGTGCAACGTGAGCACGAGCCGGTACCGGCGACGGAAGCCGCCGATGACCTGCATCGGGCTGAACACGACGTCGGCACCGAGGGCGTCCAGCCGCCGGGAGACGGCGAGTTCCCGCACCGACATCGGACTGTTGATCTTGACGTGCGGCACGCCGTCCGGCAACAGCGCGAGCTGGCGTTCGTCGTGGATCAGCATCGTCACCGGGTGCAGCCGGTGCAGCGCTTCGGCCAGGCACGCGCCGAACCGGCTGATCCCGTCGTGGGCGTCGACGCGGGTCCACCGGGCGTCGATGAACACCCGCGGCCGCCGGCTTCCGTCGGCGGCGGTGCCGAGATCCGCGCCGGACCGCGATTCGCCGGTCAGCGATTCGCCGGTCGGTGATCGTTCGGGCACGGGACTCATCACTGCTCCAAGAACCGCTCGATGGCCTCGGCCGCAGCCCGCGGAGTCTCGTAGTGCACCAGGTGCCCGACCTCGTCGAGCACGACGAGCTCGGCGTCAGGGAGCCCTTCGACGAACGCACGCTGCCCCTCCAGCGGCGCGATCTCGTCGGACTCGCCCGCAATCGCAAGCGTCGGAAGCTGCAACGCACCGCGGTAGTCGGCGACCGTGCCGCTGACCGACGCGGTGTAGGTCTCCTGCAGCAGCTGCGGGCTGTGGAACCGGCTGAAGTGCCGCAAGTGGCTCTCGTGCACGAACCGGCGCACCTCCGGGTCGCGCGAGCGCAGCATCGCCCGGCTGGCACCCAGCACCACGAGCCTGTTGGACAGCAATGCGCGGCCCAACCGGTCCGGCAACGCCGTGCCGATCTTGTAGTAGAGCGAGGTCAACCAGGACAGCACCACCCGAGGACCCCGTAACGCCGGGGTGGAGATCGGGTTCACCAGCACCAGACGCCGCACCAGATCAGGCTCGGAGGACACGACGTGCGCCGCCACGATGGAACCGAAGGAGTGCCCGAGCAGCACCACGGGCCGCTGCCGGCCACCCAGCGACTCGATCAGCTCGCTGATCGCGGCCGCGTACCCCTGCACGTCGTGCGTGCGACCCGGCATCGGGCCGGAATCCCCGAAGCCGGGCAGGTCCGGCACCACCACGCGACGACCCGGCAGGTGCTCGACGATCGGCTCCAGGCCGTGATGGGTACCGCGCAGGCCGTGCACCATCACGATCAACGGCGCCTCAGCCGAAACCTCCGCGGGGTCCGGCCCGTACTCCCAGAAGTGCAGGTCCGCGCCTTGGATCCGCTCGACCCGGGCGACCGGGCCATCGTTGCGGGCAGCCGCGTCCGATCGTGCCGTGTTCGGTGTGCCTTCCATGGCGGCAGATTAGCTCGCCAGTTCGGCGGGCACGTCGACCGGCTCGGCCGCGTCCTCCTGCTCGAGCGCGTACCGGTAGATCGACTCGAACCGCCCGAGCACCGCGTCGATGTCGTGCTTGCGCACCAGCTTCGCGCTGGCCGCGCCCATCCGGTCGATCGTGGCGCGGTCGGCGATCACGTCGTCGATCGCGTGCGCCAGGGAATGCACGTCGCGCGGTGGGTACAGCCAGCCGTTCTCGCCGGGCTCGACCAAGTGCGGCAGCGCCATGGCGTCGGCCAGCACGACCGGGGTGGTCGCCGACATCGCCTCCATCGTGGCCAAGCTCTGCAGCTCGGCGATGCTGGGCATGCAGAACAGGTCGGCGCGCGCGTAGGCGTCGAGCAGTTCTTCCTCGCTCACCAGCCCGGCGAAGTGGACCTGGTCGGCGATCCCGAGTTCCGCGGCCAGCTCGCTCAACGGCTCGCGGCAGCTCCCGTCGCCGACGATCTCCAGCCGGACCGGCTCCGCGGTCTTGCGCAACGCGACCGCGCGCAGCAGGTCGTCGATGTGCTTCTCCTCGTCGAGCCGCCCGACGAACAGGATGGAGCGGGTGCTCGGCTCCGGGCTTTCCAGGCGGTGCTGCTGGGCCCGCCGCCGATACCGGTCCACGTCGATGCCGCAGGAGACCGGCACGGCGGGGCGGTCGAACCCGTTCTCCTTGAGCAGCTGCACCGCACGCGGTGTGGGCGCGGTGACCAGCTGCGCCTTGGCGTAATGCTTGATCAGGTAGTGCCAGAGCACCCGGGCACCCGCCTTCTGCAACGCCCGCGGGATCCGCACGTAGCCGAAGATGTTCTCCGGCATGAAGTGGTTCGTCGCGATCAGGCCGATGCCCAGGTCGCGCGCCGCGTTGATCAGGCCCCGGCCGATGAAGAAGTGCGACTGCACGTGCACCACGTCGGGCTGGATCTCCTCGAGCAGCCGCCGCGCGACCGACTTGGCCTGCCACGGCGGGCAGACCCGGAACGTCGGGTGCGCCGGAGTCCGGTAGGAGGCGACCCGGTGCACGGTCACCCCGTCCTCCACCGACGTGCTCGCCTACCGATCCACCGAGTGGCAGATGACGTGCACGTCGTGGCCGCGGCGGGCCAGTCCGATGGCGAGCCGGTGGCCGAAGTTCGCCGCGCCGCTCACCTCGGGCGGGTACATGACCGCGCCGAGCACGATGCGCAGCCGGCCTCCGCCGAACGGTTGCGAAGTCAAGTCACTCTCCCGTCAGAACGATCGGAACGCGACGCGATGGCGGCACCACCGGCGTCGACGTCAGTCGATTGCACTCGCCGCTGTTCGGTTTCGGGGTGGAACCGCGCGAGTGCGAAAACCCCGGCGCAGGCGACGAGTCCGCAAAGCACTTCGCCGACCGCGGTGGCGCTGCCGACCTTGTCGGCTTCGCCGAGCAGCCCGATGCCCAGGCTCACCGCGATCAGCGGGTCGATGACCGTCAGGCAGGCCACGACCAGATCGGGGGGACCACTCGCGTAACCGTGCTGCAGCAGCCAGCCGCCCACGAGCATCGCGACGACGATCACCAGCAACGGTGCCGGATTGATCTGCAGCAGCGGGGTGCTGCCGATCTGCTGCGCGACCGCGCGCACCAGCAGCGACACCAGCCCGTAGGCGACCGCGCAACCGGCCGCGTAAGCCATGCAGCGCACCTTGGATCGGGTGAACAACCCGAGCACGCCCAGCAACACCACGGCCGCGCCGACGAGCTGAGTGGCCGTTATCTGGTCGTCGCGCAGCACCGGCGTGGCGGTCGCGCTGCCCGCGGCGAGCACGACGAACGCGGCGACCCCACCAGTGGCGCCGCACACCGCCAGCACGGCGTTGATGTTCAAGTTCCGGATCGCCATGCCCTGTTGCCTGGCGTTGAGCAGCACGGTGATCGGCAACGCCAGGACCCCCACCGGCTGCACGACGCTCAGCGGGGCCAACCCGAGCGCGACCGCGTGCAGCAGCGCACCGAAACCCAGCGCGAACAATCCGAGCAGCCAGCGCGGGTTGCGCAGCAACTGCAGCTGGCTGCGCACCTTCAGCCCGCCGTCACCGATCGTGGCGTGCACCGCTGCGTGCTGCACCCGCGCACCGACCGCCTGTGCGCAGGCGGCGATGACGACCAGTCCCACCGCGAACGCGGTCATGGCGCACCACGTCCCATGAAACCAACGACGGCCGTTGGTTTCGGACGACAGGAGGACGCCGAGTGCGGACGGCCGTCAGCGCTCGTCCGGAACGCCTGCGACAACCGCACGGGCCGGGCTGCGTCCTGCGCAGCACCGTCGTCTCCGGCTTCGAGCCGTTCCTCGACAGCTTCGCCCGCAAGGTCGCGCCGACCCGTCACTGGCAGCTTGTGCTGTTCGTCCACACCGCTCAATCTCGCGCATCGCGGATACGCCCCACATCGGGGTGCACCCTCAATTTCCCTGAGCCCGATCGCCCGGCCGCCCCGTGCAGCTCCCTCGGCGCGGTCGGCCGCGGCCCGTGCCATCGCGCCCAATAGTCCCGCGCCTTCGCGCCCCAATAGTCCC
>X190_Common_House_Gecko__coassemble_265_pt1 | contig 18665 bp, 13 predicted proteins | sample X190_Common_House_Gecko__metabat2_low_PE_001 | metagenome-assembled genome bin X190_Common_House_Gecko
GGCCCGCACGCACGCGTGGCCGTTGATGCTGGCGCTGGCCAATCGTGCCGTGCACAAGTACGTCAACGACGGGCGTTCGCTTCCCGATGCGGCGCGAAAGGTGGCCGATCGGCTCTCCCGCGGTGCGCAGGAGGTGGACCGCACGGACGTGACGCAGCGCTGCGACACGGCCTCGGCCATGATCGAGCTGAACCTGTCCCTGCTCGGCGAGCAGCACCGGCAGCGGTGCTTCGACCTCGCGATCTTCCCCGGGGACGCGTTCATCCCGCCCGAGACGTTGCGGACGTACTGGGGTCGTGTCGCGGGCATGACCGCGGACGCGGTCGAGGATCTGCTCGCGCGGCTCGACGAGCTGGCCTTGGTGCAGCGGTGCTGGGTCGGCGACGCACCCGCCGTTCAGGTGCACGATGTCGTCGGTGACTACCTGCGCAAGCGGGTCGGCGCCGAGCTGCCCGAATACCACCGGGCCTTCCTGGGTTCGTTCCAGCCGAAATCGGCGGGGAAATCGGGATCGGGAGCCGCGGCGGTGTCGCCGGAATCCGATCCGTACCTGCGCGCGCAGGGCCATTTCCACCGCCGTGCGGCGGATCGGTCCCAGCCCGGAGTGCAGATCCCGGCGAGCTCCGCGCTGGCCCGGGAATCCGCGGGGCGCAAGGCGTCGCGCGGCCGCCGGGTGCGCCGGACGGTGTTGGTGGGCGTTCCGGCTGCCGTGGTGCTGTCCGCGGGAGTCGCGTTCGCCGCGCAGCTGGACGTCGGCCGCGACGGGCCACCGGCCGAACCGCCGCCGGTGCGACAGATGCCGCCTGCGCAGATTCCCGGGCCGCCACCGGCCACGACGCCCAACCCGGCACCCACGCCGGAACCTCCAGCCGCCGCGGAGCCGCCACCGCAGGCACCGCCCGCATCGTCGGCCGAGTGCGACCGCCCCGACTGCGATCTCCCGGCCCGTTCGACGGCTCAGGCCGGGGACGGCAGCCTCGTCACGCTTGGGAGCGGCCCGGGCACGGTGCACCGATACGTGCAATCTTCCGCTGGAACGGCACCGGAACCGGACGGCGATCTCGGTGTGAGCGCTATGGCCGAAACCCGTCCGGTGCTCGTGCCGGACCGCAACGGAAGGCTGGTCGGGTTCGTGACCGACACGGCCGGGAGGCTGCTGTACAACCCGAACGTCGAGCCGGGCGTTCCGTCGCAGGCAGAGGACTGGAAAGAGATCGCGACCGGCATGTCCGGCACGCCGGCGGCGGCCCAGGACCGCAGCGGGAACCTCGTGGTGATCACCAGGGACTCCGGCGGGAGCGTCTGGCGACTGGCGCAGAACGAGGGCTGGAAACGCAAGATGCTGGACGGAACGCAGACCGACGAGGACCCGAAGGTCCACCGGGACGATTCGGGCTTCTTGCGCGTGTTCGTGCTGGACAGGAGCCACTACATGCGCACATGGGCGCAGGAGGTCTCCGGCGACTTCAAGTTCCGGGAGCCTCCTCTCGGCAACGCCCAGCTGCACAGTCCACCGGCGGTGATGATGATCGACGACCGGCTGGTGCTGTTCGCGCTGGACGGCAATCGCGCCTTGCGGCAGCTGCCCGAGAGCCGGGAGCTCGGCCCCAACCAGTGGCCGCAGGAGTGGTATCCCGTTCCCGAACTCCCAGGCGCCTACACCGGCCTGCCGATCGTGGCGTCCGACGAGTCCGGAGCCGTGAACATCTTCGTCCGCCACCAAGATGATCCGAGCCGGGTGTCCTACGCCCGCCTCGGAGGCATCCCGGACGAACTCGGCACGCGGATGCAACCGATGCTCTCCGCAACGCTCCAAGGCGGCGCGTTGGTCGTGCAAGGATGGCGCCCGAACGGGGCAGCCGTGGTCAGCGAGCCCCCTGGCTGAGCACCTGGGGTGCGGTCGCGGCACCATGACCGGTCCCAGCGCGGACGAACCTCCTGCGCGCTGACGGTCGCCGCGACCCCGACGGCGGAAAGCCGGGCCGTGAGCGGAAATTCGCTCACGGCCCGGATCGTCCATAGTGGAACAGAAGCCGCGTTCACCGGACGACCGGATCCGGTGGCCCGCCGACCGGCGCACAGTGCACCCGTGGAATCGTCTCAGCGCGTTCGCGGCGGTGGCGGAGGTTGCAAAGTAGGCGGTCTTCCCGTCCAAGTAGATGAGTTGCGGGCCTGCATCGTGCCGAACGCACTGGAGATCAGCGCCTGGACTTCCTCGCTGACCGGGTACTCGGTAGCGGTGGCCGCCCAGGAAATCACCTGCGGTTGACCCGAACAGCGGCGACCGATCGACGTGGTGGGTTCACCGAACCGGGCCGCACATCGACTCCGAACGTTGGAACATTGATCGGGTCGCGCCGCCGACCATGATCAACATGGTACTGTACGCGCCGGTAACGGCACGAACAGTATCGATCGAGCTGTGGACGGCCGGTATTCCGCTCTCCACGCGGCCGTTGGCGGTATCGGAGGTGGGGGAGATGGCCCGGAGCTGGGAGGCGGATCCTTCGTCGCCGCTCGCGCGGCGGCTGGGCAAATCCGCCCGGGAACTGGGAACCAGCGGCGACGACGACGGTTGCCCGGACGTCTGGGAACTGGCCAACGGCGATGTCGCCGTGATCGGCCGCGATCTCACCGGCGAGTACGCAGGCCGGTTGCCGGACGGGGCGATGGTGGCCGCCGACGAGCGGCTCGTGGTCGTGCCGCGCGCGACCTTGCTGGCCGCCAAGGAGGACATCCCCGATGCGTGAGCTGCTGCAAGCGGCGCGCGGTGCGCGGTTGCCGCTGAAGGACTACCAGGCGGACTTCCAGCAGCACTTCTGGCGGATCGGCGCGGCCGGGTTCTGGAAGCTGGAACGGCAGCAGACCTTCGCCGAACCCCGCAGCCCGAGCTGGCAGGCGTTCGCCCGCGGTGCGTGGGACGAGGCGATGCACCGCCTCGAAGACCAGCGCCCGGAAATCGCGGACTACTACCGCAGAATCGCCGAGGCCGGTTTCCGCACCAAGCGCGTCCGGGTGCTCGCCGAACCGCTCACGCCGTACCTGCGCTGGGAGCTGCAACTGCTGCGGTTGCGCAGCGAGTACGGCGCCGGAATGCGCGTGGTGCGCGAGGACCAGGTCGAGCGGTTCGAGGAATCCGGCCCGTTGCCGGAAGTTTGCACGCTCGGCGACGAAGTCATGTACGAGGTCCGCTACGACACCGATGGCGCGCTCGCGGGCGGAATCCGCTACCGCGACCCCGAACTGATCGCGCGCTGCCGCGGCTTCATCAGGGACCTCTACGACCGCGGGGAGGAGTTGGCCGCGTTCGCCGACCGCTCCGGGCTCGTACCGGGCGTGCGGTGACGTGACGGCTGTGCCGCGACGGGGGTGACCCGAGCAGATGGAGCAGGCGCACGGCCGGACGTCCCGGAACCGCTCGGAGATCTCCGGAGATGCTGCCGATGTCGTGCAGGCTGGACGCGTGTACGGCGACGTCCACTTCCACGGCGGCGACCGCGCGCCGGTCGACACGCCGCAGCAACTTCCCGGGAACGTGCGGAGTTTCGTCAACCGCGTCGCGGAGACGGGCGATCTCGACGCGGTCCTCGAGGACGCCGATCCTCCCGGGGTGGTCGTGATCACCGGCACCGCCGGGGTCGGCAAGACTTCGCTGGCGGTGCACTGGGCGCACCGGGTCCGGCACCGCTTCCCGCAGGGCCAGCTGTACGTGAACCTGCGCGGCTACGACCCGGGCGAGCCGGTGACCGCCGGGGAAGTGCTGGACCGCTTCCTGCGCGCGCTCGGCGTACCGGCCGGGTCGATCCCGGCCGAGCCGGAGGATCGCGCCGCGCTCTACCGCTCCCGGCTGGCCGACCAGCGGATGCTGGTGCTGCTGGACAACGCGGGCTCGGTCGGACAGGTGCGGCCGCTGCTGCCCGGGACCTCGGATTGCCTGGTGATCGTGACCAGCCGCAGCCGGCTGTCCGGGCTGGTGGTGCGCAACGGTGCGCGGCGGGTCGACTTGGGCGTGCTCACCGCGGACGAGTCCGCCGAGCTGCTGCGCGAGCTCACCGCGAGCTACCGCGCGGCCGATGACCAGGCCGAACTGCTGGAGTTGGCGCGGCTGTGCGCCCGGTTGCCGCTGGCGTTGCGCATCGCCGCGGAACGCGCCGCCAGCAGACCGCTGATGAGCCTGGCGGACCTGATCTCCGACCTGCGCGACGAATCCTCGCTCTGGGACGCGCTCACCGCCGAGGACGACGAGGAATCCGACGCCGTGCGCACCGTCTTCGCCTGGTCCTACCGGGCGTTGCCGCAGGACGCGGCGCGGCTGTTCCGGCGGCTGGGGCTGCATCCCGGCCCGGAGTTCGGCACCGACGCCGCGGCCGCGCTGCTGGACGGCTCCACCGCGCAAGCCAAGCGGTTGCTGGACGTGCTGGTCGGCGCGCACTTGATCGACCAGCGTGCGCCGGGTCGCTACCAACTCCACGACCTGCTGCGCGCCTACGCGGCCGACCAGGCGCTGCACGAGGAGTCCGAGCAGGACCGGTGGCTCGCCGTGCGGCGAGTGCTCGGCTGGTACGCGCGCTCGGCCGGTTCGGCGTTGGGCGTGATCTTCCCGCACGCCCGGCGCCCGGAGTTCGCGCCAGGGGACCGGATCGCATTCGACGACCGCACCCGTGCGCTGGAGTGGTACGAGGCGGAACGGGTGAACCTGGTCGCCGTGGTGCGGGCCGCGGCCGAGCACGGTGCGCACGAAACCTCCTGGCGACTGGCCGCGTTGCTGCGCAACGCGCACGCCAACCGCAACGAGTTCGACGACTGGTTCACCACCGCCCGGATCGGGCTGGCCTCGGCCGAGCAGATCGGTGACCGCTACGGCGCGGCGGAACTGCACGAGAGCCTCGGCAAAGCGCATCTGCAATGCCGCGGACTCGCCGACAGCGAGCGGCACCACCGGGCGGCGCTGGAGATCCGCCGGGAGATCGACGACCGGCCCGGCCTGCTCGCCTCGATCAATGCGCTGGGCCTGGTGGCGCTGCGCGCCCGGGAACTGACCGAGGCCCGTGCGCGTTTCGAACGCTGCGCAGACCTGGCCCGGCAAGCGGGCGACGTCGGCTGGCAGGCATTGGCCGCGTGCAACCTCGGGGAGGTCCGGTGCGAACTCGGCGACATCCCGGCCGCCGCGGCGCAGCTGAACACCGCCCTGCGCAGGTACCGGGAACGCGGCGACCGCGCCCGGGAAGGCAACGCGCTGTTCCTGCTCAGCCGGGCGCAGCGCGAATCGGGCGACGCACCGGCCGCGCACTCGGCGATCTCGGAAGCCCTCGCCCTCGCCGCGGAATTCGGCAACCGCATGTGGGAGGCGTACTGGCTGACCGAGCTGGCCCGGGTGCAGCGCGCGCTCGGAACACCCGGCGAGGCGCTGAGTTCCTACCAGCGCTCCTTGGTCCTGCAGCAACAGCTGGGCGACCGCAGCCGGGAAGCGATGGCGCTGCACGGCATCGGTGAGAACTACCGCGAACTCGGACGTTTCGGCGACGCCGCCGACTTCCACCGGCGCGCAGCAGCGATCCACCGGGAACTGGGCGACGACTGGCAGCTCGCTGCGGCCGCCGATGGTCTCGCAGCCGCCGCAGCAGCCGGTGGTGAGTCGGAGCGAGCGGTGGATTCCTGGCGGGAGGCCGCGGGCTGTCTGAGAGCTTTCGAGGACCCGGTCGCGATGGCGATGCGCGAGCGGGTCTCGCGCCGGATCCGCGATCACTCCGCGCAAGCGTAATCCGTTATCCACAATGGACCGTCCGCGCACTCGACCCGGACACCGTCGCCCGGAGTCGTGCGGGTGCGCAGGATCCGCACCTGCTTCCCGTTCAGCCGCGCGGTCGGGCTCCTTCGCATGAACCGGTTGGTGCGCACCTGGTTGTGGATGTCCGTGGCGCGGTTCGACCAGTCGACGACGGAGAAACCGGGCTCCAGGTATCCGGCCCGAGTGGCCGCCGACTCGTCCTGCGGTTCGCCCTGATCGCCTGCCGCGACCCGGCCCAACGCGGTGCCGAGCAGCTCCCGGACGACCGGTTCGATCCGTTCCCACAGCAGTTCTTGCGTCATCTCCTCGTCGAGGGGAATTCCGCTGCGTTGAGCCAGAATCGGCCCGGCGTCGAGCTGCTCCGTCATGCGGTGCACGGTCACGCCGATCGACGGATCGCCGTTGCGCAGCGCCCAGTGCACCGGCGCGGGACCGCGGTATCGCGGCAACGACGAGGGATGCACGTTGAGCGCGCCGTCCGGCAGGCTCCGCAACAGGTCTGCTGGAAGCGGCCAGTTGAACCCGTAGACCACCGCGAGATCCACCTGGTAGCCGCGCAGCGCGCCGGTCAATCCCGCGGCACTGCCGGGAACCAGGAAGTCGACGTCGCCGGGTATCGAGCCGAGCAGCTCACCGGCGGCCTTCCCGGTCCGCGCCCGCCCAGGCCGCTTCGCCGCGGTGTGCAGGTAGGTGACGGGGGCGTAGCCGTGTTGTTCGCAGCATTCGTGCAGCGCGGCGAACTGTTCGGCACCGAACGAGAACAGCGCGGCACGCTTCGTGTCCGACATGCTGTTGATCATGGCACGGCGGCGGTGACCGGGAAATGACCGCCAGGTTCGCGAACGGTGCGGTGCGACCGCGCTCAGGACCCCTTGCCGAGGCGCTTGGCGTGCTTGCAGTCGGGGCAGGTGACGCTGCCGTGGAAGGTCTTCGTCCGGTACGTGTGCTCCGGGAACGCCTTGCCGCACAGCGAGATCGCCCGGCTGTCCCAGATCGAGACGTTCGCGCGGTGGGTGATGCCGTCGTGCATGACCTCGGCTTGCATGAGCTTACCTCCCAGTGTTGCTTCCTTCTTCCGAGCTAATCCCTCCCCGATGGGACGCATATGAAATCACCGGCGGTAACTGGGAGGCAATGAATTTTCCCGTGTTGCTCCGTTGTGCGGTCGTGTTGCTGCGACGAACGGTTGGTCGTGTTCGGGCAGTCGAGGTTCTGCCCGTAGCCGTGCGGATTTCGGACTGCTCTATCCGAGTGTGATGACGCGGTGGACGCCGCCGACCGGGGAACGGCACCAGCCCTCGCCGGCGGTCCCGCAGTCAGCCTTGGTCAGGCGTCTTCGAGGATGTAATCGGCCGCGTGCCAAGCCAACGCCGTGACCGGCCCGTTGAGGTTGCCGGAAACCATGATCGGCAACACCGAGGCGTCCACTACGCGCAGCCCGGCCACACCGCGCACGCGCAGCCGCGAGTCGACCACGTCGTCGTCGTTCGGCCCCATCGCGGCGGTCCCGCTCGCGTGGTAACCGCAAGCGCCGCCGAGCAACCCGGCGTCGATGATCTCCTGATCGGTCTGCACGTCGTCCCCGGGCGAGATCTCGTGCTCGATCCGCTGCGCGAGCGGCGCGGTGCCGAACAGCCCGCGAATCACGCGGAAGGCGGCCGCGGAGGTCGTTCGGTCGTGCTCGGTGCTGAAGTACCCCGGATCGATGTCCAGCGGCGCGTCCGGATCCGCCGAGGTGATGCGGACGCCGCCCGCGCTGTCCGGCCGCAGCAGGTAGGCGATGCACACCATCCCCGGCTCCTGCTCGAGCTGAATGCCCTTGCCGGGTTCGGGCGGCAGCATCGAGTACGGCGCGACTTGCAGCTGCGCGTCGGGGCGGGCGAGCTCGGGGCGGGTCTTGAAGAATCCGACGATGTCGAACGACGGCGCGGCCATCGGCCCGCCTCCGGTCGCCTGGTACTCGGTCATTGCCCGCTGCTGGGCCTCCGGCGTGTTCAGCAGCCGGTTGTACCCGATGTCCTCGGCGAGCCGGAACTGCGCGTAGAGCACGCGGTGCTCGCGCATCCGGGCGCCGACGTTCGGGCTTTCCGCGGCGATGCCGACCCCGGCGGCGCGCAGCGTCTCGCGATCACCGATCCCGGAGAGCTGAAGGATTTTCGGCGTGGCGAGCGCCCCGGAGGACAGGATCACCTCGCGGATGGCGCCGTATTCGACGGCCCGCCCGTCCTGCCTGGCTCGCGCGCCGCACGCCCGGTCACCGTCGAGCACGACCCGATCGACGTCGGTGCGCAGCGCGACGGTCAGGTTCGGCCGGTTCATGACCGGGTGCAGGAACGCGGTCGCCGCACTGCACCTGCGGCCGTCGCGGATCGTGGCCATCGTGTAGCCGATGCGTTCCTCGTCGGTCTCGTTGAGGTCCCGCGCCCGCTGCCAGCCGAGTCGGGTACCGGCGGTGAGCACGTCCTCGAGCAGCGGGTCACCGCCTTCGGCGGTCGAGAGCTGCAGTGGGCCGCCCGCGCCGCGCGCTTCGGTGGCGCCGAGCGGGTTGTCCTCGATCGTGTTGAAGACCGGCAGCATCTCGTCCCAGCCCCACCCCGGGTTGCCGAGCTCGGCGATCGCATCGTGGTCGGCGCGGTTGCCGCGGTTGTAGACCATGCCGTTGACCGAGCTGGACCCGCCGAGCGTCTTGCCGCGCACCCAGTGCTCGACCTGCCGGGCCGGTCCGAACGGGCGAGTCGGGTAGTGCCACGCGGTGCTGGGATCGCCGATGAGCTCGGCGAATCCGCGCGGCATGGCGATGAGCGGGTTCGCGTCCTGCTCGCCCGCCTCGATCAGCAGCACGCTGACATCGGGATCGGCGGAGAGGCGGTTGGCGAGCACGCAACCAGCTGTTCCGGCGCCGACGATGATGTAGTCGAACCGCGTCATGGAGGTGCTCCTTCCCGATGGTGGTGCTCGGCTTCCAGTCCGGCGTGCGCCGAACTCGGGCGAAACCGCTGCGCGGGTGAATCCGGGGCGCGGCGCGAAATCCGGGAAAATTCGTGCCGGGACCTGGCGCGTGCGCGTTCCTATGATGCTCTCGAACTTTCCTGGTCGTGCACACCTCGAAGAGGACTCATGCGGAAATCAGCTCGCTTGCTCGCCGGTACCCGCACGTCGTTCGGGCTCGGCGTGGCCTGTCATCGGGGGATTTGATGGTCGCCGGGACATCGCTGCGGACCGCGCTGGCGGCGGTGGTGGCAGTGCTGCTCGCGCCCTCGGCCGCAGCAGCCGGGCCGGGAACCGTCGAAGATCCCGGCAAGAAAGGTGTCAGCGCGACCGATGTGTCCGGTGTGGACGAAGCGCTCGGCGACGCCGGTACGAGCTGGTTCTACGACTGGTCCGCCGATGAGCAGGGCATCGCAGCACCGGAGGGCACGGAATTCGTCCCGACGATCTGGGGCGCCGATGCGGTCAACCGGCAAGAGCTGGACGAGGCGAAGAATTCGGGCTCGACATTGCTGAGCTTCAACGAGCCGGACATGGCGGAGCAAGCGAACATGTCCGTCGAGCAGGCCCTCGATTTGTGGCCGCAGCTGCAGGAAACCGGGATGCGGCTGGGCGCACCCGCGGTGGCCACCGGTGCCGATCAGGAAGGCGGCTGGCTCGACCGGTTCATGCAGGGCGCGGCCGAACGCGGCTACCGGGTCGATTTCATCCCGCTGCACTGGTACGGCGCGGATTTCTCACCCGCGGCGACCGAGCAGCTGCGCAGCTACGTCCAAGCCGTTCAGGACCGCTACCGGAAACCGGTTTGGCTCACCGAATACGCGCTGATCGATTTCTCCGGCGCGACGCCGCGCTACCCGAGCCAGCAGCAGCAAACCGAGTTCGTCCGGAACTCCACCGCGATGCTCGAAGAACTGCCGTTCGTCGAGCGCTACGCCTGGTTCACGCTCTCCACCGAAACCAGCCCCACCGGCCTCTACGACGGCGCACACCCCAACCCGACCGGCAACGTCTACCGCGAGGCCGGGAACACGGGCTAGTCCCGGCCGGGCGGCTACGCCCGTCCTCCCAGGTGTTGTGCGAGGAAGCGCTCCGCGGCGCGGAACATGGCGATCAGGTTCTCCGGGTTGACGAAGCTGTGGCCTTCGTCGGGGAAGACGAGGTAGTCCACATCGGCCTCGCGGGCGCGCAGCGCGTCAACGATCAGGTCCGATTCGGCTTGCACGACCCGGACGTCGTTGGCGCCCTGCACCACCATCAGCGGGGTGCGGATCTCGGGTATCCGGGTGATCGGGGAGCGGGCGAGCATGTCCGCTTCCTGCTGCGGGTCGCCGGGATCGCCGACGTAGCGGAACCAGTTGGCGATCAGGCCCGGTTTGGCGAATTCCGGCACCGTCCGCATGAAGTTGGCCAGGTTCGAGATGCCGACGTAGTCGATGGCCGCGGCGAACCGGTCCGGGGTGAAGGTGATGCCGACCAGGGAGGCGTATCCGCCGTAGGAACCGCCGAAGATCGCGACGCGGTCCGGATCGGCGTACCCCCGCTCGACGGCCCAGTCGACGCCGTCGATCAGGTCGTCGTGCATCGCGCCCGCGAATTCCCCGATCGCGGCCCGCATGTGGGCCTTGCCGAAGCCGGTCGAGCCGCGGAAGTTCACCTGAAGCACGGCATAGCCGCGATTGGCCAGCAACTGCACGGCTTTGTCGCACCCCCACGAGTCCCGCGTCCACGGTCCACCGTGGACCATCAGGACCATCGGCAGTCCGGAGGGCTCGATCCCGACCGGCAACGTCAGATAAGACGGCAGCGCCAGCCCGTCGCGCGCGGTGATCGTGACCGGGTGCATCGCGGCCAGCGAATCCGGGTCGAGGTGCGGGTAGGGGCGGAACAGCAGCCGGCATTCACCGGTGGCGTGGTCGTAGAACCAGGTCACACCGGGATCGCGGTCGCGGGTGAAGGAAACGATCCAGCGCAGGCCGTTCTCGTCCGAGGAGACCTCCGCGAGATCGCCATCGGAGAGCGGCTCGAGGTTCTTGAGCACCTCGGCGAAATCCGGATCGAAGGCGTGGATCACCTGGCGCTCGCCGAGATAGCGCGCGCCCAGCAGCTCGCCGGTGCCCCGTTGCCGGATCAGCGGCGATGGCAGGGCCGCGAAGACGTGCGCGCGGGTATCGAGGTCGAAGCTCGGGTGGCTGTCGACCTCGGTCTCGGCACCGGTGGTCAGGTCGAGCCGGACCAGGCGGGTCCGGTCGGTTCCCCGATTGGATCCGATCCATGCCGCGGTTCCGTCCGGAGTGATCTCGAACGGCCAGACGCCCACCGGGTAGTCGTCGCCGTCGAAGGTCGTGATCCGGTGCGGTTGAGCGGTTTCACAGTCCCAGCGGGACAACTCGATGTCGCCGTCGGCGGTGTAGCGCAGTGCGAACAACTCGCGGCCCGCGGTGAGCCAGGACGCGACGTCGCCGGGATTCCGCGCCAGCAGCGTGAGCTCGCCGGTGGCGATGTCGAGTTCGTGCAGGTCGAATTCGGCGGCGTTGCGGGCGTTCAGGTGCAGGACGGCTTTCCCGGGACGCGTGGCGGGCTGTTCCAGCGCCAGGGTTCGCACGCCGGGAAACGGGGTCATGTCGACGGCCGGGGCGTCCGGGTCGTGCAGATCCACCCGGTGCACGTGCCAGTTCTCGTCGCCGCCCTCGTCCTGGGTGTAGAGCAGCCAGCGCGGTTCGTTCGTCCACTGGTAGCTGAGCACGCTGCGGGAATCGTCAGCGGTGACGCAGCGGGGTTGAGCACCGGAGTCGAGGTCTTGGACCCACACGTTGAGCCGGTCCCGCCACGGCGCCAAGTAGGCGATCCTCGTTCCGTCCGGCGAAATCGATGCGCCGGCACGTTCCGGTTGGCCGAAGAAGTCCTCGACCGGCCGCAGATCCGGCAGTGCCATGTCGTTCCTCTCGTTCGGTGACGCGCGGTGAGCCGTGCTCCACGAAAAGCCGTGCCGCTGCGGCACACTCAAGTGCGCGCAGCGTGATCTGCGGCACCTTTCGCGGTTTTGCACGGCCGTTGGCGTCTCCGGCCGGGAGGAGGGGACCGTGGAGCGAGCGGTTCGGACCGGGGTGCTCAGCCGAACTCGACGCCGACGGTGGTCAGCAGCGTGTAGACGCCGAGCAGTCCGATCGCCGCGCTGCTGATCACCAGGGCCGCGTTGAACGCGCGGCTTCCGCGCAGCCGCGGGTCGGTTTCGGTGTTGCGCAGGTACCACACCGCGACCACGACACCGACCAGGAACAGCGCTCCGGAGATCCCGCCGACCTGGACCATGACCACCGGTTCGGACAGCAGCAGGTAGGCCGCGCTCCAGGTGATCGGCAGGGCGACGGTGAAGATCCGCAGCCACCTCGTCCGGGCCCGCTGGTCGGTCCAGTCCAGCACGCCGAGCAGGGCCAGCGTGTTGGTCCACACTCGAGCCCAGGAGGGCAGCGAGGCCCACAGCGTCGAGCCGAGCACCGCGATCGCGCCGATCAGGAACAGCACGCCTGCCCAGTTTCCAAGGGTGTCGGTGTACATCCTGGACAGCGTGGTGAGCATCCCGTTGCCCTCGGGAACGAGTCCCTGCGGGTGCAGCACGGCCGCGCCCATGACGAAGAAGGCCAGCGTCGCCAGCGTGTAGACGACCCACGACAGCAGCGCGTCCCGGTACATCACCCGGATCCAGCCGTTGGCCCGCTTCGTGCGGGCATCGCTGCCGTCGGCCGGACCGGTCCAGCGCGCGTAGCCCTTCTCCAGGCACCAGTACTGGTAGGCGATGATCTCGTCGGACCCGATGCCGGTGATGCCGAACGCGGCGATCGCGACGCCCACCACCCCGGGCGGAATGCCGAATGAGAGTCCACTGAGGACATCCGAGGTCCCGTAGGCGAACGGCGTGAACGGCAACCCGGCGGCGATCACCACGGTGATCACGACGAAGATCGCGACCAGCGCGGCCGCACCCCGTTCGATCAGGGAGTAGTGGTTGGAGTAGAGCAGGACGATGGTCGCGGCGGCCAGCGCCACCGTCCACACTGCAAGCGAAGTCGTCCCCAGTGGATCGCCGCCCACCGGCGCCAGGATGCTGCACGCCGTTGCGGTCGCGCCGATGACGCCGCCCAGCTGGATCAGCTTGGCCACCGCCATGATCAGCCACAGCACGGTGATCCACCCGATCCGCCCGATCCGGGGCGCGACCTTGTTGCACCCGGTCATCACCGGCTGGCCGGTGGAGATCGTCCAGCGGGCGAGCTCGATCTGCACGGCGACCTTGACGAACGTGCTCACGATGATCAGCCACAGGATCGCGAATCCGGCCTCGGCGCCCAGCGCCGTGGTCGCGATCAGCTCGCCGGAGCCGACCACCGAGGCGCTCACGATCAACCCGGGACCGAAGAAGCGCAGGCTCGCCCGCCAGGTCCGGGGCGGTTCCCGGATCTCGTCGGCGGTCAGCGCGTAAGGATCTCGTTGCGTGTCAGGCGATTCCGCGTAGGTGGACATCACGAGCCTCCAGGCAGGGGAGAGGCGCCCGAGCCGGCGAGTGGCCTATTCCGCCGCTCAGCGGGATTCCGGTTTCACATGACGGTGCCGAGGTGCCACGGGACGAATTCCTCCTCGCCGTAGTCGAATTCCTCGCTCTTGGTGCGTTCGCCGGAGGCGACCCGCACCACGTGCTCGAAGATCTCGTCCCCGAGTTCGTCGATGGTGGTCGCGCCGTCGACGACGCCTCCGCAGTTGACGTCCATGTCTTCACGCATGTGCTCGTACAGCGGGGTGTTCGTGGCGAGTTTGAGGCTCGGCACCGGGGTGCAGCCGAAGGCCGACCCGCGGCCGGTGGTGAAGCAGACGACGTTCGCGCCGCCCGCGACGATCCCGGTCACCGACACCGGGTCGTAGCCGGGCGTGTCCATGAAGACGAAACCGCGGCTGCTGACCGGACCGGCGTAATCCACGACGTCCCGCAGCGTGGTGGTCCCGCCCTTCGCCACGGCACCGAGCGACTTCTCGAGGATCGTGGTGAGACCGCCCGCCTTGTTCCCGGGGGACGGGTTGTTGTCCATCGAGCCGCCGTTCTTCGCGGTGTAGTCCTGCCACCAAGCGATCTTGTCGAGCAGCTTCTCGCCGACCGCGCGGCTTTCGGCGCGACGGACCAGCATGTGCTCGGTGCCGTAGATTTCCGGTGTCTCACCGACGATTCCGGTGCCGCCCTGCGCGACGAGCCGGTCTACTGCCGCACCGAGCCCGGGATTGGCGGTAATACCGGAGTACGAGTCCGATCCGCCGCAGTTGGTGCCCAGCACCAGCTCGCTCACCGGCACGGTGCTGCGCCGCGCTTTGTTCGCCTCCGGCAGCATTTCGGTGAGCCGCGCGACGCCTTCGCGCACCGTTTTCGCGGTGCCGCCCAGTTCTTGGATCGTGGTGGTGACAACGGGCAGGTCCGCCCGCAGCGGCACGTCCCGGGTCAGCTGCACGATCTGGTTGTCCTCGCACCCGAGCCCCAGCACGAGGAATCCGGCGAAGTTGGGGTGGGTGAGGTAGCCGCGCATCACCCGCCGCAGCACCTCGATCCCTTCGCCGTCCGGCGCCATTCCGCATCCGGTGCCGTGGGTCAGCGCCACCACGCCGTCGACGTTGTCGAAGTCCTCGAGCGCTCCGGAGAACCGCACCTGCTGCGCGATCCGCTTGGCCGCGGTGGCCGAGCAGTTGACGCTGGTGAGCACGCCCAGGTAGTTGCGGGTGCCGACGCGCCCGTCCGAACGCACGTAGCCCTGGAAGGTGGTGCGTCGCGGCTCGGGGACCACGTCTTCCGCGCGCGCTTCGGCGGCGAACTCGTAATGCCGCTCGAACTCCCGGTATTCGAGGTTGTGCAGGTGGACGTGCTCGCCGGGCCGGATGTCGACCGCCGCGAAGCCGATCACCTGCCCGTAGCGGCGCACGGGCTCGCCAGCCGCGACCGAACGCACCGCGATCTTGTGCCCGCGCCGGACCTCCTCGCGGACGCTGATCAGCTGTCCACCCGCGCGGACTTCGAGTCCCTCGGCCAGATCGGACCCGGCGATCGCGACGTGGTCGGACTCGTGCAAGTGGACGACCGTCGGAGCTTCCGCTGTGGCAGCCATCGGCACTCCGTATTTCCGCGGTACAGGGGTATTTCCGGAGGTATAGAGCCTTTTCGGAGGTACAGGGGTCTGCCGGATCGGATGGGTGTCCCGCGATGTCGCCCGCTGTTCGGGGCGTCCGGGCTGTTCGGAGGTTCCGGGGTGGGTGGCGCTTCCCGGGCCGGAGCGGTGTTCCGGGTCTGTGTAGGCTGTGTCACGACCGGGTCGATCCGGAAACGCTAAGGTGGCGGCGACCGGGTGTCAACGTGCCGAGCGGATTCTCCGCGCGGCCGAACGAGATCCGGGCTTCGCCTGCGCTTCTGCCCTGGCCGCGGAAGCGGTCACTTCCGGTCCACATCGGACACTGGAAGATCGCCGACGGGCGAGCATCCGACCGGTACGGCGCACCCGCCGCGTTACCGCTGTGGGCGGTTACCCGCCGCCGATTCCGTAGCGGATGAAGAACTCGTGCTCCACGTCCGGAGCGTTCAGGACGGAGCCGGGAACGGAATGGTCGGGCTGCTCGCCGCTGGTGTCGGCCAGCGGCACGTGTGGCGGCAACCCGGTCACGCGGACACGCTTGCCTGCGAGCTCGCAGTACTCGACCGGCGGGTCACCGGTCAGCTCGGCCACTTCGCGCTCGGCCTGCGCCGCGCAGACGGTGCAGGTCCCGTCCGCGTCGGCCGAAGCGCTGTCGCGGCCGCATTCCTGGCATCGCATGTTCTTACCGTAACCACTCCGTCGCGGTGCTGTCAGCGAAACCGCACGATATGGGCGTGCGGTAGGCATTCGTCCGCGCGCCCGATGCGACCGCCGGAGCGCGCTGCTGACTCGCCGCGCTGGAACGATCACCGCGCCCTGTTGGCGTGCCACATGGTGTGTTCGCGGCTGATCGCCGTTTCGGCGTCGACCACGGCGTCGGACCACTCCTGCTCGTCGAGGTCGTGCGAGAGCTGGTCGCGGACCGCCGCGAGTTCGTGCGAAGCCAGCACGTAAGCGGTCGCGGTCGAGTTGTGCTGGCGGGTGGAGTTCCACGCGGCCAGCGCCGAGACCAGTGCCGCCACGATTCCGGCGAGGTCGAAGTCGACGAGGCCGAAGGCCTTGGCCAGCGCGCCCGCGATACCCGCCACTTCCATGATCAACGTCAGGGTCCAGAAGATCCGCGCGCGCCGGTGGTGGTAAACGGCCTTGTCGGCGTACCAGTCCTGCTGGTCGCGTACCCGGAAGGTCAGGTACGCCTCCTTGCGCGCGGCCAGCGGGGCACTTCGCATCGCGCGCATCCGCTCGCTGATCGCCGGAGCCGTGCTCGGCTGCGGCGGAACCTCCGGCATGTTGCGTTGCAGGGCGCGGATGCGCTCGACGAACTCCTCGTCGGCCCGCTCGCCGTTGAACGGAGCGGCGGCCGCGACGTAGCGCCAGGTCAGGGTTTTCAGCGACTCCGCGAGAGCACGACCTTCGTACCAGAGCTTGTCCGGCCGGTTCCCGGCCACGGCCAGCTCCACGGCCATCACGCCGATGAAGGCGAGTGCGGTCCCCACCGCGTACAGCTCGATCCCGCCGCCGACGGGAAGTTCGAACGCGGCGAAGACGGCAGCCGCGACGGTGAGCACCAGCCGGGCTCGAACGGCGCGCAGATAGCTGCGTTGCTGTGCCACCGAGACGGCATCCGCCGCCTGGAACAGCCCCGGGTAGTCCTGGGGTGCCAACGACTGCAACCGATCGGTGCTCGACATCCACGCTCCGCACATTGGGGAAGATTCAGTCGATCTCGCGGCGGGCGCGTTCGGAAAGCCGCCATTCGGGTGTAATCTGCAGCGCTGCGGATTTCGGCGGCGGTGTTCGCGCGCGAATATGCATAACGGCGGCCGGTGTTGCGCCGAATTGTCGGGTTCATTGCGCCGACGTAATCGCGGTGATGAGCCCGGAGCCACCTGCAACATCGTCGGTCGATACTCTTCGGCCTCCACCGGCGGTGTGCGACGGATCCATCGAGACGGCGACGACGAAATCCGACGATAGGACGGGAATGGCAGAACGGGATCCCTCCCAATCGCCTGCTGCGCTCGAGCGGTCTCTACAACGTGGCAGACTGCTGGACAGGTGGGGCTCGGTCGCAGTGCTGGCGGGCGCTGTGTGCCTGCTGGCAGATTTCCAGCACGACTCGATCTGGCTGGGCGCACTGGAGTTTGTGGTCGGCTTCGCCTTGGTCGGTGTCGGAGTGTGGGCGCTGGTGCGCGGTCGCCGGCACTTGACGCCGGTGGTGCCCGGCCTTCGGTTCTTGCCCGCGGACGCGCGGGTCGTGCTGTATCTCCGGTCGTTCTCCGATGATCGAGGCTTCGCGCGGATGGGGGGAACGCGGATTCGCGACGTGTTGCAGTGGCCGCCGACACTGGCCGATCTCCGCACGGAGGAGCAGCAGGTCGCCCGCGGGGTCGCGGCGTTCGGCCGGATGGTCGCGCTCGGCAAGCCCTCGGATCAGCTACCGCAACCCGGTGCCGAGCGCAGCTACGTCGCCGACGAGCAGTGGCAGGACGAAGTGCTCGCCGGGCTCGACCGGGCCGGCCTGGTCCTGCTGGCCGCTGGTCCGGGGAAGGGCCTGGAATGGGAAGTCGATCAGGTGGTGCGGCGTGATCCGGCTCGGCTGGTGATCCTCGTCAGCCGGGACCGGTCGCAGTACGCGCAGTTCCGGGAATCAGTGCACCAGTATTTTCCGAAAGGATTGCCGGACTATCCGCAGCCGCGGGCGCGGCACCGCCTGTTCCGGGGCCGGTACGTCCGTGCCGCCATCTGGTTCGATCCGGACTGGACACCGCACCTGGAAATGCTCGACGGCAAATACCCGCTCAGCGGTGCCGCCACTCGGACGCAGCACGCCTTGCCACGCGCGTTGCGGCCGGTTTACGAACGGGCCGGTGTGCCGGTACCGCGCAAGAACAGGCCGACCAAGCCGCGGCCGAAGGAGGTGGTGCTGGGCGTTGTGCTGTTCGCTCTCCCGCTGCCCGCTCTCGTAGTGACGTTCTGCCTCCTTTTTTACAGCGCGGCCCTCGGGGTGGTGAAGTTCTTGGTCGGCCCCGGCGGCTCCAGCGGCGGAGGCGGCACCTACACCAGCAGTGGCCTGCTCGCGACCGGCAATCCCACCCTCGACTTCCTGATCATAACCCTGTTGGTCCTGCTGATCTGCCCGTTACCGGTGGCCTTGTGGATGCGCCGGGTTTTGCGCGGCGGGCCGGTGGCCATTCTGATGCTGCAAGTGGCCGGTATTTCGCAGGGAATCGCGCTGCTGGTGTCCGCGATACCGTTGGGAATTTTCTTTCTGATAGCCGGTGGTCTCGCGAGCTTGACGTTCGGTGTCGCGCCGCTCTGGCTCGGGATCAACACATTCGTGGTCAATCTCGCCGCCCCGCCCATCGCCACGCTCCTTTTCCTTCGCCGCGACGTTCGAGAATGGGCCGAATCGCGAACGTGACGGGCAACGAAAGGTTGCCGGTGTCGCACCGAGAGGAGCGCGACGTTCAGGCGGCGGCCAGCTTCACGGCCAATACCCGGCGCAGGTAATCCCGGTTGCGGGCGGAGACGCCGAGGCCGTCGCCGCCGTAGTGCTCGGTGCAGATCGGGCCGTCGAAACCGGCTTCCAGCGCGAGTTCCAGCGCTTTGCGGTAGTCGATGACGCCGCTTTCGACCGGGGCCGGTGAGGTGGCGTAAGCCCCGGTCGCGGGGTCGTGGTCGCGGTAGTAGTTCTTGATCTGCCAGTAGTTGGTGTAGGGCAGGGT
>X190_Common_House_Gecko__coassemble_266_pt1 | contig 18653 bp, 15 predicted proteins | sample X190_Common_House_Gecko__metabat2_low_PE_001 | metagenome-assembled genome bin X190_Common_House_Gecko
CTCCCCGCCGGGGCCCATGCCGATCACGACCGCGTCGACGTCTTCCGCTGCCATTCGCGCTCCTCGCTCGCTGCTGGACTTCGGCCAAGGGGTGCCCGCGCGCGGCGGGCGTCCACACCTGACCCGTGCACAACCTCTGATCCTCGACGTTCCCGCAGCAACATCGGCGCACCCCTGTCACCGCGAGTGCTGCGGCCCACCGGACGAGTGACTACAACTGGAAGCATGTCCGATACCGACACTTCCGCACTCGTACCGGGGCAGAGCACGGCGCGGGACAACGGTGAGCGGATCGGCCGTTCGCAGGCCGGGCACCTGGTGCTGATGCGCCGCCGGGTCGTCGAACCGGGTTTCGTCGTCACCGTGGACTCCCCGCAGCGCCCGGAGCTGCCCAGCGAGGTGATCACCACCGGCTGGGCGCACGCCAACGCCGCTTTCGACCGCCTGATGCGGGAGGGCTGATCCCGGGGCTGGTCGCGGCGGACCGGGAAGCACCAGCGGACAGGCGCTCCGGCCGTAAGGGAGAAAGCCGGGGCCCGAAGGGAGAAGGCCATGACCACCGCACGCGAGATCATGCACAGCGGAGCCCGCTGCGTCGGCGAGGACGAGACCTTGCAGACCGCCGCGCAGATGATGCGGGACCTGCGGGTCGGTTCGCTGCCGATCTGCGGCCGGGACGACCGCCTGCACGGGATGCTCACCGACCGCGACATCGTGCTGCACTGCTGCGCCGAAGGCCGCGACGCCGCCGAGGTCACCGCAGGCGAGGTGGCCGCGGGCACGCCGCACTGGGTCGCCGCCGATGCCGACATGTCCGAGGTGCTGGCGCTGATGGAGCGCTACCAGATCCGGCGCATCCCGGTCATCCACGACCACCGGCTGGCCGGGATGATCAGCGAGGCCGATCTGGCCCGCGGCATCACCGACGAGCAACTGGCGCACTTCGTGGAGCGGGTTTACCAGATGAGCTGAGCCGCAACCCGGATGCAACGCGGGCGATGTGCAATGGCGGGCGCCGCTGTCGAACGACACGCAAAGGCGGTGTCGGCCATGCCGATCTGCGCGAGTTGCCGTCAACCGATCCCACCGGCCGGACCTTCCGAGGACTTCTGCGGCGAGCAGTGCCAGCGGTACTGGCACTCCCGGAGGGTCAACACCGACGCGGGGCGCCGCGAAGACGACCGCCCGCTGCCCGCCCGCCACCACCGCGCCGCCAGCGCATAACCCGTTGGGGTGTTTATGCTCGTCAGTGCCTTGTCTTCCAGCTTGCAGGGGGCCGGCGAGCGATGGCGACACGAGTGTTCGTGGTCGACGACCACGAGGTGATCCGGCGCGGCGTGGCCGTGCTGATGAAGCCCGATCCCGAACTGGACCTGGTCGGTGAGGCCGCCTCGTTCGCCGAGGCGGTCGCCCTGGCCCAGCGGGCCGAACCGGACGTGGCCGTGCTGGACGTGCGGCTGCCCGACGGCAACGGGGTCGAGTTGTGCCGCGAGCTGCGGTCGCAGCACCCGCAGCTGCGGTGCCTGATGCTGACGTCCTTCGACGACCACGAGGCGTTGATGGACGCGATCCTGGCCGGTGCTTCCGGCTTCGTGCTCAAAGGCGTGGTCAGCGAGGAGCTGCTCAGCGCGTTGCGCACGGTCGGCGCGGGCAAGTCGCTGCTGAGCCCGCGCAAGACCGAGGCGATGCTGGCCTGGCTGCGCAAGGAGCAGGAACGCGCCGATCCGCTGCGGGAGCTGACGGCGCGCGAGCGCGAGGTGCTGGAGCTGATCGGGGAGGGGCTGACCAACCGCGAGATCTCCGGGCGGATGTACCTCGCCGAGAAGACGATCAAGAACTACGTCTCGCAACTGCTGGCGAAGCTGGCCATGCGGCACCGCAGCGAGGCCGCGGTGCTGGCCACCGAGCTGCGCCTGGACCGGGGCGGCCGGAGCAAGGACTGACGTGGCCGCCGAGGACCCCGGGCGGGCGCGGCTGCTCGCCGGGTTGCGGGACCTGCGCGACGGCAACTTCCGCCGCAGGTTGCCGGTGGCCGGGCCGGACGCCGAAATCGCCGCGGTGTGCAACGAGCTGGCCGAGCGCGACCAGCGGCTGGTCGCCGAGCTGAGCAGGCTGACCGAGCAGGCCGTGCGCGGGCAGTGGCCGGTCGATCCTGCCGAGGTCGGCGGCGGGGGCGGCTGGCAGCAGGCCGAGCGGGCGATGAACGAGCTGACCGACGCGTTGCTGCGACCGGCCGGCGAGCTCGTGCGGGTGCTCGGCGCGGTCGCCGAGGGCGACCTGACGCAACGGATGTCCCGGCGGGCCGGTGATCGCGCCCCTGGCAGGCTCGGCGACCTCGCCGGCACCGTGAACAACCTGCTCGACCAGCTCTCGATGTTCGCCTCCGAGGTCGGCAGGCTGGCCGCGGAGATCGGCACCGAAGGCAGACTGGGCGGGCAGGCGCAGGTGCCTGGCCTGCTCGGGACCTGGCGGGACCTTTCCGACTCGGTGAACCGGATGGCGGCCGACCTCACCGGCCAGGTGCGGGACATCTCGCAGGTCGCCGCCGCGGTCGCCCGCGGGGACCTGAGCCGCCGCATCGTGGTGCCGGTCTCCGGGGAGATGGGCGAGCTCAAGAGCACCATCAACACGATGGTCGATCAGCTCTCGGAGTTCGCCGACGAGGTCACGCGGGTGGCCCGCGAGGTCGGCAGCGAGGGCAGGCTGGGCGGGCAGGCGCAGGTGCCGGGAGCCGCCGGGACCTGGCGCGGGCTGACCGACTCGGTGAACCTGATGGCCGACAACCTCACGGCGCAGGTCCGCAACATCTCGCAGATCGCCACCGCCGTGGCTCGCGGCGACCTGAGCCGCAAGATCGACGTGGACGCCCGCGGCGAGATCCTGGCGTTGAAGGACACGTTGAACACGATGGTCGATCAGCTCTCCGCGTTCGCCGACGAGGTCACGCGGGTGGCCCGCGAGGTCGGCACCGAGGGCAAGCTGGGCGGGCGGGCGCGGGCCGCCGGGGTCGCGGGAACCTGGAAGGACCTCACCGACAACGTCAACCTGATGGCCGACAACCTGACCGCGCAGGTGCGCAACATTTCCGCGGTCGCCGCGGCGGTCGCGGGCGGCGACCTGACCAAGAAGATCACCGTGGAGACCAAGGGCGAGGTCGCGGAGCTGGCCGCGACCATCAACGGGATGGTCGAGACGCTCGGCGCGTTCGCGGACCAGGTCACCGTGGTCGCCCGCGAGGTCGGCACCGAAGGCATCCTCGGCGGGCAGGCGCGGGTTCCGGGCGTGGCCGGGACCTGGAAGGACCTCACCGACAACGTGAACCTGATGGCGCGCAACCTCACCAACCAGGTGCGCAACATCGCCCAGGTGACGACCGCCGTCGCCGAGGGCGACCTGTCCAAGAAGATCGACGCGGCCGCGCAGGGCGAGATCCTGGAGCTCAAGACCACCATCAACACCATGGTCGACCGGCTGTCCGGGTTCGCCGCCGAGGTGACGCGGGTGGCCCGCGAGGTCGGCACCGAGGGCAGGCTCGGCGGCCAGGCCGAGGTCACCGACGTCTCCGGCACCTGGCAGCAGCTCACCGACAGCGTCAACCGGCTCGCGGGGAACCTGACCACCCAGGTGCGCGCGATCGCGTCGGTGGCCAACGCGGTCACCACCGGCGACCTGACGCGGCAGATCACCTTGGAAGCCCGCGGGGAGGTCGCCGAGCTCACCGAGGACGTCAACGCGATGATCTCGAACCTGGCGGCCACCACCCGCGCCAACGAGGACACCGACTGGCTCAAGACGCACCTGGCGCGGATGTCCGGGCTGGTGCGCGGGCTGGGTGAGCTCTCCGCGCTGGCCTCGCTGACCATGCGCGAGCTGGTGCCGCTGGTTTCCGCGCAGTGCGGCGCGTTCTACCTGGCCCGGACCGGCGACGACGTGCCCGGTGGGGTGGTGCTGGAGCGCGCCGGTTCCTACGGCTTGCCGTCCGATGGTGTGCCGGAGCGGTTCGAGCTGGGCGAGTCGCTGGTGGGCCAGGCGGCGATCGATGGCCGCACGATCGTGGTGCGCGGCGCGCCGCCGGAGTACCTGCGGATCAGCTCCGGGCTCGGCGAGGCCGCGCCCGCGGCGGTGGCCGTGGTGCCGGTGTTGTTCGAGAACCAGGTGCTCGCGGTGCTGGAACTGGCCTCGGTGCACGAGTTCAGCGAACTGCACCTGGATCTGTTGCAGCGGTTGCAGGAGACGCTGGGCGTCGAGGTGAACACGATCGTCTCCAACACGCGCACCGAGGAGCTGCTGAGCGAATCCCAGCACCTGGCCAGCGAACTGCAGGCCCGCTCCGAACAACTGGAGCAGCAGCAGGAGGAGCTGCGCCGCTCCAACACCGAGCTGGAGGAGAACGCCGCGCAGCTGGCCGCGCGCAACCGGGACATCGAGATCAAGAACAGCGAGATCGAGCAGGCCCGCCAGCAGCTGGAGGAACGCGCGGGCGAGCTTTCCCAGGCGTCGGCCTACAAGTCGGACTTCCTGGCGAACATGTCGCACGAGCTGCGCACGCCGCTGAACAGTTCGCTGATGCTGGCCAGGCTGCTGGCCGACAACGTCGACGGCAATCTCACCGAACAGCAGGTGGACCTGGCCCGGACCATGCACGGCGCGCTCACCGATCTGCTCGGCTTGATCAACGACGTGCTCGATCTGTCCAAAGTGGAAGCCGGACACATGGCGGTGCTGCCCGCGGACACCGAAATCGCCGCGCTGGCCGGGCACCTGGAGTCGTTGTACCGGCCGCTGGCCGAGGAGCAGGGGCTCCAGTTCGCGGTCGAACTCGCCGACGAGCTGCCCGGCACGCTGCACACCGACCAGAGCAGGCTGGAGCAGATCCTGCGCAACCTGCTGTCGAACGCGCTGAAGTTCACCGAGCAGGGTTCGGTGCGGCTGCGGATCGCCCCAGCAGGGCCGGGCGCGCCCGGATCGCTGCACGGAGTTCCCGGTGTGCTGGCCTTTTCCGTGCGCGACACCGGAATCGGCGTGCCCGAGGGAAAACTGGAGCGGATCTTCGAAGCGTTCCAGCAGGGCGACGGGACCATCGTGCGCCGCTACGGCGGAACCGGGCTGGGGCTGTCGATCAGCCGGGAGCTGACGGCGCTGCTGGGCGGGGAACTGCGCGTCAGCAGCGAATCCGGAGCCGGCAGCGAGTTCACGCTCTACCTGCCGCCGGAAACCCCGGAAGGCGGTGCGCAGGAGCCGCGGGACGTGCCGGAACAGCGCGGTCCGGTCCCGGTACCGGACCGGTCGGCGGCGCCGACCAGCGCCGAGGTCAACTACGACGTGACCGCGGAAGGCATCGACCCGCCGATGCTGGATTGGGAACCGGGCGCGTTCGGTGCGGGCGAAGACGCCGATGCCGCCGACGGCGACGCACCGCCGGAAACCGCCGTGCAGCGGCCGCTGTTGCGCTTCCAAGGGCAGAAGGTGCTGGTCGTCGACGACGATCCGCGCAGCGTCTACGCGCTGAGCGCGCTGCTGGAGCAGCACGGGCTGCGCGTGGTCTACGTCGACAGCGGCATCGCCGGGCTCAACGCCCTGCAGGAGCACGACGACGTGGCGGTGGTGCTGATGGACGTGATGATGCCGGAACTGGACGGCAACTCCACGATCCGCACCATCCGGCAGATGCCGCGGCACCAGCAGTTGCCGATCATCGCGGTGACCGCGAAGGCGATGAAGGGCGACCGGGAGCGGAGCCTGTCCTGCGGCGCGACCGAATGCGTCACGAAGCCCGTCGATTCCGGCTTCCTGCTGGACCTGCTCGCCGCGCATCTGGCGGCCGAAACGGTCCCCGAACCGGGGGCCGAGTGAGTCCGGCGGGCGGCGTCAGGTCAGAAATAGTTGCCACGGCGTGGGGGTCGCCGTGGCCGCAACCGCCGAAGCTCGCTGCACGAACTCGTCAGCCGTCGCGCGGTTCGTCGGTGCTCGGCAGTTCGGCGAGCTGTTCGCGCAGGCGCTGGAACCAGTGCAGGTCACGGGCGAACGTCGCGTCGTAGTGGTCCACACCGTGCGGGGAATCCCGCTGCGGCTCGGGGAACCCGGGTTGTCGTGCCATCGAAAACGGTCCTGTGGTCGGGAGTCCGGCCTCGCTCGGGGGACAGACGAGGCCGGAATTCCCCAGTCTACTGGCGTGCGCAGCGTTGCTCCGTCCGGTGTCGGTCGACTCACAAGCGGTGCGGATCGCGATGGTTTTAGCATACTGTATGCACTGTCGGGAGGAGGCGAACCACCATGCGAAGACTGCGGGATCTGTTGCGCACCGTCGCCGAGCTGCCGCGCGGGCACGGCGCCGACGGGCGGATGCTCGGGATGCTCACCGCCACGGCGATCGAATCGAGCCGCCGCAGGCGGCACGATCGGCCCGTCGGCCTGCCGGTGCACCCGGACCCGGCGTTGCCCCGGCAGCGCCAGGGAGCGGGCGAGCGGTGACGACGGCGGGTTCGGCGCAGCATCGGCCGAACCCGCCGCCGCATCAGCGCTTGCGAACCCGTTCGACCTGCTGGACGTACTGCTGCAGCAGCGACCGCGCGAGTTCGTTGCGCGCGGCGATCCGCAGGAACCAGTGCGGCGCCAGCCGTTCGTGCAGCCACAGGAACCCGATCGCGAACCCGGTCCCGAGCAGCGCCTGGTAGAGCAGGAAACCCAGCGGTGCCTCCGGCAATCCCGGGGAACCGCCCAACACCCAGCGCGTCGCCACCTCGTGCACCAAGCGGGCCAGCGGGAAACCGGCGAGCCAGTACAGCGCTACCGGTGCGAACATCCCGGGCCGCGCCAGCCCGGTCACCAGCAGCACGCCGTGCCCGCCGCCGAGCACGCCCAGCGGCAGCATCAGCGCCAGCGTCGTCACCACCGTCCACATCGGAGGTTGCTGCGCCATCGCCGCGAGCGGCCCTGCGAAACCACCGGCAAGCACCCCGATCAACGCTCCAGGCACCGCGATCTCGGCCGTGCGCCCGATCCGCGCGGCTCGGTTCGTTCCGGCGTCGCTCATCTCAGCTCACGACCACGCCGAAGCGGAACAGGCTGTAGAACAGCATGCCGAGGTAGAACACCGCGCCGAACCCGATGATCAGGCTGCTCCACCACCGCGGCCGGATCGGCCGCGGTAGCAACCGGTTGTTCACCAGCAGCAGCACCACGCAGTACGCGCCCATCGCGAACGTCGACAGGAATGCCAGCACGTCGAGCACCGCGGCAGGCCCGTCCGCGGGCCCGAACAGCAGGACCAGGATGCCGAAGGCGATCACGCCCCACAGGAATCCGGCGTAGAGGTGCGAAATCCGGAACCTGCGTGCGCCCGGCACGAAGTGGTGGGTCATGTCCGCCTGCCCGCGGGAGAACGAGTCGAACAGCCCGAGCGTGGCGTTGAGCCCGATCAGCGCGATGAATCCGAGGAACACCGAGCCCATCCAGGATCCGCCCGCCGCGGAGAACGAGTCGGCCATGGCACCCAGCGCGGCGTCCCGGTCACCGGACTCGATCAGCTCGGCGACGTTCGGGTTGCGCCGCGCCGCGGGCTGGGCGAGCACCGTGAACGCGATCGTCACCAGCATGGTCACGCCCCAGAACAGCAGCAACGCGTCGAAGGTGACCCACCGCCGCCAGCCCTTCCACTTGCGCATCTCGGCGGGGTCGCCGGTGTCGAACATGAACCCGCGCGAGGGCATCGTCTCTTCCTCGTCGGCGTGCCGCAGACCGCGGATCCGGGGGATGTGCGCGCCCATTCCGGCGCCCTTGTCCCGCAGGTGCAGGGTGTACCACATCTGCTGCATTCCGGACGGTCCCGCGAACGCGACGGAGCCGACCACGATGGGGAACCAGGTCGCCGACATCGCCTCCGGCGGGAAGTAGCCGAAGTGCAGCATCCCGGTCAGCGTGCTGGACAGGTCGCTGAGGTTGCCCGCCATCGCGGCCACCACGGTGGTGCCGACCACCAGCAGTCCGATGAGGACGCTGAGCACGTTCTCCAGCAGCGAGTAGATCACCTTCGCCAGGCTGAACACCACGCCCACCAGGATCAGCCCGGCACAGGCCGAAACCACCCACGGCAGCCCGGTGATCTTCTCCAGTGCCGCGGCACCGGCCGAGAGATGCCCCGGCCAGATGTAGACGGCGATCGCGGTGACGAAGAAGAACCACATCAGCGGTTTCGCCAACCGGGCCGCTCCGGTGAAGATGCTCTCGCCGGTGGCCATCGCCCACCGCGCCATCTCCAGCATCACCACGGCCTGCAAGGTGACGCCGATCAGGAACAGCCAGCGGATCTCCGGGCCGAACACCAGCACCAGGCGCGGCCACATGTAGGACTCGCCCATGCCGACGCCCAGTGCCACCAGAAACACGGTGGGTCCGAGCAGGTGGATCGACGGCGGTGCGTCCGGCAGCGGCCGGATCGGCATCGCCTCCAGCTTCCCGGCCCGCCACACCCCGGGCCGGGCACGCGCCGAGGGCGCTAAGTCGGGCTCCTGTTCCGCTTCGCCGTACGACGCGGATTTGTCGGCTTCCATTCCGGGTCGCCTCCTTGTCAGCTCAGAGTTCCTACCGGGCCTCAGCCGAGCAGCCCGGCGGAGCGCGCCCACCGGTACTTGGCTCCCAGCACCGCCACCGGTTTCTCCGTCGTGTAAGGGAAAGCGGCGATCCCGTGGTCGAAGAGGTGCTCGGCGGCCTGTTCCACTTCGGTGTCACCGGCCAGCGAGGCGACCACCGGTTTGTCGATGCCCTGTTCGCGGGCCTCGGCCACCACGCGGGCGGTGAGTTCGGCGAAGACCATCGGCGGCGTGACGATGGTGTGCCAGTAGCCGAGGATCAGCGCGTGCACCCGCGGATCCCGCAACCCGAGCCGGATCGTGTCCTCGTAGGTGCTCGGCGGCTCGCCGCCGGTGATGTCGATCGGGTTGCCCGCCGCGCCGAAAGGCGGGATGTAGTGCCGGAATTGCTCGTCCAAATCGGACGGTATGTCCATCAGTCGCAGCCCGTTGGCCACGCACGCGTCCGAGAGCAGCACTCCCGAACCGCCCGCGCCGGTGATGATCACGACGTTCTCGCCCTTCGGCGTCGGAAGCACCGGCAGACCGCGGGCGTATTCGAGCATGTCGTTGAGGCCGGGAGCACGGACGACTCCCGACTGCCGGAGGATGTCGTCGTAGACCTTGTCATCGCCCGCGAGCGCGCCGGTGTGCGAGCCGGCCGCTCGTGCGCCGAGCGCGGTCCGGCCCGCTTTGAGCGCCACCACCGGCTTCTTCGCCGTGATGCGGCGCGCGGCCTCCACGAACGCGCGACCGTCCTTGAGATCTTCCAGGTGCATGGCCACGCACTTGGTGTTGTCGTCCTGCTCGAAGAACGTGAGCAGGTCGTCCTCGTCCACATCGGACTTGTTGCCGAGCCCGACGATGGCCGACACCCCGGTCCTGGTGGTGCGGCTGAACCCGAGGATGGCCATCCCGATCCCACCGCTCTGCGACGTCAGCGCGACGCCGCCGCGCACGTCGTAAGGCGTGCAGAACGTCGCGCACAGGTCGTGCGGGGTGTAGTAGTAGCCGTAGATGTTCGGGCCGAGCAGCCGGATCCCGTGCTTGCGCGCGATCTCGACGACCTCGTCCTGCAATTCGGCGTTACCGGTCTCGGCGAACCCGGACGGGATCAGCACGGCCGCGGCCACGCCCTTGGCGCCGCATTCCTCCAGCGCGGCGGGGACGAACTTCGCGGGAACGGTGAACACCGCGACGTCCACCTCGCCGGGAACGTCCTGCACGCTGCGGTATGCCTTGCGCCCGAGCACTTCGTCGGCCTTCGGGTTCACCGGTAGGATCTCGCCGCCGTAGCCACCGGCCGTGAGGTTGCGCATCACCGAGTTGCCGATTTTGCCGTCCTCATTGGACGCACCGATGACGGCGACGCTGCGCGGCCGCATCAGCCGATTCATCGCGTGCAGGATGTCCTGCCGGGAATGGCGGTGCGGCTGCGCGGTGCCGTCCGGATCGAGCAGCACCCGGACGTCGGCCGCCACCGCGCCACCTGCCGAGGCGAACACCGGGTTGAGGTCGAACTCGCTGATCTCCGGAAAATCGGTGACCAGTTCGGACAGCGCTTGCACGACGCCGGCGAGCGCATCGGCGTCGGCCACTTCCGCGCCCCGAGCTCCGCGCAGCACATCGGCCGCGGCGATGTCGTCGAGCATTCCGCGCGCTTCGAACTTCTCCAGCGGGGCCATCCGGAACGTCACGTCTCTGAGCACCTCGACGAGCACGCCGCCGAGTCCGAAGGCGACGACCTTGCCGAACGTGGGATCGGTGGTCGCGCCCACGATCACTTCGTGCCCGCCGGTGAGCATCTGCTGCACCTGAACGCCGTCGATTTCCGCGTCGGCATCGTGTTCCCGCGCATTGGCCAGAATCCGCGCATAACCCTCGCGAACCTGCGCAGCACCCCGCACACCGGTGAGCACGCAACCTGCGTCCGTCTTGTGCAGGATGTCCGGCGAGACGATCTTCAGCGCTACCGGGCCGCCGAGTTCCGCCGCCAGCGCCACCGCCTCTTCGGCGGAGTCGGCCACGGCTTCGGCGGCGGTCGGGATGCCGTAGGCCCCGCACAGCGCTCTGCCCTCGGGCGCGGTCAGTGCGCTGCGCCCTTCTCCGAGCGCGGCGTCCAGGACTCGCCGCACGGTCTGCTCGTCGTGGCCCATCAGATCACTCCGTCCGTCTTCAACTCGGCGAGTTCTTCCGCGCCAACGCCCAATTCCCGGTAGACCTGCTCGTTGTGCTCGCCCAGCAGCGGCGATCTGGTGACGTCGGCGGGCGAGTCGGACAGCTTGATCGGGCAGCCGACGGTGCGGAACGGGCCGCGCTCCGGGTGTTCGACGGTGACGATCATGCCGTTGTCGGCCAGCGAAGCGTCCTCGACGAGCTCGCGGGTGGACAGGATCGGACCGCACGGGATGCCCCGCTCGGTCAGCCGCGCCAGCACTTCCCACTTGCCGTGCTGCCTGGTCCACTCCTCGATCAGGCCGAACATCTTGTCCAACTTGGACAGCCGGGCTTCCGGTGTGGACCAACCCGGATCCGCGGCCAGCTCCGGACGTCCGATCAGCTCCGCTATCGGCGCCCAGCCCGCGGGCTGGACGATGACGTAGACGTAGTCGTTCGGGCCGCCGGGGTCGCACCGCAGCGCGGAGCCGGGCTGCCCGCCGCCGGAAGCGTTGCCGGAGCGAGGTACCTCGGTGCCGAACTGCTCGTTCGGGTACTCGCGCAGCGGGCCGTGCGCGAGCCGCTGCTGATCGCGCAGCTTCACCCGGCACAGGTTGAGCACGGCGTGCTGCATCGCCACCGAAACCCGCTGGCCCTGCCCGGTGCGCTGGCGTTGCAGCAGCGCGGCGAGAATGCCCGCGACGGTGTGGATACCGGTACCGGAGTCACCGATCTGCGCACCGGTCGCGGTCGGCGGCCCGTCCTCGAACCCGGTGGTGGACATCGATCCGCCCATCGCCTGCGCCACGACCTCGTAGGCTTTGAAGTGGGTGTAGGGGCCGTCTCCGAAGCCCTTGATCGAGGCGTAGATCAGTTGCGGGTTCAGGCCGCGCAGCCGGTCCCAGTCGAACCCCATCCGGTCCACCGTGCCGGGGCCGAAGTTCTCCACCAGCACGTCGCAACCGCGCACCAGATCGGAGAAGATCTCTTTGCCCCGGGTGCTTTTCATGTTCAGCGTGATGCTGCGCTTGTTGCAGTTCAGCATCGTGAAGTAGAGGCTGTCGGCGTCCGGGACGTCGCGCAGCTGCGTTCGGGTGATGTCGCCGGTCGGCGATTCCAGCTTGACGACTTCGGCGCCCAGCCAGGCCAGGATCTGGGTCGCCGAAGGTCCGGATTGGACGTGGGTCATGTCCAGCACCCGGACACCTTCCAGTGCGGTGCTCATGCTCGAATTCCCTTCCGCGCAGGGACGATGGAATCCACAACGGACTGAATAAGCGTTCGGCGGCTGCTGCGCAGCGGTTCCGCTCGCGGAACCTCGGCGGCTCGGCGCGCTGCGCGATCGGCGCGCCCCCTGCGCAGGCAGCCGCTACTTGTACATCGTCTGGTTCATCGTTCCCGGCGCGTAGACGTCCGGGTCGATCCACACGTTGATCAGCGACGGCTTGCCGGAGTCGCGGGCGCGCCGCAGCGCGGGGCCGATCTGGTCCGGCTCGCGGACCTCTTCGCCGTGTCCGCCGAGCATTCTCGCGAACTCGCTGAAGGGCACGTCGCCGAGCGTGTTGCCGATCCGATCCCGTTCGGCGCCGTACTTCTGCGCCTGCCCGTAGCGGATCTGGTTCATGGACGAGTTGTTTCCGATGATGCCGACGAACGGCAGCCCGAACCGCACCATCGTCTCGAAATCCCATCCGGTGAGGCTGAACGCGCCGTCCCCGAACAAGCACACCACTTCCTTGTCCGGGCGGGCGTGCTTGGCGGCCATCGCGAACGGCACCCCGACGCCGAGCGTGCCGAGCGGGCCCGGGTCCATCCTGTGCCCCGGCGACTTGGGCTGGACCACCTGCCCGGAGAAGGTGACGATGTCGCCACCGTCGCCGATGTAGATCGAGTCCGCGGTGAGGAATTCGTTGATCTCGTGCACCAGCCGGTACGGATCGATGGGGGATGCGGTGGACAGCTGGCGCGGCAACCGCTTGTCGTAGGCGGCCTGCTCGACTTCGCGCAGCTCGCGCAACCATTCCTTGCGCGCGCTGCTGCCGTTGTCGATGCGGCCGGTGGCGGCTTGCGCGACGGCGGACAGCACCGCATCCGCATCGCCGACGATGCCCAGGTCGACGTCCCGGTTGCGGCCCACCGTCCGGTAATCCAGGTCGATCTGCACGACGGTCGCCTGCTGCGACAACCGACGTCCGTAACCCATCCGGAAGTCGAACGGGGTGCCGACGATGACGATCAGGTCCGCGTTGGCGAAGGCGTGCCTGCGGGCGAGCTGGAAGTGCAGCGGGTCGTCCGGGGCGAGGGTGCCGCGGCCGGCGCCGTTCATGAACGCGGGCACGTCCAGCGACCGCACCAGTTCCACCGCCGAGTCGGTCGCCCGGCAGGTCCAGACCTGGCTGCCCAGCAGGATGCACGGTTTTTCCGCGTGTGCCAGCAGATCCGCCAGCCGCTCGATCGATTCCGGGTCTCCTGCCGAGCGGGTGGAGGCGCGGTAGCGGGCCGGCACCCGGGCGGACTCGACCGGCACGCTGGCGTCGAGCACGTCGCGGGGGATCTCCAGGAACGACGGTCCGGGGGCGCCGTGGTGCGACTCGCGGAACGCCATCGAGACCATGTCGGCGGCCCGTTCGGTGCGCGGCACGGTCGCGGCGAACTTGGTGATCGGCGACATCATGTCCACGTGCGGGAGGTCCTGCAGCGAGCCCATCTTGTGCTGCGAAAGCGCGCCTTGGCCGCCGATCAGCAGCATCGGGCTCTCCGCGCGGAACGCGTTCGCCACGCCGGTCACCGCGTCGGTGGTGCCGGGGCCTGCGGTGACCACGGCGCAGCCGGGGTGTCCGGTGATCCGGGCGTAGCCGTCAGCTGCGTGTGCGGCCACCTGCTCGTGGCGCACGTCCAGGACGTCGATGCCTTCGTCGGCGCAGCCGTCGTAGATGTCGATGATGTGCCCGCCGCACAGGGTGAAAACGGTGTCCACGCCTTCGGCGCGCAGTGCTTTGGCGACCAGGTGGCCGCCGGAGATCGTGCGGTGCTCGTCGGGTAACGGAGGGTTGGAAGCGGAGTCGGCCATCGCTGTTCTCCTCCCCGCGCGCCCTGCGGTGCGGAGCCGGTCGGCACGCGGACTCGTAAGCGCAGCTCCATACTGCATACCGTATGAGGTAGCAGTACTCCTGAGTCCGCGTGCTGTCCAGAGCCGGCCCGGGCATTACCCCTCGATGGCGGTGTCCCGGCCCCCGGCGAGCGCAAGATCCACATTGGCGCAGCGCGGATTTCCGCTCAGTGAACGGAAAAGCTGGATCGGTCGCGCGACGGCGAGACGCTGGGTGCGGCAGAACCCGTTGTGCAGCAACGAAACCCAAAAACAGTCAATTCGGGCAAACGGCTCCACAATGCAGTCGGCGCGCGCTCCGCTTGCCGCGCGCAGGAACTCGCGTGCCCGGTGGAGCCGCGCGCCGATCAGGACTTCTTGCGCCGCCGCTTGGGAGTTCCGTCCTGCTCGCCGTGGCCGAGGTAGGTCAGGCGGGTGTGCTCGGTGTGCTCGCGCATCAACCGCTCCGCGCGTTTGCCGTCGCCCCGCTCGATCGCGTCGATCAGCGCGGCGTGCTCCTGCCAGGACTGCTCACCCCGCGAGCGCGCGACCGGAGTGTGGTACCAGCGCACTCGGCGAGCGACCTGGCCGGCGAGTTCTTGCAGCACGCGGTTCTCGGAAAGCTGCGTGATCCGGGCGTGCAGCCGGGCGTTGGTGGCGACGACGGTGTCGATGTCGTCGGAGTCCAGCGCGCGCACGCCCTCGTCGTGGATCTCCCGCAGCGCGGCCACACCGTCCGCGGTGCGGTTGGCGGCTGCCAGCTTCGCGGACTCGGCTTCCAGCAGGGTGCGCACGCTCAGCAGCTGGTCGGCCTCCTCGTCGGTGGGGGAGTGCACGAACGCGCCGTAGCCCGGCCGCAGGTCGACCCACTCCTCCTTCTGCAGCGATTGCAGCGCTTCGCGGACCGGCTGGCGGGACACCCCGAGCAGTTCGGCGAGTTCCTTTTCCACCAGGTGCCTGCCCGGTTCGAGCTCGCCGGTGACGATCATCTCCAGGATCGCCTCGTACACGGTCTCGCGCAGCGGCACCGGTCGCGCCACCTGGCGCCCGGAGTTCGCGGCGGATGTGGAGGGCTCGGACATGATGGCTCCGCGCTCCGGAACGCCCGGCGTTCCGGCAGGTCAGGGACAGATCATCGGCAGCATACAGTATCCGGAAGACCGTCCGGCGCGGCTTCGGTTCGCGCGCCGGTGCACGCGACGCCGGTCGCCCCGGGTGCGACTGCTCTACTGTGGACGGTCCGGGTGTCGTCGGCGGGAGCCGTCCTAGGCCGATCGGCTGGATCACCGCCGGGTGGCTGGACTCGGCTCTCCCGCGGGATTACAACCGGGTGCTGGGTTCCGGCACGACCGCGCCGCCCGCGCGGCCGAATCGGCGCGGAGCTCCCGGAGGCGACGATGGATCCGGCCATTCCACTGCGGGTCGCGCTGTCCGCACTCGCACTGCTCGCATTCGCCGGCGATGTCCTGATCGGACCGGCACCGCGCGGCGCGCGGTGGTTCTCCGGGCACGTGTTGTGCGCGGTCGCCCTCGCGCTGATCTTCGCGATGAGCGGGGGAGCGGGACAGAGCGCGGAGTTCGCCCTCGGCTGGGTGGTCGGCTGGTCGGTGTGCCTGGACCTGGTGATCGCACTGGCCGCGCTGTCCAGGGCGGTGGTCGTACCCCATGCCGCAACGGTCGCCGTCGGCGCCGCGTTGCTCGCGCGCTCGGTGCTGTCGTTCACCGGGCCGGGCGCGGCCGGGCGAGCGGCCGCGGTGATCTTGGGTGCCGCGCTCGTCGGGGCGGGCGGCTGGTGGGCGCACCGCCGCGAGCGTGCACCGTTCCCAGCCGTCCCCGCACCGGTGCGCAACGGATTGCTGTTCGGTGCCGCGGCTGCCGGAGTCCTGTTCGCCTGCAGCGCAGCCACGGTTCCAGGCGCGCAACAGCCCGCCGCGTTCGCTGCGAGCCTGCTGGCGCTGCTCGGCGCGCCTCGGGTGTTCGGCTTGGTCGATCGTGCGGTCGCGCGGGCGACTCGACCGCAGGTCGCGTTATCGGTGCTGCTGGCCTTCGCGGGCGTCAAGACCGGACTCAGCGCGCTTGCCGGTGCGAACTCCGGGGAAACGCTCGCGCTGGCACTCGGATCTTTCGGTGTTCTGGCCGCGGTGATCGCGCTCAGCGCGGTGACCGCGGTGCTGAGCCCCGACGTCAGCGGAGCTCGGGGCTGATCAGGACGTCGGCCGGCCGGCGCGATTGCCTGAGTGGCGCGCGGCCGTCCGGTGCGCTCACCGGCGAGCGTGCGCACTGCGCCGAACGAGTGAAACGTAAACACCGTTCACGTTTGCTGTTGTCCGGGTCGTGCTCGGGTTCGTAGCTTGTCGTCCATGATCCGCTTCTTCGGCGCCGGGCTCGCCCTGCTGCTCGTCCCGCTGTCCCTGGTGCCCGCCGAGCCCGCGGCGGCGGTGAGCGAGCCCTGGTTCGACGATGCGGCGAGCCGCTCGCTCGACCTCGCCGGTTCCGGCGCCGGAGTGTCCTATCGGGACGGTCACGGCCGGGAGGTGGTGTTGCGCGGCTTCAACGTCTCCGGTGAGGTGAAGCTGGGCGAGAACGGCAACCTGCCGTTCGCCACGACCGCCGAAGCCCGCGAATCCGCCGCCGCGATGCGGGAATCCACCGGTGCGAACACCGTGCGGTTCCTGCTGTCCTGGGAGCGGGTGCAGCCCACGCCGGATCGGATCGACCGGGAGTACCTGCGGCGCGTGACCGAGCAGATGGCCGCGTTCGCCGACGCCGGATTCTGGGTGCTGCCGGACTACCACCAGGACCTGTACTCGCGGCACCTGTTCCGCCCGGACAGCTGGTACACCGGCGACGGCGCGCCGCGCTGGGTGGTCGAAGGCGGTGACTACCCGCCGGAGAACTGCGGGGTCTGCTTCCACTGGGGACAGAACATGATGAACAACGAGGCGGTCAAGCAGGCGAAGGCCGATTTCTGGAACAACCGGCGGATTCCGACCGCGGCCGGTGAGGTCGGCATCCAGGACGCCTTCCTGGCGCAGGCCGAAGCCGCGCTCGGCTACTTCGCCGAGCACCTCACTCCGGCGCAGTTCCAGCGGATGATCGGCTTCGACCCGTTCAACGAACCGTCGGCGGGCGACTACGACGAGGGCCAGGACGGTGCGAGCTGGGAACGTGCCGAGCTCTGGCCGTTCTTCGAACGGTTCCGGTCCATCATGGACAGGGCGGGCTGGCGGGACAAGCCCGCTTACGTCGAACCCACGGTGTTCTGGAACAACAACGTGCCGTTCGTGCGGGAACCGGGCGGCTTCCCCGAGCTGGAGCACCTCGGCGACCGCTTCGTGTTCAACGCGCACTTCTACCACGCGCTCGCGCAGTCCGGGCTCTACGGCAAGGCGAAGGACGGTGAGAACGTCGCCGATTTCGCCCAGATCCGCGATCGTGCGGCCGAGCTCGGCACGACCGGCTTCGTCTCCGAGTTCGGGCATCCGCTCGGCGGGTCCACGGCGGACAAGTATCCGACCGTGCTGAAGGGCCTGTACCAGGCCATGGATTCCCGGTTGTCCGGCGCGGACTGGTGGCGCGGCGCGGCGCACTCCGGCTCGGTGCTGTCCGGAACCCAGTGGCAGTGGGACATCTACCACGATCGGCACCACGAGCCGATGAACGGCAACCCGGACAAGGTCGAGACAGAAGGTGACGCCTGGAACGGCGAGGACCATTCCGTGGTGAGCCGCGACGAGACCGGAAAGCTCCGGCTGCGCGCGGACCCGCGCGTGCTGGACCGGTTGTATCCCCGCGCGGTCGACGGCGAGACCGCGGCGTTCACCTACGAGGACCGATCCCGCGACGGCGACAAGACGTTGACGTGGAACGAGATTCCCGCCGACATGCCCGCAGTGCGGGAACTCGTCGGCGAAGGGCAGTACGGAGTCCTCGCGTGGCGCGGAGGCGCATCGGACGCACCCACCGAGCTGCACTTGCCGGAAACCTTCGGCGATACCAACACCACGGTCGTCTCCGACATCGGCAGCGTGCACGGGATCCCGAATTACGAGCCAGGAAAAGCGATTTCCTCCACAAAGGACTCAAGGCTCGTGCTCGACGTTGCGGGCGAACCCGGCACGATGCACTACGCGCTCGTCGCCAACGGTCCGGAGTCCCCTTCGCCGCAACAGCTCTCCGCTGCCCAGGCCGAATTGGACCGGTGGTCGGGCTCGCTGCGGTGACGCCCGGACGTGCGCGCCGACGCGCGCGGGGTTACCAACGCTGCATGGACTCTGCGCGGGCTTTGCGGGAGATCGCGTTCTGGTTGGAACGCGCGGGCGAACCGACCTACCGGGTGCGGGCGTTCCGGCGGGCGGCGCAGGTCGCGGACTCGCACGACGACCTCGCCGACCGCGCCGCGGCCGGGCGGCTGACCGACCTGGCGGGCATCGGCAAGACCACCGCGCGCGTGATCGAGCAGGCCGAGCGCGGCGCGACACCGGACTACCTGACCCGGCTGCGGGACGAAGGCGCGGAGCCGGCCGGGCCGTTGCGCGCGGCGTTGCGCGGTGACTGCCACACCCACTCCGACTGGTCCGACGGCGGCAGCCCGATCGAGGAAATGGCCGCCACGGCGCGGGAACTCGGGCACGAGTGGATGGTGCTGACCGATCACTCACCGCGGCTGACCGTCGCGCGGGGGCTCAGCACCGAGCGGCTGCGCCACCAGCTCGAACTGGTCGCCGAGCTCAACGCGGCGATGCGGCCGTTCCGCGTGCTGACCGGCATCGAGGTGGACATCCTCGACGACGGCTCGCTGGACCAGGACCCCGAGGTGCTGGCCGGGCTCGACCTCGTGG
>X190_Common_House_Gecko__coassemble_268_pt1 | contig 18338 bp, 15 predicted proteins | sample X190_Common_House_Gecko__metabat2_low_PE_001 | metagenome-assembled genome bin X190_Common_House_Gecko
AACCACACCCGGGGCCGCACGCCCTGGTTCTTCAACTCCTGCGGGCGGGTGTCGGTGGCCTGCTGGAACAGCGGCACCCTGGTCTCGTGCCAGAGCGCCTTGCCGAGCAGGAACGGTGAGTTCGCGCCGATCGCCAGCTGCACCCCGGCCAGGCACTGCGCGGCGTTCCAGTGCGCGGCGAAATCCTCCGGTGCGATCTGCAGGTGCAGCTGCACGGAGGTGCACGCGGACTCCGGCAAGATCGAATCGGCGTAGCACAGCAGCCGTTCCGGGCCGCCGTCGGACAGCGGCGCGCCCTCCATGTCCAGCCGCATCTCCTCGCCCTTGGCGGCGAAGATCTGGTCGTTGAGCTGCGAGTAGCGCGGCGCGCGGGACAGCCAGTTCGGATCGAAGTGGTTGCGCCGCAACGTCGGCAGCGTGCCGATCATGACCAGCTTCGCGTCCGCGTCCCGCGCTTTGCCGTCCGCGTCCAGCAGCGCCTCGCGCAGCTCCTGCTCCAGCTCCAGCGCGCCGTCCCCGGCCAGCGCGCGCGGCCGGACGTTCAGCTCGATGTTGTGCTGGCCGAGTTCGGTGGTGAACGCCGGGTCGCTGATCTTCTCCAGCACCACGGAGTTCGACATGGACGGTTCCATCCGCTCGTCGACCAGGCTCAGCTCCATCTCCAGCCCCATTTGCTGGTGCGGGAAGGAGAAGTTGCCGTCGGCGAGCATCCGGGCCAGCGCGTCCAGGCCCCGCTGCATCTTGTCCCGGTAGCGTTGCCGGTCGACGGGCTTGAACGCCCGGTTGGTCACGTGCTTACCCATGCCGTCTCCCCGCTCGGTCGGCCAGCACGCTGCTCGGCGGACAACCACGGTGGCACATCGGTACCCGGCGGACCAGCGTCCAAAACGGTGTTCGATCCGCGGCCCGGCGCACCCCGCGTGACCAGCGGGAAGACGGCGATGGGAAGAACGCCGGTGGTCAGCCGGATGCGGTGGTGAGCCGGTCCAGCTCGTCCGCGGTCAGCTCCAGCTCGGCCGCGCTCAGCAGTGCGCCGAGCTGGCCGGTGTTGCGGGCGCTGGCGATCGGCGCGGCCACGTTCGGCCGAGCGCGCAGCCACGCCAACGCCACCGCAGCCTCCGGAACGCCACGCAGCGTCGCCACTTCCTCCAGCGCGGTGAGCACCTTGACGCCGCGCTCGTCCAGGTAGCCGCGGGCACCTTCGGCGCGCGGGCTGTCCGAACTCGTGTCGCCCGGCCGGTACTTGCCGGTCAGGAAGCCCTTGGCCAGCGCGAAGTAGGGCAGCACCGGCAGCTTCTCGCGCTCGGCCAGCGGTGCGAGGTCGTCCTCGTACCCGGCGCGCTCGACGAGGTTGTAGTGCGGCTGCAGCGCTTGGTAGCGGGCGAGCCCGTGCTGGTCCGAGATGGCCAGCGCGCTCTCGAGCCGCTGCGCGCTGAAGTTCGACGCCGCCAGGTGCCGCACCTTGCCGCTGCGCACCAGCTCGTCGAACGTGGCCATCGTTTCCTCCTGCGGCACGGACTCGTCGTCCCGGTGCGCGTAGTAGAGGTCGATGTGGTCGACGCCCAGGCGGCGCAGCGAATCCTCCGCGGCCGCGCGGATGTTCTGCGCCGAGAGGCCGGGGCGGTCCGGCAGCATCCCGACCTTGGTCGCGATGACCACCTGGTCGCGGGTGCCGCGGCTGCGCAGCCACTCGCCGATCAGCGCCTCGGACTCACCGCCGGAGTTGCCTGGCGCGTTGGCCATGTACAGATCCGCGGTGTCCAGGAAGTTGCCGCCCGCGGCCAGGTAGGCGTCGAGCACCGCGAAGGTGTCGTCGCGGTCGGCGGTCCAGCCGAACACGTTCGTGCCGAGGCAGATCGGGAAGACGTCGAGGTCGGTAGCTCCGAGCTTGGCCATGGTTGCCTTTCTGGGTGATGGTTGCGCAGACACCTGATCATCGGCGCCGGATGATCACTGCTCGACTGCGGGATCGCGCTCGGAGTCCGCGGCGGCCGCGCGATCGTTGCGCGCCGACCCGGCGACCACCTCCGTACCCGTGGCCCCGTGCCTGCCGAGCGTCACGAACACCACCAGCGCGGCGAGCACCACGCAGCACATCACTGTCGCCATCGGCAGCGCCGTCCCGGTTCCGCCGAGGCCGACCAGCGGCGCGGCCAGCGCGCCCACGATGAACTGGCTGACGCCCAGCAGCGCGGAGGCGCTGCCGGAGACGTCGCGGTTGTCGGCCAGCGCGAGCATCGTCGTGTTCGGCATCACGAAGCCCAGCGACGCCACCATCACGAACAGCGCCGCGAGCAGGAACGGCAGCGGCAGGTTCAGCAGCGCAACGCCCAGCAGCACCACGTCCGCGACCGCGGCCGCGGACAACGCCACCAGCAGCAGCTGCACCTCGTTCGCCACCCGGCCGACCAGCCGCGCGTCGATCTGACCGGCGAGCACGATCCCGACCGCGTTCGCGCCGAAGGCCAAGCTGAACATCTGCGGCGACATGCCGTAGACGCCCTGCAGCACGAACGACGAACCGGAGATGTAGGCGAACATCGCCGACATGCCCAATCCGGCGGTCAGCGCGTTGCCCAGGAACGAACGCCGGGCCAGCAGGGTGCCGAAGGTGCGGAAGGTCGAACCGAGGTGCGCGGGCTGGCGCCACTCCTGGCGCTTCGTTTCCGGCAGCAGGAACGTGGACACCAGCAGCAGGAGGGTGCCGAACCCGGTCAGCACCACGAAAACGCCGCGCCAGGTGGTGTGCGTGAGGATCTGCCCGCCGATGACCGGCGCCAAGATCGGTGCCAGTCCGGTGACCAGCATCAGCGAGGAGAAGAACCGCGCGGCTTCGCGCCCCGAGTACAGGTCGCGGACCGTCGCGCGGGCGATGACCACGCCCGCCGCGGCGCCCAAGCCCTGCAACCCGCGCAGCGCCGCCAGCGCGTACACCGAGCCGGACAGCGCGCACAGCACGGACGCCGTGATGTAGACGGCCAGCCCGATCAGCAGCGGGCGCCTGCGGCCGACCGAGTCGCTGATCGGCCCGGCGACGAGCTGGCCGAGCGCGAGCCCGAGCAGCACTGCGGTCAGCGTGAGCTGCGACTGCGCAGCGGACGCCCCGAGCTCGTTGCTCAGCGCGGGCAGCGCGGGCAGGTACATGTCGATCGACAGCGGCCCGAACGCCGTCAGCCCGCCCAGGATGAGCGCGAAGCGGACCTTGCTCGGGGCCTTCCGGCGCGGCCGGTCGGCGGTGCGGTTGGTTTCGGGGTCGTCGTGGCTGGCTTGCTGGGCCGGGGACATGCGACTCCTCTGGCTCGGCCGGACCTTCGAGTTGCTAATTGCCCGCTACAACCAACAAGATCGTCGGCCGGGTTATGCCCGCCCTGCGTTCGATTTCTGCTGTGAACTGAGTCATCGGCCCCTCGGCCGAGCCGATCACGAGGCCGTGCGGGCGACGACCCGCCCAATGCCAAAATGACCGGGTGGCGCGCGTGTTCGAGGTGACCGAGGTCGACGACCCACGGGTCGACGACTTCCGGGACCTGTCCACCGCCGACCGCCGCCCGGACCGCCCTGGCGGGCGCGGCCTGGTGATCGCTGAAGGCGTGGTGGTCGTCGAGCGGCTGCTCGCCTCGCCGTACCCGGTGCGCGCGCTGCTCGGCGTGCGGCGGCGCATCGACGCGCTCGCCGACCAGCTCGCGGGGATCGACGTGCCCGCCTACGTCGCGGACGCCGACGTGATGGCGCGCGTGGTCGGATTCCACCTCAATCGCGGAGTGCTCGCCGTCGCCGATCGCGCGGAGCCGGTCGACCCGGACGCGCTGATCGCCCGCGCACGACGGCTCGCGGTGCTCGAAGGCGTCGGTGACCACGAGAACCTGGGTGCGCTGTTCCGCAACGCCGCCGCGCTCGGCGTCGACGGGGTGTTGCTCGGGGCCGGATGCTCCGACCCCCTCTACCGGCGCAGCATCCGCGTCTCGATGGGGCACGTGCTGCGTGTGCCGTTCGCCCCGCTGGACCCCTGGCCCGCCGGGTTGGAACGGCTGGCCAACGGCCACCGGGTCGCCGCGCTGACTCCGCGCGCGGACGCGATGCCGCTGAGCAGGGCCGGGCTCGACAACGGACCGGTGGCGATCGTGCTCGGCTCGGAAGGCCCCGGCCTGACCGAGGAGGCCATCACCGCAGCGGACGTCGCGGTGCGCATCCCGATGCACCAGGACGTCGATTCCCTCAACGTCGCGACCGCCGGGGCGATCGCGTTCCACGCGATGAGCGGTGCGGCCGGATGAGCGGCGCGACGATGCAGCGTTCCAGGTGGGAACTGCGCGTGCGGCAGGGACGTGCCGTGCTGATCGGGCGCGGAGACGGCGGAGATCGCTCCACCCGAGGCGTGCGCGAGTACGACCCGGCGAAGCTTCCGCTGCCGCCCGCGCTGGCCGCGGCCATGCACGAGTGGGCGCAAGTGGTGCACGGCGTCGCCGCTGATCAGCAGGTCGCAGGCGAAACCTCGGCGACGCTGATGTCCCGCCGCGGGCGCCAGCTCGCCGCCCGGCTGGCGGCCGAGACCGGCGCCGAAGTCTGCTACTGGGATCCGGCTCGCGGCCGGGTCAGCAGGATCGGCCGGGTGAGCCGTGCGCCCGGCGCCCAGGAACCCACGCCGTGGGGCACCGGGCTCACCGTCACCGCCTTCGTCGCAGCACTCGTCGTGGTCGCGCTGGTGGTGGTCAGCCTGGGGCTGGCCGAGGTGAGCGTGCTGCTGGCGGTGATCGTCAACCTGGTCGTGGCCGGCGGGTTCGCGCCGTCGATCTGGCTGGGCAGGCGGGTGCCGGTGTGGCGGTGGGTGGCGTTCGGCACCGCGATCGGCGTCGTGCTCGCGTGGATCGCCTTGGCGCTGTCCGCGCTCGGTTGAGTCCGGATCGCGCGGCGAAGACAGCCGCCTCGACGTCCGCCCGAAGCGCCGCTCGTCCCTATCGCCGCACGGCAGGCCGCGAACGCGGAGTCCGGCCGACCCGTCGGCGCGCGCGAAGCGGTTCAGCGATGGGAGCGGACCCCGAGCAGCACGTCCTCCCAGGACGGAACGATCGGGTGGTTCTTGCGCCGCCGCGCAGGCTCGGTGTTGCGGGCCGCCTCGTCCTCGATCGCTTCCACGTCGTCCTCGTCGGCCTGCTCGACCAGCCCGGCGGGCGGCTCTTCTTCCTGCTCGGACGTGGCCTGCGGCTGCGGTCCGGTGTCCAGGTCCAGCGCCGGAACCGTCGGAGTCGGCTCGGCGACCGCGGTCGGCTCTGCGACCGGAGCGGGCGTGCTGACCGGCTCCTCCGGCTCCTCCGCGAGCTCTTCCGCGCCTTCCTGCTGCTCCAGCTCCAGCGCCTCGCGGGCCAGCGCGGTCACCGGGCGCACCGTGCGCAACGGCCGGTTCGGCGACGGATCCAGCAGGTCGGTGGCGTGGTCGTCGATCGCGGCGACGGTGCCGCCGTGCGCACCGGGGTGGAAGACCCAGTGCGCCCGGTTCTCCGAACGCCCCGCCTGCCACTGCAGCCGCACGACCCATTTGCCGTCGTCCCCGCGCCAGGCGTCCCAGTCGGCGTCGCTGAAGTCGTGCCCGCGCATCCCGAAGGTGTGCGCGACGACCTCGCCGAGGGTCTGGACGTCCGGGCCGTCCTCGCGCACCGGGTGCGCGCGCTGCGAACGCTCCGCGATCTGGGCGCGTTCCAGCAGCACCGGATAGGCGTAGCGCTCGACCCGCTGCTCCGGCACGCCGGAAGAAGCCGCGACGTCCTCGACGGAGGCGCCCGCCCGGATGCGGGCCTGGATCTCGCGGGGGCGCAGTTGCGCCTCCATCTCGATCTGCACCTGGCCCAACCGGGTCAGATCACCGCGCGCGGCCGCGCGCAGTCGCTCGTCGGCGGGCACCGAAAAACGGTCGCCGTTCTCCGGGTCCTCGCAGATGACGGTCTCACCGTCCTCGTCAAGCCCGACCACCCGCAGCGCGCGCATACGCCAGCCTCCCCGGTCACTGTCGTCACCAAGCTGTGACCGTAACCCGGCGTGCCCGCTTGACGGAGGGGGCGCGCCGGGTTCGGTGTCGCTTCGTGACCATCCTCTCCGTCCCCGATCTTGCCTGAATGGCGGTCGACTTGCGAACTCGTGGCCGAACCCGGCCGCCGTGTTGATCACTGCAAGTGATCGATCTCAGTTCGGGAACACGGACGTGTCGGCCGCTATGGTGCGCCGACGACCTCGGGAGACCGGCTGCGCCGCGCTCAGGAGAGCTGCGAAACCACCCAGTCGATGGACCTCGTCAGCGCGGTCACGTCGTCCGGCTCGATCGCCGGGAAGGTGCCGATCCGGAGCTGGTTGCGCCCCAGCTTGCGGTACGGCTCGGTGTCCAGGATCCCGTTCGCCCGCAGCGCCTTGGCGATCGCGGCCGCGTCGATCGACTCGTCGAAGTCGATGGTGCCGACCACCTGCGAACGCTTCGCCGGGTCCTGCACGAACGGCGTCGCGTGCTCCGACGCCTCCGCCCACTGGTACAGCCGCTGCGAGGACTCGCGGGTGCGCGCGACGCACCAGTCCAGCCCGCCGTTGGAGTTCATCCAGTCGATCTGGTCGGCCAGCAGGAACAGCGTGGCGACCGCCGGGGTGTTGTAGGTCTGGTCCTTGCGGGAGTTGTCCAGCGCCGTGGTCAGCGACAGGAACTCCGGCACCCAGCGGTCCGAAGCGCCGATCTCGCCGATCCGCTCCAGCGCGGCCGGGCTCATCGCGGCCAGCCACAGCCCGCCGTCCGAGGCGAACGACTTCTGCGGGGCGAAGTAGTAGACGTCCACGTCAGCCGGGTCGACCGGAAGGCCGCCCGCGCCCGAGGTCGCGTCCACCGCGATCAGCGCGTTTTCCGAACCGGCGGGACGGGTCGGCGGCAGCATCACGCCGGTGGAGGTCTCGTTGTGCGCCCAGGCGATCAGGTCCGCGCTCGGGTCGGACACCGGTGCGGGGGCGTCGCCGGGCTCGGCGGAGACGACCACCGGGTCGCCGAGGAACGGCGCGTCCTTGGTGGCCTTGGCGAACTTCTGCGAGAACTCGCCGTAGGTCAGGTGCAGCGCGCGCTCCCGCACCAGCCCGAACGCCGCGGCGTCCCAGAACGCGGTGGTGCCGCCGACGCCGAGCACGATCTCGTAGCCCGCGGGCAGCGAGAACAGCTGGGACAGGCCTTCGCGAACCCTTCCGACCAGCGACTTCACCGGCTTCTGCCGGTGCGAGGTGCCCATCACCCAGGCGCCTTCGTCGGCGAGCCGGGCGAGCTGCTCGGTGCGCACCTTGGACGGGCCGCAGCCGAAGCGGCCGTCGGAGGGCGTGAGCTCGCTGGGCAGTTTCAGGGTCGTCGGGTCGGTCTCGGCCTGCGTCATTCCGGCGCCTCCGGTGGTCGTTCGGGTCGGCTTGGCTCGCGGTTACCCCGATGTCGGGGTGCGGCGCGTCCGGGTGCGGCGGATCGGGGTTCGGGTGGAACCCGGATCGCCCGGGATGACCGGCGGCGTTGCCGGTTCCTGTGGCGGCGCGTTGCGGCGGCGTGTCCGGAAGGTGAACGCCGGCCGCGGCGCCCGAGCCGGTGGGCAACTTACTGCCCGGGGCGCGCTTTGGCCAGCATGCGGAGTGCGCGAGGAGCCTGTTCGGATGCTGTGACCAGGGGTTTCAGCGGTAGGTTCGCGGTCCGGAGGGCTGGCGCGCAGGAGCTCAGGACGGCGTTGCGAGCGGTTCGCCCGCGCCTTGGCCGGGTTCGGCCGGGCGGCTGCTGATCCACCCGATCAAGCTATGGCGAACGGATGTTCGGGTCCGGATACTCGAAAACATGAGCGAATACGCGGTCTTTCGGCGAGCAGCCCACTGGCGATCGATCCACTGCCGATCCGTCAAGCGATCAAGCGAGCAAACCCGCCAACGGGCCCGGCGCCCAGCGATCCTGGCCGCGGCGGCCCTGACTGCAGCGGTCCTGACTGCAGCGGCGCTGGCTGCTGCAGCGGCGCCGCGTCCTCCGAGTCCGCGTCGCGGGAGAAGGAGCTGCCACGGGAGCGGTGGCGGGCCGCCGACCGGCCCGCCACTCCCGGCCTCAAGCCACCGCGACCGGCAACGGCGAGACGGAGTCCCAGCCGTCGACCTGCTGCGGCGAGCGGGCCTCCGGGCCGACGTAGTGCGCCGACGGCCGCACGAGCCGCCCGGTGCGCTTCTGCTCCAGCACGTGCGCGGACCAGCCCGCGGTGCGGGCGCAGGTGAACATCGCGGGCATCATCTCGGTCGGAACCTGCGCGAAGTCCAGGATCACCGCGGCCCAGAACTCCACGTTCGTCTCGATCGGGCGGTCCGGGCGGCGCTCCCGCAGCACCTCGAGAGCGGCGCGCTCCAGTTCGGCGGCCGCTTCGAAGCGGGGCGCGCCGAGCTGCTCGCAGGTGTTGCGCAGCACCCGGGCTCGCGGGTCCTGCGCGCGGTAGACGCGGTGACCGAATCCCATCAGCCGGTCGCCGCGGTCCAGGATGGACTCGACGACCTTGCGCGCATCGCCGGTGCGCTCGGCTTCAGCCAGCATCGGCAGCACTCGCGCGGGAGCGCCGCCGTGCAGCGGACCGGACATCGCACCGACCGCGCCGGAGATCGTGGCCGCGACGTCGGCGCCGGTGGAGGCGATGACGCGGGCGGTGAACGTGGAGGCGTTCATACCGTGCTCGGCGGCGGAGACCCAGTAGGCGTCGAGCGCCTGCACGTGCGCCGGGTCCGGCTCGCCGCGCCAGCGGGTCAGGAACCGCTCGGTCACCGTGGCGCACTCGTCGACGCGGTTCTCCGGTACCCGCGGCAGGTCCTCGCCGCGGGCGGACTGCGCCACGTAGGAGAGCCCGAGGGTGGTGGTCCGGGCGAGCTGGTCGCGGGCCTGCTCGTCGGTGATGTCCAGCAGCGGCTCGAACCCGTAGGCGGGTGCCAGCATCGCGATCGCCGCTTGCGCATCCACCCGCACGTTGCCGGTGCGCACCGGCAGCAGTGCCGGGCCGGTGGCGGGCAGGCCGCCGCCGAACCGGCCGTCGACCAGCAGCTGCCACACGTCGCCGAAGGACACCCGACCGGCCAGGTCCTCGACGTCCACGCCTCGGTAGCGCAGCGCACCGCCGTCCTTGTCCGGTTCGGCGATCTCGGTCTGGAATGCGACCACGCCTTCCAGGCCGGGGCGGAAGTCGGTGGGTTCGTTGCTCATGGTGGCCTCGTCTCCTCGTCGAGTCGTTCCGGGCGGCCGCGCGCGGGACGCGCGGCGGGACGTGGCGGGGTGCATGAGCACGAGGACTTCAGCGGTCGCGGTCGCAGCCTGTGCTGTGCCGGTAACAGTGCACCCGCCGGAGGCGGCGAGGCAATCGCCGCGAAGTCGCCGACACCCCGGAATGGCGAAGATCACACGGCTTGCGGTGCCCGGTGGATATGACATTTCGAAGAATGGCCCGCAATGCCGGATCAATTCCTGTTTCGCACTGCCACTACGCAGCGGTGGCGGCGTCGCAGCGGCATTGTGCGCCCCGGTCGGCAGAACGCCCGGTCCGCGGCCCTCCGCGATGTGGCCGGTGATCGCTGCAGGGCGCGGCGGGTGATCACTGCACGACCAGGTCGGTGACCGGCGAAACCCGGTGTTGACCAGGGCGCACGACTCTGCCGTCCGGGTGTGCGTGCGGTCACTGCATCGTTTGCGGAATCGATCGTGACCTTCGGCTCGGTTCGGCCTAGGTTCGGAGTCCGTTTACCGTCATAGCGGGTGCCGTGGCGCACCGCGACCGTCTCCGGGGACGGCGCGGCTCGTAACCTCCGGCGCTGCCGGTCGTCGGGCGCACACCAGTCGGGTCAGGGAGGAAGTTCGGATGTCGGAAAGCACCACGAGCACCGCCAACGGCACGTTGTCCGCCATGCGGGTGTCCTACGAGGCCGGCTCCCTGCAGGAGCACCTGCTCGCGCCCACCTGGCACGAGCAGCTGCGGGTGTGGTTCGACGAGGCGGTGCAGGAGCAGGTACCGGAACCGAACGCGATGGTGCTCGCGACCGCGGATGCCGACGGGTTCCCGTCCTCCCGGACCGTGCTGTGCAAGGGCTTCGACGAGCGCGGCCTGGTGTTCTTCACGAACTACACCTCCTCGAAGAGCCACGACCTGTTCGCCACCCGCGTTGCCGCCGCCACCTTCCCCTGGCTGACCTTGCAGCGGCAGGTGAACGTGCGCGGCGAGGTGGAGAAGGTGCGGCCGGAGGAGACCGCCGAGTACTGGGCGGTCCGGCCCCGCGGGTCGCAGCTCGGTGCCTGGGCCTCGCCGCAGTCCCGGGTGGTCAACGGACGCGACTCGCTGCAGTCGGCGCTCAACGGCATGGAACGGCGCTTCGCCGAGGCCGAGAAGGTGCCGGTGCCGCCGCACTGGGGCGGCTGGCGGATCCGGCCGGAGGCGGTCGAGTTCTGGCAGGGCCGTCCGGACCGGCTGCACGACCGGCTCCGCTTCCGGCGCGACGACGACAACTGGAGCGTGGAGCGGTTGGCTCCGTGATTCCGCGCCCTCGGGCAGCGCTGCGGACCGCTGACGGCGGGCGGCTCTGAAAGACCGGTCCGCAGTGCCGAGACCCAGCAGCACTGAAGACCAGCAGCACTGAAGACCTGCAGCACTGGAGGAGGCGGCGCTAAAGACCAGCAGCGCTGACGCCTCGCAGCACTGACCCCGCGGGGTGCAAGATCGTCGGGATCACGTGTCCCATCGGTCGTTTTTGCCTTGCTGGGGCGGATTTCGGCGCGATGCGTCCGGTCGGGTGCGTCACAAATCGCGGTGTCCGCGATGCGTGCGATGGCTAGGCTGGCCGCTCGTGACTCAGCGCAGCGGTGGCACGGCGCAAACGTCCGGAGGGTCCCGGCGGACGTTGCGGGGACTGCTCGGCAAGATCGTGCTGGACACCCGGCCGCTGCGGTATCCCGCCTACCGGCGGTTGTGGATCTCCAGCATCGTGACCTCGGTGGGCGCCCTGTTCAGCGCGGTCGCGGTGCCCAAGCAGCTCTACGACCTCACCGGGAACTCGGCCTACGTCGGATTGGCCGGGGTGTTCGGTCTCGTCCCGTTGCTGGTGTTCGGGCTCTGGGGCGGCGCGGTCGCCGACACCGTGGACCGGCGCAAGCTGTTGCTGTTGACCAACTCCGGGTTGGCTTTCACCTCGATCCTGCTGTGGCTGGTGGCCGCCTCCGGGGTGGGTTCGGTGTGGCTGGTGCTGGTGCTGTTCGCCGCGCAACAGACGTGCTTCGCGGTGAACATGCCGACCCGCAGCGCCGCCATCGCCCGGTTGATCCCGGCGCCGCTGCTGCCGTCGGCGCAGGCGCTGGGCTCGACGATCTTCCAGCTCGGTTCGATCGTGGGTCCGTTGCTGGCGGGGGCGTTGTTGCCGTTGCTGGGCTTGTCGGTGCTCTACCTCGTGGACGCGTTGGCGCTGACCGTGGCGGTGTGGGCGGTGTTCCAGCTGCCCGCGCTGCCGCCGCTGGACGGGGCGCCGACCTCGGCCGGGCTGCGGTCGGTGCTCGACGGGTTCCGCTACCTGGGCGGGCACGCGGTGCTGCTGGCGTCGTTCCTGATGGACATCATCGCGATGGTCTTCGGGATGCCGCGGGCGCTGTACCCGGAGCTGGCCGAGCGAGTGTTCGGCGACCCGCCCGGCGGCGGTGCGGCGCTGGGTGCGTTGTACGCGGCGATCCCGCTGGGCGCGTTCGCGGCCGGCGTGCTGTCCGGTTGGCTGCACCGGATCCAGCGGCACGGGGTCGGAGTGACGATCGCCGTGGTCGCCTGGGGTGTGGCGATCGTGGGCTTCGGGCTCGCGGACTCGCTGTGGCTGGCCGCGTTGTTCCTGGCCGTCGGCGGCGCGGCCGACCTGGTGAGCATGGTCTACCGCAGCGCGATGTTGCAGGCCGCGGCCACCGACGAGATGCGCGGACGCATCCAAGGCGTGTTCACCGTGGTGGTGGCGGGCGGTCCACGGCTGGCCGACGTGCTGCACGGCGCCGGCGGCTCGGCCGCGGGTGCGCAGGCCGCGAGCGCGGTGGGCGGCGTACTCGTCGTGGTGTTCGCGGTGCTGGCGGCGGTGTGCCTGCCCGCTTTCTGGCGCTACCGCGCGCCGACCGAATAACCACCGGAACGGAGCAGTACCTGCCTCCAGCGGTGACGGAACGGACTCGGTTTCGCCCGGTGACTCTTCCGATCGCGTTGCTTCCGGGTGCCCGCGAGACGGCGGGAAACCCGGATTCGCGGAGTCCGCTGCGCCGTTCGCACCAGCCCGGCGCCGCGCGGTGGCAGCGCGTTCCGCAGGGCCGCCACAAGATCGCCTGGACGCGGCGGGCACACTCTCCTGCCATGGCGAACGACACGACCGAGCAAGGCGAGGCTCCGGACGGTGCGCAGCCCGGCCTGAAACGGGTCATGGGGCCGAAACTGCTGCTGTTCTTCGTGGTGGGCGACATCCTCGGCACCACCGTGTACTCTCTGACCGGCAAGGTCGCAGGCAAGGTCGGCGGGGCGTTGTGGGTCCCGTTCGTGGTGGCTTTCGTGGTCGCCTTCCTGACCGCGTGCAGCTACCTGGAACTGGTCGGCAAGTACCCGAAGGCCGGTGGCGCTCCGCTGTACGTGCACCGCGCGTTCGGCGTCCACTTCATCACCTTCCTGATCGCGTTCGCGGTGATGTGCTCCGGCATCACTTCGGCCTCGTCGGCCGCGCAGGCGTTCAGCGGTGACTACCTGGAAGAGATCTTCCCGGTCAGCAGTCCCGTCGCGCTGATCATCGGGCTGTTGTTCCTGATCGTGCTCGCCCTGATCAACTTCCGGGGCGTGGGCGAGTCGGTGAAGATGAACGTGGTGCTGACGTTCATCGAGCTGTCCGGGCTGGTGATCGTGATCGGCTTCGGCGCCTACGCGCTGCTGGCGGGCAGCTCCGACCCGAACGTGCAGCCCGACCCGAGCAGGCTCACCCAGTTCTCCACGGATTCCTCGCCGCTGTTCGCCGTCACGTCGGCGACCGCGCTGGCGTTCTTCGCGATGGTCGGTTTCGAGGACTCGGTGAACATGGCCGAGGAGACCCGCGACCCCGTCAAGACGTTCCCGCGCGCGCTGCTGTTGGGCCTGGGCATCACGGCCGCGATCTACCTGGCGATCGCCGTGATCACGTCCACGCTGGTGCCGACCGATGAGCTCGCCGCGTCCTCCGCGCCGCTGCTGCTCGTGGTCGAGGCCGCCGCGCCGTGGTTCCCGGGCATCCTGTTCTCCGTCATCGCGCTGTTCGCGGTCACCAACACCGCCTTGATGAACATGCTGATGGCCAGCCGGCTCGTGTACGGCATGTCGAACGAGCGGATCATCCCTTCGGCGTTCGGCCGGGTGCACCGCAGCAGGCAGACGCCGTGGGTGGCGATCCTGTTCACCAGCTTGCTCGCGGTGGTGCTGGTGAGCACGTTGAACATCGAGGACTTGGGCAGCACCACCTCGCTGCTGCTGCTCGCGGTGTTCGCGGTGGTCAACATCGCGGTCTTGGTGCTGCGCCGGGAGAAGGTCGAGCACGAGCACTTCAAGGCACCCACCTGGGTTCCGGTGCTCGGCGCGATCCTGTGCGCGTTCTTCGCCAGCCCGCTGTCCGGCCGCCCGGTCGACGAATATCTGATCGGCGGACTGCTGCTGCTGGTCGGCGTGGTGTTCTGGGTGGTCAACCGGCTGATCGTGGGACGGGTCGAGTTCGACCCGGAGGCGTTGAACAAGTAGCCCGCAGCCTTCGCGAAGCCCCGTTCCCGCCGCGGGAATCCGCGCGGGAACGGGGCTTTCGTTCGGCCACGCCGCGGCGCCGGAAGCTCTAGAGTGGTCGGCGTGAATGATCCAGTTCCCGCGACCGGCCGCCAGTTCGAGATCGCGCACGGCGCGGCCCGCGCGGTGGTCACCGAGGTCGGGGCGGCGCTGCGCGCGTTCGAGGTGGACGGGGTGGCGTACTCCGAGAGCTACCACCCGGACCGGCTGCCGCCGGGCGCGGCGGGTGGGGTGCTGGTGCCGTGGCCGAACCGCGTCGCCGACGGCCGCTGGGTGCTGGAGCGCGAGCCGCAGCAGCTCGCGCTGACCGAGCCGGACCGGCACAACGCCATCCACGGCCTGCTGCGGCACACGGTGTGGACGGTCGTGGAGCACGCGGAGTCGACGATCGTGCTGCACGCGATGGTCCCGGTGCAGCCGGGCTGGCCGGTGCCGCTGCTGACCTCGATCGGCTACGCGCTGGACGAGTCGGGGCTGACCGTCACGCACACCGTGGAGAACCTGGGCGCCCGCGCCGTCCCGTTCGGCGTCGGGGTGCATCCGTACCCGCGGGCCGGTTCGGCCGAGACCGACGACTGCACGTTGAAACTGGCCGCGGCGACGGTGCTGCCGGTGGATCCGGAGCGGCTGCTGCCGGTGCGCCCACCGCGTTCGCTGGAGGGGGACGAGCAGGAGTTCCGCCGCGGCCGCAGGCTCGCCGGGGTGCTGCTGGACACCGCGTTCGGCGGTGCGGAGCCGCTGCCGGACGATCCGGATGAGCTGGTGCGGCACTCGCTCACCGCGCCTTCCGGGCACGGTGTCGAGCTGTGGGCCGATCCGGTGTTCAAGTGGGTGCAGGTCTACACGGCCGACGAGTTCCCCGGCCGCGGCCGCGCGGTCGCGATCGAGCCGATGACCTGCCCGCCGGACGCGTTGAACTCCGGCATCGACCTGATCGCGCTGCCACCGGGGGAGAACTGGATCGCCCAGTGGGGCCTGCGCCCGTTCTGACGGCCGCCGGGTGCCGTGCCCGGTAAGACTAGTTGGGCCATTCGGGTGTCATCGCCGAATTCGCGCCCCTCCTGGTGCGCGCGTCGTTAAGTTGCGGCAGGTCTCAGGATCGGCGCAATGATGATGGGAATGTGCTCTTGCTGGAAAGAATCGCCGTCTTCGGCGCGGCTGTTGCCCTTACGATGTCGTTTCCCGGCTTAGCGCAGGCGGATACTGAGCCTGCGGGCCCAGCGGCTCGGACGACCGTCCTCAAGTACAGCGGCGGCGAGTGCGAGATGAAGTCCGACAACCCGCACTGGTCGCGAGGAGCCCGGTCGGTGATCTTCAAAACTCGGGTCGAGTGCGCTGGTACCGAGGCGCCGACCGTGCGGATCACCGGCGACATGTTCTACGTGGAGGGCGGTCTTCCCGGTCTTCCGTCGGATGCCCCGACGCGCCCGGTCGGGCGTTCCGAGCTCCAGCAGGTGGTCCCGATCGGCGATACGGTCACCTATTACACGCCGCTTGAGGACGACCCCAGCAAACTGACTGCGTTGGGTACTTACCAAGGGACTGCTGTGGGAGAGATCGTGGCGCCTGTGCACAGCAATCTCAACCCCTTCACGACGGCGCGGGCATATGTCGTCCCGCGGCTATAGGATCGACCGATGTCGAATCGACAGGAGCCATCCGATAGGTGGGTACCGGACGCCAGGACGATTCACTGGGCGTTCGGGCGTTCCCACGAGGACCGGATCAAAGACGCCATTCGACTCGATGTCCGTGAACGCGGGCGCGACCTCGACCCGGATAGCGATGACTACTGGAAGCTCCTCGCGGAGGTCGCCATCGAGGCCGTTCTCTATGACCTCGTGGACATGGCGAAGGAGGAGGGCACGGCTTTCACCAGTGACACGTACCGGATCGTCGACGAACCAGGGCCTCGGTCATCGACCTGGCGCATGAAGTGAGCCGCGCGCTTCGGACGGGGCAGGGCGGCCGGTCGCGTCACTGAAGGGCAGCACCGCTGCACATGAGCATCAGGCGTCGGCGAGGTGCCGGGCGATGAGCATCCGCTGGATCTGGTTGGTGCCCTCGAAGATCTGCAGGACCTTCGCCTCCCGCATGTAGCGCTCGGCGGCGAAGTCCGTGGTGTAGCCGGCGCCGCCGAGCACCTGCACCGCGTCGGTGGTCACTCGCATCGCCGCATCGGTGGCGAGCAGCTTGGCCATCGATGACTGCATCCCGAACGGTTTGCCTGCGTCGCGCCGCCGCGCCCCGTCCAGGTAGGCCGAGCGGGCGGAGTGCACGGCGGCGGCCATGTCGGCGAGCAGGAACTCCACGCCTTGGAAATCGATGATCGGCTTGCCGAACTGCCGCCGCTGCCCGGCGTAGTCCACGGCCAGGTCCAGCGCCGCCTGCGCGAGCCCGACCGCGCAGGCGGCGATGCCGAGCCGCCCGGAGTCCAGCGCGTCCAGCGCGATCGCGAGCCCCTGCCCCTCGGCGCCGATTCGCCGCTCGGCGGGCACCCGCGCGCCCTCGAACCGCAGCTCGGTGGTGGGCGATCCGGTCAGCCCCATCTTGTGCTCCGGCGGGGCGGCGGAAAGTCCTTCGGTGCGCCCGTCGACCAGCAGGCACGTGATGCCGCGCGGTCCTTCGTCGGAGGTGCGCGCCATCAGCGCGTAGTAGTCCGCGACGCCGCCGTGGGTGATCCACGTCTTGGTGCCGGTGACGGTGTAGTCGTCGCCGTCGCGTTCGGCGCGGGTGCTGAGCGCGGCCGCGTCCGAGCCGGCGTGCGCCTCGGACAGCGCGTAGCCACCCAGCAGCTCGCCGCCGAGCATTTCCGGTAGCCACCGTTCGCGCTGCGCATCGGTGCCGTAGCGGGCCAGCGGGTAGCAGGACATGGTGTGCACCGACAGCCCGACGCCGACGGTCATCCAGGCGCTGCTGAGTTCTTCGAGCACCTGGAGGTAGACCTCGTACGGCTGGCCGCCTCCGCCGTGTTCTTCGGCGTAGGGCAGTCCCAGCAGCCCGGAGGAGCCGAGCAGCCGGAACGCTTTGCGCGGGAAGTCCGCGCGCTGCTCGGCTCCGGCCGCGGCGGGCGCGAGTTCGTCCCGGGCGATGTCGCGGGTGAGCGCGATGAGGTCGGCGGCTTCGGTGCTGGGCAGCAGGCGGTCGACGGGCATGGCGCAGCTCCTGGTGCTCGGCGGAGCACGCGGTCCGAGCCCTGGCTCGAAAAATCTTCAGGTACTCCGCTGGGTACTATAGGATCAATCAGAGTACTGATGCCGTCGTGCGCGCACCAGCCCGCGGCACAGCTGGAAATTGCCCCTCCAACCGGGCTTGCGGCCCGGCTGTGGCAGTCTCGGCGCATGACCACCTCCGATCCGGGCGTGCGCAGCCCCGGCGGGACGCGCACGTCCGGCGTCGCGCGGTCCGGATCGCGAGCGCAACGCCGTGCGCAGCTGTTGGACCGGCTCTGCGAGCTGTTCCTCGCGGAGGGGTTCGCGCACTTCACCCTCGACGACCTGGCCGCGCACCTGCACTGCTCGAAGTCGACGCTGTACACGCTCGCGGGCAGCAAGGAGCAGCTGGCGGTGCGGGTCGTGGGGCACTTCTTCAAGACCGCCACCGCGGGAATCGAACGCGCCGTGGCCGACGCCGCCGACGTGCGCAGCAGGATGCGCACCTACCTCGACGCCGCGGCGGAACGGCTGCGCCCGGCTTCGCGCCAGTTCATGGCGGACATGGCCGCCAACCCGGCGACGCGCGCCAGCTACGAGGCCAACGCGCGAGCCGCCGCCGAGCACGTGCGCGGCTACATCCGCGACGGCGTGCGCGAAGGCGTGTTCCGCGAGGTGCACGCCGCGTTCGTCGCGGAGCTGGTCGGCAGCACCATCGGAGCGATTCAGCGCGGCGAGATCGCCGAGCGGACCGGCCTGTCCGACGCGGAGGCGTTCGCGGAGCTGTCCCGCTTCCTGCTCGGCGGCCTGTCCGAACCCGGTGCGGCGAACCCGCGGATCGACCCGCCCGAAGCGGGTGCCTGAACGTCCCGGGGATCTCCCGGTTCGGCGCAAGCCAGACTGGCCGGTAGCGCAGCAGCGCGGCCCGCGGCGGACAACCCACAGCGAAGCAGCCCGAAAGCAAGCCAGCCCAGAGCAACGGCAGCACGGAGGAAACGTGATCGTCATCGGCGGAGAAGCCCTCGTCGACCTCGTCCCGGACGCAGGCACTCCCGGCGGCGAGCTGGGGCCGCTGCACCCGCGGCTCGGCGGCGGGCCGTACAACGTCGCGATCGCGCTCGGTCGCCTCCAGGTGCCCACCGCCTTCTACGCGAAGCTCTCCACCGACCAGTTCGGCGAGAAGCTGGTGGACCGGCTGGTCGAGTCCGGCGTGCGCACCGACCTGGTGCAGCGCGGGCCGGAGCCGACGACGCTGGCGGTGGTGGGGCTGAGCGAGGACGGCTCGGCGCGCTACGTCTTCCACACCGCCGAGACCGCAGCGCGGCTGGTGGCCGACAGCGGGCCGCTCCCGGACGAGGTCACCGCGGTCTCGTTCGGCACGCTC
>X190_Common_House_Gecko__coassemble_269_pt1 | contig 18033 bp, 17 predicted proteins | sample X190_Common_House_Gecko__metabat2_low_PE_001 | metagenome-assembled genome bin X190_Common_House_Gecko
CGTCCTGCGTTCAGTCGCCGAAGTGCGGGAACGGCAACGAACCGCTGGACAAGGCGGGGGCGGTGGCTGTGCTCGACGTGCTCTCGACCGCGCACGGGGAAGCCGCTGGGCGGGGCTGAGACGACGGCGGCGGGTCGGGTGAGCGAGCGGGTTCGCCGGTCCCGCTCGCTCCCACCGCCGGGCGTCTCATCGGGGGTGCCCCTGGACGGGTCGGACGTCCAGTTGCCCGCGGCTAATTTCGCGGTCGCCGCCGACCGTCAGTTGCCGGCCACGACGAGCTGGGCCACGTCTTCGGCGGTGTCCGCACCGATGCGCAACGCATCGCCGATGACCTCGGGCGACGGTAGCCGCCACCCGCAGACCTCCGGCTTGACGCGCCAGTGCACGACACCGTGGTGGAAAGTGCTCGGCGGCACCGGGAGCCAGCTTCCGGCGGTGTGCCTGCGCACCGCTCCCGCGGTGACGAGTTCGGGGCACACCGCGGCAGCGCGGCCACCGGCGGCCAGGAAGTACCAGCGGGCGTCCGGAGTCGCCACGATCGGTGCCGGAGCGCCCATCGAGCGCAGCGCCCGCGCGGCACGCCGCCCGAGCTCGGCACCGACCTCGAGTGCTTCCACCTCGTCACCGGTGGCGATCAGCAGGCTGTACGGCCGCTCACCGAACCAGGCCGCGACCTGGTCCGCGTCGGTGCTCCTCCGGTCCTGCCAGTCCTCGTGCACGGGCACCGGGCCGGTGGAGCCACCACCGGACCATCTCCCGGTCGCAGCGACCGGGAACGTGCCGGGCACCACCGGCCAACTGCGCGCGGCCAGCTCGATCGCTTGCACCCGCAGCTCGATGCGGAACGCACCGGCCCAATCGGCCGCTCCGCGCCATCCGCCGGTGCCGGAACCGGCGACACTGGTCTCTGGAGCGACACCGGTCCCTGTAGCAACACCGGGCCGCTCGTCCGCCGACCAGTCCATTCCCTCTCCTCCTCAACAACGGCGAGCGCCTCGGCAACGGTTTCCCGCGGTATCGCGGTCCACCTGCGAGCCCGACCACGTTGTCGGAGCTCTTGCCCGCAACTCGCACTTTCAATCAACGTCACAAGGCGCACCCGCGTATACCCCCGCGGCGACGAACGGTCGTTCAGCGGCGACGAACGTCGGGAACGGGACCAGAGGCACTGATATGCCGGGGTGGGTGTTCTCGGCCGCGCGACCACGGCCACCGGTCGCCGCCCGGGGACGTGTGACCGCTGAGCGCGCACCCGGAACACCGCCACCCGCGTTCAGCGCGGTGCCGGCCCCGCCCTTGCCCTGGCGCTGACCTGGGACGAAAGCAACCCGGGCAGGGCGGAAGTGCGTTTTGCGACGATCACTCGCGCATCCAGGCCGGACAATCGGCAGTCGAGCACGCTCGCGTGCATCCCGCGCGCCACCCGTTCCGCTTGCGCGAACGCCGCCGTGCCGCCCGCAGTGGCGCGCGATGCGGCGGCCAGCGCGGCGAGATCGGCGGCCCCCTCCGCGCGATGCCTGGCCAGCACGGCGGAGCCGAGTGCCAGGCCGAACCCGAGGATGACCAGCATTCCGAGGATCAGCACCGCCGCGAGCACCGTGGCGACACCGGCATCCCGGCCGCCGGCACCGGTGCTCACCGCGCGGGCTCCGCCGGACCGGACCCGGCCGCACCCGGTTCCAGCACTGCCGCGGCCCGGCTGGTCCACCACTGGGCAGGCAGGAAACCGACCACCGGTGGAGCGCTCACCTCGGTCGTCACCTGGTCGTCCCGAACGGAGATCGCCAAGCTCGCGCCCGGCGGGGCCAACCGCTGCACTGCTGCGCCGGCCTGCTCGCGATCTCCCCTGGACACCAGCCGAGCGGCCTCGACCGCGGCGTCGGTGCACCGGACCTGGCCGAGCACCATGTTCATGGCGGTCAGCACGAGAACGAACACCGCTACGACCGCGCCCACGCCCAGGGCCGCCTCGATCGTCACCGCACCGCGGTCGGAAAAGGAATCCGGACTTCGCGCCGCCGGGACCGCTCGGCTGCCCAAGCCGACTGGGAGCGCTCGTCGCGCGATCACGGGACACTGCCTTGCAATGCACGTTCGACCAGCCCGGTGAGCGCGGCCGTCACCGAGTCACCGGTGACGACGGTGTAGAGCAGCGCTGCGAAAGCGGCCGCCGCCACGGTGCCGATGGCGTACTCGGCGGTGCTCATGCCGCGGTCGCCGTGCAACAGCGTCCGAAGACTCCGCAATCGGCGACGGCTGAGTCCGGAGCGGCTCGTGCGGCGATCGCCGGCAGGCACCGTGCAGCTGATCTTCGTAGGAATCGGGGTCATGCTCCCGCCTTTCTCGTGTTGTCGTTCGCCCGGCGCCGCGCATCGCTTTTCGCGGCTTGCCGGGCCGGTTGTCGGCAACGAATGTCTCGCCGCACGACGGAATCCGGCCTGCTCACCAGGTCGCGGCGAGCCGCTGCACCATCCCCGCCACGACCGGAACCACGCCCAGGCACAGGAACGCGGGCAGGAAGCACAAGCCGAGCGGCGCGGTGATCCACACCCCGGCCCGCTGAGCTGCTGCTTGGGCTCGGTCGGCGACCGCGGTTCGCGCTTCGGCCGCCAGGCCGTCGGCGACCTCGGCCAACGCACTGCCGGTCCGCGCACTGCGGCGGGCCGCGCGGGCGAGTTCGGCGGTGCCGGGATGGCGAAGCGCCGGTTCCCACGCCGAGGCCGGGTCGGCCCCGAGTTCGAGCAGCCCCGCGACCTCGCGCAGCGCGGTACCCGCCGGACCGGCGAGTTCCGCGGCCACCGCCCGCACGAGCACGACCAGCGGCAGCCCTGCGCGCATCCCGGCCGCCAGCAGATCCCACCCGGCGGCCAGCTCCAGCGGATCGGTGTCCGGCGGCCCGGCCCGAGCGCGAAGCACCAGCCAGAAGACGGCCGCAGCGAGCACCGCACCGGGAATCACCCCGGCGACGGCAGCGCCGAGGGCGCCGGACGCAGCCGCAGCCACGGGAGCTCTGGCTCGTTCCGGCCATCTCGACAACAGCCGCGTGACGGAGTTCGGCTGCCCGGCGGCGGTAGCTTCGCCCCTCCGGCGCAGCACGGCGACCCGCGCAGATCGGACGGGCAGCAACAGCAGCGCGATCGCGAGCAACACCGGTTCGAGGGCGCTCACGTCCGCACCACCGACTCGGTCAGCCGGACCGTCCACAGCACACCCGCGCACAGCAGTGCCACTCCGAGCACGAGCACGGCCTGCCCGAAGAGACCTCCGGTGAGCACCGCGAGCGGAGTCGCGCCCGAGACCTCCCCGAGCAGCAAGCCGAGCAACGGCAAACCCGCCAATACCGCGGCGGTGGCTCGCGGACCGGCCAGCTTCGCCTCGACCTCCCGCGCGAACGCCACTCGGTGCTCGAGATCGCGGCGCACCGCGTCCAGCAGCTCCGCCAGGGCGACGCCGTGACGTTCGGCCAACGCCCACGCTCTGCCGGCCCGTGCCAAGGGATCGACGGGCGCAGCTCGCTCGCCGAACCGGAACACGCGGCGATCCACCGCTTCGGCGCCCGCACCTGCTGCGGTGAGCACGGATGCGACGTCGCCGCCCATCCTTGCCGTGGTGGACAGGTCGCGGAACACGGCGGCGACCGGAGGATCCGCGTCCACGGCCGCCCCTTCCGCGGCGGCCGCCGGGTGCGACCCCGCTCGAAGCTCGGCGACCAGCAACCGGAATCCGGCCGCCAGCGCCGCCGAGCGCTGCAACCGCAGGCGGAACCCGCCGCGGGTACGCCACCACCACACGCCGAGCGCGGTCAGCGCACTCGCCGCCAGCAATCCGCCGACACCGGCGAGCAGCAGTCCGAGCAGCGCGGCGGCCGGAACCGCGCCGATCCGCAACGACGAAACCGGATTCCGGTGCGGCAGCGAAACTTCACGCCTGGGTAGCAGTCGGTGGCGCGCTCGCAGGTCCGGCCATCCGAGCAGCGCCGCGGCAGGCAGCAGCAGAGTCAGCACGGCGCCGCACCTCCCCGCGAACGGATCAGCCCGGCGAGTTCCGAACGCCCCTCGAGCCAACCGTCGCCGCACCGCCAGGCAGGCACGACCGACACTCGGTCCCGTTCCCGCCGCAACACACCGATCGCGGCCAACTGCCTGCCGCGATCGGCGCTGCGGCGCACGTGCAACACCACCTGCACGGCGGCGGCCAGCTGGCTGTGCAACGCCTCCCGGGCCATACCGCCCAGCGCGGCCAGGGCCTCCATCCGGGCCGGAACTTCTTCCGGGGAGTTGGCGTGCACGGTCCCTCCGCCGCCTTCGTGGCCGGTGTTCAACGCGGCGAGCAGTTCGCACACCTCCGCGCCGCGCACCTCGCCGACGATCAACCGGTCCGGGCGCATCCGCAGGGACTGCCGCACCAGATCCCGCATCCGCACCTCACCGGCTCCCTCCACGTTCGCGGGCCGGGTCAGCAGCCGGACGACGTGCGGATGCCGCGGGCGGAGCTCACCCGCTTCCTCCACGCAGACGATCCGCTCGGCCGCGGAAACCTCGCCGAGCAGCGCGGCCAGCAGGGTCGTCTTCCCGGCGCCGGTGCCGCCGGTCACGAGCAAGGCCAGCCTCGCCCGCACGATCGAGCGCAGCACCGCGCCCAGTTCCGGCGAGAACGTGCCCATCCGCAGCAGCGCATCCACCCCGTGCGAGGCGGGCCGCAGAATCCGCAACGACAAGCACGTCCCGTTCACGGCGATCGGCGGCAGCACCGCGTGCATCCGGACCGCTTCGCCCGCACCGGCTCCGGGAAGCCAGCCGTCGACCCATGGTTGCGCTTCGTCCAACCGCCTGCCGGTGGCCACGGCGAGCCGTTGCGCGAGCCTGCGGACCGCCTCCTCGTCCGAGAACGTCACCGCGGAGCGGCACAACCCGTCGCCGCGGTCCACCCAGACCTCGTCCGGTGCGGTCACCAGTACGTCGGTGACTTCCGGATCGCGCAGCAGCGGCTCGACCACGCCGGTACCGAGGAATTCTTGTTGCAGCGACCGCAAAGCGGTGAGCAGGTCGGCGTCCGCCACCGGACCGCCCGCTTCCTCGCGCACCGCGGTCGCCACCGCCGAAGGGCTCGCCGGCGTGCCGCCGCCCGCGAGGCGGGCGCGCACCCGCTCGATCAAGTCGGTGTTCATGACGCCACCCGTTCCGGGGCTCGCTGATCATCCAAGGCCTCGAGGACTTCGGCCGCGGCTCTGGCCGTGGCTCCCCGGCTGCTCGCCCGCGTCCCGCACAGTCCCGCTTTGTCGACGGTTCCCGGCAGACCCGCCTGCGTTCGCAGCACCGCGAGCACCGGCGCGCCCACCGCAAGCTCGATGTCGCGCACGCGGAGCCCGGCGGGCGCAGGCCCGCGGATCACCAGCCGCACCGGTGCGGAAGCGCGTTCCCGCAGGACCCGCAGCCGGCTCGCCGCGGCCGCGCACGCCCGGACCTGCGCGGGCACGACCAGGACGGTCAGATCGGCGGTGCGCAGCACCGCGCAAGCAGGCTCGGACAGATCCCGCGGGAGATCGCACACGACCGTTTCACCGCCCCGGCGACCGGCGGCGAGCACGGCTTGCACCGAGGGCGCGGTGAGTCCGCTCGCCGCACCGTCGCGGTCGCAGGAGAGCACGGTGAGCGCGCCGGAACCGACCCGCTGTCCCGGTAGCGCCTCCCGCAGCGCACCGGCCGCCACGCGGCCACCGCTGATCGCCAGTCCGGACCAGCGCAACCCCTGCGTGCGCTCCACGCCGACGGTCAGGTCCAACCCGCCGCCGAGCGGGTCGCAGTCGAGCAGCAACGCGCGGTCGCCGCGGCGTGCCGCGACGACGGAGTCCGCCGTGGCCAACGTGGAGGCACCCGCGCCACCGGTTCCGCCGAGCACGGTGAGCACCCGGCCTGCGCCGGACGCGGGAGCGTCGACGGCCTCGGCGAGCAGCTCGACGAGTTGCGCTTCCTGCTCGGGCAACTGCAGCACCGCGTCCGCGCCGATCTCGAACGCGGACCGCCACTGCTCCGCTCGCTGCGTACGGGAGACCAGCAGGACCGCTGTTCTTCGCGGCATACCGGCCGCGGCAGCACGAGCCGCCGTGCGGTCGTCGAGCAGCACCAGCGGCGCTTCGCGCCAGAGTTGCCCCGTCTCGGCCGGGTCGGCGCGACGCCGCAGGTCGCAGCCGGCGACGGCGGTTAACCGAGCGATCTCCGCAGCCAGGTCGTCGTCCTGGCTGACGAGCAGTGGTGGTGCGGTGGTCGAGGTGGGCATGCCGGTACCCGTTCCGGTCGCAGGGCTCGCGGGAGGAATTCGCCGGGACCGGCCGAATTCCCGCTCGACGTCCACGTTGCAGCGGCCGGGCGGCGGCGCCCAGACCGAATTCCGGAATCTGTGGATGGACCGGCAGCTTGTGGACAACTTCTTCACCCGATTTAGCGATCAACCGTGAAGGATTCACCGGAAATGGGCCGACCAGCGCCGGGAGCCGAAAAGGAGTGCCCGCGCACCGCGGAAACTACTTGAAGCCAGGAATAATTTGCTCGGAAACCGTCCGCGCCGGACGCGCCGGGAACATCACCCCCGACAATGCGGACGACCCCCGCCAGGGGGAGGACGGGGGTCGCCGAGAGTTCAGCTCCGGGGGGTCGAGCTGAACCCGTCCGGTTGCCGGACCCCCATACTCTAGCGCCCGGCTTCCCCCACTCGCGTCCCGTCCATTAGGACGAACATAAGCATCCTGTCGCGCCTTCTGGAAACGGCACGTCCGATCCACTGCCCGAACGTGGCGAGAAGTCACTGCAACGAGCCGGGAGCTCGGCCACTCGCAGTGAAGCCGGCCCGCGCGCCGCGCATCGCCCGCCGCACCGGGTCTCGGTCGTATGCTGTGCGACGTGACAGCGCCCGCGAACCCCCCGACCGCCACCGGACCCCGGGCGGCGGCATTCTTCGACCTGGACAAAACGGTCATCGCCAAATCGAGCACGCTCGCATTCAGCAGGCCGTTCTTCCAGGAAGGTCTCATCAACCGCCGGGCGGTGCTGAAAAGCGCCTACGCACAATTCGTTTTCATGCTGGCAGGCGCGGACGCCGACCAGATGGACCGGATGCGCGCGCACATCACCTCGCTGTGCACCGGCTGGGACGTCGAGCAGGTCAACGCGATCGTCGAGGAGACCCTGCACGACATCGTCGATCCGCTCGTCTACAAGGAAGCCACCCAGCTCATCGCCGAGCACAAGGAACAGGGCCACGACATCGTGGTGCTGTCGGCCTCCGGCGAAGAAGTGGTGGCGCCGATCGCCAAACTGCTCGGCGCAACGCATTCCGCCGGAACCCGGATGGTCGTCGCCGACGGCCGCTACACCGGTGAGGTCGAGTTCTACTGCTCGGCGGGGAACAAGGCCGCCGCGGCCCGCGACCTCGCCGAGCGCTACGGCTACGACCTGCGCGATTGCCACGCCTATTCGGATTCGGTGACGGACCTGCCGCTGCTGGAAGCGGTAGGCCACCCGACGGTGGTCAACCCGGATCGCGGGCTGCGCAAGCACGCCGCGCAACGCGGCTGGCCGTCGCTGGCGTTCGAGCAGCCGGTTTCGCTGCGCGCGCGCTTCCCCACGCCTTCGCGCGCGGCCGTGACGGCGGCCGGCGTCGGCATGGGCGCGGTCGCCGCGGCCGGAGCGGCCTGGTGGGGTCTGCGCTACTGGCGCAGGCACCGCTGAACGCAGCGAAATCCCAGGTGATCGAGGCCGTCCGCGACCGATTCAGAACCTTGCAGCGGCCAGGGGCAGCCGACTACAAAGGAATTGCGGACCCTGGCTCGGCCAGGGGCGACGCGGAGGAGAAGCGGCGCTCACCCTGAACCGGGCTCCGTGCGTGCGGACGGAGCACCCACGCGCAGCCGCCACGAGAGGCTGAAACGTCGACCGGGTTGCGTACCGGGACGCCGGACGCCTAGCCCAAGAGTTACGACACTTGTTGCACGCTTGGTAACCCGTCCGTTCACGCAAGACGGCGCCTGCCTGCCGGCGGGCGCCGTCGTTCGTGCGCAGCGAAATCCGCGCGAAACGTGCGCGGCCTGCCGGTGAATGTCGTTGACCGGGCTCAGCACGGTGGGTAACTTCCGAATCCCATCCGCGTTGTCGTGGAGGACTTTCCACCCGAGCCCACTGGACGACCCCACGAAGACGTCCGGGACCGTGGGCGAGCAGCCCCAGGAGGTTCCGTGGGCTCGAACCGTTCGCGCCGCCTCGTGGCGGTGCTGATCAGCGCAGCGGCGGTGGTGACGATCGGCGGCGGTTCGTCCGCGGGCGCGCAGCAGCCACCGGAAGTGCGGCACAGCGAGGTCGACCCCGCCGTCACCGAGAAGGTGCGGGCGATGAGCCTCGAGGAGAAGGTCGGCCAGCTGTTCGTCACCTACGCCTATGGCCGCGACGCGGACACCCCGCACCCGCAGAACCGCGAGGAGTTCGGCGTGGACACCCCGGCGCAGGTGGTGCAGCGCTACCACCCGGGCGGGCTGATCCACTTCAGCTGGACCGACAGCCTGTACGAACCGCGGCAGATCGCCGAGCTGTCCAACGGCGTGCAGCGGGCGGCTACCTCCTCCGGTGCCGGAATACCGCTGCTGATCTCCACCGACCAGGAGCAGGGCCAGGTGAGCAGGCTGCCGGAACCGGTCACGCAGCTGCCGGGGAACATGGCGCTCGGCGCCGGCCGCAGCGCGGCCGACACCGGCCTGTCCGCGCGGATCACCGGCGAAGAGATGCGCGCGATGGGCCTCAACCAGGACTTCGCGCCCAGCGGCGACGTCAACGTGAACCCGGCCAACCCGGTGATCGGGGTGCGTTCGTTCTCGTCCGACCCGCAGCTGGCGGCGCGGCTGACCGGAGCGGCCGTGCACGGTTACCAGGACCCGGGCGCCGCCGGCGTGTCGGCGGCCGCCAAGCACTTCCCCGGGCACGGGGACACCAACCAGGACAGCCACACCGACCTGCCGGTCATCGAGCACACCCGCGAGCAGTGGGAACGGCTGGACGCGCCGCCGTTCCGGGAGGCGATCGAGGCGGGCACGGACGCGGTGATGAGCGCGCACATCGTGGTGCCGAACCTGGATTCCTCCGGTGAGCCCTCGACGCTGTCACCGACGGTGCTGACCGGGATGCTGCGCGACGAGCTGGGCTACAAGGGCGTGATCACCACGGACTCCCTGCAGATGGACGGGGTGCGGGCGAAGCACCCGGACGCCGAGATCCCGGTGTTGGCGTTGCGGGCGGGCGCGGATCAACTGCTGATGCCGCGGAACCTCCAGGTCGCGATCGACGGGGTGCTGGACGCGGTCCACACCGGCGCGCTGACCGAGGACCGCATCGACGCGAGCGTCGAACGGATCCTCGAGATGAAGCGCAAGCGCGGCGTGCTGGACGCGCCGTTCGTGGACACCGGCCGCGTGGACCGGGTCGTCGGCAGCCGGGAGCACGCGCAGCAGGCGCAGCGGATCACCGACCGGACCACGACGCTGCTGCGCAACGACGCCGGTCAGCTCCCGATGCGGCAGAAGCCCGGGAAGATGCTGGTCACCGGCGCCGGAGAGGACGCGACCGGGGCACTGGCGGATCGCGTGCGGGCGCGCGGGCCGCAGGCGACCTCGCTACCGACGGGGAAGGCACCGACCCAGCAGCAGATCTCGCAGGCGGTGCAGGCCGCGAAGGGCAACGACGTGACGGTCGTGCTGACCAACGCGGCGTGGGACGCGGACAACGCCGCCCAGCAGGAGCTCGTGCGCGCGTTGCAGCGGGCGAACGTGCCGGTGGTGGCCGCGGCCGTGCGGGATCCGTACGACGCCGCGTACGCCGAGCAGGTGCCGACCTGGCTGGCGACGTACTCGGACAAGCCGGTGGCGATGGAATCGCTGGCGAAGGTGCTGTTCGGCGAGATCGCTCCGCAGGGCAAGCTGCCGGTCCCGGTGCCGGATCCGGACGGCGCGGGTGCGGACCGCTTCCCGCTCGGACACGGATTGAGCTGGTAGTGCGATGCCGCTGAGCAGGAGGAGTTTGCTGGCTTCCACGGCGCTGTCGGCGCCGCTGGTGGGCGCCGGTGCCGCGTGCGCGGCCCCGCAGCAGGAGCGGATCGACGGCGGCGCGGTGCGCACCGGCGCGGACGTGCTGGCCGCGCAGAACTGGCAGCCGCTGACGGGCAGCCGGGTCGGACTGATCACCAACCCGACGGGCGTGCTGGCTTCCTTGCAGCACATCGTCGATGCGATGCACGCGTCCGGTGCGGTGGACATCGCCGCCGTGTTCGGTCCCGAGCACGGTTTCCGCGGCACCTCGCAGGCCGGTGGCTCCGAGGGGAACGTGACCGATCCGCGCACCGGCCTGCCGGTCTACGACGCCTACGGCGCGAACGCGGACGAGCTGGCCCGCATGTTCGGCAAGGCCGGTGTGCAGCGCGTGGTGTTCGACATCGCCGACGTCGGCGCCCGCTTCTACACCTACGTGTGGACCATGTACACCGCGATGCGCGCAGCCGCGCGCACCGGCGCCGAGTTCGTCGTGCTGGACCGGCCGAACCCGATCGGTGCGCAAGTGGCGGGTCCGCGGCTGGACATGCGGTTCGCCTCCGGTGTCGGTGCGCTGCCGATCGCGCAGCAGCACGGCATGACGCTCGGCGAGCTGGCCCGCATGTTCGACGCCGAGTACCTCGACCCGCCGCTCGGCCAGCGGCTGTCGGTGGTGCGCGCCGAAGGATGGCGCGGTCGTGCCGCGGGCTCGGCGTTGCCGTGGGTGCCGCCGAGCCCGAACATGCCGACGCCGGACACCGCGATGGTGTACCCGGGCACCGGGCTGTTCGAGGGCACCGTGCTGTCGGAGGGGCGCGGCACCACGCACCCGTTCGAGATCATCGGGGCGCCGGGGATCGATTGGCGCTGGGCGGACGAGCTGAACGCCGCCGGGCTGGAGGGTCTCCGCTTCCGGGAGACCTACTTCGTGCCCGAGTTCGGCAAGCACGCCGGCGCCACCTGCGGCGGCGTGCAGCTGCACCGCGGCGGCGAGGTCGACGCGATCCGCATCGCGATCACCATGCTGGTCACGGCGAAGCGGCTGTTCGGCCAGGTCTTCGGCTGGCGCCCGGACGGCATGATCGACAAGCTGGCCGGCACCGACCGGGTCCGCACCATGGTCGACGCGGGCGCGGGCGTGGACGAGATCGTCGGCTCGTGGGACGCGGAACTGGCCGAGTTCCGGCGCCTGCGGGAGCGTTTCCTGCTGTACCGGTGAGCGCGTGCTCATTGCTGACGAGGGTGGGTCTTGATGCGCGGAACGCTGTTGGCTCTGGTCCTCACGGCGATCACGGCGACGGCCGCGGGACCGGCGTGCGCTTCGCCGCCGGTCGGCGCGGGCGGCCGCTTCGACCGCCCGCAGGACGGGTTCTCCTCCGCGGAGACCGTGCTGCGGCCGGGTTCCCCGGAGCAGGCCGGGCTCGCGGCGGCGCCGATCGATGACGCGCTGCGGCGGATCGGGGCTTGGACGGGGCCGACGCCGGGGCGCGAGCACCCGATGTTCGCCGGTGCGGTGGCGCTGCTGGCCCACGACGGCGTGGTGGTGCGGCACGAGGCGTTCGGCAAGGAGGTGCGCTATTCCGACGCGCAGGGCACCGAGCTGCCGCCGCAGCAGCAGGAGCCGATGCGCCCGGACACGATCTTCGACGTCGCATCGCTGACGAAGCTGTTCACCTCGATTGCGGTGCTGCAGCAGGTCGAGGACGGCGACGTGGACCTGGACACCCCTGTCGCGCACTACCTGCCGGAGTTCGGCGGCCAGGGCAAGCAGTCGATCACCGTGCGGCAGCTGCTCACGCACACCTCCGGGCTGCCGTCCGAGGTGCAGTTGTGGAAGCTGCCGCCGCAGGAGCGGATCCCGCACGTCATGCGGCTGAGCCCGGAGAAGCCGCCGGGAACGGCTTACCAGTACTCCGACCCGAACTTCATCACCCTGGGCGTGCTGGTGTCCCGGATGGCCGATGCGCCGCTGGACCAGGTGGTCCGCGAACGCATCACCGGCCCGCTGGGCATGGACGACACCGGCTACAACCCGCCGCCGAGCGAGCTGCACCGCATCGCGGCGACCGAGTTCCAGACCGAGCCCCCGCGCGGCATGGTCCGCGGCGAGCCGCACGACGAGAACGCCTGGTCGCTGGGCGGCGTGGCCGGTGAAGCGGGCTTGTTCTCCACCGCGCACGACCTGGGCGTGCTCGGGCAGGCGCTGGTCAACGGCGGCGGTTACGGCGAGCAGCGGATCCTGCAGCCGGAGACGGTCGAGCGGATGCTGACCGACTACAACGGCGCGTTCCCCGGCGACGGGCACGGTTTGGGCTTCGAACTGGACCAGCGCTGGTACATGGCCGGGCTGAGCGGCCCGCGCACGGCCGGGCACACCGGTTTCACCGGTACTTCGCTGGTGCTCGACCCGGACTCGCGTTCGGTGGTGGTGCTGCTGACCAACCGGGTGCACCCGACGCGGGAGTGGGGCTCGAACAACCCGGCACGGGAGGCGCTCGCGCAGGGCATGGCGGAAGCGCTGGCGGTGCGCCCGGAGCGCGGATCGACGGCGTGGGGCGCGCCTGCGGCGGCTCCGGCCACGTTGGGCACCCGGGACCTCGGGCCGGTGGCCGGGCAGGCGGAGGTGTCGTTCGACGCTTTCGTGGACACCCAGCGGGATCCGGACGGCGCCGACCCGCTACTGCTGGAGTCCAGTGTGGACGGAGGTGCGAGCTGGCGGCCGGTGCCGGTGACCGCGAACGGGCCGGGTGCACCGGAAGGGCCGCAGCAGTCGCTGGCCGGATCGGGCCACCGAGCGTGGTGGCAGGTGCGCGGCACCGTGGACGCCCAGCCCGGCCAGCACGTCCAGGTGCGCTGGCGCTACGCACCGGACCAGCAGTACACCGGGCGGGGCGTGCTGGTCGACGGAATCTCGGTGGCCGACCGGGACCGCACACTGCTCGACGGCGAGCGCGAGCCGCAGGGCTTCGACCCGCAAGGCTGGGTGCCGGTGCACCACTGAGTCCGCGTGCGGACTCAGCGCCACTGGCCCACGAAGGTGATCGGCACACCGCCGCACGGTGCAACCCGATTCCCGGTGCGAACCGTCCTGTCCACGGCGGGCGCTGGCCCGCCGGCCCTGCCCGACCCTCGGCCTACCCGGAGACACCCGCATTGACCTGCACAGATCGCGGTTAGTAAGTTTCCCACATGGCCGTTGACGACAGCTCGTCCGAAACCGGGGACGGCAGTCCCCTCGTGCGGATCCGCTCGCTGCTCCCGGGGCTGGCCAGAGCCGAGCAGCGGGTCGCGGGCATCGTGCTCGCCGATCCCGCCTCCATCGCCCGGCGCAGCATCACCGACGTCGCCGAAGCGGCGGGCACCAGCGAAACCACCGTCACCCGGTTCTGCAAGGCGATCGGCGTCGGCGGCTACCCCGACCTGCGCATCGCGCTGGCCGCGGACACCGCCCGCACCTCCGACCGCGATCGCGACCTCGGCGGCGACATCGAACCGGACGACGACCTGGCGCAGATCATCGAGAAGGTCGCTTACGCGGACGCGAAAGCCGTCGAGGAAACCGCCGGACAGCTCGACGCCGAAGCGCTCGCCGCGGTCGTCGACGCCGTCGCGCGGGCCCGCCGGATCGACGTCTACGGCGTCGGCGCCAGCGCCTTCGTCGCGCTCGACCTGCAGCAGAAGCTGCACCGCATCGGCCTGACCTGCATCGCGTGGTCGGACACGCACACCGCGCTGACCTCGGCGGCGCTGCTGCGCGACGGCGACGTGGCCATCGGCATCTCGCACACCGGCGCCACCTCCGAGACCGTGGAGGCGTTGCGGGAGGCCGGACGGCACGGGGCGGTCACCGCCGCGCTGACCAACTTCAGCCGCTCGCCGATCACCGAGATCGCCGGGAACGTGCTGACCACGGCGGTACGCGAGACGACCTACCGCTCCGGGGCGATGGCGAGCAGGCTCGGCCAGCTCACCGTGATCGACTGCCTGTTCATCGGGGTGGCGCAACGGCACATCGACGACACGAAGGCAGCGCTGGAAGCCACCTACGCGGCCGTCGACGGGCACCGGCTCGGTGCCCGCCCGGATCGCCGCAGGCATCCGGACCGGCCCAGGAACGAGGAGGACGCTGGATGACCCGCGATCCGCAGCCGCCCGCGCGGGTGAACGCCCCGACGGAACGGACCAACGAGCGCACCAGGGACATCGACCTGCTGCCGACGCTGGACATCCTGCACGTGCTCAACGCCGAGGACCGCACCGTTCCGGAGGCGGTCGGCCGGGCGCTGCCGGAGCTGGCCCGCGCGGTGGACCTTGCGGTGACCGCGCTGCGCTCCGGCGGACGGGTGCACTACGTGGGCGCGGGCACCTCCGGGAGGCTCGCGGTGCTCGACGCCGCCGAGCTGATCCCGACCTACAACGTGCCCGCGGACTGGGTGGTGGCGCACCAGGCCGGTGGCAGCGGCGCCTTCCAGAAGGCCGTGGAGAACGCCGAGGACGACACCGATTCCGGTGCCGCGCTGGTCGATTCGCAGGTCACCGGTTCGGACTTCGTGCTCGGGCTGACCGCCTCCGGCCGCACGCCGTACGTCATGGGAGCGCTGCAGGCGGCCCGGCGGGCCGGGGCGGGCACGGCGCTGATGTCGGCGAACCCGGAGTCGGCGGGCACCGCCCCGGCGGACGTGGAGATCGCGGTGGACGCCGGGCCGGTAAAAACAACGGGCTCCACCCGGATGAAGGCGGGCACCGCGCAGAAGCTGGTGCTGACCTCGTTCTCCACCGCGGTGATGATCCGGATGGGCCGCACCTACTCGAACCTCATGGTCAGCATGCTGGCCACGAACGCGAAGCTGCGCGGCCGGACCGTGGCGATCCTGCGCGAGGCCACCGACGCGTCCGAGCAGGAGTGCGCTCGCGCGCTCGGCGACGCGGGCGGTGACTTGAAGACGGCGCTGGTGCACTTGCTGACCGGCTCCGACGTGGAGCGGTCCGCGGCGGCGCTGGCGGTCTCGGACGGCCGGGTGCGGGACGCGCTGCGCTCGCTGACGCGCTGAGCCGAATCTCTGAGCGAACGGACCGGGCGAACGGACCGTCTGACCAATCTGGCCGGACGAACAGTCCGTTCACTCCGGTAGTTCGGCGGCGACCCGCTCGAAGGCGGTGAGCACGCGGTTCCAGAAGGCTTCGGTGTCGAGCACCGTCGCCACGTCCGCGTTGCAGCGCTCGGCGGGCGCGTCGAAGTCGGTCACCGTCATGCCCGAGGTGAACCGGCCGTGCGTCTCCACGTCCACCCGCGCGGGCACGGTGCTCAGCAACCCCGGATCGAGCACGTGCGCGACGGCGCAGGCGTCGTGGACCGCGGGACCTTCGGCGCGGTACTGCCGGTGCTGTGCGTAGAAGTCCAGGATCGGCGAAAGCAGTTCCGCCTCGAGCCGCCCGAGCGCACCGAACCGCTCGCGCACTTCGGCGGTGGCGCGGGCCTGCGCGGTCAGGTCCAGCCCGACCATGGTGGTGCGCCAGCCCGCGTCGAACGCGACGGCCGCGGCCTCCGGGTCGGCGAGCACGTTGAACTCCGCCGCCGGGTTGCGGTTCCCGCGGGTGTAGGAGCCGCCCATGACGACGAACTCGCGCGCCCACTCGACGATCCTGGGCTCCTTGCGCACCGCCAGCGCGATGTTGGTCAGCGGACCGATCGCGACCAGCGAGATCTCGCCGGGCGCGGCGGCCAGCACGTCGACTATTCGATCCACGGCGTGGCCGTCGATCGCCCGTGCCGTGGCCGCGGGCAACACCACGCCCCCGAGCCCGTTGCCGCCGTGCACGTCGCCGGCCGTCAGCGCTTCGCGAACGAGCGGGCGGCCCGCGCCGGCCGCGATCGGCACGTCCATCCCGTAGAAGTCCGCCAGGCACAGGGCGTTGTTCGTGGTGTGCGGCAGGCCGACGTTGCCCGCCACGGTGGTCACGCCGACGACGTCCAGTTCCGGGCTGCCGTGCGCGAGCGCCAGCGCCAGCGCGTCGTCGATGCCCGGATCGCAGTCGATCAGGACCTTCTTCGGCATTTCGCTCCCGTCGGTTCTTCGGGGTCGGTGCGCGCGTCGGTCGACCAGCGGTTCCGTCGCGGTGCGGATGCACGCTTCCGGACGCGTGTGCGGTCAGCGGCTGCCGCGGCGGAGCCGCTCGAAGCCGGCCCTCATCAGGACTCCACGGCGTCGGCGATGGACTTCGCCTCCCGCGCGCCGGTTTCCAGCGCGGTGCAGCAGTGCACGATCCACTTCGCGACGCCGTCCGGCTCTCCGGAGGCGAAACCTTCGGCGGCCGCGACGTAGTCGGGCTGCCGCCGGAAGTAGGCGACCTCCGGCACCACCAGCCCCTTCGGGTCCAGCCCGCTGCCGATCATGCTCAGCCGCGCCGCCGCGCGCGCCACGATGCCGTCGACCTCGCCGAACGCGGACAGCGCGAGCAGCTCGCCGTGCACCACGGCGGCCTGCACCGGACCGGGCACGAGCCCCTGCGACTTGCCGCCCGCGTCCGCGACGACCTGCGCGAGCAGGTCCAGCCGCGCGGAGACCGCCGGGTCCTCCCGCGGGCGGCCCAGCCGTTCCTGATCGTCCGCCAGGTCCGCGGCGGCCAGCACGTGCAGCCGTGCGAGGGCTTGCATCGGGGCGCGCTGCCAGGTCGGCAGCAGCGGCCCGAGCGCTTCGGCGACCCGCAGCGAACCGGCCAGCAGCGGATCGGTGACCTCGCCGCTGTCCGGGATCTCGGCCGCCCCGCCCGCGACCGCCGCCGAAGCGCGGGCCGCGCGCACCGAGGCCTCCGCGCTGGTGGCGGGCTAGCCGCGGCGGTTCGCCGGGTGCTCGTGGATCTCGTCGATGGCCGCCCGCGCGGCGGTCACGGCGTCCTGCACGCCGGGCAGCTCCAGCAGGGGGAGCAACGACTCTTGCGCGTTCACGCCGCCGGACGCTACCCGGTCGGCCGCGGCCGGAGCGCACAACCCGGACCGGGCAAGGGCACCACAAGCACCGCTCGGGATCGAAAACGACGCGTGCGGGAAATCCCTCAGCAGCAAATCCGCGGCAACGAATTTGGGCCCGACGATGAACCTCCGACGCAGCCGGGCGTCCACCGGACGGAAAACGAAATGCGCATCCCATCCAAGGAGACAACAATGCGCGGCCTCGCCATCGCCGGTTCCATTCTCGCCGCCGGCATTTCCCTGTCCGCCTGCACCGGAATGGTGGACTCCGGAAGTACGAGCATGGCTGCTTCGGCGTCCGGCTCGCACCAGGGCGAAGCGAACCAGATCCCCGGACCGACGAAGAACGACATCGACCAGGGCGGGACCCAAGGCCCCGACGGCGGCTTCTGGGAGGTCTACGCCCGCCAGAGCGACGAGGGATTCGCGGGCGCCGAGGAATCCATGAACACCATCAACGCCTACTTCAACACCGACCCGGCGGAGTTGGTGGGCGCCGACAAGTACGCCAAGGACGTCTACCAGGGCTTCGACTGCCACCTGAGCACCGTGCAGGAAACCGGCGCCCAGGCCGTCGACTGCTTCGACGACCAGAACATCTCGATCATCGCCACGACGCAGGCGGGCTGACCCGCAGCCCCGATCCGTCCGGACGGGTTCCGAGAACCCCGCCCCGGGACACCCGGCAGCGGGAACACGTTCACCGCGCGCGGCCGATTCCGAACCCGCCCGCGGTGTTTCCGGGAATTGCCCGCGACCAACAGCAGCGGGATGCGCGCGGGACGGGTCCGCGCCGCTGACGCGCGGCGAACGGGCGAGCGAGTCGCCGTGGACCGGAAACCGTCGGCAGGCGAACCGATACCGGAAGGCACCCTCCCGGCTGGTGCCTTCCGGTCTCCTGCACGATCCGGTCTCGATAGGCCCATCGCACCCGGAACGTAACGGACAAGTGGATGCAACTTTCGTCACAGCGCACTGCGATGCACGGACGGTAAGCTGC
>X190_Common_House_Gecko__coassemble_270_pt1 | contig 17941 bp, 11 predicted proteins | sample X190_Common_House_Gecko__metabat2_low_PE_001 | metagenome-assembled genome bin X190_Common_House_Gecko
ACGGGTTGTTCGCCGGGGAGCTCGCGGCGCGACGGGGCGTGCTGGTGCCGCCGGGCGGAAGTCCGGAGTTCCTCGCGCCGCTGGGCATCGGCGAGGTCGATCAGCCCGCGCAGCAGGCCGCGGACCGGGCTGACCTGGTGGATCTGCTGCGACGACTGGGGATTCGGACGCTCGGCGAGTTCGCCGCGCTGACCCCCGCGGACGTCTCCACCCGGTTCGGCGGTGACGCGCTGCTGGCGCACCGCGCCGCGCGAGGTGCGGAGGAGCGCCCGCCGGACCGCCGCACGCCGCCGCCGGACCTGGTGGTCGAGGAACACCTGGACCCGCCGGTGGAGCGGGTGGACGCCGCCGCGTTCGCGGCCCGCGGGCTGGCCGAACGGCTGCACGTGCTGCTGAGCGAACGCGGCGTCGGCTGCACCCGCCTGGGCATCTCGGCCCGCACCGAACACGGCGAGCGGCTGCACCGCGTGTGGCGGTGCGCGGAGCCGCTGAGCCCGGCGGGCACGGTGGACCGGGTGCGCTGGCAGTTGGACGGCTGGCTCAGCGGCCGGGGCGAGCAGCGCCCCACCGCCGGGGTGTCCGTGCTGTCGCTGCACCCGGAGGAAGTCGTGGGCGCGGGCGGGCTCCAGCTCGACCTGATGCGTTCGGCCACCGGCGAGGCGGACTCCCGCGCGGGCCGCGCGTTCGTGCGCGTGCAGGGCATGATCGGCCCGGATCGGGTGCTGGTGGGCGCGCCCGCGGGCGGCCGGGACGTGCGGGACCTGGTGATCCTCGTGCCGTGGGGCGACGAGCGCAGTCCGCGGCGAGCACCGGATCGGCCCTGGCCCGGCCGGATCCCGGCACCGTCGCCTTCGGTGGTTCCCGGGCAGCCGTGGCCGGCGACGGTGCTCGACGCCGACGGCGAGCCGGTGTCGCTCACTGCCCGCTTCGGGTTGTCGGCCGAGCCGCACCGGGTCGTCGTGCACGGCCGTTCCCGCACCGTGGCCGCCTGGGCGGGCCCTTGGCCGCTCCAGGAGCGCTGGTGGACCACCCCCGGGGTGAAGGCCCGATCTTCCGGGGCCAACGGGTCGTTCGCTCCGGAGGGAGCCGGACCGGACGGGTGGCGCCCGGGTGCGTCGGCTCGGTGGTCGCAGGGAGAGGCGGCGCCGGACGGCGAAGGCGGTTTCGGGGTGAACGGACCGTTCGCCCGAGCTAGCGGGACCAACGGGTCGTTCGCTCCGGAAGGCTCGGGTGCCGAGGGCGCGGGATCGGGGCTGCCCGGGGTGGCGCGGATGCAGGTCGTGCTCGCGGCGGAGCGGGAAGCCGGGCGGGGAACCGACGAACAAGGAACCACTGGCCAGGGCACCACTGGGCAGGGCGGCACCGCCTGAGGAATCACCGGGCGGGGCGGCACTGTCCGAGGAATCACCGGGCAGGGCACCACCAACCGAGGAGTCACCGGACGGAGCACCACCGACCGAGGAGCCACCGGGCGGAGCACCATTGGCCAAGGAACCGCTGGGCAGGCCACCACCGGCCAGGAATCCGCCGAGCCGGACCCGGACGACCCCGGCGAGGTCGCGCTGCTGCTGGTGCGCGAGAACGGCGCGTGGTGGGTGCAGGGGGTGTACCGGTGAGCTGGTTCAACCCCCGCCAGACCTGGTCGGAGCTGGAACAGGCGCTGTCCGGCAACGCCCCCCTGCCAGACGACGTCCTACCCGGAGACGGCCAGCCAGGAGATGCCCAGCCCGAAGATGCCCGGCCCGAAGACGCCCCGCCCGGAAATCCCCAGCCCCGCAACTCCCTGCCCCGCGACGAGGAATACCCGGGCGACGGCGGCGACAGCCCGGCCTGGACGCGGACCCGCGCGCCATACACCGCGGACACCGGCCGCGCCCCGTCGGCCGTCCCGTTCGCCGAGCTGCACGCGCACTCGCACTTCAGCTTCCTGGACGGCGCGAGCTACCCGGAGGAGCTGGCCGCAGAGGCGGCCGAGCTGGGTCTGGAAGCCGTGGCGCTGACCGACCACGACGGCCTGTTCGGTGCCGTGCGGTTCGCCGATGCCGCGGCCGAGCACGGCGTGCGCACCATCTTCGGCGCCGAGCTGAGCCTGGCCCCGCCCGGCGGACGCGCCACCGAGCGCACCGGCGTGCCGGACCCGCCGGACCAGCACCTGCTGGTGCTGGCCCGCGATCCGGACGGCTACGGCCGGTTGTGCCGCGCGATCAGCACCGGTCAGCTGCGCGGCGAGGAGAAGGGCCGCCCGCAGCACGTGCTGGAAGAGCTCGCTGCGGAGGCGGCGGGGCACTGGTTGGTGCTGACCGGCTGCCGCAAGGGCGCGGTGCGCGCCGCGCTGGCCGAGCGCGGCCCGGCCGCCGCGGAGTCCGAAGTGGACAGACTGGTGGCGCTGTTCGGCCGGGACAACGTCGCGGTGGAACTCACCGAGCACGGCCTGCCGGAGGACTCCGCCCGCAACGACGAGCTCTACGAGATCGCCCGCCGCACCGGCGTCCGCGCGGTGGCCACCAACGCCGCGCACCTGGCGAACCCGCGGCGCGGACGGATCGCCTCGGTGCTGGCCGCGATCCGGGCCCGCACCAGCCTGGACGAGCTGGACGGCTGGCTGCCCGCATGGGCGGGCGCGTTCCTGCGCTCCGGTGAGGAGATGGCGCAGCGCTTCGCCCGCTATCCCGGCGCGGTCGAAGCCGCCGCCGAATTGGGCCGCGAGTGCGCCTTCGACCTGAAGCTGGTCGCGCCGCAACTCCCGCCGTTCGACGTGCCGCCCGGCCGCACCGAGGCCGAGCACCTGCGCGAGCAGACCTACCGGGGCGCGCTGGAGCGCTACGGCCCGCACCATCCGGCCGCCTACGAGCAGCTCGAGCACGAGCTCGCGGTGATCGAGAAGCTGAACTTCCCCGGCTACTTCCTGGTGGTGCACGACATCGTCCGGTTCTGCCTGGACTCCGGGATCCTGTGCCAGGGCCGGGGTTCGGCGGCGAATTCGGCGGTGTGCTTCGCGCTGCGCATCACCAACGCGGACCCGGTGCGCTACGGCCTGCTGTTCGAGCGCTTCCTGGCCCCGGAGCGGGACGGCCCGCCGGACATCGACCTGGACATCGAGTCCGATCGCCGCGAAGAGGTGATCCAGTACGTCTACCGCAAGCACGGCCGCACGCACGCCGCGCAGGTCGCGAACGTGATCTCATACCGGCCGAAGTCGGCGGTGCGCGACGTCGCGCGGGCGCTGGGTTTCTCCCCCGGTCAGCAGGACGCCTGGAGCAAGCAGGTGGAGAGCTGGCACCAGCTGCCCGACGACGGCGAGCTGCCGGACCAGGTCCGCGAGCTGGCGAACGAGCTGATCGGCTTCCCGCGGCACCTGGGCATTCACTCCGGCGGCATGGTGCTGTGCCACCAGCCGGTCAGCGAGGTGTGCCCGGTGGAGTGGGCGCGGATGCCGGGCCGCACGGTGCTGCAGTGGGACAAGGACGACTGCGCGGGCGCGGGCCTGGTGAAGTTCGACCTGCTGGGGCTGGGGATGCTTTCGGTGCTGCACTACGCGATGGACATGGTCGCCGAGCACCACGGCCGCCACGTCGACCTCGGTGAGCTGGACCTGGAGGACGACGAGGTGTACGCGATGCTGCGCCGCGCCGACGCGATCGGGGTGTTCCAGGTGGAGAGCCGGGCGCAGCTGGCCACGCTGCCCAGGCTGAAACCGCGGCGGTTCTACGACCTGGTGGTGGAGGTGGCGCTGATCCGCCCCGGCCCGATCCAGGGCGGCTCGGTGCACCCCTACATCCGCCGCCGCAACGGCGACGAGGACTGGGACTACGAGCATCCGCTGATGGCGGGCGCGCTGGCGAAGACCCTGGGCGTGCCGCTGTTCCAGGAGCAGCTGATGCAGCTGGCGGTGGACGTGGCCGGGTTCTCCGCGGCGGAGTCCGACGAGTTGCGCCGGGCGATGGGCGCGAAGCGCTCCACCGCGCGGATGGCGCGGCTGCGCAGCCGGTTGTTCGAGGGCATGGCGGCCAACGGCATCTCAGGTGAGCTGGCCGAGCAGGTGTACGCGAAGCTGCTGGCGTTCGCGAACTACGGCTTCCCGGAAAGCCACGCGCTGAGCTTCGCGACGCTGGTGTTCGCCAGCTCCTGGTTCAAGCGCTACTACCCGGCGGCGTTCTGCGCGGCGTTGATCAAGGCGCAGCCGATGGGCTTCTACTCGCCGCAGTCGCTGGCCGCGGACGCCCGCAGGCACGGCGTGCGGGTGTCCGGCCCGGACATCAACGCCAGCCGGGTGCACGCCGACCTGGAGCCCGACGCGGAATCCACCGGCGGTGCGGCGGTGCGGCTGGGTCTGTCGTCGGTGCGCACGCTCGGCGATGACCTGGCCGAGCAGCTGGCCGCCGAACGCGCCGAACGCGGCGCGTACTCGTCGATGACCGACCTCGCGCGGCGCGTGACGCTGACGGCTCCGCAGATGGAGGCGGTGGCCACCGCGGGCGCGTTCGACTGCTTCGGCCTTTCCCGCAGGCAGGCGCTGTGGAACGCGGCGGCGGCCGCGGCCGACCGCCCGGACCGGTTGCCGGCGACCACGGTGGCGGCGCAGGCCCCGTTGCTGCCGGACATGGACGGGGTGGAGCTGGCAGCCGCGGACGTGTGGGCCACCGGGGTTTCGCCGGACAGCTTCCCGGTGCAGTTCCTGCGGTCCAAATTGGACGAACTCGGCGCGGTGCCGGCCACCGGGCTGTCCGAAGTGGAGCAGGGTGAGCGGGTGCTGGTCGGCGGCGCGGTGACGCACCGGCAGCGCCCGGCTACCGCCAGCGGTGTCACGTTCCTGAACCTGGAGGACGAAACCGGGATGATCAACGTGGTGTGCACGGCCGGGCTGTGGGCGCGCTACCGCAAGGTGGGCCGCACCAGCTCGGCGCTGCTGGTGCGCGGCACCGTCGAGCGCGCCGAGGGGGTGGTCAACCTGCGCGCGGACCGGTTGCAGCGGCTGGACATGCGGGTGCCGTCCCAATCCCGTGACTTCCAGTGAGCCGCTACCGCCGCGAGCGCCGCGAACCCGGCTTTTCGGCCGGCGGGAGGAACTTTTCGGTTGATCGCCCGTCGTCGGCGAATCAATAACCTCACCGGACATGACGACTTCTCCGGCCGACGCCACCGTCCCGGTGCGGCGACCGCGCCCCCGGATCCGCGGATTGGACGCCCTACGCGGGTTCGCGCTGTGCGGCATCCTCGTGAGCAACATCGCGAACAGCATCCTGCACATGCAGCACATCGATCCGGGTCCGCACGTGCCGCTGGTGCCCGAGCTGCTGCACAGCATCGTGCACCAGCGGTTCTTCCCGATCTTCAGCTTGCTGTTCGGAGTCAGCTTCTGCTTCGTGCTCGAAGGTGCCGACAACCGCGCGTCGCGGCCGAGGCTGGTGCTGGTCCGGCGGCTGGTCTTCCTGCTGCTGCTCGGGATCGGGCACTCCTTGCTGCAACCGGGCGAGGCGTTGTCCGTTTACGCCGCGGCCGGTTTGGTGTTGCTGCTGCCCGCCAGCTGGTTGCCCGCGTGGGCCGTGCTCGCGCTCGGATTCGCCGTGCTGGCGGTCAATCCGAGCGGGCAGGTCGCCAGCGCAGGTTGCTTGCTGATCGGTTACGCGGTCGGGCGATTCGGCGTGCTGGACACCTTGGAGCGGCGCGGCCGGCAGCTGGCCGCGGTGCTGGCGATCGGCGCGGCGGTCACGGCCGTCGCCTTGCCGATGCAGTTGAGTGATCCGCTGAACAGCGGTTTCAACACCTCGTCCGCGGTGGCCGGGTTGGGGACGGCGCTCGTCTACGTCACCGGTTTCCTGCTGTTGCTGCGCTCTCCGCTGGGTTCGGTGCTCTCGCGGGTGTTCGAGCCGTTGGGGCGGATGGCGTTGACCCACTACGTGTCCGCGACGCTGCTGGTGCTGCTGGCCGATCAGCTGCTCGCGCTGGACGAATCGCGGAAGTGGGGCGTCATGTTCGCGTTGGCGGCCGGAATCGCCGTCGTGCAGTGGGTCTTCAGCCGGCTGTGGCTGCGCCGGTTCCGCTACGGGCCGCTGGAGTGGTGCTGGCGCTGCGTGACCTGGTGGCGCTACGTCCCGAATCGCCGCATGGCCGCATGACGAGCGTGCCGATCACAACCGAGCGCTACGGTTGCCGCTGTGCCGGACGCTGATGGGATCACCGCAGATCTGATCGCGGAGTTGCTCCGCGAGCAGCACCCCGACTTGGCCGGTTTGCCGCTGACGCTCGGTGCTCGTGGCTGGGACAACCAACTGTGGCGGCTCGGTGACAACCTCGCGGTCCGGCTGCCCTGGGCCACCCGGGAGGCGGACGAGCTGTTGTTCAAGGAGCACGCCGTGCTGCCCGCCATGGCGCCGCGGCTGCCGTTGCCGATACCTGTTCCGCAGCGGCTGGGCCGCCCGTCCGAGCGGTTCCCGCGTCCGTGGATCGTCACCACCTGGGTCGCCGGTGAACCTGCCGACCACGCGCCGGCGACTCGCGGTGCCGAGGCGGCCGATGCGTTGGCGGCTTTCCTGGCGGCCTTGCACCAGCCCGCGCCCGATGACGCGCCTGCGGGGCGGAGCGGCCGAGGAGGTCCGCTGGCCGACGTCGGCGAAGGCGTCGCACAGCTGTTGAAGGAGACCACCGATCGTGGGTTGATCGCCGAGCCGGATGCAGTGCGCGAGGTCTGGGAGGACGCGCTGGCCGCGCCCGGCTGGACGGGTCGGCCGCGGTGGCTGCACGGGGACTTGCACCCGGCGAATCTGCTGACCAGCAATGGCGAATTCTGCGGCGTGGTCGACTTCGGCGACGTGTGCGCCGGAGATCCGGCCTGCGACCTGGCTGCCTGCTGGATGCTACTGCCCGACGGGTTCATCGACCGCTTCCACCGCAGCTACTCGGCCGCCGTCGACGCAGCGACGCTGCGCCGCGCTCGCGGCTGGGCGTTGGTGAAGGCGCTCGTCTGCGCGCTCGTCGGCGATGCCGGAGTGCACGGCCGTCCGGGCGGAAAGCCCACGTGGGGACCTCCGGCGGCCGCAGCACTGCAACGCCTCACCGCGACTCGCCGCTAGGAACGATTCCCGTGGCGGTGGAGGAACGGATCTTCCGCCCGCCGACCCGCGTCGCGCGGTTCAGCTCCGGACGCCGCAGCGGCGCATGGCGAGCAGGGCGTAGGTGCGGGCGGCCTGCTCCAACTCGGCCACCGGGACGTGCTCGTCGTGGGCGTGCGCGTACCGGACGTCGCCGGGGCCGTACTGCAGCGTCGGAACTCCGGCGCCCGCGTACTGCCGCAGGTCGGTGCCGTACGGGGCACCCAGCACGTCCGGCTCGGCCGCCCCGGCGTCCCGCACCGCCGTGCGCGTCTCATCGAGCAGCGGGTGTCCGCGCGGCAGCCTGCCGCTGGCGAAGATGCCGCCCGGCCAGCTCACCCGCACCGGATGCTCGGCCAGCCACGGATCCGCGGCGCAGGCCCGCGCGATCGTGGACTGGAACGCTTCGCGCGCCTCGCCGAGGTCTTCGTCCAGCCGGACGCCGAACCGTCCTTCGGCCACCGCCAGGTCCGGGACCGTGCTCGCCCAGTCCCCGGCGCGCAGCACGCCGACCGACAGCGGATACGGCAGCTCGAGGTGCGCGACCAGCGGATCCGGGTCGGCGTTGCGCTCGGCTTCGAGTTCGCGCAGCACCGGCAGCAGCCCGGCGAGCTTGTCCACCGCGTTGACCCCGCGCAGCCGGGTCGAGCCGTGCGTGCTCTGCCCGGGAACCTCCAACCGGAACGTCAGCGACCCGCCGTTCGCGGCGACGACGGTGCCCGCGCTGGGTTCGGCGAGCACGCAGGCCGCGCCGCGATGACCCCGTCGCAGCGTGGCGAACGCGCCGAGCCCGCCGTCCTCCTCGCCCACGACCGCGTGCACCCCGACCGGCCGCGCCAGCTGCACCCCGGCCGAGCGGATCGCCTGCAGGGCACCGAGGAACGCCGCGACACCGCCTTTCATGTCGCAGGTGCCGCGCCCGGCTGCGATCCCGTCGGAAACCCGCAACGCGTACGGGTCCCGCTGCGGCCACCGGTCCAGATCTCCGGGCGGGACCACGTCGGTGTGCCCGCAGAACACCAGCGCCGGTTCGCCTTCGCCGCTGACGCCGACGCAGCCAGCGGCCTCGTCGCGGTCCGCCTCTTGGCCCGGGAATCCTTGCTGCGCGGCGAGTTCCGCCACGTCGATGCGCCAGTGGTCCACCCGGTGCCCGAGCCCGCCCAGCCGGTCGGCGCACCACTGCTGCGCGTCCAGCTCGCCCGCGGTGCCGCCGACGCTGGGAATGGCCACGAGTTCCCGCAGATCGCCGAGGATGCCGTCGACGTCCACCGCGTCCAGCGCTTTGCGCTCCACATCGGTCGGTTCCACGCGTTCCTGGCTGTGCACGCGGACGAGTGTCGCGCATGGTCGCGGAGCGGCGGAAGGGCGCCTACTACCATTCCGACGTGGCCGAAGGCGACAAGACCGAGCGCGATTTCGAGATCGGCAAAGACGGGCTGGGCGGCATCGTCGTCGGGATGGACGGCAGCCCCGCGAGCTTCCACGCCGCCGCCTGGGCCGCCGGGCTGGCCCGCCGCGAGCGCGCGCGCCTCGTGCTGGTCTACGTCGAGGCGGTGGGCGGCGTGGCCTACTGGTCTCCGATGGGGGTCGCGGTGGCCAGCGAAGCCGCCGAGAGCCTCGTCGAGGAGCTGAAGAAGGAAGTCGTGGCGCACCTGCGCTACATCGACATCGACTGGGACTTCGTGCACCACCGCGGTGATCCGGCGGTCGGGCTGGAGCAGGTGGCCGAGCAGTACCGCGCGGACCTCATCGTGGTCGGACGCTCCCGGCGGCGCGGCGGTCTGCTGGGCACGGTGCCCGCGACGCTGGTGGTGGAGGCCGTGCGGCCGGTCGTCGTGGTCCCGTAGCGGCTCGCACCCGGTAGTCCTTCGCCGGTCCTTTCGCGCTTCCACCGGTACCCGCGTTGCTCGCCGCTCATCTCGGTCCCCGCGCTGAGCCGACACGCCCCACCCAACTCGATCCGAGCGAGTTGATCAGAGTGAACGGCCTGTTCGTCCAATCTAGTCGGACGAGCGGTCCGTTCACTCGGCAAGATCTGAGCTGATCGGGTGGGGGCGCGTGTCAGCGGGGAGGCGATGCGCGGGCGTGATCAGCGGTGCGCAATGCTGGGTATTAATGGTGGGTTGATCTCGGTGGCTGCTCCTCGGCCGGACCGTCGGACCGGTGTGAAAAGGTCGCGGTCATGAGTGAGCCGGAGCCGGCCGTCGGGGAGGACTTCGCCGAAGCGGTGCTGATCCACCAGGAATGGGACGGGCGCGAGTTCGAGCACTGCGACTTCACCGGTGCCGACCTCACCGGGCTGCGGGCCGCCAACTGCGTGTTCACCGAGTGCACCTTCGCCCGCGCGGACCTGGCCGACGCGCGGCTGCGCGCCACCGCGTTCCGGTCCTGCACCTTCGACCGCACGCTGCTGCGCGAGTCCACTTGGGACGGTTGCTCGCTGCTCGGTTCTTCCTTCGTGGCCTGCAAGTTGCGGCCGTGCACGCTGCGCGAAACGGACTTCACGCTGGCCGGGATGGGCGGGGCCGACCTGCGCGGGCTGGACCTGCGGGGCCTGCGGTTCCGGGAGGCCAACCTCAGCGACGCCGACCTGCGCCGCTGCGACCTGCGGGAAACCGACTTCACCGGCTCCCGGTTGCTCGGCGCGAAACTCGACGATGCGGACCTGCGCGGCTCGCGGCTGGACGCGAACCAGCTGGTGCAGAGCTCGCTGTCCGGAGCGCGGGTCGACATGGAGACCGCGCTGGCCTACGCCGCCGCCAACGGCCTGCGCGTCGACTGAACCCGAAGCCCGGAGCATCCCGCGTGCTGCCGCCTCGCTGCGGAGGCAGCACGGCCGGCCCGGCTCACCGGATCTGCGGCGCAGCGGGCTCCAGCGCACGCATTTCCTTGCCGCACAACGAAAAACCGGCACCGCCGAAGCGATGCCGGTCCTCCGCTGGTGCTCGATCACTCCATCGGCGGGCGCTGCGCGTCCGGGAGTTCGACCAGCGAACCGTCCGCGAGCAGGTCGGTGATCGCCGAAGCCGTCACGTACGCCGTGCCACCGCCCGGCTGCTCGAACCACGGCACCGCCGTGCCCCGCAGCACCTGCACCGGGCGCTGCACGCGGTAGGCGGAGTACGGCCGGCTCGCCCACTGCGGCGGCAGCGAACGCAGATTGTACGGGGTGTGCGCCGCGTAAGTGACGTTGCCGCTCGGATCGCCGAAGCGGTCCAGCTCGGTGCCCGGCTGCAGCACCAGCTGCCGCCGGTCCCGGTACAGCGTCAGCGGCGGTTCGCCGCGCAGCGGCTGGATCTCCTGGCCGGGCTGCTGTTGCGCCGGTTGCTGCTGACCGCCCTGCTGCTGCGTGCCCTGCTGCTGCGGGCCGCCCTGGGGCTGGCCCTGCTGGGGCTGGCGCGGCGGCTCGGGCGCGTTCTGCGGCGGCGGACGCTTGATCGGGCCGCCGGGGCGGTTCTGCGGCGGCTCACCCTGCGGTCCCTGCCGCGGCGGGCCGGACATGCCGGGCAGTCCGGCCGGGCCGGGACGGCGGTCCGCGCCGCCGACCGGTGCGGAGCCGGGAGTGCCCTGCAGGCCCGCCGGAGGACGACCGTCCTGCTCGGGACGCGGCGCGCGCTGCGGGAGGCCCGGCGGCGGCGTGCCCGGACCCGGCTGCGGGGCGTTCGGCGCGAAACCGTTCGGCGCCGAGCCGTTGGCCGATCCGCCGGGCTGCTGCCCGCCCGGCTGCCCGGCCGCGGGCTGCTGGCCCGGAGTCGGCATCGGCTGGAAGCGGGTCGCCTCCGATTCGCCGGACTCGGCCGGTTCCGGAGCCGGGTCCTGGTTCGCGGTGAACAGGAAGTGCCCGCCGGTGCCGGGCGCCGGTCCGCGCTGCTGCGGCTGTTCCGGCGTGCGCCGCGGGAGATCGCCGATCGGCGGACGCCCGGACTGCTCGGGATCCGGTTCCGCCGCGGGCTCGTTCGCCGCGAACGGCTCGAACGACTGCTCCGCGGGGTGTTCGGCGGGCTGCTCGACCGGTTCGTGCGCGGTTTCCGCCGCGGCCGGTTCTCGGTCCGGCTCGGCGGGTTCGTCCCGAACAGGCAGCTGCTCGGCGGCCGGCTGCGCGGGGACCTCAGCAGCGGACAGCGGTCCCGCTGCTGCCGGCGCCGACTCGGCGACCACCGGCGCCGGTTCCGCGGCCATCGGGGTCGGTTCCGCGGCAGCGGGCGGCGAATCCGCCACCTGCTGGGCCGCCACCGGCTCCGCCTGCTGGGCCGCTTCCTCGGGGGCCCGCCGCGGTTCGGCAGGCAGCGGTTCGGTGCTCGACAGCAGCAAGCTGCCCAGCAGGAACGCCGCGGCCTGGTCGGCGTGCTCGAAGCGGACGTCACCGTGCAGGTCGTCCTCACCGGCGGTGACGATCCAGTCCGGACCGTCCCGCAGCAGGCAGCGCGCGCTGTTCGAGTGGCTGCCGAGGCGGTACTCCTCGCTGGGCACGCCGAGCTCGCTGAGCCGGTCGTGCAGCCGGGCCAGCACCGCCTGCGTCTCGTCCAGGTCCTCGTTCTCGGCGGGCGCGTCCAGGACGTGCCGCGAACCGGCGGCAGCTTCGGCTGTTTCCGCAGGGCCCGTGTCGTGCGTGAGCAGCGGCGGTTCGCCTTCGAGGTGCTCGTCCGGCCCGGAATCGCGCAACGCCGGGCCGAGATCACCGGTGTCGGCCTCGTCGTCGCGATCGAACCGCGGGCCGGCGTCCGGCGCCGGGAGCTGGACCGCGAAGTCCTCCTGCGCGGCCGCGGGCGAAGGCTCGTACGCAGCGGGCTTGACCACGCCTGCGTCCAAGGCGCCCGAATCCAGTCCGCCGGAATCCCACGCGGCCGACTCGAAACCGTTCAGCTGCGGCGAATCGGGTTCGGGCTCGCCGAGCCCGGATCCGTCCGGCACGCGCTGCTGCTCGGGCTGCGCCATTGCCTGCGCGGGATCCTGGCCGGGCTGCAACGGCGCCCCTTCGAACGAGGCGGCCTGGAACTGCTCCGGCTGCTGCACGGCGTCGCGGGCCGGAGCCTGCTCGGCGGCGTCCTGGCGAGGCCGTGCCGGAGCCGCGCCCGGCTCCTCCGGCTGCTCGAACAGTTCCCGCACGGCGGCGTCGCGGGTGGAGTCGTCGACCTCACCGAGCGCGAACCGCCGCGCCCGGACGTGCTCGACGAGCTCCTGCTGCGGCGGAACGCCGTACTGCATCAGGTAGTACGGCACGGCGCCCGGCCACACCCAGGTGCCGTCGGTGTGCCAGGTCGAGGGGACCGAGGCAGGCGCGTTCGGGTCCAGCAGGTCGTCGTCGTTGTCCCGGGACGCCAGCACGATCGGCGCGTTCTCCAGGTAGTGCCGCAGCGGCCCGACTTCTTCCTGCTGCACCGGCGTGCGCGTGGTCACCAGCGGACGGCCCTGCTCGTCGAAGTCGTCGAACACCAGCGCCGTGCGGAACCGGTCACCGCTCGGGGCGGGGGAGGCACCCCACTGGTGACCGTTCGGCTGCGCGGGCGCTGCGGCGGCGAATTCGGCGGGGCCGGACTGCGCGAACTCGGCTGCCGCCTGCTGACCGGGCGGGGTGGGCGCCTGCTGACCGGGCGGGACCGCGGCCTGCTGCTCCGCCTGGGGGGAGGCGGCGGAACCGTCCAGCTTCTCGCGCATCCAATCCGGCACGTTGTCCTCGGTGCGCGGGTAGCGGCGCAGCTCGTCGACGTAGGCGGCGCGCGGCAGCGGCTGCTGCCACTGCGGCTCGGCGTCGAAGTTGATGTCGATGCGGTAGCTGGAGGGCCGCTCCACCACGTACAGCGCGCTGAGCCAGGTACCGACCTCCGGCCGGTACATGCCTTCGCGGAGGTGCTCGAAGATGCCCCACAGCTCTTCGGGTGGTTCCCACGGCTCCGTACCGCCGTCCTGGGCGGCGACCTCGCCGAGCAGATCGCGGTATTCGCCGGTGGCGCGGTACTCCACCGTGATCTGTTGCCAGTCCTCAGGTGCGGCCTGCAACAGCAGGACCCCGATCCTGCGGGCTATCTGTTCCTGCTCTTCCGGACTGATCGCTGTCGGACGCGACATGGGTGACATCCTCCCCCTCTCAACCAGGCACACCGACCCCACCCCGCGCAGACGCTACTCGAAGGTCCATCGGCGTTGTGTTCTCCCGGGTGAGTTAGGTGCGATGACCGCCCCCGCGGCCACCACGGTTGATCTTCGTGCGGGACAGCACCCAAGACTGCCCGCCGGGCCCGCCGAGCAACATCACACCACCAGGTGTGATCCGTTCAGCGGTAGACAGCGGAAATCCGGTGGCGGCGGTCCGGGTGTTTCCGCTGTCGTGCTCGCGGCGGGTCGCTCGCTGCGCCGCTACCCGATCTCGCGATGTGGAGTTCCCGTGCTGCGTCCGTACCGCCTGCTCGCCGCGATCCCGCACGCACCCGCGCTGATGACGACCAGTCTGCTCGCCCGCCTGCACCTGCCCGCGATCAGCCTGGTGCTGACGTTCCTGCTGGTGGACTGGACGGGTTCGTACGCGGCGGGCGGTGCCCTCGCCGCCGCGTTGACGATCGGTCAGGCCGTCGCCGGCCCGTTGCGCGGCCGTGCGGCCGACCGGGCGTCGCCCTCGAAGGTGCTGGTGATCACAGGTTGTCTGTGGTGCCTCGGATTCCTGCTGACCGCGCTGCTGGCCGGTGGAGTGCTGCCCGCCGGGCGGTGGTGGTTGCTGCTGCCGGTGGTGTTCGCGACCGGGTTGGCCAGCCCGCCCACCGCGCAGGTCGGGCGCGCGATGTGGCTGCGGGTCGCGGACGGGCCTGCGCGGCAGGCCGCGTTCGCGGTCGAATCCACCCTGGGAGAGCTGGTCTACGTCGCCGGGCCGATGCTGGCGGCGTTCATCGTTGCTGCGCAGGGCCCTCTGGTGGCGGCGGTGTGGTGCGCGGTGTGGGCCGTGCTCGGTCCGGCTTCGTTCGCGGTGGTGCTGTGGCGTGCGGGGATCCGCGAAACGGCTTCGGCGCGAGTTCGGCAGCGGTCCGGTTCGCCGGCGGCCGTGCGCGGATTCGTGCGGATGCTGGGGTTCGGCTGCTTGGCGATGGGTGCGTTGATCTGCGTGGATCTGCTCCTGGTCGGTTGGGCGCGGGAGCGCGGTGAGCCGGCGCTCGCGGGGATCTTGGCTGCGCTGTGGGGAATCGGGTCGCTGGTCGGCGGGCTGGCCGTGGGCGCCGTGACCGGAAGATCGCGGCTGTGGCTTCGCGGAGTGCTGGTCGTGCTCGGGCTTGTCGCGTTGGTGCCGGTGCTGCCGCCGGTGGCGGAGCCCGGTTCGCCGTGGGTGGTCGGTGCGGTGCTGCTGATCGGCGGAACCACGATCGCGCCGCTGCTGACGGCGGCGAACTCGCGGGTCGGTGAGCTGGCGCCGGAACACCGGCGGGCGGAGGCCTTCGGCTGGTACACCAGCGCTGCCACTGCCGGTGCGGCGGTCGCCGCCCCGTTGTCCGGAGCGCTGCTGGATGTTGCGGGGCCTGCCGCTGCTGCGGCGGCCGCGGCCGGGTTCGCGGTCGGCGCGGTGTGCCTCGTCGCACATCGCAGCCTCCGGGAGTCGCTTTCCGCGCAGTCCGCGGAGCACACTGCCGCCACGTGAGTGTTCAAGCCCGTTCCACCGCCCGCGACCGAGTCCTCGGTCTGCTCGGGGCGATCGCAGTCGGAGTGCTGCTTTCCGTGCAGTCCCGGATCAACGGCACGCTCGGTGCGCGGCTGCAGGACGGTGCCGCCGCGGCGCTGATCTCCTTCGGCTCGGGGCTGGTGGTGCTGTTGATCGGCACCGCGTTCCTGCCCGCGGCGCGGCGGGGGCTGCGCCGGGTGGGCACCGCGGTTCGCGGCGGCGGGCTGCGCTGGTGGCACCTGCTCGGCGGTATCTCCGGCGGCTACCTGGTGTTCAGCCAGAGCCTGACCGCGGCGACGCTCGGGGTCGCGCTGTTCACCGTCGCCGTGGTGGCCGGGCAGGTCAGCAGCGGGATGGTGGTGGACCGGCTCGGGCTCGGGCCCGCCGGGCCGCAGCGCGTCACCCCGCCGCGCATGATCGGCGGGGTGCTGGCGGTGATCGCGGTGGTCATCGCGGTCTCGGCGAAGCTGGGCGGGTCGGCGGCCAGCTGGCTGATCCTGGTGCCCGCGCTGGCCGGCATCGGTGTCGCGTGGCAGCAGGCGGTCAACGGCCGGGTGAAGCAGACCGCGGACTCCGCTGCCTCCGCCGCAGTGATCAACTTCGCTACGGGGACGGCGGCGTTGGCCGTGGCCTGGGCGGTGGAACTCGCGGTGCGCGGCCTGCCGTCGTCGCTGCCGACCGCGCCGTGGCTGTACGTGGGCGGTTTCCTCGGCATCTTCGTCATCGGCGGTTCCGCCGTGCTGGTGCACTACACCGGAGTGCTGGTGCTGAGCATGGGGATGGTCGCCGGCCAGTTGCTCGGCGCGCTCGTGCTGGACCTGGTGGTGCCCGCGCCGGGCACGCACGTGGCCGCGTCCACCTTGATCGGAGTGCTGCTGACGTTCGTCGCGGTGGCCGTCGCATCCCTGCCGGACCGGTCCGCGCGGGCTTGATCCGCCGGGCTTGATCCGACCGGGCTTGATCCGATCGGGCTGGGCCCTGCGCCGTCTGCCACGATGAACGGCTGTGAGCGCGACGACGCTGGACGGCAAAGCCACCAAGAACGCGATCTACGACGAGCTGCGCGCCCGGGTGGCCGCACTCGCGGAACGCGGCGCGCAACCCGGGTTGGGCACGGTGCTGGTCGGGGACGATCCCGGCTCGCACTCCTACGTCCGCGGCAAGCACAACGACTGCGCCAAGCTGGGCATCGCCTCGCTGCGCCGGGAGCTGCCCGCCGACGTGACGCAAGCCGCGGTCGAAGCCACGTTGGACGAGCTCAACGCCGACCCGGCCTGCACCGGCTACATCGTGCAGCTGCCGCTGCCGGAGCACCTCGACGCCGGAGCGCTGCTCGAGCGCATCGCGCCGGACAAGGACGCCGACGGGCTGCACCCGATCAGCCTCGGACGGCTAGTGCTCGGCGAACCGGCCCCGCTGCCGTGCACGCCCCGCGGCATCGTCGAACTGCTGCGCAGGCACGAAGTTCCGCTGGACGGGGCGCAGGCCGCGGTCGTCGGCCGCGGCATCACGGTCGGACGCTCGCTCGGCCTGCTGCTGACCAGGCGCAGCGAGAACGCCACCGTCACGTTGTGCCACACCGGCACGAAAGACCTGGCCGCGCAGGTGCGGCAGGCCGACATCGTGGTCGCCGCGGCCGGTCGCCCGCACCTGATCACCGCGGACATGGTCAAGCCCGGCGCGGCAGTGCTCGACGTCGGCGTCACGCGCACCGACGAGGGCGTGGCCGGGGACGTGCACCCGGACGTCGCCGAGGTCGCCGGATACCTGTCGCCGAACCCGGGCGGGGTCGGGCCGATGACGCGGGCCATGCTGCTCACCAACGTCGTCGAGGCCGCCGAGCGCGCGGAGCGCGGCGATGTCGGCTGAAGGTCCGCAGGAGGCGCGCGGGCCGGGCTCTACGATGACCCGGCACTTCGGTAGCGCGCGGGAGGTCGGCATGAGCGAACGTTTCAGCGACCGGTCGCGGCTCTGGGAGCACGTGCCGTTCGCAGTGGTGGTGCTGGTGACGGCGCTCGGGTTGCTGCGGATAGCGATGCACGCCTGGCGCGAAGGCTCGGTGTGGCTGAGCCTCGCGCTGCTGCTGGCGGCCGGGATGCGCGCGGTGCTGGCCTCGGATCAGGTCGGGTTGCTGGCGGTGCGTTCGCGCACGGTGGACATGGTGCTCTACGGCGGTTTCGGCCTGCTGCTGCTGGCGGTCGCGCTGACCATCGTCGGCGGCCCGCTGGCCTTCTGACGCGAACACCCGCGGCGAGCGAGTCGCCCAGCTCGGACCCGAGTGGAAGTCGGCGAATCCGGTCAGGTTCGGGCGTGACCGCGCTGCAGCGCCGCGGAGTTCACTCCCACCAGAAGGACCAGGTCCGGCGGCCGCGGATTTCGCGGGCGTAGGCGGCGATGCTGCCGGATTCCTGCAGCACCCGGTCCGGGCAGAACGCCCAGTGCTCGGCCGCGACCGAAGTCGCGTGCGCCGGATCCTGCGGCGGCGCGGCCACGCTGATGTCCACCCGGTCCGGCCCGAGCCGCAGCAGCCGCGCCCCGAACCGGACCTCCCAGCGGCGCAGGAAGGCCGACAGCCCGGCGGTGCGCGAGACGTGGTTGGCCGCGCCGGACCAGCCGAGCACGGTCAGCACGTCCGCCCCGCGGTGCACCGGCACCAGCGCGAGCCGCGTCTCGGTGTCGGCGAAGCGCGGCGCCTGCTGGTTGGCGAGGATGTCCGGGTCCGCCAGCAGGTTCCCGGCAGGGGCGAGTTCCGGGCAGTTGGCGTCGAACGGCGCCAGCGAATCCAGGTCGTAGGCGGGGCCGAGGTCGTCGTCGGAGCGGCAGAGCCCGTCCCAGATCCGCCGCATGACGTCCTCGGCCCGCCACATGTCGATGTGCTCGAGCGGTTCCGGCGGCACCACGCCGACCGTGCACCTGCTGCCGTAAGTCTCGTTGTCGTCGCACAGCAGCAACGGCCACAAGCCGGTGCGCCGGTGGTCGGTGCGCAGCGCGCCCAGCAGCCGCGGCGCGGGTGCGTCGAGGCTGATCCAGCACAGCGGCGGTTCGTCGCCGGTGACGCGGGTGGACTGCTCGGCGAGCACTTCGCCTTCCGGCAGCGGCATGGCGGGCTCGTTGCCGGAGCTCCTCGCCAGCAGTGCCGCCAGGTCCGCATCGGACCGGGCCGACGGGTCCGCGTCGGACCGGGCCGGCGGGTGCGAGTCGGCCAGCGCCGACC
>X190_Common_House_Gecko__coassemble_273_pt1 | contig 17358 bp, 13 predicted proteins | sample X190_Common_House_Gecko__metabat2_low_PE_001 | metagenome-assembled genome bin X190_Common_House_Gecko
GGCCCGGTGCCGGGACGGTGCTGGAGGTGGTGGCGGTCGAGCTCGGGCGAGGATGTCGAATGCCGCTTGCGCCGTAGGCCGGCTTGCACAACCCGATGGGACCGACCGAGACCGGTTACCGCAGGTAGGTCTGGTCCTGGAAGTCGTCGTCCCCGGTGCCGTCGGCCTGAAACCGAGGTGGTGGGGCAGTCTTGGCGTCTTCCCCCGGAGTCGCCACGTGTCCGGTTCCGGCCTTCATCAGGTGCTGGAACTGCCCGAACTGGTCACCCAGCAGCGGTTCGGCGACCTCGTCGAGCTGCTCGGCGGCGTTGCGGGTCGCTTCCCGAATCGTCGACAAGATCGTCTTCTGGAGCACCACGTGCGACTGGCGAGCCGCTTGTGCGTCCAACTGGAGGTCCAGCACTGCACCCGAGGATGCCGCGGTGACAGTTACCGAGCGATCCGCGCTGGTCGCCGTGCCGCGCACGTTCTCCACGGCGGATTGCAGCTCGTCGGCCTTCGCGGCCTGTTCTTGCACGTTGCGCATCAGCTGTTCCATGCGCTCGGAGATCTCGGACATCGATGATCTTCCCCCGTTCTTCTCGAATCACCGAGCGAGAGCCTCGACGATTTGCTTGGCGTGCCAGCTCCCGATGTTCGGCGGCCATGCGCTCAAGACGACCCACGAACCATCCGTGAAACGGATTTCCAACCGTGCTCGCGCCAAGAGCCGAGGACGGCGGCGAGCCATCGCGACCGCATCCCGAGACGCCGTCCACAGCACGCTCATCGGACCGCCTGACTCCCGTTGCCCCAGCAGCAGGAGACGTCGGTCGGAAACGGCCAGGTATGATTCCCGGACCTCTTTGGTGCTCTGTTGAACGGCGCGAGCGGCGGATCCACCCCGTCCTTCGCAGGTGCGCCCGCCGAACCACGATTCGGGGAAGTCCCTCGGACCCGCGGGGCCGGCGCCGAAGAGTGCGAACGGAGCGAGCAGTGCTCGGACCACTCCGCGCCGCGGGCGGCTTCTCCCCTCCGCGCGCTTGACGGCTGCACCCGCCCGGCCCGCGACCTCGCCGAGCTTGTCGTGCACCCGGTCGGCATCCGGTTCCGCGCCGCGAGACCCGCGGGTTACTCCGTAAGCCACCGTCGCCGGGCTCAATGCCAGCAGCGTTTCCTGGTTCTGCAGCGTTCGCTGAGCGGCGTCACCGTGGATCTTGAATGCGTTCAACAGCGGCATGGTCACTGACCTTGGTTCGGTTGCGGATTGATCTCGCCGGAACTGGATTGAGCGTACTTGTAGACGTCCTTGCCGATGTTCGCTCCGAGCCCGGCCGCGCCGCCCGGAACCGGCTCGCCGATCGCCTGCCCGAGCGGTATCCGGGCCGGCGCCGTGTAGGCGGATTTCCCACCGCGCGCCAGGAGACCTTCGCGGCTGAACAGACTGGTCGACTTCTTCAGGTCCTTGAGTTCCTCGAAGCCCCGCTTGTAGGTGTCCAGGCCCCGCTTGAGCTGCTTCATCAGGTCATGCAGCCGGTCCATCAGCTTTGCCAGCTTTTCGACGATCTTCATGACCCGGGAGAACGCGCGCGCCGCGTTGGCAGCGGCCGCGGCTGCCCCCGCTGCCATCGACGCCCCTGCGCTGATCACGGCCAGAGCCAGGCTGATCAGCAGGTCCGCGATCAGGAACATGAGCAGGTCGACGAGGATGTCCAGGATCAGGTTCGCGGCTTCGGCGCACCCTTGGGCGGCCTGCACGAGCAGCTCGGAGGTGTCGTCGAGGTTCTTGGCGACTTCGTCGAGGGTCGTGCCGATCTGTTCGAGCTTGGCGCCGAAGGCGTCGGACGCCGCACCCTTCCAGTGCTGCCGGGTCTGCGCGCCGTCCGACCGCTGCTGCGAGGTGATCTCGCGGGTGCGCGAGGCGGCGTCGCGCCAAACTTCGGCCGCCCGCACCAGATCGTCCGGATCTCCGGAGACCATCTCGATGACTTCGATGAACGGATCCGCCAAGGGCCGCACGATTGATCGGACCTCGCCGGGAAGTCCGTTGAGCAGGCTCTCCAGCTGGTTATTGACCTCGATCTTGCCTGGAGCGGTCATCGCAGCCGGTCCCCTAGTCCAGCTCGTCGATGAGCTGGGCGAACTCGGCGACGAGCATGGTGTCGATCTGCTCGTACACCTCGCGGCAGCCGGCGACTAGGCCGCCGAGGTCGCGCATCGCGTCGGCGCAGGCGCCCAGGCTCTCCAAACTGGACTGAACTCGCTGTTCGTAGCCGTCGAAGATCTCACCGCTGCCCGGCATCAAACCGAAGCTCTCGCGGCCGACGCTGGCTTGCTCGAGCTTCTGCACGATCTTGTCGAAGTCCGCGGCATGCCGCTGCGAGGCGCGGTCGAACTCGGTAAGCGCTCCCAAGTCGACGTCGATCTGCTGACCTTCCATGGATCCCCCTTGTCCGTCAGCCGCGTAACAATCACCCGTGCGAGTGATGTTGCAGTCTAGGGCAGCCTTGCACCGGACGTCCGGCCTTCCACGAGTTCGGCTCTTCGGTTGCCTCCCGAGCTGGTCTCGATCGGCTTCAGGTTGCGGCGTGAGCAAGCGAAACAGCAGCGACGACGCGGCGGTGCAAACGCTTTCCGGCTCGTCGGCGACGGTGCGTGTCGGCCGCGAACAGGCCAGTCGCGATTGCAAGATCAGTAGGATCGTGCTGCGCGGGATATCCGCGAGGGGATGCCGGGAGGCGGTCGGTGGAAATCTTCGCTGATCGACGCATCGAGATTCGCGCATTGCCGGAGTTGGGGATGTGACGAACAGCAAATCTCCTCGGCGGTTCGCGGAATCCGTTTGAAATGTCCCGGGCGCCGGGCTCGTCCGGCACACGGACCGCCGGTGATCGCCGGGCGGTAACCCCATCGCGATTGTCCGAGTGCGCATCGAGTTCCTGTTCCGCAGCGTTGCTGAATCGTGTCGAGCAGCGGCGGAAAGTCGTCATAGCGGCGGTTCGGCCGAAGATGCTGCGGTGAGTTGGCACGGCAGCCGCAAAAGTCGGTAGGGTGGCCGCACCGACACCCCTCGATCAGCGTTGCGGCTCGCCTTTCGATGAGCACCGAGCGCATGCGCGCGCGCACGATCCGTGATGCGTGATCACCGCCACGCGCGACTGGCGTCACATTAAGGGGGTGTGCGAGCCATGTCGCGCTTCAGTGGTGCGACCATAGCGGCATGGCTGGTAAATCCGAACCCACCCGGATTCTCATCCTCGGCGGCGGCTATGTCGGCATGTACACGGCGCTGCAGCTTCAGTCGAAGCTCGGGCGCCGGGAAGCTTCCGTCACCGTGGTCGACCCTCAGCCGCACATGACCTACCAGCCCTTCCTGCCGGAAGCGGCCGCGGGCTCGGTCGAGCCTCGCCACGTGGTAGCGCCACTGCGACGAGTCCTGAAGCGGTGCCACGTGATCACCGCAGGCGTCACCGAGATCAACCACGCCGACAAGGCCGTGACGATCGAGAACCCGCAGACCGGTGCCGAAACGCTGCACTACGACCAGCTGGGCGTCGCGCTCGGCTCGGTGCCCCGGCTGTTGCCCATCCCCGGCCTGGCCGAGCAGGGCATCAGCCTGAAAACCGTCGGCGAAGCCATCTACCTGCGCAACCACGTGCTGGCGAAGATGGACGCCGCGGCCAACACCTCCGACGAGGAGATGCGTTCCCGGCTGCTGACGTTCACGTTCGTCGGCGGCGGGTTCGCGGGCGCGGAAGCGCTCGCCGAGCTGGAGGACATGGCCCGGTACGCGACGCGCTACTACGAGAACATCTCGCGCGACGACATGCGGTGGATCCTCGTCGAAGCCGCAGGCCGGGTGATGCCCGAGGTCAGCGAGAAGATGGGCGTCTACGTCGTCAAGGCGCTGGAAGAGCGCGGCATCCAGGTCTACCTGAACACCTTCCTGAAGACCGTCGAGAACGGGCACGCGGTGCTGTCCGACGGCACCGAGTTCGACACCGACACGCTGGTGTGGAACGCGGGTGTGAAGGCGAACCCGGTGCTGAAGGACTCCGACCTGCCGCTGGACGAACGGGGCCGGGTCAAGGCGACCGCGCACCTGCAGGCGGAAGGACTGCCGGACGTGTGGGTCGCCGGTGACTGCTCGGCGGTGCCGGACCTGTCCAAGACCGACGACGACCCGTCCGCGACCTGCGCGCCGTCCGCGCAGCACGCGGTGCGCCAGGCCGATCAGCTCGGCAAGAACCTGCTGGCCAGCCTGCGCGGCAAGCGGACGAAGGAGTACCACCACAAGTACGCCGGTTCGGTCGCCGGGCTGGGGCTGTACAAGGGTGTGGCCGACGTCTACGGCTTCAAGGCCAAGGGGTTCGTCGCGTGGTTCATGCACCGCACGTACCACGTGAGCCGGATGCCCACGTTCAACCGCAAGCTGCGGATCATCGTGGACTGGACGCTGGCGTTCCTGTTCCGCAGGGAGGCCGTGTCGATGGGCCAGATCCAGGACCCGAAGGCCGATTTCGAGCGCGCCGCGGCGAGCTAAGTTACCGGCGAGTGTTCGCTGGGTAGCGGTATTGGCGCTCTCGTGATGGGACTGCTCCGCGCAGGCGATCAGGTGACCCGCTACTCTTGACATTGAGTAGCGGGGAACCGAAAACTGTACGGGCATCGTCACCTGAAAGGATGCCGCGGTCCCGGAAGGGGTTGAAACCTTTGACGCTCCAGGAGCTTGCCGCTCTGCTGCGCAGCGGAGAGGTCCAGGACGGTCCGCTGGCCGACTTCGCGGCCGAATACCGCGCCGCGTCCGAGGTGTTCCGCAAGAAGGACGACTGAGTCCGGATGCCCGCCGCGCGGGCGCCGGGCGCACTCGCTGATTCGCGGTATCGCAGGAGGCTGGGGTTGATGAGCGAGGGGGCGGACGATCTCGCGCGCCCCTTTCCGCCCGCGCACGACTTCCGGCCGGGCCCGTTGCTGCTGCAGGGCCAGGACTACTTCTTCCGCTCCGACGACGCGAGCCTCGACTTCCAGGAGCGGATGCACCGCGCCGACCTCGTCGACGAGGGCGACGGCGGCCCCACCCCGTGCGTGCTGGTGCTGGCGCGCGCGGCGGACATGGAGATGAACGAGCTGTCGCTGGCGCTGGCCGAACGGGACATCCGGATGGTGCGGATCGACGCGGACCGGTGCCTGGAGGTCGCGCTCACCGTCTACACCGACAACCCGCTGATCGAGTTCGAGCGCTGGCTGCTGCGCCCGATCCTGGTGTGGCGCAGGCACTTCGACATCACCGCGCTGCCGGTCGACCCGACCACCGTGCACGGCGCCTACGTCCGCGAGCAGTGGCGCGCGGTGTCCGGCTGGTTGTCCGGGCGCACCGACTGGGAGCAGATCAACCCGGTGCGCTCCAGCTCGCACCTGGACCGGCTGACGCAGCTGCGGGACGCGGCGGCGTTCGGCTTGCGGGTGCCGCGGACGACCGTGACGACGCTGCCCGGCCGCAACCGGCCCGGCGGGGACAACTGCATCGTCAAAACCGCCGGGCATCACCTGCTGGAGCCGGAACCCGGTGCGTTGCGCGGGCTTTTCCCGCGACCGCTGGACATCCGCCGCTCCACCGAGGGGCGCGAACCCGCGCCGGTGCTGGTCCAGCAGTACCTCGAGGCGGACCACGAGATCCGCGCGTTCGTCGTCGGCGAGCGGGTGATCGCCTACCGGGTGGACAAGCTCGATCCCGCGCAGCTGTGGGTCGATCCGGATTCCGTGGTGGTGGAGCGGGTCGAGCTGCCCAGCGATCTGATCACCAAGCTGCTGGCGCTGTGCCGCTACTGGCGGCTGGACGTGGCCGCGGTCGACTTGCTCGCGGTGCGCGGTGAGCACGTGTTCCTAGAGGTCAACGTCAACTGCGACTGGCGCTGGTTCGAGCACCGGGCGCAGGACGGGTCGGTCTCCGCGGCGGTGCACTCGTGGGTCGCCGAGCGGTTCGAGCACCTCTCCGCCGCGGCACCGTTACCGGGGTGGAGCCGGTGAGCCCACCCGCCCGGCGCGCGTTGATCGTGCAGCCACCGGTTGCTCTGCACGGCGGTTTTCGATCAGCCGGAACCGCGGGCACGCTCGATGCGTCCCACCCGGCGGCCCCGCCGTTCACCTGACGGCAGCGCGCGGCCGAGCCCCCGTAGCCCAATTGGCAGAGGCAGACGACTTAAACTCGTCCGAGTGTCGGTTCGACCCCGACCGGGGGCACCCTCCCTGTCCCGCAGGCGCGCGGAATTCGCATCGTTCCCGCTGCGCAGCGGGGATCACCAAGGCGCCGGACGCCGGATTCCGCTCAGCGGGGCCAGATCCGGGTAGGGGTGGCGGCGCACTGGACGTCGAAGATCACTTCCTCGTCCTCGTCGGTTTTGGTGGAGCAGATGAGCACGTCGATCGACTCGGTGTCTCCGGGCACGGTGTATCTCGCGACGCCGATGCCCGTGTCCCCGTCGATCGGCTCCGCGCTTCCCTCGCCCCCGCCGTTGTGGAAGGACCGGTGCGTGACCGAACCGCCGGGTTGCCGGGCATCGACGTAGAGCCGGGTGCCGAGGTAGTTCGCGACGTTGTCGAAGACGTCCCCGGACACTTCCAGCTCGCCGTCCGTGGTGCGGGTGATGGTGCCTTCGGCGTAGGCGCCGTCGACGTTCTCACTGGTCGACCAGCCGGCCGCCGGGCCGCGCTGGACCAGCAGCGCGATGGCCCCGATGATCAACCCGAGCAGGAACGCACCGAGCGGGCGCATCGTGCGGCGTGCGGACGCGGCCCGTCGCCCCGCGCTGCGGGTGAGGATGACGGCGGCGAACAGCCCGGTGGCCGGCACGGGCAGGATGCGGGTGACCAGCAGGCCGAAGCCGTCGGCCGGGATGTTCACGAACAGGTAGCCGACGAGGACCAGCGGCAGCACCGTCGCGGCGCGCAAGATCGAGCGCTTCGGCGTCTTCGGCACCGACTCCGGCCGGGCCGGGACTTGCCGGTGGTCGGTGAGCGCCTCGGCGACCATGCCCAGCACGACGATGGCGCCCATCAGCACCAGGCCGACGAGTCGCCAGCCGTGCGAACCGGCGGCATCTGAATAGATCAGCAGCAGCGTGGCCAGCAGCAATGTCGCACTCAGCGGAATCAGGGCCTGCTCCCGCGAGCGCGCGGCCGGTTCCTCGTGGGCGGCGATGTCCCGACTCTCGTCGTGCAGCGGGAGGCGGGTATGGACTGTGGCTTTGACCCTGCGGAACTGCCGGATGGACAACACCAGCGACGCGATGCCGATGAACGCCGAAACGACCGACGCGATCTTGTCCCAGGCGTCGAGCAGGTCTGACATTCGATCAAGTTTGGCGGATCGATCACGCGGTGTGATCCACCGTAAGCCTGGTGATTAGATGCCGATCGCGGGGCTCGGCCGCGCGGAACCGATCCGTTTCCGACCAACGCCACGGTGCGGGTGCGATCCGCGTAGTCTCGTGATCGCCGGAAGTCGGCGCGCGTGCCCGCTCGGGGCGGACCGGCGCCGGGCGCCCGGCGAGGCCACGTGGTGTGGCGTGCCGCTGACGAAACCCCCAGTCACGTCAGCGGCACACCGCCCGCCAGCCGGCTGCTGCCCGGAGTCACCGCGGAGGAATGTGCGCCTGGCTCCTCCCGGCGCAGCCCGTGTGCGAAAGCATGGCAGTCATCGGCGCCCGGTTGGGTCTGCCCGGCACCGGTGAACGCGGAAATGCCTGCGCAACATGGCGCATCGGATTTTCCGGTCCGGATCCGGACCGGAGGAGGACGGAGATGACGGACCGGCGGACGGGTTCTTCGGCATCGGGTGCGGGATCGCGAGCGCTGTTCGCGGAACGGTTCGCGCTGCTTTACGTAACCGCCGGTGATCCGCCGTTGAAGCGGGTCGCCGAAGCCGTCGGACGCACCCGCAAGCTGGACGAGCGGGGCCGCCCGATCCGCGCGATGGCGCAGCGGATCAGCGACTGGCGCCGCGGCCGCAACGTGCCCGCCCGGTTCGCCGCATTGTCGGTCGTGCTGGAGATCCTGATCGGCGAAGCCCGCAAGCAGCGGGCGCAGCCGCCGGTGGAGGGCCTCTACGACGTGCAGGCGTGGCGGCGGCTCTGGGAAGAGGCGCTGGCCACCCCCACCTCGTCCGAGCCGTCCGCGGACCAGCCGCCCGCGGACGAGGCACCGAGCTCCGCCGAGCCGCCCGCGGAAGACTCCGGGCTGTGCCCGTACCGCGGGCTGGCCGCCTTCCAGGAGGCCGACTCCGCGTGGTTCTTCGGCCGCGAGCGCAGCACCGGAACGCTGGTCGACCGGCTCGGGATGGCCGCCGAGGAAGGCGGCATCACCATGCTCGTCGGCGCCTCCGGGGCGGGGAAGTCGTCGTTGCTGCGCGCCGGGCTGATCCCGGCGATCGCCGCGGGCGCGCTGCCGGAGCAGGGCTCGGCGTCCTGGCCGGTGCGCACCGTGACACCGGGCGACGATCCGCTGAAAGTGCTGATCAGCCTGGTTCCGGAGCTGGGTGCGCTGCTCGGCGAAGTCGAGCAGGTGCCGGCGGGCGCCGACGAGGAGTTCCGCTTCGCCGAGGCGGTCCGCGACGCCGTGTCCGGACACCTGCGCGCCCAGCAGGGCGACGAGGCGCGGCTCGTGCTGGTCGTGGACCAGTTCGAGGAAACCTTCACGATGTGCCCGGACGACGCCACCCGAGCGTTGTTCGTGCAGGCCCTGCACGCCATGTGCACCACCGGGAACGCGCCGGGCCTGGTGGTGCTCGGACTGCGCGCGGACTTCTACGGGCGGTGCCTGGACTTCCCGGAGCTGGCCGAGGCGCTGCAGAACCGGCAGATGGTGCTCAGCGCGATGACGCTGGCCGAGCTGCGCAAAGCGATCACCGGTCCGGCCAAGGCCACCGGGCTGCAGATCGAGTCCGGCCTGGTGGACGTGCTGCTGCGGGACCTGGGGGCGGGCATCGGCCGTTCCTACGGCAAGCCGGGGCAGCGGGCCTACGACGCGGGTGCGCTGCCGCTGCTTTCGCACGCGCTGCTGGTGACCTGGCAGCGCAGGCAGAGCGGCCGGCTCACGATCGCCGGGTACCGCGCGGCGGGCGGCATCCAGACCGCGGTGGCGGGCAGCGCCGAACGCGCCTGGGCCGAGCTGGACGAAAGCGGGCAGACCGCCGCTCGGCAAGTGCTGCTGCGGCTGGTGCACGTCGGCGACGACACCCAGGACACCCGCCGGCGCGCCACCCGCCAGGAGATCATCGACCGCGCCGAGCACCGCGAGGCCGCGCGGCGCGCGCTGGACGTGCTGGCTTCGGCGCGGCTGGTGACGTTGGAGTCCGAAGCCGTCGAGATCAGCCACGAGGCGCTGCTGTACGCCTGGCCGCGGTTACGCGGGTGGATCGACCAGGACCGCGCGGGCAACCTCGCGCGGCAACGGCTGGAACGGGACGCCGAAGCCTGGTACGCGGAGAACCAGGACCCCTCGCTGCTCTACCGCGGCGCGCGGCTGAAGACCGCGCGGAGCTGGGCGCAGCAGGAGCCGGGCGCGGAGCTGAGCACGGCAGGCCGCGAGTTCCTCGAAGCCTCGCTGCGGCACCGCCGCCGGGCCGGCTGGTCCCGCCGCACGGGTGTCGCCGCGGTGTGCCTGTTCGCGGTGATCGCCGCCGTCGCCGGGATGCTGGCGGTGCAGCAACGCTACGACGCCCGGTTCCGCCAGGTGCTCGCGCAGGCCGACCAGGTGCAGGCCACCGATCCGTCCGCGGCGGCCCGGCTGAACCTGCTGGCCAAGCGGATGCGCCCGGACGATCCCGACGTGCACACCAGGCTGCTGTCCACCCAGAGCACCCCGCTGGCCACCCCGATGACCGGCCACCACGGCGCGGTGTACCTGACCACGTTCAGCCCGGACGGGAAAACCTTGGTCACCGCCGGCTACGACCGCACTGTGCGGTTGTGGGACGTGTCCGATCGAGGTGCGCCGAAACCGCTCGGGCCGCCGCTGACCGGGTTCGGCAGCTGGGCGACCTCGGCGGTGTTCAGCCCCGACGGCCGGACGCTGGCCGCCGCGGCCGACGACGGCCTGGTGCGGCTCTACGACGTTGCCGACCCGGCGCACCCGCGTCCGCTGGGCCCGCCCATCACCGGCGGCGACGGCACGGTCTACCTGCTCACGTTCAGCCCGGACGGGCGCACGTTGGCGACCGCGAACGAGAACTCGACGGCGCGGCTGTGGAACGTCTCCGACCCGGCGCGCCCGGCCGAGCTCGGTGAGCCGCTGCGCGGGCACACCGCGCGGGTCCGGACGCTGGACTTCAGCCCGGACGGGCGCACGCTGGCCACTGGTGGCGACGACTCGACGGTGCGGCTGTGGAACGTCGCGGACCCGGCCCGCGCGTCTCCGGTCGGCCCGGTGCTGCGCGGGCACACCGGAGGGTTGCACTCGGTGGCGTTCAGCCCGGACGGCAGCAAGCTGGCCTCCGGCAGCGTGGACAAGACGATCCGGCTCTGGGACACCCGGGACCCGGCCGGGGCGGGATCGCTCGGGCCGGTGCTGACCGGGCATGCGGCCCCGGTGTGGTCGGTGAAGTTCAGCCCGGACGGCAACAAGCTCGCCTCCAGCAGCGAGGACAGCACGGCCCGGCTGTGGAACATCAGCGATCCGCGCAACCCCGCCCAGCTCGGGCAGAACCTCGCCGCAGGCAGCAGCACCGTCTACGCGGTCGGGTTCAGCCCGGACGGGCGCACGCTGGCCACCGGCAGCGACGACGGCGTCGTCCGGTTGTGGTCGCTGCCCGAACGCGTCCTGTCCGGGCACTCCGCGGCGGTCAACTCGGCGGAGTTCAGCCCGGACGGCCGGACCATGGTCAACGCGGCCGAAGACCGCACGCTGCAGCTGTGGGACACCACCGACCCGCTGCACCCGCGGAAGCTGCGGCCGCCGCTGGAGGTGCACGACGGTCAGTCCGGCTCGGTGCACCTGGCGTTCAGCCCGGACGGCCGGACGCTGGCCACCGGCGGCGGTGACGGCCAGGTCCGGTTGTGGGACTTCAGCGATCCGGCGCGTCCGAAACCGTTGGGCGCGCCGCTGGCCGTGGACACCCGCTACGTCGGCGACGTCGCGTTCAGCCCGGACGGCACCGTCCTCGCCGCAGGCGACACCGACACCACCGTGCAGCTGTGGGACGTGCGGGATCCGCTGCACCCGAAGCGGCTCGGCACGCCGCTGTCCGGGCACACCGGTTTCCTGAACCTGATCGCCTACAGCCCGGATGGGCGCACCTTGGCGACCGCGGGCGACGACGGCACGCTGCGGCTGTGGGACGTGCACGACCCGGCGCGCGCACACCTGCTCGGGCCGCCGCTGACCGCGCACGGCTCGGCGGTGAAAGCCGTGGCGTTCAGCCCGGACGGCAAGACGATGGTCAGCGCGGGCAACGACAAGGTCGCGCGGCTCTGGGACATCACCGACCCGGCGGCACCGAAACCCGTGGGCGGGCCGCTGGCCGGGCACTCGCAGTCGGTGATCTCGGTGGCGTTCAGCCCGGACGGGCGCACGTTGGCGACCGGCAGCGTGGACCGCTCCGTGCGGCTGTGGGACGTGTCGGACCCGGACGAGCCGCGGGCGATCGGGCAGAGCCTGTCCGAGCACGGGGCCGCGGTGAACGCGGTGCGGTTCAGCCCGGACGGGCGGGTGCTGGTCTCCACCAGCGAGGACAACACCGTGCGGCTGTGGGACCTCGACGTGGAACACGCGATCCGGCGCATCTGCGAGTCGACCAGCGGGGTGCTGCCGAAGCCGCAGTGGGAGCGGACCATCCCGCAGGTCGCTTACCGGGACGTGTGCTCGTCCTGACCGCGGCCGTCAGCCGCGGGACAGCTCGCGGGCCCGGGTCGCGATGGCGGTGAGTTCCCGCGGGAGTTCCTGCGCGTCGAACCGGCGGCGGACCACGGCCCGGTTCGCGGCCCGCACTTCGGCACCGCCGGTCAGCAGCTCGGCGATGCGCCGCACCTCGTCCGGGCCGGGCACGATCAAGCCCGCGGCGCGGATCTCGCGCAGCACCGGGTACGGCCCGGCGGCCACGAGCCGACCGGCCGCGGCGGCCTCGACGACGGGCAGGCCCCAGCCTTCCCAGGTCGATGGCAGCACGACCAGGTCCGCGGCGGCGTAGAGATCGGCCTGTTCGGCCACGCGCCCGCGCACCAGCCCGGGTGCGCGGGCGAGCGCTTCGGCGACTTCGCCGCCTGCGGGCTCGTCGTCGGTGAGCCAGTAGCGCACCGGAGCACCCAGTTCCTCCTCCAGATCCAGCGCGAGCCGTACCGCGCCGGGGATGTTCTTGTTCGCGCTCTCCACCCGCGCCGGGTGCGCGATCAGCGTCTCCGCAGGCCGGACGCCGAACCGGTCGCGGGTCCCGGCGCGATCTCCGCTGCTCAGCGCGTCGACGTGCACCCGGTTGTGCAACACGCGCAGCGCGTCCGCACGGGCCAGCTCGGGCCAGCGCCCGGCGAACTCCCGCGCGGTGTGCTCGTTGATCAGCACGTGCAGGTGCGCGGGGTGGTGCAGCGGCACGGTGTCCCCTTCGACCCGGCGCAGCGCGGGCCCTTGCCATGCCGGATCGTGGTGGCGCAGCACGGTCGGGATGCCTGCTTCCAGGGCGTGCCGCTGCCAGGCCGCGGAAGCGTCCGGCGCGCTCCACAGCGAACCGGCGTTGTCCAGCACCAGCAGGTCGTGCCCGCGGCACAGCTCGCGGATCGTGCCGTGGTCGACGGCGGGCGGTGCACCACCGGGCCGGTCCGCCCACATTCCCCGGACCAGCACGTCACCGGGTTCGTCGGCGGCGAAATGGCCCGCCGCACGGGTCACCGTCGCGCCGAGCGAGCGGAACCCGCTCACCCACTTGGCGGCCTCCACGCTGACCCCGTCGAACCCGCCCAACCGGTGCGACACCAGGCACACCCGCATCGCCACCTCCTTCCCGCGGCCGCATCCTGCCAGTTCGCCGTGATCGAACCGTTTCGGCGCGAACGCCGTTGCGGTCCTGCGGCGTTGCGTAAGGTCCGCGCCATGCGTCTTCTGAGATCTTTGGGCAGCTTGCGCGCGGTGATCACCGCCTTGGTGGCGATCACCGCGGTGCAGATCGGGCTGATCGCGTTCGGCAACATCACCGACTACGGGACCAACGCGGAATTCGTGCAGCACGTGTTCGCGATGGACACCACGTTCCAAACCAACGGCACGATGTGGCGGGCGATCACCACGCCGGGGCTGGCCCAGGCCGGCTACCTCGCGGTGATCGTGTGGGAGGTGCTGACCGCGGTCGTGCTCGTGGCCGCGTTCGTCTTCTGGGTGCGCCCCGGTTCGCAGGGCATCGACACCGCGCGGAGGCTGGCCAGCCTCGGTTGGCTGCTGGAACTGCTGCTGTTCGGCGGCGGTTTCATCACCATCGGCGGCGAGTGGTTCCAGATGTGGCAGTCGGACAAGTGGAACGGTTTGCAGCCGGCGTTGCAGAACCTGGTCATCGCCGGGATCGGCCTCGTTCTGGTGCACCTTCCGATGCGGGAGTCCGCCGAGCGGTGAAGGTGTTGGGGCGTTCGCTGATTGGTGGGGAAATCCGCGAGCGCCACCAGCCCCGAGCCGACTGGGAAGTGTTTTGCCGGTGTTCCGGCCGAGTCCGCGGGAACCCGCAAGCGGCTGGCGCCGCTCGTGAAACCGCCCGTAGCATTCGGCCGCGTGCGAGTCCTCTTCTCCAGCCTGGCCAGCTACGGCCACACCTATCCGATGGTCCCGTTGGCCCGCGCCGCGCTCGCGCAGGGCCACGAAGTCGTTTTCACCACCGGTGCGCAATTCCTGCCCGCCCTGCGCGAGCTCGGATTGGGCACTGCTGCGGTGGGCATGTCCATCCCGGAGGGGTATGCCGCGGCGGGCGCGGGCGAGCGCCGTCCGGAACCGGGCAGCGAGGCGTGGAAGAAGCTCATGACGCAGGTCTTCGCGGGCGAGTTGCCCCGGCGGTTCGCTGTCGACCTCCAGCCGGTGCTGGCGGCGACCGAACCGGACCTGGTGGTGCACGAAGCGGGCAACCACGGTGCCGGAATCGCCGCGGCGCGCGCCGGTATTCCGGGCGTCTGCCACGGATTCGGACTGGTCGCACCGGACGATTTCGGCGATTTCGGACCGACGTTGCGCGCGGTCGCCGCGGAATTCGGCGTGGAACTGCCCGCAGGCGAGTTGCGCGCGCTCGGCAACCCGTTCCTGGACGTCGCCCCGAAATCGTTGCAGGAATCCGAATTGGCCGTCCAGCGGATTCCGCTGCGCCCGGTGCCGTTCGCCGAGCCCGGCGAGCTGCCGCCGCTCGGCGGGACGCGACCGCTGATCTACCTCACCCTCGGCACCGCATTCGGCGATGCGGAAGTGCTCGGCCGAGCGATCGGCGGGCTCGCCGAGCTGGACGCCGACGTGCTGGTCGCCGCCGGACCGACGGTCGAACCGGCGGCGCTGGGCGAGCTGCCCGCCAACGTCTCGGTGCACAGCTGGCTGCCGCAGGCCGAGTTGCTCGGCCGGGTCGACCTGATCGTGCACCACGGCGGCAGCGGCACCATGCTCGCCGCCGCGGCAGCGGGGTTGCCGCAGCTGCTCCTGCCGCGGGGCGCGGACCAGTTCCGCAACGCCGCGGCGGTGGCGGAACTCGGTGCCGGCACGGAACTGCTGGGAGCCGACGTCACCACCGCGAACGTGCAGGACGCCGCGGAAGCCCTGCTGGGCGGCGCGCAGCACCGGCCCGTCGCGCGCGAACTCGCCGCCGAGATCGCCGCGATGCCGTCCCCGGAGTCCGTTGCCGAGCGGCTCCCCGAGTTCGCCCGGTGAGGGTCCGCCCGGTGCGGGACGGCCGCACATCACCCCCAGCAGATGTGCGGCCGCACCCGTTCGGACCGCGCACGTGCCGGAAACTCATCGCGCGGGTGTGACTTCGCGCTTGTCCGCGGGCGACTCCGCGAGCAGCGCGGCGGGCAGCCCGAACGTCTCGAACAGCCCCGGATCGCCGAACGCGACCACGTGCCGCACCCGGCCGCCCGCCAGCGTGAGGACCTGGAGCTGGAACGGCTCGAACTCCCCGCGCGGACCACGCATGTAGACCCCGAACGCGGGCTGCCCGTTCGCGGCGGTGCCCACCAGGCGCATGTCCCCGGGGCCCGCGGGGCAGCGCTGCGCGATCAGTTCGCCGATCGTGGCCGGACCCGTGTACCAGCCGGTGAACGGCGGCATCTCCCACACCGCGTCGGAGGTGAACAGCGCGACGATCGCCGAGACGTCCTTCGCCTCGAACGCCGCGACCCATTCCTGCAGCATCGCCCGCTGGCGCGGTTCGAGCGGTTCGATCACGTCGTCCTGCGCGGGCGCCGCCTGTTCGAGCTGCGCCCGGGCGCGTTGCAGGCTGCTGTTGACCGCCGCCGTCGTCGTGCCGAGCAGGTCGGCGACCTCCGCGGCCCGCCACTTCAGCACCTCCCGGAGCAGCAGCACCGCCCGCTGCTTCGGTTGCAGGTGTTGCAGCGCCGCGACGAACGCCAGCCGGGTGCTCTCCCGCTCGGCCACGATCGCGGCGGGGTCTGCGCGCTCGGGCAGCATCGCGTCCGGCACCGGCTCCAACCACGGCACTTCGCGCTGTTCGTCCAGCGCGTCCTGCGGCCCCGAGTCGGGCGCGCCGAGCCCGGTCGGCAGCGGCCGCTTGCCCCGGTTCTCCAGCGCCGTCAGGCACACCGTGGTCGCGATCCGGTGCAGCCAGGTGCGCAGCGAGCTGCGGCCTTCGAACCGGTCGTAGGCCCGCCAGGCCCGCAGGTAGGTCTCCTGCACCAGGTCTTCGGCGTCGTGCACCGAGCCGAGCATCCGGTAGCAGTGCGCCAGCAGCTCCCGCCGGAACGGGTTCGCCTGCTGCAGGAATTCGTCGTCCACGAGGCTGTTGGTCATGGTCATGGCGGTCCGCCTCCTGCCAGGGCCGGCTCGTGGCCGGCCGCCTTCCCGCGTGTGTCGCCACGGTAAGTCGCCGCACCGACAATCCCTCCCCGGCGACGAAACGTCGGCGCTCCCAAAATCCGGCTTCGGCCCGTTGCGGGTGCAGAGCCGAACGGCCGTGATTCGCACCGCCGGGGCGTGCCCGGGCAGGGTCGAGCCCAGCCGGTAAGCAAGCCGACTCGCCGATGCATGATGTCCGGCTTCGGGTGGTTCCCGGCTTCGTAGAATCCCCGGGTGACTTCCGCGCAGAGCAGCCTCAGCGACCCTGCCGAGTACGGCGACGCCGACTCCGCCGCGCTCGGAGTGCTGCGCCGCGTCTTCGGCTACGACTCGTTCCGCGGGCAGCAGCAGCAGATCGTCGAGCACGTCGGCGCCGGTGGGGACGCGCTGGTGCTGATGCCGACCGGGGGCGGGAAGTCGCTGTGCTACCAGGTTCCTGCGCTGGTGCGGGCCGGGACCGGGGTGGTCGTCTCACCGCTGATCGCGTTGATGCAGGACCAGGTCGACGCGCTCACCGAGCTCGGGGTCCGCGCCGGTTTCCTCAATTCGACCCAGGACCCGGACCAGCGGCGCGCGGTGGAGGCCGCGTTCCGCAACGGGGAGCTGGACCTGCTCTACCTCGCGCCGGAACGGCTGCGCCTGGATTCGACCGTCTCGCTGCTGGACGACGGCAAGGTGTCGCTGTTCGCGATCGACGAGGCGCACTGCGTCGCGCAGTGGGGCCACGACTTCCGGCCGGACTACCTGGCGCTGTCGATGCTGCACGAGCGCTGGCCGGACGTACCGCGCATCGCGCTGACCGCCACGGCCACCGAGGCGACCCGCGGCGAGATCGCGACCAGGCTGCAGCTGGAGCAGGCGGGCCGGTTCGTGGCCAGCTTCGACCGCCCGAACATCCAGTACCGGATCGTGCCCAAGAACGACCCGAAGAAGCAGTTGCTGGAGCTGCTGCGCACCGAGCACGCCGGCGACGCGGGCATCGTCTACTGCCTGTCCCGCTCGTCGGTGGAGAAGACGGCGGAGTTCCTCTCGCAGCACGGGATTCCGGCGGTGCCGTACCACGCGGGCCTGGACGCGAGCACCCGTGCCGCGCACCAGTCCCGGTTCCTGCGCGAGGACGGGCTCGTGGTAGTGGCCACGATCGCGTTCGGCATGGGCATCGACAAGCCCGACGTGCGCTTCGTCGCGCACCTCGACCTGCCGAAGTCGGTGGAGGGTTACTACCAGGAGACCGGCCGCGCCGGGCGGGACGGCGCGCCGTCGACGGCGTGGCTGGCCTACGGGCTGCAGGACGTGGTGCAGCAGCGCAAGATGATCAACAACTCCGAGGGCGACGAGGCGCATCGCCGCAGGCAGGCCACGCAC
>X190_Common_House_Gecko__coassemble_274_pt1 | contig 17338 bp, 13 predicted proteins | sample X190_Common_House_Gecko__metabat2_low_PE_001 | metagenome-assembled genome bin X190_Common_House_Gecko
TAGGGCGACCTTCCCGGTCAGGTCGAACGCGGTCTGCGGGTCGAAACGGTGCGGTTCACCCGACACGCGGCACCTCCTAGAGCGCCCCGGCGGGGCGCGGCATCTTCCAGCGGTCAGTATTCATTGTTATGGTAATCATCAATATGCCTCAAGGGAGAGGAGCGCGGCGGTGACCGACGAGCAGCACGGGGTCTTCGAGCTCCCCCGCAGGCACCGGGAACTGCAAGCCGAGGCGCGCGAGTTCGCGGCATCGGTGCGCGACATCGCCGCCCGCGCCGACGAATCCGACGACATCGACCCGGAGATGCGCAAGCGCCTCGCGGACAGCGGGCTCGCCTCGATCGTGGTCCCGGCCGAGTACGGCGGGCGCTACGAGCAGGTCGGCTCGCTTGCGGTGACCGTCGTCCGCGAGGCGTTCGCCGCCGAGAGCGCGCACCTGGACTCGATGCTGGGCATGCAAGGGATCGGCAGCTACGCGATCAGCGCGGGCGGGCAGGACGAGGTGCGCCGGACCTGGCTGCCGAAGGTCGCCGCGCTCGAGGTGATCGCCGCGCTCGCGCTGACCGAGCCGGACGTCGGATCGGACCTGCGCGCGATCAGCACCACGATCACCGAGCGCAACGGTGAGCTGGTGCTGCGCGGGCACAAGTCGTTCATCACCAACGCCGGGGACGCCGACCACTACTGCGTGCTGGGCAAGGAAGGCGAGGACTACTCGCTGGTGCTGGTGCCCGCGGACGCGGCGGGCGTGTCCACGGAGAAGCCGCATCAGATCATCGCGCCGCACGTGCTCGGCGACGTCGTGCTCGACGACGTGCGGGTCCCGGCGGCCAACCGGCTCGGCGAGCGCGGCCGCGGGTTCAAGCTGATGCTGGCGACGCTGGCCACGTTCCGCGTCTCGGTCGCCGGAGCCGCGGTGGGCACCGCGCGGGCTGCGCTGGAAGAGGCCGTGCGGCACGCGACCGGGCGCGAGCAGTTCGGCGTGTCCCTCGCCCGGCTCGGGTCGGTTCCGGAGTCGCTGGCGACTTCGTGGACGGACCTGGAGATGGCGCGCTCGCTGGCTTACCGCGCTGCGGCGGGCGCCGCCCGCGATCCGCTGGCGAACCTGCACCTGTCCTCGATGGCCAAAGTCGGCGCGACGGAGGCGTGCGCGCGGATCGTGGACCGCTCGCTGCAGACCATGGGCCGGTTCGGCCTGGTGCGCGGGTCCACGATGGAACGGCTCTACCGGGAGGCGAGACCGATGCGGATCTACGAAGGCTCCACCGAAGTGATCCTCGATTCCCTCGCGAAGCAACTGACCAAGGACATCGGCAAGATCTACTAAATGGTGCCTTAAAACGGTTTGCGTAGTGGGTCGGGTAGCGGAACCTCAGGCGTCTTCTGGCTCCGGGATCGCCTCGGAGACGTAGCTCCCTACGCGGCGTCGGCGCTGTCCTCGCCAGAAGACGCCTGAGAACCCGCCGGTGGTCCGCCTGTGTCCCGCACCGCAAGCGGCTTACGCCGCTTGTGAAACCGCCCCGAGCCGTTGCGGACCGCACCGATCGGGTCAGGACGAGTCCCGCGAAGGAGTCGAAAGTGGACGGCTTACCGCAACGGCGCGGTGGCGTGGTCGCGGCGATCTGCTTCGTGACGATCGTGTGCGACGGCTACGACCTCATCGTCTACGGCACTGTCGTGCCGAGCCTGCTGCGCTACGAGCCGTGGGGCCTGGACGCCACCGCGGTCGGGGCCATCGCGAGCTACTCGCTGATCGGGATGCTGCTGGGCGCGCTGCTGGTCGGTGTGACCACCGACCTGCTCGGCCGCCGCAAGCTGATGCTGGCCAGCGTCACCTGGTTCTCGCTGTCGATGGGCGCGTGCGCGGTGGCGCCGACCCCGGAGTTGTTCGGGCTGTTCCGGTTCCTCGGCGGCATCGGCCTCGGCGGCGTGATCCCCACCGCGATCGCGCTCACCGTCGAATTCGCCCCGCCGCGGCGACGGAATCTGGTCAACGCGCTGATGAACTCCGGCTACTCGGTCGGTGCGGTGCTGGCGGCGGTGCTCGGCCTGGTGCTGGTCGCCGGGCACGGTTTCCGCCCCCTGTTCGCGATCGGCGCGTTGCCGCTGGTGCTGGTCGTGCCGGTGGCGTGGCGGTGGTTGCCGGAGTCGGTGGACTTCCTCGCGGCGCGGGGCAGGCGAGCGGAAGCCGAGCGGGTCGCCGCGCAGTACGGAATCGCGGTGCCGGAGCCCGCAGCCGCCACCGCTGCCGGGCGTGAGCGCTTCCGAATTCTGTTGCGCCGGCCGTATCCGCGGCTGGTCGCCGCGTTCGCTGCGGCGAGCTTCCTCGGGCAGGTGGTCGTCTACGGCCTCAACACGTGGCTTCCGGAGATCATGCGCTCGGCGGGTTATCCGCTCGGTTCTTCCTTGCAGTTCCTCGTGGCGTTGAGCGTCGGCGCCGTGGCCGGCGCGCTGGTGCTGTCCACTGTGGCTGATCGGCTCGGTGCCCGGATCGTGGTGATCGCGGCGTTCGGCGTAGCGGTGCTGGCACTGCTGATCCTGAGCACGAACCCGCCGACGGTGGTGCTGTACCTGGCGGTGGCGCTGGCCGGGGTCGGCTCGAACGGCACGCAGATCGTGCTCAACGGCTACATCGCGCAACGCTTCCCGGCCGGGGTCCGCGCAGGTGCGCTCGGCGGGATCCTGTCGGTCGGCCGGGTGGGCGCGATCCTCGGACCGATGCTCGGTGCCTTCGCGATCACCGCGGGTTTCGGGCTGCGCGGTGACTTCTACCTGTTCGTACTACCCGCCGCGCTGGGCATGGCGGCGCTGTTGTGCACGCCACGCGAAGCCGCTCCGCAGCCATCGGACCGGCGGAGAAGCACGGGTAGAGCCCGATGAGCACGGCGGTGATCGCCACATCGAGCACAACAGGCAGCAGCCACCACGGTTGCTCCGCGCAACCGGAGCACTTGCGGAAAATATGTGCGACTTTCCGCGTGCCCTGGCGCGACCGGCCACAACGCGGCCACTACCATGACAACTATTATGAATGAACCTGTGTCCGGGGCCGCTTGGGAACGGCGCGGCGAGAAGGTGTCGGCGATCATCGCGCGGGAGATCGTGCGGGACATCGCCAAGCGCGAGCTGCCGTCCGGCTCCACCTTGGAATCCGAGAGCGCGATGCTCGGCCGCTACCAGGTGGCCCGCGCCTCGCTGCGGGAGGCGCTGCGCGTCCTGGAGACCCACGGCCTGGTGCGGATGAAGCCCGGCCCCGGCGGCGGTCCCGTGGTGGCCGATGTGGACAGCCGCGAGTTCGGCCGGATGTGCACGCTGTTCTTCCAGGTGATGGGAATCCGGTTCAGCGAGCTGGTGGAGGCCCGGCTGATCGTCGAACCGCTGGTCGCGCGGCTGGCCGCCGAGCGGCGCGATCCGGAGGACAACGAGCAGCTGCGCACCATCGTGCAGGAGGGCTTCGACGCGGAGGACTCCGCCGAGTGGTTGCGCGCCAGCAGCGCCTTCCACGCCAAGGTGCTGTCCATGTCCGGCAACGGCCTGCTGAACATCTTCGCCCGCGCGCTCAAGGACATCTTCACCGAGCGGGTTTCCGGCGTGCTGTTCGTCAGCCGCCGCCGCGCGGAGGTGAAGAAGGTGCACGGGCAGATCGCCGACGCGATCGTGGACGGCGACGGCGACCGCGCCGAAGAACTCATGCGCGAGCACATGAGCGAGTACGCCAAGATGGTCGCGAAGAAGGAACCGCAGCTCATGAACGAGGTCGTGGACTGGCGGTGAGCCCGGAGGCGGTTCCGCGGCAGGGGCGGTGCGACCTCGGACGCCTCGAAGCGGGTGTCCTGGCGCCGCCGTTGCCGGCCCGGTGACGCACCCCCGAGGCGGCTGCTCAAACGGGCAGCCGCAGCACTCGGGAGAGGTTGCCGCCGAGCAGCGCCGCTTCGGTCTCATCGCCCAGGCCGAGCGCTCCGATGGCGGCGATTTCCGCGGCCGGATCGGCCATCGGCCAGTCGGAGCCGAACACGACCCGTTCCGCGCCGTGCCTGCCGATGATCTCGCGCACGGTGCCCGGGTGCACCGTGGCCAGCCCCGGCGGCCAGCTCGTCTCCAGCACGATCGGCAGGTCCCGCAATTCCTCCCGGGCCTCTTCCAGCATGTGGTAGCCGCCGAAGTGGCAGGCGACCAGCCGCAGCCGCGGGAACGTGCGCACGATCTTGCGCAGCATCTTCGGAGTGCTCAGCGAGTTCACCGCGCCGCTGCCGCCCGCGCCCACGTGCGTGATCACCGGGAACTCGGAGCCGAACGCCTCGAGCAGCTCCCACAACCGCGGGTCCTCCAAGCCGAAGCCCTGGAACAGCGGGTGCACCTTGACCCCGTGGATGCCGTGCCTGCGCAGGCTGGCCAGGTTCGCTTCCACGGACTGATCCACGTGCACGGTGCCGAACGGGGTGAACCGGTCGCGGTCGAGCGAGGACACGAACTCGTTGGTGCGGTCGACGTGCTTGGCCGCGCCGGCCACGCCGAGCGCCACGCTGTGGTCGATGCCGTTCGCGCGCATGTCCGCGGCCAGCGTGCCCGCTTTGCCGTCGCGCAGCGCGCGCAGGCCGGGCAGCGCGTTCGCGCCGAGCGCCTTCTCCGCGATCGCGTCCGGCCACACGTGGGTGTGCGCGTCGATGATCACGTCGACCTCCGGTGGGCGGTGGCGATCCTCGCGGAGCAACCTAGCAGACGCTGAAAATCATTACAATGGTTAGTCGCCGGTCCACAGTGGTCGGCGCGAGCGGTGTCGCGGACCCGGCGGAACCGAACTCCAAAGTGGACGTCGTTGCCGAATCGTTCATGGTCAGCCGGTTTTTTATCACCCGCATGACAACGAATCGCGCGGCCGGACCGGCTGTCTTGACGTGCTCGAAGCCGGGTCGGTAGAAGGTTTTGTTTACATTTCCCGTTGTAAACGTTCGGAGGGGCACCATGGCGCGGGACGACCACGAAGGCAGATCGGGCTCGGTGCGCCGAGCCGTGCAGAACCTGCGCGGGTTCCAAGTGCTCACGCGCGCGGGGATGGCCTCAGCCACTGCGCCCGCCACCGCGCTGCGCGGGCTCGCCGACGTGCGCGACCACGGCCCACTGGTCGGCGCGCTGCGGCACGCGCTGCGCACCCGCCCGAACGCCGCCGCACTGGTGGACGAACACGGCACGCTGACCTACGCCGAACTGGACCGCGCCTCGCGCGCATTGGCCCTCGCACTGCTGGAACGGGGATTCGAGCCCGGCCACACGATCGCCGTGCTGTGCCGCGACCACCGGTGGCTGGTGCTGGCACAACTGGCCTGCGGCCGGATCGGCGTGCACGTCGTGCTCGTCAACACCGGGTTCGCCGCCCCGCAGCTGGCCGACGTGCTCGCCCGCGAGGACGCGGCAGCGCTGGTGCTCGACGGTGAATTCCACCCGCTGGTGCAGGAGGCGCGGTTGCGGCTGCCGTGCTTCGTGGCCTGGCAGGCGCCGCAGCCGCGCGGCGCGGGGCCGAGCCTGGCGGACCTGGTGGCGGAGGCCGAAGACGGCGCGCCGCTGCAGGAACCGGATCGCCCGGGCAGCGTCGTGCTGCTCACCAGCGGCACCACCGGCCGCCCGAAGGGCGCGCGCCGCCAGGTCCGCTCCGCGCTGGCCGCCGCGGACTTCCTGGACCGGATCCCGCTGCGGGCGCACGAGCGGACCTTCCTGGCCGCACCGCTGTCGCACGCGATCGGTTTCTCCCAGCTGACGGTCGCGTTCGGGTTGGGCAGCACCGTCGTGGTGCACCGGAGGTTCGATCCCGGGCAGCTCGCCCGGGCGGTGCACGAGAACGGCTGCACCTGCGTGGTCCTGGTGCCGACGATGCTGCATCGGCTGCTGGAGCTGGACGAGCGGTTCCTGCGGGAGTTGCTGTCCTCGGTGCGTTCGGTCGTGGTCTCCGGCTCGGTGCTGGCACCCGCCTTGGCACAGCGGGCCAGTGCGGTGCTCGGCGACGTGCTCTACAACCTGTACGGCTCGACCGAGGCCGCGGTCGCCGCGGTCGCGACCCCGCGGGAGCTGGCGGCGGCGCCCGGCACGGTCGGCCGGTCCCCGCGCGGGTGCGCGGTGCGGCTCTACGACGAGCACAACCGGCGCATCACCCGACCGCACACCGCCGGCCGGATCTTCGCAGGTGGCCAGCTCGCCTTCACCGGCTACACCACCGCCGGGGTCGGTCGCGGGCGCATCGACGGGCTGATCGATACCGGGGACGTGGGGCACTTCGACGGTGACGGGCTGCTGTTCGTCGACGGGCGGGCCGACGACATGATCATCTCCGGCGCGGAGAACGTGTTCCCCGCCGAGGTGGAGAACCTCATCGCGACCCACCAAGCGGTCAAGGACGTCGCGGTCATCGGCGCCGAGGACGCGGAATTCGGCCAGCGGCTGCGGGCTTTCGTGGTGCCGATCCCGGGCGCCGAGCTCGAACCGCAGGAGATCGTCGAGTTCGTCCGCCGCCGGCTGGCCCGGCACAAGGTCCCGCGCGAGGTCGTGCTGGTGAAGTCGGTTCCGCGCAACACCACCGGAAAGCTGGTGCGCCGCGCGCTGGCCTGAGCCCGGTGTGCTCGGTGCCGGTGAGGCCAGTGCCCGATGAGTCCGGTGTCCGAAGATGTCAACGATCTGACCGCCGGGGTCAGACCGGTGCGGGCGGCTGCGGCTTAGCGTGATCTCCGAACTGCAGCGCACGAGCCCCAGGAGTCCGCGATGGCACCGATCCGCCCGCCGCATGTTGCCATCATCGGCAGTGGTTTCGCCGGTATCGCGGTGGCGGCCGAACTGCGCCGCGCCGGGTACACCTCGTTCACCATCTACGAGCGGGCCGCTCGCGTCGGCGGTGTGTGGCGGGACAACACCTATCCGGGAGCCGCCTGCGACGTGCCGTCGCACCTGTATTCGTTCTCGCACGCGCGGGAACCGCGCTGGCGGTTCCGGTTCGCCCGGCAGCCGGAGATCTTGCGGTATCTGCGCCGGTGCGTCGAGCACTACGGGCTCACCGATCACCTGCGGCTCAACACCGCGATCGTGGCCGCGGACTACGACGAGCAGCAGTGCCGGTGGCGGTTGCGGACCGAGTCCGGTGAGCAGGTGCAGGCCGACGTGCTCGTACCCGCGGTCGGCCAGCTCAGCGAGCCGCTGGTGCCGGATCTGCCGGGCCGCGAGGAGTTCGCGGGCCGGGCGTTCCACTCCGCGCGGTGGGACCACGGCTGCGAGCTGGCCGGGAAGAACGTCGCGGTGGTCGGCACCGGCGCGAGCGCGATCCAGTTCGTGCCCGAGATCGCCGAGCGCGCCGCGAAGCTGACGGTTTTCCAGCGCTCCGCACCGCACGTGGTGCCCCGCCCGGACCGGCCGTACCGGCCGCGGCACGAATTCGCGTTCCGCCGCGTTCCGGGTGCGCAACTGCTGGGCAGGCTCGGAGTGTGGTTGTTCTTCGAGTTCGCCGGGCGCGGGATGACCACCGCGCAGCCGATCGGCCGCGCGTTCACCGCCGTGGCGCGCAGGCACCGCGCAGCGCAACTCGCCGAAGCCGAGACTGCGGAGGGGATGACCCCGGACCACGCCATCGGTTGCAAGCGGGTGCTGTTCTCCAGCGACTACTACCCGGCGTTCAACCGGCCCGGAGTGCGGTTGGAGCGCGAGTCGATCGAGCGGGTCACGCCCAGCGGCATCCGGACCGCGGACGGCATCGAGCACGACGCCGACGTGCTGATCTTCGGCACCGGCTTCGACGCGCAGCACTTCCTCTCCTCGATCACGGTGCGCGGCAAGGGAAACCGGCTGCTGAGCGAGGAGTGGGGCGACGGCGCGCGCGCCTACCTGGGGCTGTCGGTGCCGCAATTCCCGAACATGTTCCTGATGTACGGCCCGAACACCAACCTCGGATCCGGTTCCATCGTGCACATGCTGGAAAGTCAGGCGCGGTACGTGGTGCGCGCGGTGCGGGAGATCGTGCGCCGGAGCGGCGCTGCGTTGGAGGTGCGCGCCGAGGCGGCCGAAGAATTCGACCGCGAGATCCAGGAACGGTTGCAGCACAGCGTGTGGACGACCTGCTCGAGCTGGTATCGCGGTGCGGACGGGCGGATCAGCACGAACTGGCCCGGTTCGATGGCCGAGTACCGGCGCCGCACCCGGCGGGTGGCGCTGGACGACTACCGGGTCCTGAGCCCGGGTGCCGTGCAGTCCTGAACCCCCCGCCGAGTGTGTCCACAGTGGTGAAACGACAGCGAGGTTGCGCATGGCCGACTACGACGTGCTCGTCATCGGATCCGGTTTCGGCGGCGGGGTTTCCGCGCTGCGGCTGACCGAGAAGGGCTACCGGGTGGGGGTGCTCGAAGCGGGCAAGCGCTTCTCCGACGCGGACTTCCCGAAGACCTCCTGGCGGGTCCGCGACTACCTGTACCTGCCCGCGCTGGGCTGCTACGGCATCTTCCGGCTCAACCTGCTCAAGGACGTGCTGATCCTCAGCGGCGCCGGAGTGGGCGGCGGTTCCCTGGTGTACGCGAACACGCTGTACGAACCGCCGAAGGAGTTCTACCGGCACCCGCAGTGGGCCGAGATCACCGACTGGGAGCAGGAACTCGCGCCCTACTACGACCAGGCCAAGCGGATGCTCGGTGTGACCCGCAACCCGCGCGACACACCGTCCGATGAGGTCATGCGGCGGGTCGGCGAGGAGCTCGGCATCGGCGACACCTACCACACCTCCCAGGTCGGGGTTTTCTTCGGCGAGCCGGGGGAAACCGCCGCCGACCCCTTCTTCGGCGGCGCCGGACCGGACCGCAGCGGATGCATCCACTGTGGAGCGTGCATGACCGGGTGCAGGCACGGCGCGAAGAACACCGTGGCGAAGAACTACCTGCATCTGGCGGAGAACGCGGGCGCCGCGGTGCATCCGATGACCACGGCCACGACGGTGCGGCCGCTGCCGGGCGGCGGGTACGCAGTGGACACCGTGCGCACCGGTGGCCGATTCCGCAAGCACCGCAAGACCTTCACCGCAGACCAGGTGATCTTCTCCGCCTCCGCGCTGGGCACCCAGAAGTTGCTGCACCGGATGCGCGACGAGGGCGTGCTGCCGCGCATTTCGGCCAAGCTGGGCGTGCTCAGCCGCACCAACTCCGAGCAGATCCTCGCCGCCCGCGCGAAAGGGTCCGAACGCGACTTCAGCGAAGGAGTCACGATCACCTCGTCGCTGCACCCGGACTCGACGACGCACATCGAACCGGTCCGCTACGGCAAGGGCAGCAACCTGCTCGCCCTGCTGGAGGCGTCGCTGGTGGACCCGAAGCCGGGACGCAACCGCCTGCTGCTGGGATTGCGGCACATGCTGCGCAACTGGCGCGACCTGCCCACGTTGCACAACCCGCGGCGCTGGTCGCAGCAGGCGATCATCCTGCTGGTGATGCAGGCGGTGGACAACTCCCTGACGCTGCACAGCAAACGCGGCCTGTTCGGGCGAAGGCTCACCAGCGAGCAGGGCGGCGGTGAGCCGAACCCCACCTGGATCCCGGCCGGGCACGACGCGGCCCGCGCGGTCGCGCGCGACATCGGCGGCGTACCGGCGGGCAGCTGGGCCGATCTGGCCAACGTGCCCATCACCGGGCACTTCATCGGCGGCTGCGCGATCGGCGCGGACGCCGAGCAGGGTGTCGTGGACCCGTACCATCGCCTCTACGGCCATCCGGGGCTGCACGTCGTGGACGGCTCCACGATCTCGGCCAACCTCGGGGTGAATCCCTCGCTGACGATCACCGCGCAGGCAGAGCGGGCGATGGCGCTGTGGCCGAACAAGGGCGAACCGGACCGCCGCCCGGAACTCGGCGAGCCGTACCAGCAGGTCCCCGCGAGCACGCCCGGCCGCCCGGTCGTGCCGGAGGCCGCGCCGGGCGCACTGCGCCTGCCGGTCACACCCGTCTGAACGCCCAGAGCTTGGAGGCATCGATGACCTATCCGCCCGAACCGTGGAACATGCGCGCCAGCATGCACATGTCGCTGTGGCCGGTGCCCGCGTTCGAGCTGCCGGACGTGCCTGCCGGGACCGAGCCTGCGCTGCTCGGCGGTTCCGGGCTGGTCGGCACCGCGTGGCTGGTCTACGGGCCGGGTTCGGTGCTGGAGTACAACGAGCTGCTGGAGGCGGTGCTGGTGCGCCACGACGGCCGCCCGCACGTGACCATCACGAAGATCTGGGTGGACAGCGCCGCGTCCAAGCAGGGCGGCCGCGAGCTCTGGGGCATCCCGAAGGAGCTGGCGCGGTTCCGGCTGCGTTCGGCGACCGGGCAGGCCGGCGAATCGCGGGTCGCGTCGTTCGCTGCGGACGGCATCGCCTCGGCCGGGTTCACCCGGCTGGCGAAGCTGCCCGGGAACTGGCCGTTCGACTACCAGCTCGCGCAGACCCTCGACGGCCGGCTCAAGATCAGCGGTTTCCACGGGTCCTCGCCGGCGGGCCTGTGCACGGCGTCGTGGCGGTTCGAGGCGAGCGGTCCGCTGGCCTGGCTGGCGGGCAGGCGGCCGCTGGCCAGCGTGCAGCTGCGGGACGTGTCGTTGCGCTTCGGCGACGAGAACTGAGGGTTTTCTGATCAGCGGCCGGTGCGCGGCGTGCGATCATCGCGGTCATGACTGGCTCCGCTCGTGCGCTGTTGGACTCGGTGCAGCAGGACCTCGCCCCGCGGGAGGGCGGCAACCGGCTGGTCCCGCTGGTCCGGCACGGCAACGCCCCGCGTGCGGTGCCTGCCGCGCTGGCCGCTGAGGAACACCGCATCGTGCCGTGCGACTGGCGCAGCTTCCTGACCCTGTCGGCCCGCGCCACCGACCGGCCCACCCGGGAGTTCTTCGCCGGGCTCGCCGCGGGCGAAGGCGCCGCGCTCAACGCGCTGCCGAAACTCGCCCGCGCGCTCGGGTGGGACGACGACGAGGTGGCTGCCTACCGCCCCGCAGCGGGCTGCCAGGCGTACCCGGCGTACATGTCGTGGCTGGCGCTGCACGCCGAGCCCGCCGACGCGGCGGTCGCCATCGTGTCGAACTTCGCGGCGTGGGGCGGGTATTGCGCCGAGATCGCGCACGGCCTGCGGTCGCACTACGGCTTGTCCGAACAGGACTGCGAGTTCTTCGACCTGTTCGCGCACCCCGCTGCCGGGGCCGCCGAGCAGGCCGAAGCGGCGGTGCAGGCCGGGCTCGACGCCGGGAAGTTGACCGAGTCCACCGCCCGCGAGCAGGCGCGCCTGTTCCAGGAGTTCGAGCTGATGTTCTGGAACACCCTCGCCGACGCGGGCTAGGTTCCGCGCACGAACCGATCCCTGCGCAGCGCCTGGCCCGCAGCGCGGCCATCCCCAGCGGCTCAGGTTCAGCTCCTCGTCCGGCCCGGGTTCGCCGAACGCGGCCATCTTGGGATGCAGTCCCGCCGCGCCGAGCGCGATGTTGCCACCCAGCCACAGCGCGTCGAGGGAGTTGCCCGCGTCGTAGGTGCCGCTGAGCTGTTGCAGCACGCAGGGGTTGGACCGGGCGGCCCCGCGGATCCGCACGTCCGTGCGGCACAACCACGCCGTAGGACACTATGGACGGTCATGCCACCAGTGCGCGCACCAGATCCGCCAGCCCTGCCTTGATCCGTTCCGGCTGCATCCCGGCGATCTCCCGCTGGTAGGTCACCATGCCCGAGCCGAGCGGGGCCAGCAGCGCGTCCGCCAGGTAGTGCTCGTCCGAGCCCGGCCTGGCCTGCCGCAGCAGCTCGGCGAGGTGGCGGTGATGCACCGCGTAAGCCCCGCTGAGGTACCGCGCGTGCGGGGTGTTGTGCTCGGCCAGCAGCAGCAGCGCCGACTGCTCCTCGACCCGGGCGACCAGTGCGTGCAGGAACGCGGTGATGCGCTCGGCGGCCGCGGCGCCGGGTCCGAGCGGCGGAGCTCCGCGCAGGAAGGACTCCTGGAACTCGCGTTCCCGCTCGTCGAGCAGCGCGTAGGCCAGCCCGGCGCGGTCGCCGAACCGGCGGTAGACGGTGCCAACGCCGACACCGGCGGAGTGCGCGACCTCCTCCATGGAGAGTCCTTCGACGCCGCTGGTGCGCACGATGTCCCGGGCCGCGTCCAAGATCCGCTTGCGGTTCCGCGCCGCATCGGCCCGTTCGGCGGGCTGGGCGCGGGGGAGGCCGAGCACCGGGCCGTCGCCGGACGGCTGTTCGGCTGGCATCCGCGCTCCTCCTCGCCTCCGGTGCGTCCGGACCAGTCTGCCGATCGGCGAGCGCCGAACCAACCCGCCGCACGCGCGCGTCGCGAACATCACCGGCCGGCCGCGCCGAGCGAGAACGGGCGCCGGAACACGGTCGACTGCGGCCGGGAACGACTCCGAGCGCCCCTGGACCGCCTCAGCCACCCGGCGCAGCGCGGGCGAGAACGGTGCCCGCCCGGTGCCGGGACTCCGGCGAGTTCAGATCAGCGCGCTCGGATCGGCGGGCACGTCCACGGAATGCTCACGCAGCGCGCTCAGCGGAACGACTTCGGTGGTGTCGGCGTGCGTGGCCGCCAGCAGCACCGGCGGTGCCACACCCGCCTCGTACGCCTCCCGCCAGCGGTCGGCGCACACGCACCAGCGATCACCCGGTTGCAGGCCGGCGAACCCGTGCTCGGGGCGCGGCGTGACCAGGTCGTTGCCCGCTTCCTGCTGCTGCACGAGGAATTCGGTGGACACCACCGCGCAGACGGTGTGCCTGCCGACGTCCTCGGGTCCGGTGGAGCAGCATCCGTCCCGGTAGAAGCCGGTGAGGGGATCGGTGCCGCAGGGCTCCAGCTCGCCACCGAGCACGTTGCGTTCGGTCGTCATGAGGACACCTTCATTTCCCACACCTGTCGGCTCTGGCCCGGCCCCGGCCCGACGTGCCAGGGGCCTGGCCACCCAAGTGTGGCGAGAACCGCCGAATCCGTCCAGTACTGGTGTTTCGGCGGCTGTGCGGGGATTTCTAGCGTGGCATCCGGCGCCACACCGCCCGCGGCGCGTACCGCAGCACGCCGAAGAGCACCCGCAGCGCGAACGGCACCCACACCTCGTTCCTGCCGCGGCGAAGCGCCCGCGCGGCCGAGTCCGCGACCTGATCCGGGGTGCTGGAGAACGGCGCAGGCGACATCCCTTCGGTCATCCGCCCGACCACGAACCCCGGCCGCACCACCAGCAGGTGCACGCCGCTACCCGCCAGCGCGTCGGAGAGCCCGCTGGCGAACCCGTCCAGCCCGGCCTTGGCCGAGCCGTACACGTAGTTCGCCCGCCGCACCCGGACTCCGGCCACCGAGGAGAACACCACGATCCGCCCGCGTCCCTGCGCCCGCAGCAGCGTCGCCAGGTGGGTCAGCACCGTCACGTGCGCCACGTAGTCGGTGTGCACGATCGACATCGCGTGCTCGGCGTCGGTCTCGGCCCGCTGCTGATCGCCGAGGATGCCGAACGAGACGATCACGTCGTCGATCGGGCCGTGCCGCTCGGTGATCTGGTCGAGGACTTCCCGGTGCCTGCCGGTGTCGTCGGCGTCGAACTCGACCCGTTCGACGTGGTCCGCGCCCGCCTGCCGCAGCTCGCGTTCCTGCTCGTCGAGGTCACCGCTGCGCCGGGCGGCGAGCACGATGGTGCGCGCGCCCGCGTCCACCAGCCGCCGGGCCAGTGCCACGCCGATCTCGCTGCGCCCGCCGAGGACCAGAACCGTTCCGCTCATCGCGGCCAGTCTGCCCGACGGTGATCAACGGCTCCCGGGCGAGGGTGCCGTGCCGCCCCGGCAGAAGCTCACGATCCGCTCCCGCAGCGCGCCCGAGGTCGCCGCGGCCACCCCGCGGTGATCACCGGCGACCTCGAAGTAGCGCAGCTCAGGACCGGCCGCGCCGAGCCCGGCGACCGCCCGCCGCAGCTGCCTGGCTCGCTGCACGGGCACCACCTCGTCTTCGACGCCGTGCACCAGCAGCAGGGGCGAAGTCACCGAGGTGATCGTGCGCGGCAGCTCGTCGTCGGCGAGCAGCTCCGGTGCCAGCGCCGCGCACCCCGACCACAGATCCGGCGCGGTCCCGGCGGCGCGCAGCGCGATCCGCCCGCCGTGCCCGCCACCGATCAGCATCGACCCTGGCAGGCCCGGGCGCTGCGAACGCAGGTGGTGCCCGAGCGAAAGGATCTCGGGCAGGCCCGGCGCGCCCCACGCGCCGTTCTCGTCGCGGTGGTTCGCGGCGATGACCGCGACCCCCACCGCGGCCAGGTCCTGGAACAGCGGGTGGAATTCCCACCGCCACACCGCGTCTTCCAGCGGGTGCAGCGCGAGCACCAGGTGCGAGCAGGACCGCCACTGGCCGCCGCCGTAGACGATCGCCTCGATGCCGCCGCCCAGCCGCAGCAGGTCGGCGGAGGCCCACGGCGGCAGCTCCGAAGCCTCCGAGTCCTCCGGCAACGTCGAGCACGCCCCGCTCGGCGCCAGCGTGACCAGCGTCGACGGCCGCGCCGGCGAGGAGAACGGCACGCGGACCACCTTGCCGGGCAGGCAGGCGCGGTCCCCGGTGCTGCCCGGCGGCAGCGACAGCGGAGTGAGTTTGTCCTCGCGCGGCGCGTAGAGCTCCAGCGCGGAAAGCGCCCCGGAGTCCCGCCGCAGCAATACCCGCTGGCCGCCGCCGTCCACCGCCAGCGGGACGTGCGCCGAGGTCAGCCGGTCCGGGAAGCGCACCGTGCTCGCCCCGTCCAGCACGACCCAGCCCAGCCGGTCGGATCCGTCCGCGGTCGAGCGCACCAGCAGCAGCTTGGAGCCCTGGTGGTGCAGCAGGATCCGGTCGTCGCTGTCGGCCGACAGCGAGAACAGCGGCTGCCAGGACCCGCGGCGCAGGTCGACCAGCACGCCTTCGACCCGCCGGTCCGGCCGGGTGAGGTTCAGCGCGAGCAGATCCGCGTCGGTGTCGAGCCACACACCCCCAGAGGCGGCACCAGGCAGCCGCACGAGTGGCTCGACACCGGGCGGGCCGTCGGTGATCCGCCAGACGGCACTCCGCTCCCGGTCCTCCCGGGCGATCAGGAAACCGAGTTGCGCGGCCGACGGGCTCGCCAGCAGGTAGCCCTCCTGGGCGCGCACCTGCCCGAGCAGGTGCGAGCGGGCGGCGGCCGTGTCGATCAGTTCCAGCTCGGCGAGCTCGTGATCCGTCGTCAGCAGCAGCACGCGGCCTTCGCCGAGCGGTGTGGCCTGCGCGGACGGGTCGACGACGGTGCCCCGGTGCAGCGCGCGGGCAGTACCGTCGCGCTGCTGCGGGAAGCGGGATGCGCGGGAGTGGGCCGGGCGCGTGCCGAGGGAGCGGGACCGCAGGCTGTGCGGCCGTGCGGACCGGTTGGCGGTGCCGAAGTCCCACAGTTCGAGGGTGGAGATCTCCTCGCTGGTCCGGACGCACGCGACTTCCCGGCCGTCCGGGGAGAAGCCGAAGTTCGACCTGGACACGGCCAGCGAGGCCGGCCGGATCGGGGCGGGTGCGCTCATCGGCGCCCCGGTTCAGCGGGATGCACGCCGCGAGGCTAGGAAATCGCAGTTCAAGACGGTTTAAGGTTTCCTTAGAAAACGGCCGGAGGCACCCGGAAGTGTGGCCGCTGCTACTCGGAAGGGTGATCGGGGCGCCGGGTGCCGGAGACTTCCGGGAACGGGCGCGGCGCTACCGAGATCTCCCGCATCCGCTCGCCGTAGATCTCGTAGCGGCGCCGCGCCTCCCCGAACCGCTCCTGGCGCAGCAACGTCTCGACCAGGTCGAGGTGCGCCTCTTCGTCGTACGGGTCGTCCCGCAGCAGCCGCAGCGCGAACCGCGCGACCCGGTCGGCGTCGCCTTCGTCGCGCAGCCGCCGGGTCAGCGCCCGCAACAGCGCGGTGTGCGTGGTGCGCAGCTCGTCGGCCAGCGGGGCGGCCCAGTCCTGGTACGGCTCGTCCTCCAGGAAATCGCCGGTGTAGGCGGCTTCGGCGGCCAGCAGCAGCTCGGTGACCTCGTCGTGGTCCTGGCGGTGCGCCTCCAGCGCGCGCTCGGCCTGGGCGGCGAAGGACTCCACGTCGATGCGCACGTGCCGCGGGTCCAGCCCGACCGTGCCCGCTTCGCTGGTCAGCAGCACCGACCCGGCCGCAGGCCCGCGGGAGGCGAGCACGTCGCGCACGGTCGAGAGCAGTACCGACAGCCGGTTGCCCGCCCGGACCGGCTCGACCTCCGGCCACAGCAGCTCCATCAGTTCTTCCCGGCGCACCGGCCGCCGCTTCGCCACCAGGATCTTCAGCAGGTCCCGCGCTTTGCGGGACTGCCACGACGCCTTCGGCACCGGGCGCCCAGCGTGCTCGACCTGGAACACTCCCAGCGCGTGCAGCGCGACCGGAGGAGCCAGGTGCGCGACCGCCGCCAGCGGTCCGGCGGCGGCGCGGGAATCCGGCACGATGCCGTGTTCGCGCAAGGTGCGCTCGGCGAGGTCGACCGTGGCGGGCACCCCGTCGCGGGCCGGGCCCAGCCGGTGCCGCAGCAGCAGTCCCTGCGCTTGCTCGATGCCGAAGCCGCCTTCGCGCCAGATCTGCACGGCCTCGTCGAGCGCCCGTCCGTGCTCCAGCGGATCCGGGGAGGTCACCGCGGTCAGCGCCAGCGCTTCGGCCAGGCCGGGCTCGTCGCCGCGCGCCCGGGCACGTTCGGCGGCCAGCGCGGCGTCGGCGCGGGCCAGCTCGGTGGCGCCGGTCTCCCACCAGATCCAGCCGCGAGTCAGCAGCGCGCGCACCTCGTGCAGCAGCTCGCCGAGGCCGATCGCCCGCTGCGCGGATCGGAGCGCCTCGTCCGGGTCGTCGACCACTCGCACTCGTGCGAGCCCCAGCAGCGCCGAGCTGGTGCCGAGCAGGTCCGGTCCGGCCAGCGCGAGCGCTTCTTCATAGGCGGAGCGGGCGCGTTCCAGCCGCCCGCGTTGGCGGTGCACGTCCCCGCGCACGCACAGCGCCCAGGACAGGAACCGCGAGCCGTAGCGGCGGAAGACGTCGCATGCTTCGTCGTGCGCCACGATCGCCTCGTCGAACCGGCCGAGCCGGGCCAGCGCCGCGCCTCGCTGGGTGAGCGCGTGCGCCCGCAACAGCGGTTCACCGTGTTGTTCGGCGATGCGCAGCGCCTTGTCGGCGTGCTGCACCGCTTCTCCGGGCGAGCCGCCCTCCACCAGGTGCAGCGCCCGGACGACGTGCAGCTGGGCGAGCCGGCCGTCCGGAGCGTTGTCGGTGGCGTCGAACCAAGCGGTGACGGCACCCCGGTGATCTCCGCGCGCGGCGTTCAGCACCGCGCGAGCGCCGTGCGCCACTGCGGAGATC
>X190_Common_House_Gecko__coassemble_275_pt1 | contig 17283 bp, 21 predicted proteins | sample X190_Common_House_Gecko__metabat2_low_PE_001 | metagenome-assembled genome bin X190_Common_House_Gecko
CCCGAACCCAGCGGGAGTAGATCACGGTCGTTGGCGAGGCCCATGACGACCACGCTACCTGGAAGGCACCCGCGTTGTGGGAGGTGTGGGCGGGAACGGGGGAGTTTCCGCGGGGTCGCTCACCGGACCGGGTAAAGCCGGGCTGGACCGAGCCGAAGGACCCTGGACGCCGCCGGCGGTGTGCCCCGACCTTCGACAGGCGCATCCGGGCGGTGGAGGTGAGCGACGTGGCGACCAAGGCGAACGCGCAGGTCCGGCCGTGGAATCGTTGGCAGGACTGGGTGGCGCTGCTGCTGGGCGTGTACTTGCTGCTGGCCACCTTGTGGACCCGCACCAGCGGCGGCGCGGTCTCGGCGATGCTCGTGCTGGGCGTGCTGCTGGTGCTCAGCGCCGTGTGGTCGTTGGTGATGCCGGGCTCGATGACCAGCGAATACGCGCACATGGTGCTGGGCGTGCTGCTGTTCCTGTCGCCCTGGGTGCTCGGGTTCGCCGGTCTCGCGGGTGCCGCTTGGACCTGCTGGGTGGTCGGGGTGCTGGCCGTGGCGGTGGGCGCCGCCGCCCTGCCGGAGGCCGGCGCCGCGCACGGCAGTGCAGCGGCGGCCCCGCGATAGCGGGCGCGTCCGGCGGTCGCGTTCCGGCCGGTTCCGGCACCGCCGGTACGTTGCACGGAGGTGATCGACCGGCTGATCGACGCTGGAGGACGCGGTGGCATGGGCACTCGGAGCGCCGGAGCAGTCGTCGGCGTGCGGTTGCGGCCCGGCGGCGGAACCGCACGCCGAGGCTGCGGTCGCCGACGGTGCGTGCCGTTGTCCGGCACGTGAGCGGATCCTGTCCGCGGCGGGGGAGTTGTTCGCCGAGTCCGGGTTCGACGCCACCCCGACCTCGCGGATCGCCGAGCGCGCCCAGGTCCCGAAAGGACTGATCCACTACTACTTCCGCCGCAAGCAGGACCTGCTCGTCGCGCTGGTGGAGCGGCTGCCGGACGAGGAGCTGGACCCCGCGCGGATCGTGCTGGCAGGCGACGTCACCGGCAGCCTGTACCGACTGGTGTCCGAACTGGACCGGCGGTTCGAGTCGTCGGTGCTGCTGAGCCACTTGCTCTGGCGCGAAGCGGACACGCACGCCGCGGTCCGGCGGGCGTTGCAGGAGCGGTTCGACGTCGTGGTGCGCCAGATCCGCGAAGTCATCTCGGCCGCGCTGGCGCCTGCCGCGTCGGACGGGTCTGCGGCGGGTGGCGGTGCCGAGGACGTCGACACCGCCGCGCTGCTGCTGGCCAGGGTGGTCAGCCACCGGCACGCCGTGGCCCGGCACGGGGACGAGGACGAGCTGGACCGCGAGATCTGCTTCATCGCGCGGGCGCTGGAGCGGCCCGCACCGTGACGCCGAGGTGAAGCGCCGACCGCGCCTTCCCGACGGCGCCTTCCGACCGGGCCTTCCGACCGGGCCGTGACCGGAGCCGCCGCAGCCGTCAGGCCGCCGGTTCCACCAGTTCGACCAGGACGCCGCCCGCGTCCTTCGGGTGCACGAAGTTGATCCGGCTGTCCTCGGTGCCCCGCCGCGGAGCGTCGTAGAGCAACCGCAACCCGCTGGCACGCAGTGCCGCGCAGGCCGCGTCCACATCGGTCACCCGGTATGCGAGCTGTTGCAGTCCGGGACCGTTGCGGTCCAGGAACTTCCCGATCGCCGAGTCCGCCCGCAACGGCGCCAGCAGCTGGATCCGGGTGGCGCCGGCGGTGTCGCCGGGAGCGGCGAGCATCGCCTCCCGGACCCCTTGGTCCTCGTTCTGCTCGGTGTGGGTCACTTCCAGCCCGAAGGTGCTGCGCTGGAATTCGATCGCCGCGTCGAGGTCGGTGACCGCGATTCCGACGTGGTCGATCGCGGTGAGCAAGTCGTGCAGTTCGCCGTGCATGGCGGGCAGCCTAACGCGCGATGAATCCGCCGGAAGTGTGCGAAAGATGGCAGAAAAAAGTGATGGCACCCGGCTCGGATTGCTCCGGACGGCGGAGTTCGACTGACTGGGCCGACGTGAGCATGTTGCCGCTTCACGTCGAAAGGTGGCTCATGGTCGATTTCAGACTTCTGCAGCGCGAACCCGGTCGTCGCAGACGCTGGCCGCGCGCGTTCGCCGTGCTGGGCGCGGTCGCGGTGCTGTCGGCTCCGGCGAGCGCGTTCGCCGCCGGTGGCGGGCCGGTGGTTTCCGGCGGTGGCGGGCCGAATCCCGATGAGCTGCGGCTCAAGCACGAGCGCGCGTGGCTGCCCGCGGGGCCGTTGCGATTCGGCGCCGCGCCCTACTCCGCGGCCGAGTCGGCCGCCGCGGATGCCGCCGCAGCCGAGGATTGCGGGCTGAGCGCGGCCGATGCCACCAACCTCACGCTGGCCCCGACCTGGCCGGAGGTCGCGGGTTCCGGGGCCGCACCCGCCCCGATGACGTTGTCCCGCTACGACGACCAGACGGCGCTGGCCGATCCGCAGCAGCGCGCCGACGGCTTGTTCTTCAACCCCGGTGTCGGCATCTGGCAGCTCGACTCGGCAGGTCTGGGGGCGCAGGAAACCGCTGCCACCGCAGTGGATTCGCGGTCGGCGGCGAAGACGGCCGCCGCGCACGTGGTGGGTCGGTACTGCGACTCGGCCGCGGATGGTGCTTCCGCTGCGGAATCCCGTGCGGCCGCGTGGTCGGCTTGGCACGCCTGCGACGAAGGCGCGTGCGAGGACATCTACCAACGGCTCGCCACCAACGGCGTCACGAAGGTCAATTCGGTCGGCCGTTACGGCGGCGGTGAACCGCGCAAGTGCACCTTCGAGGGCGCCACCTACGACTGCCTCTACATCGATCCGCATGCTGCGGAAGGCGAAGATGCCTGGCTGTCGCCGGATTTCGGGCCGGCGCCGGTGCCCGCGCCGTTCTACGCGTTCACCTACTCCAGCGGGGGCGGCGAGTACGAGGTCCGGTACTGGCTGAAGGGTGATTCGGGAGCGGACACCGACGTCTCGGCCTCCCGGAAACTGGGGACCGACGCGCGCAGCGAGCTGTCCTGGTCCGCGGAGTCCGCGCTTTGCGACACCACGGCAGGCCGCGGCAACTGCTGATCGGCAGGGGAGGGGAGCGCTGCCGCTTCCCTCCCGCATGTGCCCGAGCGCACCCCGCGAACCGGCTGGCACCGCGTGCCACGCCGGGTATGGTCCGGCCAGCCTCGGCAGGGGCATGATGGCGTCGGTGGTCGAATGGACCGGAGTCGAACGAACCGGGAGGCGGCAGTGGGCTCGTCTGTGATCGTTGCTGGAGCACGCACCCCGATGGGGCGGTTGCTCGGCTCGTTGAAGGACTTCAGCGGCGCCCAGCTCGGCGCGGTGGCGATCAGGGCCGCGCTGGAACGCGCGGGCGTGCCGCCGGAGCAGGTGCAGTACACGATCATGGGCCAGGTGCTGACCGCCGGAGCCGGGCAGATCCCGGCCCGGCAGGCCGCGGTCGGCGCCGGCATCCCGATGGACGTTCCCGCGCTCACCGTCAACAAGGTCTGCCTGTCCGGGCTGGACTCGATCGCCCTGGCCGACCAGCTGATCAGGGCGGGCGAGTTCGACGTGGTCGTCGCGGGCGGGCAGGAGTCCATGACGCAGGCCCCGCACCTGCTGACCAACTCCCGCGAAGGCATCAAGTTCGGTGACGGCCAGCTCGTCGACCACATGTCCTTCGACGGCCTGACCTGCGCGTTCGACCAGATGGCGATGGGTGCCTCGACCGAGAAGTACAACTCCCGGCACGGCCTGACCCGCCGCGCGCAGGACGAGTTCGCCGCCCGCTCGCACCAGCGCGCCGGAGCCGCGGCCGAGCGGGGCGTGTTCGCCGAGGAGATCGCGCCGGTCAGCGTGCCGCAGCGCAAGGGCGACCCGGTCGTGGTCGACAGCGACGAAGGCATCCGGGCCGACACCACCGCGGACGGCCTCGGCAAACTGCGCCCGGCGTTCGCACCGGACGGGACGATCACCGCGGGCTCGGCCTCGCAGATCTCCGACGGCGCCGCCGCGGTCGTGGTGATGAGCAAGGCCAAGGCCGACGAGCTCGGACTGGACTGGCTGGCCGAGATCGGCGCGCACGGCGTCGTCGCCGGGCCGGACGCGAGCCTGCACGAGCAGCCGTCGAACGCGATCAAGGCCGCGCTGGCCAAGGGCGGGCAGCGCACCGCCGAGCTGGACCTCGTCGAGATCAACGAAGCGTTCGCCGCGGTCGGGCTGGTCTCCGCGCAGGCGCTCGGGCTCAGCGAGGACGCGGTGAACGTCAACGGCGGTGCCATCGCGCTCGGCCACCCCATCGGCATGTCCGGCGCCCGGCTGGCGCTGCACCTCGCGCTCGAGCTGCGGCGCCGCGGCGGCGGGCAGGGCGCGGCGGCGCTGTGCGGCGGTGGCGGCCAGGGCGACGCGCTGCTGCTGCGCGCGGCCTGACCTCGACGCACGGGGAAACCCGGAAATCACCCTGATGCCACCCGGGTTCAGGGGCACCGAGGCCGATCGCCCGGAGTGCGCGCCGCTACCCTGGCGGGCATGAAATGGCTACCTGGCGGATGGCAGCGCGCGGACCGGGCGGAACGGGAATGGGCGACCGTGCCGGGCAGGACCACCGAGAAGACCACCCTGAACCAAGGCAACGCCCAGGGTGGCCCGGGGACGCGCGTCTACGGCCGGGACGAACGACCGCAGGAGCCGGCCGCGCCGATCGGGCTCGGCCCGGAGGCCCGGGACGTCGACGTTTCCGCGGGCACCTTCCGGATGCTGCTGCTCGGCGGCGGGGTGAGCGGGTTCCTCACCGTGCTGTGCGCGGCGACCCTGGTCAACCGCGGCAACACGGTCGGCATGTGGATCTGGCAGCTGGTGTTCGGGGTCGTGTTCCTGTGGTTCGCGTTCTCCGCGAGCGGGATGCTCAACAGCCGCGGCTTCCTGGTGGACCGCAGCGGCTTCTACGCGCGCACCCGCGGTGAGGTGTTCGGCGTGCCGTGGAAGGAGATCTCCGCCATCGGCATCGGCCGGCTGCCGTGGATCGAGCAGAACCGGCCGGTGCACCCGGAGCGGCGGGTAGCGCTGGAGTTCTACCCGGCCGACGCCGGATTCAGCTCCCGGCACCCGGAGCTCGAGCGCTGGCTCGTCGAGGAACCGCCGTCCGTCGCGGACACCCCGGGCGTGCGCTACCGGTTCCACCTCCCGCCGTTCAGCCGCGTGCCCCGCGCGGTGGAGCAGGCGGTGCAGACCTCGGCACCGCGCAAGTGGATCGGCCATTACCGCAGGCACCTGCCGCCCATGCCGACGAACAACGACTCGGTCCGGCGCTGAGTCCCGGAGCGGTCCCGCGGCGAGCCGCAGCGGTTCACCAGCCGAGGCTGTCGAGCGGGTCGGCCGGTTTCAGCGCCGGGTCTTCGGCACCGAACGTGCGCGCCCGCCCGCGGCCGGTGCGCGCGGTCTCGAACCGGACCGTGACCCGGCCGAGCCCGGCGCCCTGCACCCAGCCGTGCCCGTGCTCCGGGTGGAACACGTCGTCGCCCGCTCGCCACGGGCGCTGGAACAGCGGCTCGGACTCGGCCGGATGCTCGGCGGGCTCGGCGCTCGGGACGTCCGCGGGCTCGTCGGCCGGGGAGTCGAACAGCGCCTCCTGCTCCGAGGTCGCCAGGCCCGAATAGGAGATCCCGACCAGCCGCACCGGCGTGCCCGGCGGTACGGCCACCGCGGTGAGCCGCCGCGCGGCCGCGCTGAACGAGGCCAGGTCCGAGGTCGCGGACGCGAACGTCTCCGCCCGGCTGATCGTGGTGAAGTCCGCGTCGCGCACCTTCAGCGTCACCGTCCGCGCCGCCCGCCCGGACGACACCAGCCTGCGGTGCGCCGATTCGGCCATGCCCGCCACCTCGGCGGCCAGCCGCACCGGTTCGGTGATGTCCACGTCGAACGTGGTCTCCGCGCTGACCTGCTTGGCCTCGGCGCGTTCGGCCACCGGGTGGTCGTCGATGCCGTGCGCCAAGCGGTGCAGTTCGGCGCCGTGCGCCTGCCCGAGCAGCGAAGTGACGTCGCCGGGCTGCATCGCCGCGAGCTCACCGATGCTGTAAACGCCGATGCGGTGCAGCTTCGACTCGGTGACCGGTCCGACGCCCCACAACTTGCGCACCGGCAGCCCGGTGAGCAGCTCGACCTCCTGCTCGGGTGGGACCACCAGCGCCCCGTCCGGCTTCGCCAGCCCGGACGAGATCTTGGCGAGCTGCTTGCCGGAGCCCGCTCCCACCGAGGCGGCCACTCCGACCTCCCGCAGCACCCGCGCGCGCAGGTCCGCCGCGTACTGCTCGACGTGCTCGACCGAGGCGCCCGCCAGCTCCGCGGGTTCCAGGAACGCCTCGTCGATCGAGACCTGCCCCACCACGTCGGAGAGCTCCCGCACGATCTCGAACACCCGGCGGCTCACCGCCTGGTACACCCGCCCGCGCGGCGGCAGCACCACCGCGACCGGGCAGCGCCGCCGCGCCTCGGCCATCGGCATCGCCGAACGGGCCCCGTACTCGCGGGCCTGGTAGCTGGCGCCCGCGACGGTGCCGCGCGGGCCGAGCCCGCCGACCAGCACCGCGCGGCCGGCGACGGTGGGGCGGGCGAGCTGCTCGACGGACGCGAAGAACGCGTCCATGTCCATGTGCAGCACCCATCTCGGCATGGGGTTCATTGAACGAGAAGGCACCGACAAGCACCACGACCGCACCCGCGGCGGGGCGTGGTCAGCGCAGTCGGGAGTGCGCGTAGGCGGTCATGGCGTCGCGCAGGTACGCGGCCAGCCCGGCCGGTTTCTTGCGCTCGATGCGCTTGCGGAACTTCGGCTGGCTCACGTACATCGCGGCCAACCGCAGGTAGGAGTCGCGGTCCGGAGCCCAGAACCGGCAGATCCAGCGGTAGTGCTCGCCCGCGACCTGCTGCACCCGCGGATCCTCGCCGGGCACGCCCGCGAGGAAGAGCTCGGTGAGCCGCGCGCTGATCCGGTTCCATTCCTCGCCGATCGCCTCGGCGTTGTTGCCGTCGGCGTTGGCGGGCAGGTCGAAGCGGTCGGTGCGTTCCGGGTCGAGGTGGCCGATCAGGGCGGTGCCCACCTCGGCGGCTTCGGCGCGGTCCAGCGCCGGGACCGTGCTCGCGTCGTCCGGCGGAGTCGAGTCGTGCAGGTGGTTCGGCACCGCGTCCCTTCCTGAGTCCGCGCGGCGACCCCCGCCGCGCCTCCGGCTTTCCCGCGTGGGCACGGTAGCTGAGCGCACCGGGCGCGTGGGCGGTTTCGCGCTCGCCGGGGCGGGCCGTCAGTCCTGCCGCTCGGAATCTTCCGGTTCGGGCTCGGACGCCGTCCGCTCGGGCGCGGCCTGCTGCTTCGGCGGGGAGAGGAAGACGACGCCGCGCTCCAGATCCAGCGGACCGCCGGGATCGTGCTCGCGTCCCGGCGAGCCGCCGTCGCCTTCGTGCTTGAGCTTGCGGCCCGGGAAGAGTTCACCGTAGGAAGCCATGCCCCCAGCGTAGATATCCGCGGACCGCCGTTGTGGCGCGACGAGCCGGGCGGACCGGATCGCCGCGCCGGATCAGAACAGCGCGCCTGCCAGCGCGCGGCGGCCCTTCGCGACCCGCTCGTCGCCCTCGGGGAACAGCTCGAACATGCCGACCAGGTACTCCCGCACCCGGTTGCGCTCGTCGCCGGAGGTGCGCTTGACGGTGCGCACCAGCCGGTCGAACGCCTCCTCGACCCGCTGCGCGGCCAGTTCCGCATCGGCAGCGGCGAGCTGGGCGTCGATGTCGTCCGGCGCGTTGTCGGCGCGTTCGATCGAGGCCGGGTCGGCGTTCTCCGCGCGGGCGCTGAAGCGCACCTGGGCGAGCGCGGCCTTGGCCTGCTCGTTGTCCGGTTCGGCGTCCAGGATCTGCTGGTACGCGGTTTCTGCCGCGGCGAAGTCGCCCGCTTCCAGCGCCTGCTCGGCCGCGGTGAAGCGCGGGTCCTCGGGCTCTTCGGCGGGTTCCTCGTCGTCGCCGCCACCCTGCTCGGCCGCCGCGATGCCGGGCAACCGCTCCCGCAGCGCGTCGAGCAGCGCGTCGATCCACTGCCGCAGCTGGGGTTCGGGCTGCGCGCCTTGGAAAGCTTCGACCGGCTGGCCGCCGGCGATCGCGATCACCATGGGGATCGACTGCACCTGGAACAGCTGCGCGATCCGCGGGTTGTTGTCCACATCGACCTTGGCCAGCACCCAGCTGCCGCCGCCTTCGGCGGCGAGCTTCTCCAGCACCGGGGACAGCTGCTTGCAGGGGCCGCACCAGTCCGCCCAGAGGTCGACGACCACGGGCACCTGCATCGAGCGGTCGACGACCTCGGACTGGAAGTCGGCTTCGGTGACGTCGATGACCGTCGTGGCCGCGCCGCCCTGCGCTCCTGCGGAACCGCCTGGAGCCGCGCCGCCGGCAGCCGAGGACTGGGCGTTCTCCGCCTTGTTCTTGAGCGAGGACAGGTCGACTGCGCCTGCCATCGCGGCGGACATTCCTGAGTTCTGGCGTGGATCTGGCCTCGTCACATCCCCATCCTGACACGGAGCGCCACGCGCACGGTGCGTGGGCAGGTGTTTCCCGGCGGCGACGGTCCGTGTTGCGGCGGTGCACGCGGCGCGGCGGCTGCGCTCCCGGCTTTTGTCCCTCGAACGACTGGATGCAACCACTCGTTCGTATGACGGTATGCGTGTGTCTCTCAGGTTTTCCGGGAGTGGTCGCCGAAGGTGCCACCGAGCCGCGCGGGATCTTGTTCCGGCGCGGGCTCGCTGACAGGGGCCGGCAAGCGGCCGGCCCGCTGCCAAGAAGTTCGACTGAGAGGTACAGAAAGTGCGCATTGCAACCCGCGTCGCCGGCGCCGCCGGCCTCGCCGCCTTCGGCATGGTCTCCCTCGGCGCGACCGCGTTCGCCGACAGCGCCGGCAACGAAGGCGTCAACCTGGGCAACGGCAACAACGTGAGCGCGGCCCCGATCCAGGCGTGCGGGACCAACGCCACCGTGCTCGGTGCCGTCGTCCCGGTGCTCTCGCCGCAGCCGAGCCACTGCGTCAACGCTCCGCTGACCGACCACCCCTCGGTCGAGGGCTGAGCTCGATCGGCGCGTCCGGCCGGGGGCTCCACCGGGAGTCCCCGGCCGGGCCCGGTCAGCCTTCGCCGAGATGCTCCTCGACCCGCCGGACCTTCTGCTGCAACTGCCCGGTGTGCCCGGGCCGGATGTCGGCCTTGACGACCAGGCTGGTGCGCGGCGTGCGGGACGAAACCGCCTCCGTCGCCCGCTTGACCACGTCCATCACCTCGTCCCACTCGCCTTCGACGGTGGTGAACATCGAGGTCGTCTCGTGCGGCAGGCCGGACTCGCGCACCACGCGCACCGCCGCCGCGACCGCTTCGCTGACGCTGTCGTCGTCGCCTGCACCGGTCGGTGCCACGCTGAACGCCACCAGCATTCGTCCTCCAACCCTCGCGGAAACCTTCCGCCGCGATCATGCGCGGAACCCGGGCCGGTGCGCTCGCCGGTCGCGGCAACCTCGAAGGAGTTCCCGGGACGCATCCGGCCCGCTGCTAGCGTCGGCGACATGAGCGCCCGTGGTCCGCTGCCCTTCGACCCCATCGCACGTGCGGCCGAGCTCTGGTCGGAGCGGGTCGGCCCGTCCACGACGATGGCCGCGGTGACCAGCGTGATGCGGGTCCAGCAGATCCTGCAATCCGCGGTCGACAACGCGCTGCGGCCGCACAACCTGACCTTCGCCCGCTACGAAGCACTGGTCCTGCTGACCTTCTCGCGGCGCGGCAGCCTGCCGATGCGGGTGATGGGGGACCGGCTGCAGCTGCACCCGACCAGCGTCACCAACATCGTCGACCGCCTGGAGCACGACAAGCTGGTGCGCCGGGTGCCGCACCCCACCGACCGCCGCACCACGCTGGTCGAGATCACCGACGACGGCCGGGACTTGATGAAGCGCGCCACCGAGTCGGTCAACGAGGTCGAATTCGGGATGGTCGGGGTGACCGAGCGGCAGACCCAGCAGCTCACCGAGCTCCTCGGCAAGGTCCGGCACGCTGCAGGGGACTTCTGAGCAGCTGGGTTCGATCTTGTTGCGGGGAGTCACTGCTCAGCGGCTTCGCCGCTGACAAGACAACGGCAACCCGGACCGCCAAGTTCAACGGAGGTTCTGGGTCCGCGATGTTGCAGCGCCAGCGGCTCAGTTGAGGGTTCGCAGCACGTGACCGACGTGGCCCCAGAAGGTCGGCTCCGTCGACTCGCGCGTGGTCAGCAGGCCGCGGCGATGCATCCAGCGCTCGAACGCGACCGACGCCAGCGGCGGCACGGAAGCGATCAGACCGAGCACCAGCGTGCGGAACGGCCAGCGCAGCGGGCTGAACACGACCAGGCAAGTCACCACGTAAGCGGTGAACACCAGGCCGTGCACCCAGCCGAGGACCGTCACGCCCTCGGGCAACCCGAAGCCGTACTTGAACAGCATCGCGATCAGCAGGCCCGCCCAGGAGAACGCCTCGGCGACCGCGACGAAGCGGAACCAGCTTCCGTAGGTGCGCACCTGCCACCGCCTTTCGCGCCCGGAGGCGCCGTCCGATCCGTGCTGGGAGCCAGGTGAGCCGACTCGGCGCCGCCGTCACGGCTGCGAGCAGTTCCCCGAGTTGGTGCCGCCTTCGACGAGCAGTCCGGACCAGGCCCCACTTGCTACGAGTGTGCAGCGTGTGCGCGCTCACACTGCTTCGGGCTCCGGCTCTTCGCCGGTCGTGCGGTCCGGTGCCGAACCGCGGCACCGGCCGTCAGCCGCGCGCGTTCACGAACTCCCGGAGCAGCGCGTTGAACTCGTTCGGCCGCTCGCGGTTCGGCCAGTGCCCCGCCCCTTGGACCACCCGCAGTTGCGCGTCCGCGATGCCTGCGGCCGCCGTCTGCGAGGACGACAACGGCACCGACCGGTCCCGCTCGCCGTGCACCAGCATCACCGGACAGCCGATCTGGTCCAGGTGCGGCAGGTGGTTCACCCGCATGGATCGGCGGGCCACCGAGTCCCGCTGCCAGTCGGAGAACAGCGAGCCGCGCTGGCGCGCTTCGGCGATGACCTCGTCGACGATGCTCTCCATGTCCTGCGGTTGGTCGGCGAACAGCTGCTTGGCCAGCACCCGGCGCACCGTTGCGCGCCTGGTGGCCAGCAGGTTCTTGGTCCCGCGGTCCAGGAACCGCACGCGCGTGGCGAGGTACTTCAGCGCGTGGTTCTGCAGCTTGGGCACCAGCCCGCCGGAGCTGACCAGGACCATCCCGCGCACCCGGCGCGGATGCCGCAGCGTGAAACCGGTGGCGATGCTGCCGCCCATGGACAACCCCACCAGCATCGTGTCCCGCACGTTCCACGCGTCCAGCAGCCAGCGCAGCACCTCTTCGAATGTGCGCTGGTTCGCCCGGCCGTGCCACGGCTGACTGCCGCCCTGGCCGGGCAGGTCGGGAACGTAGACGCGGTGGTCGGCGGCCAGCACCGGGATCGCGTGCCGCCAGCTCAGCATCGCGTTGTCCAGTCCGGCGCCGTGCAGCAGCACGATCGCCGGTCCCGCGGAGCCCGCCCGGTAGTAGCGGATCTTGCCTGCGGGGAACTCCACGTGGTCGACCTCGACACCCTGCGGCGGGGCGGTCATCTCTCACTCCTCGACTGCTGGCTTGCTGCGGCGGGCGGACCCGGATGCGCGAATCGGACGTTCACTCGCCTGAGACGTTCCGCGGCACGGTCGCGTTGCGGTGCGGTTCTCGGCGACGGCGGTGCCGGGCCGCGAGCGGTGCCTGCGGCGCCCCGCGCCGATGGCGAGCGCATCCTTTCGATCTTGCATCGCCGCGCGGGTGTTACTCGGCAGGATATGCCCGCAGCGCATCGGCGTGGCACCGCCCGCAGCCCGGCGCGGCGGGCGTGCCAGGATCGACCGGGTGAGCACCGTGCATGACTGCAACCGCCCGGACGGCCGGGAGGCCGGCCTGACCGCCGCCGCGAACGCGGTGCGAGCAGGCGGACTCGTCGTCCTGCCCACCGACACCGTTTACGGCATCGGCGCCGACGCGTTCGACACCGAAGCCGTCGGCTCGCTGCTGACCGCGAAGGGACGCGGCCGCGACATGCCGGTGCCGGTCCTGGTCGGCTCCTGGAACACCGTGGACGGCCTGGTCATGTCGGTGTCCCGGCAGGCTCGCGCGCTGATCGAGGCGTTCTGGCCCGGCGGGCTGTCCTTGGTGCTGCCGCAGGCCCCGTCGCTGGCCTGGGACCTGGGCAACACGCGGGGAACGGTGAACCTGCGGATGCCGCTGCACCCGGTGGCGCTGGACCTGCTGCGCGAGGTCGGCCCGATGGCGGTGTCCAGCGCGAACCGCAGCGGCCAGCCGCCCGCGGCCACCGCGCAGGAAGCGCGGGACCAGCTGGGCGAGTCGGTGGACGTCTACCTCGACGGCGGCCCGTCCGGCGAGCCGGTCGCCTCCACGATCGTCGACCTCACCCAGTCGCAGCCGCGGGTGCTGCGGGAGGGGGAGATCAGCCGCGACCAGCTCGCCGAGGTGCTGGGCGTGGAGGTCGAACCCGCGCAGTGAGCCCGGTGCGCGGATCCAGTGCCATGCGGGCGAAAGGCCCCCGCGCCGGTTCCTCGCGTCCGAAGTGGATCGATCTTCGCTGATCCGGACCGGTGCTCGCGGCGCGTCCGAGTGCCGATAGCGTTGGTGCTGGATGCGCAACGTGCCACGCGATGAGGAGCACCGAGCTTGAACACGCCGTTCCGGGGGCTGAAGACCGACCGGGCCGCCGGCCCGCGCGGGTAGCACCGCCATGGACAATTCGACGCTCTGGGCTCCCGCCGGCCTGCCCGCGCGCGAGTACCTGTTGGTGCTGCTCACCGCGGCGGCGGTGACCTTCCTGCTGACCGGCTTGGTGCGGCTGCTGGCGATCCGCGTGGGGGCGGTCGCCTACCCGCGCAAGCGGGACGTGCACCTGACGCCGATCCCGCGGATGGGCGGGGTCGCGGTGTTCGGCGGAGTGCTGGCCGCGATGTTCCTGGCCAGCAACCTGCCCGCGCTCTCACGCGGTTTCGACTTCTCCAAGGACGCGGTCGCCGCGCTGCTGGCGGGCGGGGTCATCGTGCTGGTCGGCGCGCTGGACGACCGCTTCGAGCTGGACTCGCTGACCAAGCTGGCCGGGCAGGTCACCGCGGCCGGGATCCTGGTGCTGTTCGGCGTGCAGTGGTTCGGCTTCTGGGTGCCGTGGGGCGGCACCGAGGGGCACATCGGGCAGCTGATGGTGCTCAACAGCAACCAGGGGCAGCTGCTCACGGTGCTGCTGGTCGTCACGATGATCAACGCGATGAACTTCGTGGACGGCTTGGACGGCCTGGCCTCCGGGATCGGCCTGATCGCCGCGAGCGCGACCTGCGCGTTCTGCCTGAGCCTGCTGCAGCAGCACGGCGGCGACGTCACCGCATACCCGCCCGCGCTGATCGCCGCCTCGATCGCCGGGGCGTGCATGGGGTTCCTGCCGTTCAACTTCCAGCCCGCGCGGATCTTCATGGGCGACTCCGGATCGATGCTGATCGGGCTGATGCTGGCGACGGCGAGCACTTCGGCCTCCGGCAAGGCCGATTACGCCGGTTTCGGCGGCAAGGACGCGCTCGCGCTGCTGTCCCCGCTGCTGGTGCTGGCCGCCGTGCTGTTCGTGCCGCTGCTCGACCTGATCATGGCGGTGGTGCGGCGCACCCGCGCGGGCAAGAGCCCGTTCCACGCGGACAAGATGCACCTGCACCACCGGCTGCTGGAGATCGGGCACTCGCAGCGCCGGGCGGTGCTGCTCATCTACCTGTGGGCGGCGGTGCTGGCCTTCGGCGCGGTGTCGTTGACGCTGTTCAGCGCCGCGGTCGTGGCATGGGTGGTCGGATTGGGCGTGTTGTCGGCCGCTATCATTTCCGCAATCCCGAGAATGGCCGAACTGTGGCGATCCGATCGAGGGGCCTGATGAGCGAGACGACCGACCAGCGCGCCGACGGCGCCGATGCGGGCAACCCGCACGCCGCGACGGTGCGCAAGCTGGCCGACGCCATGCTGCGGACCGCGGTGTGGCCGGGCGTGGTGGTCGTGCTGCTCGGGATCCTGGTCTCCGGCTTGCTGGCAGGGCTGCCGGGTGTGTTCGGCGCGCTGGTCGGCGGAGTGGTGGCGTTCGGGTCGTCGCTGCTCACGATCGGCCTGATGCGCTGGACCGGCGGGCTGCACCCGATGTTCGTCATGGTCGCCGCGCTCGGCGGCTACATGGGGAAGATGCTGGTGCTGCTGGTCGTGATGACGTTGCTCGGCGGAGTCGAGGGCCTGCACTCCTACGCGCTGGCGTTCACCATGCTGGCCACGATCATCGTGTGGGCCGCTTCCGAGGTCGTCGCGTTCCGGAAAACCAAGATCCCGGTCGTCGTTCCTGGTCAATGACGGTCTCAGCGGTGCTTCGCGGGTAGTGCCGGAGATGGGGTTACCCGCTGGTATCGTCCGGTTCGACCTGGTCGCCCTGGTGCGGAGGGTGATCACCTGACACCGATCGTGCACATGTCGCGTGTGACGGGGTCGACTTAGGTGTCAGATCGCGTATCAGGTACGTTAAGTGCAAATCATGACGATTCGCCCGACGGTGTGAACCGCGGGAGAACCGGAAGGAGCCCTGTTGGGCGCGCTGGTGCTGGCCCAAGGCGGAAAGTTTCAACCGCCGGGCGCGGAAGCTTTCGACCTCCCGCCGATCTTCGGCGGCGTCACCAAGCCGATGATCCTGATCGTACTCTCCGTACTGATCATCGGCGTCTACTTCCTGGTTGCCACCCGCAACCTGAAGCTGGTGCCGGGCAAAGGCCAGTTCGTCGCCGAGTTCCTCTACGAGTTCAGCCGGAACAACATCGCGCGGGACCAGATCGGCGCCAAGGAGTTCCGCCGGTTCGTACCGCTGATCTTCGCGCTGTTCACGTTCGTGCTGGTGAACAACATCTTCGGGATCATCCCGCTCATCCAGTTCCCCACCATGTCGCGCATCGGCTTCCCGGTGGCGCTGTTCCTGGTGGCGTACGTGGTCATCCACACGGTCGGTTTCGCCAGGCACGGGTTCCTCGGCTACTTCAAGCACGTCATGTTCCCCCCGGGCGTGCCCAAGCCGATCTACGTGCTGCTCGCACCGATCGAGTTCTTCCAGAAGTTCATCGCCCAGCCGGTCGCGCTGGCCATCCGGGTGTTCGCCGCGATGTTCGCCGGGCACCTGATCCTGATGGTGTTCGCCCTGGGCGGGGAGTACCTGCTCGTTGAGGCGGGTGCGGCGTTCAAGCCGGTCTCGATCGTCGCCTTCGCCTTCGCCATTGCCTTGACGTTCGTCGAAGCCCTGATCCAAGTGCTGCAGGCGTACATCTTCGCGTTGCTGACCGCCAACTTCATCGGCAGCGCGCTCGCCCAGGAGCACTGAGAGCAAGACCAAGACCTCCGATCCGCGCATGAGCGCGGACCGAGTTGAAAGGTAGTGAAAGTGAGCAACATCGTTCTTGCGCAGGCCGCCGAAGCCGCGACGAACATGAACCCCGGTCTCGCCGCCATCGGCTACGGCCTGGGCGCCATCGGCCCCGGCGTCGGCGTCGGCCTGATCTGGGCCGCGGTCATCAACGGCACCGCCCGCCAGCCGGAGGCCCAGGGTCAGCTGCAGGGCATCGCGTGGATCTCGTTCGTGCTGGTCGAGGTGCTCGCCCTGATCGGCCTGGTCATCTACTTCATCGCCTCCAACGCGTGACAATCCGGCACTGAAGCGTAGGGAGACGTCATGGTGAAGACGCAGACGTTGCTGGCCGCGGGCGGCCACAACCCGGTCCTCCCTGCTCCGACCGAGATCGTCGTCGGGCTGATCGCCTTCCTGATCCTGCTGTTCGTGCTCTGGAAGTACGCCGTTCCGCGCTTCGAGAAGGTCTACGCGGAACGCAGCGAGCGGATCGAAGGCGGCATCGCCCGCGCCGAGCAGGCGCAGGCGGAGGCTCAGCGGACGTTGGAGCAGTACAAGTCGCAGCTCGCCGAGGCTCGTGCCGAGGCGGCCCGGATCCGGGACGACGCGCGGGCCGAGGGCCAGCAGATCGTCGAGGAGATGCGGGCTCAGGCGCAGACGGAGTCCGAGCGGATCGTCACGCAGGGCCAGAACCAGCTCGCCGCGCAGCGTTCGCAGATCATCGCGGAGCTGCGTTCCGACCTCGGACGGCAGGCGGTCGACCTGGCGGGACGTATCGTCGGGGAGTCCCTGGAGGACGAAACCCGGCAGCGCGGCACCGTGGACCGGTTCCTCGACGAGCTGGAGTCCACCTCCGCACCGTCCGGTTCGGCACCGTCCGGCAGGTAGGCAGGGGTGCGAGGAGCACGCACATGATGTGGTCACCGGAAGTGCCCCGAGAGCGAAAGGCCCTGGAGAGTTGAGCACCCTCGTGAACGCCGCGAGCCGCGACGCGCTGGCAGCCACCGAGCTGCAGCTGTTGCAGGCCACCGACGGGGCCGGGGCCGCGGAGATCACCGGTCTGGCCGACGAGCTGTTCGGCGTGGCCGCGTTGCTGGGTCGCGAGTCGACCCTGCGCCGCGCGCTGGCCGACGCCTCGACCGCGCCCGGGACCAGGGAGGACCTGGTCAAGGACCTGCTGGCGGGCAAGCTCGGCCAGCGGTCGCTGCCGGTGGTGACCGAGGCCGTCCGCGCCCGGTGGTCCAGCGCCAAGGACCTGGTCCGCGGCCTGGAACGGCTGGCGCGGGTGGCGCTGCTGGTGCAGGCCGAGCGGGCCGGTCGGCTGGATGCCGTCGAGGACGAGCTGTTCCGGCTGGGCCGGATCATCGGTGCGGACCTGCCGCTGGAACGGCTGCTGGCCGACCCGGCCGGTTCCCCGGAGGGCAAGGCGGTCGTGGTCGACGACCTGCTCGGCGGCAAGGTCGAGCCGGTCACCCAGACGCTGGTGCGCCAGCTCGTGGAACACCCGCGGGGCGGGCGGATCAGCGAGGGCCTGGAAGAGCTCGCGGAACTCTCGGCCAAGCGCCGGGAGCGGTCGGTGGCGCACGTGCGGTCGGCCGTGGCGCTTTCCGACGAGCAGCAGCAGCGGCTCGCAGCCACCTTGCAGCGGATCTACTCGCGGCCCATCGCGGTCCACCTGGAAGTGGATCCGGACGTGGTCGGCGGCCTGCTGATCCGGATCGGTGACGAGGTCATCGACGGCACCATCGCGGGTCGCTTGCAGTCCCTTC
>X190_Common_House_Gecko__coassemble_276_pt1 | contig 16839 bp, 16 predicted proteins | sample X190_Common_House_Gecko__metabat2_low_PE_001 | metagenome-assembled genome bin X190_Common_House_Gecko
GCGGACGCAGCACTCACCGAGGACGCAGCACTCACCGAGGAAGCAGGAGCCCGCCGCCGTCCTCCGCTGATGTCCGGCCAGCGGTCCTCGGCCGCGCACTTCGCGGTCTACATCTTCGTCCTGGTGCCGTTCCTGGCGCTGCTGGCGGCGGTGCCGCTGCTGTGGGGCTGGGGCCTGACGTGGTGGGACCTGGGACTGGCCGGCGGGTTCTACGTGATCACGATCCTCGGCGTGACGGTCGGTTTCCACCGCTACTTCACGCACGGCGCGTTCCGCGCCAAGCGCTGGCTGCGCATCGCGCTGGCCGTGGCGGGCAGCATGTCGGTGCAAGGCCCGGTGATGCACTGGGTCGCCGATCACCGCAGGCACCACGCGTTCTCCGACCGCGAGGGCGATCCGCACTCGCCCTGGGCGTTCGGCACCTCGCCGGTCGCGCTGGCGCGGGGGTTCTGGCACGCGCACATGGGGTGGCTGTTCGAGCGGGATCTCACCAACCGGGAACGGTTCGCCCCGGACTTGATGAACGACCGCGACATCCGCCTGGTGCACCGCCTGTTCGGGCCGCTGACGCTGGCCACGCTGCTGCTTCCGGCGGTGATCGGTGGCGCGGAGTCCGGCAGCTGGTGGGGCGCGTGGACGGCGTTCTTCTGGGCCGGGCTGGTGCGGGTGGCGTTCCTGCACCACGTGACGTGGTCGGTGAACTCGATCTGCCACATCATCGGCGAGCGGCCGTTCCGCAGCCGGGACAAGGCGGCGAACTTCTGGCCGCTGGCGCTGCTGAGCATGGGTGAGTCCTGGCACAACCTGCACCACGCGGACCCGACCTGCGCCCGGCACGGGGTGCGGCGCGGGCAGCTGGACATCTCCGCGCGGGTGATCTGGTTGTTCGAGAAGCTGGGCTGGGCAAGCCACGTCAAGTGGCCGACGCCGCGCCGGGTGGCCCGGCTGCGCCGGGGCGCGGCGGACTGATCAAATCCCGGTTCCGCCGGTTGGGATTGCGTTCCCGGCGGTTGACACCTTTTCCGGGCCGGTGTTGCGATGCTCGACGTGCTACCCGCCCTGTTCACCAGACGACGCCACGTGGATCTGCTGCGCGTGGCGACGCAGGGCTGTCGCTGCCGGGACTGAGAGCGGCGCCCGCGCGCAGTTCTCTCCTTTGTGGACAGTCATTCGACCGCCGGTGCGCGCCCACCCCACCGGCCGTTCCTGGTGAGGAGAACCCGTGTCCACCGTCCTGGTCATCTCCGGCAGCCCGTCGAAGACCTCGAAGACCGAACGAGTAGCCGACCACCTCGCCCGCCGCCTCACCGCCGAGGGCCGCCCGGCGCAGCACCTGCGGCTGCGCACGCTGCCCGCCGAAGCGCTGCTGAGCGCCGACACCGCGGACGCCGAGATCGCCGAAGCCGTCGAGCAGCTGCGCCGCGCCGACGGCGTCGTGCTCGCCACCCCGACCTACAAGGCCGCGTACTCCGGGCTGCTGAAGGTCTTCCTGGACCTGCTGCCGCAGTTCGGCTTCGGCGGCAAGGCGGTGCTGCCGCTGGCCACCGGCGGCAGCGTGGCGCACGTGCTGGCGCTGGACTACGCGCTGCGCCCGGTGGTGAGTTCGCTCGGCGCGCGGCACGTGGTGCAGAGCTTCTTCCTGATCGACAAGCACCTGACCGTGACCGGCGACGACCTCACCATCCACGAGGAAAGCGCGGGCCCGCTCGACGACGTGCTGGAGCAGTTCCACAAGGCCCTCGACGGCGTCCCGCACGACAGCGTGCTCGGGCGCTCGGCGTGATCGGCGGTGCCGAGCTCGACCGATCCAGCTGAGCGAACAGACCGCTCACCCGGTGCTGCGCCCGCGCGATGAGCCGCACCGGCCGAGCCCCGTCCGGACGACGCGGCCCCACCACTTCTCGGGAGAAAGCCTGATGTCACTCACCTTCCACTGGTTCCTGCCCACCTACGGCGACAGCCGCTACCTGGTCGGCGGCGGGCACGGCGTGGCCACGCACACCGCCGCCGGATCGCGCCCGGCCACGCTGGGCTACCTCGGCCAGATCGCGCGCAGCGCCGAGCAGCTGGGCTTCGAGGGGGCGTTGACGCCGACCGGCGCGTGGTGCGAGGACGCTTGGCTGACCACCGCGATGCTCGCGGAGGTGACCGAGCGGTTGAAGTTCCTGGTCGCGTTCCGCCCCGGGCTGCTCTCGCCGACGCTGGGCGCGCAGATGGCCGCGACGTACCAGCGCCACTCCGGCAAGCGCCTGCTGCTCAACGTCGTCACCGGCGGCGAAAGCCACGAGCAGCGCGCCTACGGCGACTTCCTGGACAAGGAGGGCCGCTACCAGCGCTGCGACGAGTTCTTGGAGGTCGTGCACCGGTTGTGGCGCGGTGAGCGGGTCGACTTCAGCGGTGCGCACGTGCACGTCGAAGGCGCCGAACTGACCCGGACCCCGGACCCGGTGCCGGATGTCTACTTCGGCGGTTCGTCCGCTGCGGCCGGAACGGTCGCGTCCAAGCACAGCGACGTCTACCTGACCTGGGGCGAGCCGCCCGCGAAGGTTTCCGAGAAGATCGAGTGGATCCGCGGGCTCTCGGCTGCGCAAGGGCGCAAACCGCGGTTCGGCATCCGGCTGCACGTGATCAGCCGGGACACCTCCGAGCAGGCTTGGGCCGAGGCCGAGCGGCTGGTCGGCGCGCTGGACCGGGACACGATCAACAAGGTGCAGGCGGGGCTCAACCGCAGCGAGTCCGAGGGCCAGCGCCGGATGCTGGACCTGCACGGCGGCTCCGCCTCGGATCTGGAGATCTACCCGAACCTGTGGGCCGGGGTCGGGCTGGTGCGCGGCGGCGCGGGCACCGCGCTGGTCGGCAGCCACGCCGAGGTCGCCGAACGGATCGAGGAGTTCCACGCGCTGGGCCTGGACGAGTTCATCCTCTCCGGTCATCCGCACCTGGAGGAGGCGTACTGGTTCGGCGAGGGCGTGCTGCCGATCCTGCAGCGCAAGGGCCTGTGGCAGCACCCGGCGGGAGTCTCCGGCGAAACCGCCGGTCAGAGCATCCCGTTCGCCGGATCGCCGGAACCCGCGCCCGCTTCCTGATCCGGAACTCCTGGTGCGTCGGCTGAACCGCAAGAGGTTCAGCTCGTCTCGAGCACGGGACTCCTGGCGGTAGGCCGCCTGATCACTCATCCGAGTGGAGCGCGGGTCGATCGGCCCGAGCCGGTGCGCGGATCTTGTAGCGTCCGCCTCCGATCTCGGCAAACCCGGCGGCCCGCACCCGCCCACTCGATGGAGTCGACGTGACCTATTACGCCCCGACCAGCATCCGCCAGGTCATCGAGACCGTGCAGCAAAGCGATCCCGGGCAGCGGCGCAGATTGCAGCAGGAGTGGCACGAGCTCGCCGAGGCGCTCGCGGTGATGCTCACCGCGCACCACCTCAGCGTTCCGCACGAGTGGAAGGAAGTTCCGCAGTGCGCCGATTCGTGATCCTCTCCGCGCTCGGGTCCGCCGCCGCGCTCGGCTACGCCGGAGTGCGGCGGCTCGGCCGCTGGCTGGACGCGCCGATCGCACCCGAGCCCGCCGTCAACGAGCCGGGCTCCGGCGCCCGCGAGCGGCGAGCGCCGGAGCAGCGCGTCATCCGGTGATCGACTGCACGGTCGGCAGGTAGCCCTCGGCGTGGCCGGCCACGTTGGGGTGGAAGGATTCCGTCAGCGGACTGCTCGGCCCGTTGATCCACTCGGAGCCGCCGCACACCCCGTGCCCGGCGAAGTTCTCCCGCGGGTCGGCGTAGCTGAACCCGGCGGACTCCGCCTGCGCCGAGATCACTCCGGCCAGCACGTCCGACCCGGCGTTGATGCTCTTGCGCTTGGCTTCGGTGTAGCCGGGGATGTCGCAGTCGCCGAGCTCGTTGACGTGCGGATAGCCGACGACCACGACTTCCGCGTTCGGGGCGGCCGCGCGGATGTTGTCGTAGGTGGTCTTGAGCTTGCCGGGCAGCTCGTCGCGCGCCTTGGCCTCGCCCGCGGCGACCGCGGAGGCGCAGCCCTCGTCGCTGCCGAGCAGGCAGCTGCTGATGGTCTTGGCGAACCCGACGTCGTTGCCGCCGATCTGCACCGTGACCAGCGTGGTCTCCGCGGACAACGCGCCGAGCTGGCCGGCGTTGAGGTCGTCGGTGGTGTCCCCGGAACAAGCGGCGAACTCGAACGACGCGGGGCTGTTCGCGTCCGCCAGCAGCTGCGGGTACGCCTTGGGGCCGCGCTGGCAGTCGCCGCTGTCCTCGAAGTACTCCCTGGTGCCGGTACCGGAGGCGTAGGAGTCGCCGAGCGCCGCGTAGTGCGCTTCCGCGGCGTAGGCCGGTGTGCCGATCATCGCTGTGCCGACGGCGACGGTGCTGACCGCTACGGCTGCCGCGAACCTGCGAGCAGCCCCCCGAAATTGACGCATGGAACCCTCCGCACGAAGAAATGTGGGCCGTACGGATCGATTGAACGTCGAGGCCGCGGCGCCATCGGAGATTTGGCGCATTGCCGCCGGTAACAATTAAGCGACTTTCTCGGCGACGCCCAGGAAAATGAATGGAAAGCCATTCGATCGAGGGAATCATGCGCAATTCGACTACGCTGAGTCGATCATTTTACCGGTTCGATTCAACACCTTCGGCGGTGCCCGGCGTGGACGGTCCCTGCTCCAGTTCGCGCAGCGAGCGGCCCGCCGAGTCGGGCATCCCGAGCAGCCCGATGACGGAGAACAGCACCAGCATCCCCATCATGATCGCGGACATGCCCGCCACCCCGAACGACGAGGCGATCATGAGCGGCACCAGCAGGCTCCAGAACCCCAGGAAGATCCGGGCGAACGCGAACGTGAGGCCCTGCGCGGTGGCGCGCAACATCGTGGGGAACATTTCCTGCGACCACAGCTTGTAGAACGACTCGCCGGCGAACGCCGCGCCGATGCCGAACAGCGCCACGTTGGCCACCGCCACTCCGGTCCCGATCGGCAGGAACACGAAGCAGCCGAACGCCGCCACCTGCATGAGGGATCCGGCGGCGAAAACGGTCCGGCGCCGCCGCCCGTCCGCCAGCTGCATGAAGCCGAAGGCGACCGCGAGCATCGTGAGCGCGTAGTTGAGGACCTGGATCCCGACGCTCGTCGCCTGATCGGCGTTGCCGGCGCGCTGCAGGATGTACGGCAGGAACGCGCCCGCGGTTCCCGCCGCGGTGTTCCACAGCACGTAGATCGCGCCGGTGAACACCAGCGCCCGCAGGTTGTTCCCGGTGAACAGGTCGCGCAGCCGGCCGAGCGCCATCGGGTCCCCGGAGCCGCGGGCCCGCTCGCGAGCACGCACCCAATGCGCGGACTCGACCATGCTCCGGCGCAGGTACCAGGTGACCACCGCGACCACGAAAAGGTGCGCGAACACGATGCGCACGCCGAGCAATCCCAGCGGTGCCAAGGCGAACGCCAGCAGCGCGGTCAACATCGGCCCGAGGCTCCAGGCGACCTGGGTCAGCCCGATCAGCTTGCCGCGGGACCGGCCGGGTGCGAACTCGGCGATCAGCGCCAGCGAAGTCGGCAGGTCGGCGCCGACCGCGAGACCCACGATGACGTAGCCGATGAACAGCATCGGCGTGTTCACCGCGAACACGATCCACAGGATGCCGAACGCGAACACCAGGAGGTCCCAGGCGTAGATCCGCTTGCGGCCGTACCGGTCACCGAGCCTGCCGCCGATCAGCGCGCCGATGGCCGCGGAGATCGCGTTGGAGCTGAACGCGGTGAGCAGGCCGACGGTGCCGGCGCCGAGCCCGAGATGGCTCTCCCACAGCGGCAGTCCGGCCGCCGCGGCGACGATCGATCCCGCGTCGATGTAGGAGGCCATCGAGGCGAGCGCGGTCCACTTCCAGATCTTCCGGCTGGGCTTGCCCGCGGTGGCGTCCGCGCTTTCGCCCGGCGCGCTGCTTGCCGCGGTGTCCATCGGGTCACTTCCCGCCATTCGCCGTTGAATGCCGTCCGCCGAAACGCGTGCCGACGTGCACGTGTGAGAACTCGCCGAATCGCAGCGACGCTAGATCGGCGGCCTGCCCCGGTCAACCACCATCCGGGCACCGGCCGACACGCCCGCGCACCACTCCATTCCTTTCCGAGTGAACGGCCTGTTCGACCATTCTTCTCGGACCAGCGGTCCGTTCCCTCGGCACTGTCCGGGTTCTGATTGGGCTGATCGGGTGGCCAACGGGTGTGTCGGGCAGGTTCCTGGTCGATTGGCGGAAGCGCCGGTCACTCCGCGGATTTGGCGAGCGAGGAACGACGCACCACCAGTTCCGGCTCGTAGACGACCTGCTGGTGCACATGCTGCTCGGCGCCGGCGGTGTCGGCCAGCAGCAGCTCGGCCGCTTTGTACCCGATGCGGTGAGCGGGCTGGCGCACCGAGGTGAGCGGCACGGCAGCGGCGGAGGCGAACTCGATGTCGTCGTAGCCGACCAGCGCGATGTCCTCCGGAACCCGCACGCCCGCGGCGAACAGCGCCTGCAACAGCCCGAGCGCGAGCAGGTCGTTGGCGCAGAACACCGCCGAGGGCCGATCGGGCCTGCCGAGCAGCCGCGAACCGGCGTCGCGCCCGGAGGCCACGTCCAGCGCCGGCTCCTCGATCGTGCTCAGCAGGTCCTCGTCCAAGTCGCAGTCGCGGAATGCCTGCAACGCACCGACGTGGCGGTCCCGGCACTGCGACAGGTGCGCGGGCCCGCTGACGTAGGCGATCCGCCGATGCCCGTGATCGACGAGGTGCCGCACCGCCAGCGCTCCCCCGGCGACGTCGTCGACCGAGACCGAACAGCACCGCTCGCTGGAGATCTTCCGATCCACCAGCACCGACGGAATCCCTTGCCGCTGCAACGAATCCAAGCTCGTGCCGTGCTCGTCGGCAGGCGTGACCAGCACGCCGCGCACGCGCTGCTCGGCGAACAGCGACAGGTACAGCGCCTCGGCGGCCGGATCCTGCGCGGAGTCGCACAGCATCACGCCGAGCTGCTGCTCCCGCGCCGCGGCTTCCACACCGCGAGCCACGTCGACGAAGAACGGGTTGCCGATGTCGAGCACCAGCAGCGCCAGCATCCGGCTGTGCCCGGCTCTGAGCTGGCGGGCGGATTCGCTGCGGACGTAGCCGAGTTCGTCGATCGCGGACTGCACCCGGCTGCGGGTGCTCACCGAAACCCGGTCGGGCCGGTTGAGCGCGTTGGACACGGTCGCCACCGAAACCCCGGCGCGCTCGGCGACGTCCTTGATGCTGACCATGCCTCCAAGGGTGCCGAATGCGGGCCGACCGCTGCGCAGCGGCCTCCACACCTCGCCAGCGCCGCAGCACCGCGCTGGGTGAACGGACCGTTCGACCAATCTAGTGGGACGAACAGTCCGTTCACTCCTTGCCGTTGGAGCGGTGGAGGCGGGGCGCGGACGGTCCGAGCGTCGCACTGCACGTACTTCCCGCCAGCGCCATGCGATGGACGCTCGCGCATAATGGCGCGTTCGTGCTGTTCGAGTTCGAGCAAGCGCGCCCACGATCCATCTTGAGCACTTCCGCGGTCCAACGTTCCTCTACGACTGGAGAACGACCGGAAATGAAGACATCGATCACCCGCTGGAAGAAGTCCACCCGCTCGGGACCGAACGACAACTGCGTAGAAAGCAGCCGAACCGCCGACGGAGGTGCCGCCGTTCGCGACACCAAGGACCGCGCCGCCGGGCACTTCACCGCGAACGGTGAGCAGTGGTCGACGTTCCTGTTAGCGATCAAGGACGGCCGCTACGACCGCTGAACGGCACAACTCCTTGCCACGCCCCGGAAGCCGCGCGCGTTTCCGGGGCGTTGTGCGTTGCGGTGCCGAACGGCTCAGACCTTCAGGCCGAGCCAGTTGGTGAAGTGCGCGATGCTGTCGGACTTGCGGCGCTCCGCGGTGGCGATGGCGCGGGCGGTTTCGCGCACCTGCGGGTGGTAGCGGGTCTGCTGCGGCGCGATGCGGCGAGCGTTGTTCAGCGCGCGCAGCGCGTTGCCGTGGTCGCCTGCCAGCACCCAGGCGCGGGCCACGTCCTGCCAGTGGTGGCCGATGCGGTTGGCCGGCATGTCATCGGGCAGTTCCAGCGCGAAGCCGTCGCGGGCCGCGCGACCCGGATCACCCGCTTCCAGCGAGACCGCGACATCGTGGATCTCGACGTTGCCCGGGCCGAAGTTCGTGTCGTAAGCGCTCGAGCAATGCCCGAGGCGCGCACCGATCGCGCGGGCGTCGGCGATGTGCTCCCGAGCCCGGGCCACGTCGCAGTCCCGCGCCGCGATCATGGCACCGCGCAGGTGCGCCGATCCGCGCAGTGCCAGCACTTCCTCGCTTTCGGGCCGCGCCGCCAACAGGTTCAGCGAATGCCCCACGAGCTTCGCGCCGGTGTCGTAGGCCGCGCAGGACATCAGGATCAGCGCGCGGTGCTGGGCGGCGTGCGCGGCCAGCAGCGGATCGTCGCTGCATTCGGCGGAGTTCTCCATCTGATCCACCGCCTGGGTGGCCAGCGTGATCCACCCGAACCGGTAGAGCAGTTGCGCGGTGTTGGCGTATGCCTGCGCGAGCTGGCGGTAGCCGCGTTCGCGCGCCGAGTCCGTGGTGGCCTCGCGCACCGCGCCGCCCAGCCTGCGCAATAACGCCGGGGTCAGTTCGATTCCTTGACGTGCCCGGTCGGAGTGCCGCAAACTCCTCGCCTTGGCGAGTTCGGCGGCCAGTTCCGCAGGTGGTCCCGGGTCCAGCGATGCCGCGTAGCGGCCTTCGGCGAACAGCGTGCGCAGCTCCGTCAAACCCGGTGGCACGCCACCGTCGTCGTCCAGGGTCTGCCGGTACGGCTGGCCGTAGAGCTCTTCGGGCTCGATGCCGAGTGCGCGGGCGATGGCGGCGACGAACGCGGGCGAACCGGGCTCCCTGCCCTGTTCGACGGCGCGGACCATGCTGGTGCTGTAGTTCGCGCGCTGCGCCAGCGCCTGCTGGTTGAGCCCGGCGACCTTCCGCGCCATCGCGACCCGCTCACCGAGGGCGAGTCCCTGATCCGGCCGAGCCACCGTGCTCCTTCCGTCCACGTCCGTTGCGGAACACCAGACTAGGTGACACACGTTGGTGTGGCACCCGGTGCGCGCACTGTCACAAGCCTGTCACTCCATAGTGCGGGAGAGCCGTAGATTGCGGAGAAAGCGATCACCTACCGTTACCAAGTCAGGTGATAGACGTGTCCGCATCCCGCGAATCCGGATCCGAGCCGGAAGTGCTCGGCGCCGAACCGCCCCCCGAACGAACCGTGCTCAACGTGCGCTACCGCGCCGGTGTCGTCGGCGAACGCTCCCGCGTGGTGCACGCAGCCGCCTGGACCCCGCGGGGCGTGCTGATCACCTTGTGCGGGATGCCGCTGGATCCGTCGCTGATCGAGGAATCCACCGGAATGCCGTGCATGCGCTGCGTCCGCATCGCCGCCGAACGCTCCACGCAGGACAACCCGGCCATCGACGACGGGACCTGACGCACCGCCACTTCGTGATCACCCCGAGACCGATCGCGACGCGGTTTGCGGCATCCTGAACCGCATTCACGAGGCGATCGGAGGAGCGGGGATGGACCGGCAGTGGGTTCCCGAGGACGTCGACATCAACACGCCCAGCGCGGCTCGCGTCTACGATGCGCTGCTCGGCGGCGGACACAACTTCCCCTCCGATCGGGCGTTCGCCCGCGAGGCCGAACGGGTGTATCCGGGTCTCGGCACCTCCGCCCGAGCCAACCGCGCATTCCTGCGCCGCGCCGTGCTGCACGCGCTGGACGCCGGTGTGCGGCAGTTCCTCGACCTGGGCTCCGGAATCCCGACCGTCGGCAACGTGCACGAGATCGTGCACGCGGTCGACCCCACCTGCCCGGTCGTCTACGTCGATTACGAACCCGTGGCCGTGGCGCACAGCGACCTGCTGCTCAAGGAGAATCCCCACGCGACGATCGTGGCCGCGGACGCGCGCGACGCGCAGCACGTGCTCGCACATCCCGAAACGACGCGGCTGCTGAACTTCGACGAGCCGGTGATGGTGCTGATGCTGGCGCTGCTGCACTTCATCCCGGACGAGGACCGGCCTGCCGACATCGTCGCCAGCTACCGCGAACCGCTGGCTGCCGGCAGCATGATCGCGATCACCAGCGCCGCCAACGACGCGCGGCAGGACGAGCTCGCCGAGCTGACGAAGCTGTTCGCCAGCAGCAGCAACCCGGCCGTGCCGCGGCCGAAGGCGTGGATCGCCGAGCAGTTCGGCGACTTCGAGCTGGTCGAGCCGGGCGCGCAGCTGGTCGGCGACTGGCGTCCCGACGAGCGGCTGGACGACGAGCAGCAGGACCACATCGTCTTCGGCGGTGTCGGAGTGCGGCGCTGAGCACGCCGCGGTCGGCACCGACGCGCGCTGGTTCGCACCGTTTTCCGCGCCGGATTCCGCGCGTGCAGGCGCTGATTCCCCTTGCAGGCGGAAATGCCAACGCCGCTGGTCAGCGTGAGTGCGGCACGGAAATCGTCGGCATTCCCACATTTCCCGTGCCGCAGCCGGTCTAGCGACGGCTGCGGCGGAATGCGAACATCCCGCGAATCGATCGACGGAAAGGCGGTTCAGCCGTGCAGGTTCTCTGGGGTGCCGGCGGCATGGTGGTGCTGCTGCTGGTCGCGTTCGCGCTCTCGACCGACCGCCGGGCGATCCGGCCGCGCACCGTGTTCGGCGCGCTGGCCATCCAGCTCGTGTTCGCGTTCGCGGTGCTGCGCTGGGAAACCGGCAAGCAAGTGCTCAGCACCGTCTCGGCGGGCGTGCAGCGGGTGATCGACTCCTCGAAGGAGGGCATCGACTTCCTGCTCGGACCGGTGATGCCCACCGACGGCAGCACCGTGGTCGCGTTCCAAGTGCTGCCGCTGATCATCTTCATCGCTTCGCTGTCCGCGGTGCTCTACCACTTGAACATCCTGCAGTGGGCGGTGCGGATCGTCGGCGGGGCGCTGCGCGCGGTGCTGGGCACGACGCGAGCGGAGTCGCTCAACGCCACCGCCAACATCTTCCTCGGGCAGACCGAGGCGCCGCTGGTGGTGCGGCCGTACCTGAAGGGCATGACCCGCTCGGAGTTCTTCGCCGTGATGGTCGGCGGACTGTCCACTGTGGCTGGATCGGTGATGGTCGGGTACGCGCTGCTGGGCGCGAACCTGGACCACCTGATCGCGGCCAGCTTCATGGCCGCCCCCGCCGGGCTGCTGATGGCGAAGATCATCGTGCCGGAGACCGAGCGCTCCGCCGAAGCGGCGGACGGCAAGCGGCCGACCACGTTCGGCGACGTGGCGGGCAAATTCGGCCGCGGCAAGGCGCCTTCGAAGACGTTCGCCGCGGACTCCGAGCAGCCCGCGGCCGAGTCCGGCGACTCCGCGCGGACCCCGGACGACTCGGCACCGACCGCCACCGAATCCGCGCCGCGCAGCAGCGAAGACGTCGACGACAGCGAAGCGCTGGAGACCAAACCGCGCAACGTCATCGACGCCGCGGCCACCGGTGCCTCCGACGGGCTCAAGCTCGCGTTGAACGTGGGCGCGATGCTGTTCGCGTTCGTCTCGCTGATCGCGCTGCTGAACCTGATCCTCGGCGCGGTGGGCGGGCTGTTCGGCCTGCCGGAGATCACCTTCGAGGGGCTGATCGGATACGTCTTCGCCCCGCTCATGTGGGTCATCGGGGTGCCGTGGTCGGAGGCCGTGGCCGCGGGCGGATTCGTCGGGCAGAAGCTGGTGCTCAACGAGTTCGTCGCGTTCACCGACTTCGGCCCGCAGGCGGCGAGTTTCGACCCGCACACCGCGATCATCATCACCTTCGCGCTGACCGGGTTCGCGAACTTCTCGTCGTTGGCGATCCTGCTCGGCGGTCTCGGCGGGCTGGTCCCGTCGCGGCGCTCGCTGATCGCGCAGTACGGGATGCGCGCCATCGCGGGCGGCACCCTGGCGAACCTGCTCAGCGCGGCCATCGCCGGGATGCTCGTCTGAGCGCTCGAGAGGAGTGCAGTTTCTCCTGATTCGGGGCGGAGTCCGCGGCCGCCGCTCCGACCTGCGCCTGCGGTGATCCGCGCGGATGCTCTGGCCGGGTTGCGACCGCGAGGTGGGCACCGCGGCGGAACCTAACGGCGCGGTAAGCGGTGCCTTCGCGGCTCCCGGCTTCGGCGCCGCGGCCGCCCGGCGCGGACAATCGCCAGGGCCGAAACCCAACGACGATGGAGTGCAGGCAATGACGACCGTGGCCTTCCTCGGAACCGGCACGATGGGCGCCCCGATGGCGCGCAACCTGCTCAGCAGCGGCTTTGCGGTGCGCGCGTGGAACCGCACCCGCTCGCGCGCGGAAGAACTCACCGCGGACGGCGCCACCGTCACCGACAGCCCCGCCGAAGCCGCACGAGGCGCCGACGTGCTGGTGACGATGCTGCTCGACGCGGACGCGACCGTGGAAGCCGGCCGCGCCGCAGCCGCCGAACTGCCCGACGGAACACCGTGGCTGCAAATGGGCACGATCGGGCTGGACGGCCTCGCGCGAGTCGCCGAAGTGGCCGGGTCCACCGCGCTGGTCGACGCGCCCGTGCTGGGCACTCGCGCACCCGCCGAACAGGGCACGCTGGTCGTGCTGGCTTCCGGGCCGGAAAGCGCCCGGGAACTCGCGCAACCGGTGTTCGACGTGGTCGGCGGTCGCACCATGTGGCTGGGAACCTCCGGCGCAGGCGGCGAAGGCACCCGGGTCAAGCTCGCCGCGAACAGCTGGGTGCTGGCGCTGACCAACGCGGTGTCCGAATCCATCGCGCTGGCCGAGAACCTCGGGGTCGATCCGCAGCGGTTCCTGGAAGCCATCGAAGGCGGCGCCGTCGACTCGCCCTACGCGCACCTCAAGGGCAAAGCGATCCTGAACAAGGACTTCACGCCCGCGTTCGGGCTCTCCGGCGCGCTCAAAGACGCCGGTCTGATCGCCGAAGCCGCCGAGGGGCTGCAGCTGGACCTCGCCGCCGCGATCCGGGAACGCTTCGCCCGCGCCGTCGAAGCCGGGCACGGCGACGAGGACATGGCCGCGGTCTACTACTCGTCGTTCAGCTGAGCGGGAAGCGCGGCCGCCGCCCCCTGGGGGTCCGGGGCGGCGGCCGCGCAGCCTATTCGCGGTGCACGCCGTAACCGGCGAACCGCTCCGCACAGCGCGCGAGTTCCGCATCGTCGAGCAATCGCGGCTCGCCGGCGCGCTTGGCGGTCAACCACAGCTCGCAGAGCCATTCCAGCTGCCGCGCCCTGTTGTAGGCCCGCGGCAACGTCGAGCCGACCGCGAGCGCGCCGTGATTGCGCAGGATGCACGCTCCCCGGTCGGCCAGCGCCGCGGACACGTTCTCCGCCAGCTGCTCGGATCCGAAGGTGGCGTAGTCGGCCACCCGCACCGCACCGCCGAACTCGGCCAGTTGGTAGTGCACCGCGGGAACGTCGTCGCGCAACAACGACACCGCGGTGGCATGCAGCGAGTGCGTGTGCACCACGGCGTGGGCGCCGTGCCGCTCGTAGGCGGTCAGGTGCATCGGCAGCTCGGAGGTGGGCGGCAGCTCGCCGTCCACCACCTCGCCGTCGAGCGCGACCACCGGGACCTCGGCAACCCGCATGGCGTCGTAGTCCACACCGGACGGTGTCACCGCCACCAGATCGCCGGACCGCACCGAGATGTTGCCGGAAGTGCCCACCACGAGCCGGTCGTCGATCATCTTGCGTGCGACGCGGATGACCTCGGCCCGTTCGGCGGCCAGCACCGGCTCGCTCAACTCGCGGCGCCGGAGTCGTACTCGTTGATCGCCGCGACCTTCTTCGCCGACGAGGAGCTCTCGTCGAAGACCAGGTCCAGCCACTCCGAAGCCAGCAGCCGCGCCAGCTCGATGCCGACCACGCGCTGGCCGAAGCACAGCACCTGCGCGTCGTTGCTCAGCACCGAACGCTGCACCGAGTAGCTGTCGTGCGCGGTCACCGCGCGCACCCCCGGCACCTTGTTCGCGCTGATCGCGACGCCGAGGCCGGTGCCGCAGATCAGCAGGGCCCGGTCGGCCTCGCCTTCGGCGACCTTGCGCGCGGCGGCCACCGCAACGTGCGGGTAGTCGGTGTGCTCATCGGAGCCGACGCCCACGTCGGTCACCGAAGCGACCCGGGAGTCCTTCTCGAAGTCGGCCTTGATGGCTTCCTTGTACTGGTACCCGGCGTCATCGCCACCGACGATGATGCGCCAGGGAGCGTTCTGCTCGGTCATGATCCTCACTTCACCTCTTGCGCGTCGGATTCGGTTCCTGCCGTCAGCACCCCGGCGACCTGGTTGAGCGCCATCGCCAGAGACGTGGCGCCCGGGTCGGGGGTGCCGACGCTGCGTTCCGCCAGCGGCCGGGCGCGGCCGGTGCGGGGTGTGAGCTCGGCGGTGCGTTGGGCGGCCGCGGTTGCCTCGTGGGCCGCCCGCTGCCACGCCTGCGGCCCGTCCTGCCCGTCCTGCACGGCCGCGTCGAGCGCGTCGACGAACGGGTCCATGGCGTCGACCAGCGTCTTGTCGCCCAGCTCGGCGCGGCCGAGGCGGCGCACCGCGGCCAGCGCGGCCTTCGCTCCGGCGAGCAGATCGGCCGCGGCCACCGCGCGGTCGTCCGGCAGCAGGTCGCCGAAGGAGCGCAGGCCGGCGCCCCACAGCGCGCCGGAAGTCCCACCGGCCTTGGCGGCCCAGCCGTCCCCGGCGGCCACCAGCACCGCGGCCGGGCCTGCTCCGCGCTCGGCGGCGGCCGCACCGGCTTCCACCGCAGCGGCGCTGCCCCGGGACATGCCGCGACCATGGTCACCGTCCCCGGCCACGGCGTCCATCCGGCCCAGCTCGGCTTCCGCCTCGTGCAGGTCGTCACTGATCGCGCGGAGTGCGGCGACCACGGCCTTCGAGGTGCGCCTGCCCGCCTCCGGAGCGAGGGCGGTGGCCTCCTCGACGACCTCTTCGGCCTCCTCGACGACCTGGTCGTCCACTTCGGACGCAGTGACGCTGCCCCTGCGGTAGGCCGGGCTGTCGGCCGGAGCGGCGTAGAGCCGCTCCAGCTCGGGGTCCAGCCAGGTCAGCGTGAGCGAACAACCGGCCATGTCCAGGCTGGTGACCAGTTCGCCGACCTCCTGCTCGACGACCTGCACGCCTGCCTCGGCCAGCAGCCGGGACGCGGTCTTCCACACCACGAACAGCTCTTCGTACTTCGTGGCGCCGAGCCCGTTGAGGATCGCCACCACCCGCGGCGTGCCCTCGACTTCCGGCGCCTCGGCCAGCACCCCGTCCACCAGGGTGCGGGCCAGCTCCGCGGCCGACGGCATGTCCACTTCGGACACACCTGGTTCGCCGTGGATCCCGAGGCCCAGGCCCATCCGCCCGTTCGGAACCTCGAACAGCGGTTCCGAGCTGCCGGGCAGCGTGCAGCCGTCGAAGGCCACGCCGAGGCTGCGGGTGCGGTCGTTGGCGTGTTCGCCGACGCGGACCACCTCGTCGAACGAGTAGCCCTCCTCCGCGGCCGCCGAGGCGACCTTGAACACCACGAAATCGCCCACCGCACCACGGCGTTTGGCGATGTCCTCGGCACCGGCGCTGGCCACGTCGTCGGTCACCACGACGTTGTGCGCGCGGATCCCGGCGCGTTCCAGCCGTTCCACGGCCAGCCCGAAGTTCATGTTGTCCCCGGCGTAGTTGCCGAACGAGAACACCACGCCCGCGCCGTTGTCGGCGGCCTTGCCCACCGAGTAGGCGTCCTCCGCCGACGGCGAGGTGAAGATGTTGCCCACCACGGCCCCATCGGCGAACCCGTTGCCGACCACGCCGCAGAACGCCGGGTAGTGCCCCGAACCACCGCCGGTGACCACGGCGACCTTGCCGCGGCGCGCCTTGCGCGCCCGCACCACGCCGCCGCGAACCTCCCGCACGTAGCCGGGATTCGCGGCGACGAAGCCGGACACCATGTCTTCGCTGAACGACGCCGGATCGTCGTAGAGTCGCGTCATCGCGCTGCTCCTCCTTCGGACCGCCACACTGGCCGCGCCCGGTCGATCGACTCCAGATATGCGCGGTACCCGCGCTCGTAAAACTCCGCCGCGGCAGGATCCGGCGACACCGTGCGCCGGGCCGCCGCCCACTGCTCGCGGTCCACCGGCTCGCCCAACGCATCCCACGCGGTCATCGCCGCCCCGCGGGCGCCGACGCCTGCCTCGTGCGGCACGTGCAACGGGCGGCCGAGCACGTCGGCGAAGATCTGACCCCAGGTCGCGGAACGCGCCCCGCCCCCGCAGGCCGAAACCGAACCGGTCAGGCCCGCCGCCTCCAGGTTGTGCCGCGCGGCGTAGGCCATCGCCTCGCACAACGCGCGCACCAGATCGGCAGGAGTGGTTTCCAGCGACAGGCCGGTGAACTGGCCCCGCGCGTGCGGCTCGACGAACGGCGCCCGCTCACCCGACGAAGCCAGGAACGACAGCGCCGAGACCCCGTTCGCGCCCGGGCGGCTGGCGCCGAGCATGGCGTCCAGGTCGGCCACCTCGGCCCCGACCATGCGCAGCACCCAATCCAGGTTCGCGGTGCCCACCATCGCGGGCATCACCCGCAGGAAGCGGTCCGGCCGGGGACCGGCCACCCACATGCCCGCCGCCTCCCCGCACGGGTCGATGACCACTTCGTCGCGCAGCACCTGGCAACCCAGCGTCGTGCCGATCACCAGCGCACCGTCGCCGACCGCGTCGATGCCGGAGCCGAACGCGCACGCGGGCAGGTCGAACGGGCC
>X190_Common_House_Gecko__coassemble_277_pt1 | contig 16725 bp, 12 predicted proteins | sample X190_Common_House_Gecko__metabat2_low_PE_001 | metagenome-assembled genome bin X190_Common_House_Gecko
GGTGATCGGCCGGAGCCCGGACCCGTTCGCGGTGCGTGCGCGGCCGTCACGGAAGATGGGGCCGTGCCCATCAAGGAACCCACCACGCAGGAACATCCCGGCAACGTCGAAGAAGTCACCGCCGAGGAGGCGGACCGCTCCCGCAGCGAGGACACGACGATCGAGGACACCGTGGACGCCGACTTCCCCGGACGGGTGCGGGACACCTTGGCCGACTACCTGGCGGGCCGCCAGGAAGAATGCGCCCGGCTCGACCCCGGATTCGCCGAGGCCGCCGGTGAGCTGCGCAGGTTCGTGCTGGGCGGCGGCAAGCGCATTCGGCCGACGTTCGCGTGGTGGGCGTGGCAGGCAGCGGGCGGCGACCCGGACGGGCCGGAAGCCGACGCCGTGCTGCGCGCCGCGAGCGCGCTGGAACTCATCCAGGGTTGCGCGCTGGTGCACGACGACCTGATCGACGAGTCCGACACGCGCCGCGGCAACCCGACGGTGCACCGCCGGTTCTCCGATGCGCACGACGAAAAGGGCTGGCGCGGCGGGTCCGGGCAGTTCGGCATGAGCGCGGCGGTGCTGCTCGGCGACCTCGCGCTGGCGTGGGCCGACGACATGCTGCACGCCTCCGGCCTGTCCACCGACTCGCTGCAGCGGGCGATGCGGCCGTGGCGCGCGATGCGCACCGAGATGCTGGCCGGGCAGTACCTCGACGTGTTCAGCCAGGTCCGCGGCGACGAATCGACCGAGGCCGCGTTGCAGGTCGCGGAGCTGAAGTCCGCCTCCTACACGGTGGCGCGCCCGTTGCAGCTCGGCGCGGAGATCGCGGGCGCCGACGAGGCGACGCTGGCCGCGCTGGAGAGCTTCGGCCACGACGTCGGGGTGGCGTTCCAGCTGCGCGACGATCTGCTCGGCGTGTTCGGCGACCCGGAGGTCACCGGCAAGCCCGCCGGGGACGACCTGCGCGAGGGCAAGCGCACCCTGCTGATCGCGGAAGCCTTGGAGGCGGCCCGCGCGCAGAACGACGAGCGGGCGATCCGGCGGCTGCGCTCGGTGCTCGGCGACCCGGACGCGGGCGAGGAGGAGATCGACGCGGCGCGGGCGGTGCTGCGGCGGCTCGATGCGGTGACGGCCGTGGAGCACCGGATCTCGAAGCTGACCACCTCGGCGATCTCGACGCTGCGCTCGGTGGAACTGGCCGAACCGGCGGCGACGCGGCTGGGCGATCTCGCCGTGGCCGTGACGGACCGGACGCACTGATGCACCGCGTGCCGGGCGCCACCGACCGCGTCGTCGTGGTCGGTGCGGGCCTGGCCGGGTTGTCCGCCGCGCTGCACCTGGCCGGTGCGGGACGCACGGTCACCGTCGTGGAACGCGAGCAGGTGCCGGGTGGCCGCGCCGGGCTGCTGGAGTTCGACGGCTACCGCGTCGACACCGGTCCGACGGTGCTGACCATGCCGGAGCTGGCCGACGAGGCGCTCTCCGCGGTCGGCGACTCCCTGCACGAGCGGCTCGAACTGCTCCCGCTGCATCCGGCGTACCGGGCGCTGTTCGCCGACGGTTCGGCCTTGGACGTGCACACCGACGGCGCGGCGATGGAGCAGGAGGTCCGCGACTTCGCCGGTGCGCGGGAAGCTGCCGGATACCGGCGGCTGCGGCGGTGGTTGACCGAGGAGTACGAGGCCGAGATGGGCCGGTTCATCGACGCGAACTTCGACTCCCCGCTGAGCCTGGCCACCCCGGAGCTGGCCAAGCTCGCCGCGCTCGGCGGCTTCGGGCGGCTGGGGCCCGCGATCGGCCGGTTCCTGCGCGACGAGCGGCTGCGCCGGGTGTTCTCCTTCCAGGCGTTGTACGCCGGGCTGGACCCGCGCCGGGCGTTGGCGCTGTACGCGGTGATCTCCTACATGGATACCGTCGGCGGGGTGTGGTTCCCGCGCGGCGGGATGCACGCGCTGCCCTCGGCGCTGGCCGCGGCCGCCGCCGACGCCGGCGTGGAGTTCCGCTACGGCGCCGAGGTGGACGCGCTGGAGCGGCGCGGTGGCCGGGTGGCCGCGGTGCACGCCGGTGGGCAGCGGCTCGACGCGGACGCGGTGGTGCTGACCACGGATCCGCCGGTCGCGCACCGGCTGCTCGGGTCCCGGCCGCGGCGGTTGCGGTGGTCGCCATCGGCGGTCGTGGTGCACGCGGGCACGACGCGGAGCTGGCCGGGAACCGCGCACCACACGATCTCGTTCGGCGGCGCCTGGGAGGGCACCTTCACCGAGATCATCCGGCGCGGCAGGCTGATGAGCGATCCGTCGTTGCTGGTCACGCGCCCGACCGCGAGCGATCCGGGGCTGGCTCCCGAAGGGCGCGAACTGCACTACGTGCTCGCGCCGTGTCCGAACCTGAGCACGTCCGGCTTCGACTGGGAACGGATCGGGCCCGCCTACCGGGACGAGCTGTTCGCGACCTTGCAGGCCCGCGGCTTCACCGGGTTCGCCGACTCGGTCGAGGCGCACCGGGTGGTGACGCCGCTGGATTGGGCGGCCCAGGGGCACGCCGCGGGCACGCCGTTCTCCGCCGCGCACACCTTCGCGCAGACCGGGCCGTTCCGGCCGCGCAACCTGCTGCGGGATCCGGAGAACGTGGTGCTGGCCGGGTCGGGCACGACACCGGGCGTGGGGGTTCCGCCGGTGCTGGTTTCCGGGAAACTGGCCGCGCGGCGCATCACCGGGTGAACTCGGACACCATTCCGCAGTTGGCGCCGCGGCCTATCACAGGACTTTCACGGATTTCCCTGGTTTTCTGCTCCGGCCGCGGCGAATTGCGACCGATGCGTTGAGTGCACGGCGCGCGACGCACCGTGGGGAAAGCGAATGGATGAACTGTCGGGCATCTGTTGAAAACGGCAACGCCGGGAAACCGCGGGAGCGGCGCGGGACGCATTCCGCGAATTCGAGCTCAGCGGGCGTATTGCGGGCGCAGCGCGTGCCGCGGACGACTCCGCATCTCAGGCCGGGCGGCGGCGAGGGCGCGCGGGAGCTCGCCCCACCACGGGCGGGTCAGCACCGCACCGAGCACGGCGCCTGCGGTGTTCAGCAGCACGTCGTCCGCCGAGACGACCCGTCCGGTGAGCACGGTGTCCTGCAAGAACTCGATCCCGCAGGTCACCGCCAGCGCACCGGCCAGCACCCGGCCCCAGCCGCCGAACCCGGCGAAGCGGACCGGCGCCAGCGCACCGAACGGCGCCAGCAGCAGCAGATTCCCCAGCAGTTGCAGCCACGGCAGCACATCACCCGGGCTGGCCTGCAGCGCGACGCCGAGGTCGTTGCCCGGCACCACCCGCACCTCGACCCCGGCGGCGGGCTGCGGGGCGGCGACCAGGAATCCCACCAGGAACACCGAGTACAGCAGAACAGCGTCCGCGACCGACACGAACAATGCGGGAACGACGGTGAAACGACGGCTGCGCATTATCACGGCGAACACCGTGCCGACAACAGCGAGAACCAGGTAGAACGACGCTGCCGGGACGAGTGCCTGCCAAACCGTGGCGATCGGGCGCACCGTTTTCAAACCCCCTTGCGGCCGCGCCCGATCACTACGCGACACGCAGAAGCGGGCGCAGCGATGCGGAACCAGTTCGACCCACATTGAAACAGGTCCGAGTGACATCACGTTTCAATCTCGGGGCGCAGCAGGTGAACCGAGCCCGAAATCGGACCGCGCAGCGCCCCGACGCGGCCGCCGGAAGAACTCCCCGAACACGGCGACTGCCCTGCGAATACGACGGTGCCGGGCCGCCGCTGGGCGACCCGGCACCGGGTTGAACGATTTCCTGCTGTGTCGTTGCTCTCCGGTCGCCGCGCTGCGCCCGAGCCCGTCCCGCGCGGAGACCTGGGCCACTCGGCCGGGCCGCCGACCGGAGGGGTACTAGAAGCCCATCGCCTGCGCCCTCCGCTTGACCTCGCGCCCCCGATCACCGCGCAACGAGTCGATCGGGGTTCCCGGCAACGTGTCGTCGGCGGTGAACAGCCAGCGCAGAATCTCGTCCTCGTTGTAGCCGGCGTCGCGGAGCAGGGTGATCGTTCCACCCAGCCCCTTCACGACCGCGGTTTCGGCGAGGAACGCCTCCGGCACGCCGAGCACGCCTTCGCGGCGCATGGCGAGCAGGTGTCCGTCACGGATCATTTGGTGCACCCGGGTCTCCGGCAGCCCCAGTCGCTCTGCGACATCGGGCAGCGGGGTCATCTCCACATCGGGAGCAAGCACATCCGGGGCAGCAGGGATAGCACTCACCTGGCCCACGATGCCACAGGCGAGGCGGCACAGGCGTGCCCCGGAAGGGTCAATCTGGGTCTTGAGCGCATGGTAGCGGGCCGCCGCGGCCGTACCGCGGGCGGCCCTCGGCACCGGTCGGCGGTGGCGCCGATGCGCCCTGGAACAATCGTCGCGGGAAAGTGCGACACGACCGGCGGTTGGCGGAGGCCATGACTCCTGGAACACGACCCGAGCGCGGCTCCGAGCTGCTCGGGGCCATGCTGGAGCGCCGCTACCGGGTCGACTCGGTCATCGCGCACGGCGGCATGTCGGTGGTCTACCGCGGGCTGGACACCCGGCTGGACCGGCCGGTGGCGCTGAAGGTGATGGACTCGCACTACTCGGCGAACCCGTCGTTCGTGCACCGCTTCGAGCTGGAGGCCCGCTCGGCGGCCAAGCTGCACCACCCCGACGTCGTCGCCGTCTACGACCAGGGCGTGGACCACGAGATCGACGGCGACCACGTCTACCTGGAGATGCAGCTGGTTGAGGGCTGCACGCTGCGGGACCTGCTGCAGGACCGCGGCGCCCTGCCGCTGCCGCTGGCGGTGAGCGTGCTGCGCCCGGCGCTGTCGGCGCTGGCCGCCGCGCACCGCGAGGGCATGGTGCACCGCGACATCAAGCCGGAGAACGTGCTGATCGGGCTGGACGGCTCGGTCAAGGTCGCCGACTTCGGGCTGGTGCGGGCGACCGCTTCGGCGGGCACCACCACGGGCAACGTCATCCTCGGCACCGTGGCCTACCTGTCGCCGGAGGCGGTCACCACCGGCGACGCCGACGCGCGCACCGACGTGTATTCGGCCGGGGTCGTGCTCTACGAGCTGCTCACCGGCCAGCCGCCGTACACCGGCGACACCGCGCTTTCGGTGGCCTACAGCCACGTGAACTCCGACGTCCCGCCGCCCGGTGAGCTGGCGCCGGAGCTGCCGCCGGCGATCGACGACCTGGTGCTGCGCGCGACCCGGCGGGACCCGGCGGGCCGCCCGCCGGACGCCGCTGCGTTCCTGGCCGAGCTGGACCGGATCAGCTCCGAGCTGGGGCTGGCGCAGGTCCCGGTCCCGGTGCCGAGTTCGCAGCAGCGCACGCAGCAGATGGCGGCCGAGGACGGTCCGGGTGACGGCGGCCCGCCGACCGACCGGATCGCGCCGATCACCGAGGCGTCCGTGCCGGACCCGGCGTTCCCGGTTCCGCACGCAGCCGCCCAGGACGCCGGTCCGCGCGGCACGCGCGCGCTGGCGCGCCCGTCCGACGAGGAGCAGACCAGCGAACTCGCCGCGATCGGCCCATCACCCGCCGAACGGCACGAAGCTCGCAGGCGCCGGGGCGGCCGGGCCTTCGCGCTGTGGACGCTGACGATCCTGGTGATCGCCGGGCTGCTCGGCGGCACGGCGTGGTGGCTCGGCAACGGCCGCTACATCCAGGTGCCGCGGGTGACCGGTGAGACCGAGCAGGTCGCGACGCAGGTGCTGCGCGGCGCCGACCTCACCGCCGAAGTCACCAGGCAGCTCGACGACAACGCCCCGGCTGGCACGGTGATCAGCTCCACGCCGGAGCAGGGCGCGCAGATCCTCAGCGGCGACTCGGTGCAGCTGGTGGTCTCGCTCGGGAAGCCGAAGGTGCCGGAGATCGCCGCGGGCACCGGGCTGGAGCAGGCGCAGAGCGCGGTGCGCGAGGCCAAGTTGCGGCCGGTGCACGACACCTCGGCCGACGAGTACCACCCGTCGATCCCCGAGGGCTCGGTGATCCGCGTCGACCCGGCCGCGGGCACCCAGCTGCCCATCAGCTCCGAAGTGCGGCTGGTGGTGAGCAAGGGGCCGCAGCCGGTGCAGGTGCCGGACGTGACCGGCGCGGGCAAGGACGAAGCGTTCGCCGCGCTGCAAGCCGCGGGCTTCGAGCCGTACGAGGCGGGCAAGCAGTTCGACCCGAACGTGGAAGCCGACCACGTGATCACCACCGACCCGTCCGCGGGCACGACCGTGGAACTGTCCGGCAAGCCGCGGATCGGCGTGGTCGTCTCGAACGCGGTGACCGTGCCCGACCTCAACGGCACGCAGGCCGAGCAGGCCCAGCAGCAGCTGGCGTCGATGGGCCTGCAATTGCAGGTGCAGTCGTTCTTCCAACGCCCGAACGCGCTGATCCTGGGCCAGTTCCCGCTGGCGGGCAGCAAGGTCGAACCGGGCTCCACGGTGCGCGCGACCGCGCTGTGAGCCGTTGACCGGCGGTGCGTTCCTGATCACTGCCCGGCCGGCCCGGCGTGGCCGCGGCAGCGGTTCCGGCGCCGTGTGCAAACATGGTGCGCACGATGCCCTCGAGCCCTCCGACCCGAGCGGGCACCGCGGACGAGCCCAGCACGGGTGCGCCGGGTGCCGCACCCCGAGATCCCTCCGGTGATCGACGCACCGGCGGCGCCGGGCACGCGGATGCGAGCACTCGACGGTTACCGGTGCGCACGGTGCTGCTGGGGGCGCTCGGTTCGTTGTTGCTGCTGGCAGGATCGTTCGGCGGTGCCGGGGTGCTGGTGCACGATCCGGTGCTCAGCTCCGGGCCGCTCTCGGCGATGCGCTACGGGCACGGCCGGGACATGGCGCTGGCCGTCCTCTACAGCGGTTTCGGCGTGCTGGTGTGGGCGTGGGTGCGGCTGGGGCGCGGAGTGCTCGCGGGACTGGTCGGTTCGCGCGGAGTGCTGCTGGCGACCGCAGCGTGGATCGCGCCGATGCTCATCGCGCCGCCGCTGTTCACCAGGGACGTCTACAGCTACCTCGGCCAGGGTTTGCTGGCGCTGCACGGCATGGACCCCTACGGCGTGGGGCCTTCGGCGCTGATCGGTCCGATCCCGGACAACGTGCACCCCACCTGGCAGACCACGCCGGCGCCGTACGGACCGCTGTTCATGGGCATCGCCAAGGGCGTCATCCTGCTCGCGGGCGAAGGCATGCTCTCCAGCGTCATCGTGATGCGGCTGGTGCTGCTGTGCGGCCTGGCGATGTTGATCTTCGCGTTGCCCGGGTTGGTGGCCGAGCTCGGGGGCAGGCTGCCGGTCGCGCTGTGGCTCGTGGCGGCCAGCCCGATGACGGTGGTGCACCTGGTCGGCGGCCCGCACAACGACATGCTGATGATCGGGCTGCTGGCGCTGGGCGTGCTGCTGGCGCTGCGCGGGCGGCACGCCGCAGGCGTTGCGCTGCTGACGTTGGCGATGTCGATCAAGGCGACGGCCGGTGTGGCGTTGCCGTTCCTGGTGTGGATCTGGGCGGCGCGGCTGCCGGGGAATCGCAGGCAGCGCTTGGTGCGGGCCGGTGCGGCTTCGGTCGCGGTGTTCGTGCCGGTGTTCGCCGCGACGATGGCGCTGGCCAAGGTCGGTTTCGGGTGGCTGCCCGCGCTGTCGGCACCCGGCATGATCGTGAACTACCTGTCCGCACCGACCGGGCTGGGCCAGGCCGTGCACGGCGTCGTCGCGATGTTCGCCGAGGTGGACCGGGGACCGTTCGTCGAGACCGGGCGCACGCTGGGTTCGCTGGTGCTGGCGGCGCTGCTGGCCCGGTTGTGGTGGCGGGCCCGCGACGGCGGCACGAACGCGGTCCGCTGCGCCGCGCTCGCGCTGCTGGCCGCGGCCGCGCTCTCACCCGTGGTGCTTCCGTGGTACTTGACCTGGGGCTTGGCGTTGGGCTGCGCATTGCCGTGGAGCCCGCGTGCGCTGTCGTACGTGGTGGGGGCGTCGGTGGCGCTGGTGCTGGCCTACTACCCGGACGGCGAGCAGGCGATGTACAACTTGCCGTTCGTGGCGGTCGGTGTGGGTGCGGCCTTGCTCGCGGCGCTGTCGCTGCAGCGGTTCGACCCGCTCGGGCTCAGCCGGTGCCGGACTGTGCCGGGCGGGCGCGCCGGGCCGCCCGGCCGCGGGGACCGGGCGGCGGCAGATCACGCCGAGGGCAGCACCTGCGTCTTGAGCCCGGTTCCGGAGCGGAACTCCTCCAACGCGGTCGAGTAGTCCGCCAGCCCGGCGGTCGTGGTGACCAGCGAACCGGCATCGACCGCCCCGGCCACCAGCAGATCCCGCGCGCGGTCGAAGCTGTTGTGCACGGCCATCGACCCGACGATGGTGATCTCCTCGTTGTAGACCCGGAACGGGGAGAACTGCGCGCTCGCCTTCGCATCGGCCACGCCGAACTGCAGGAACGTGCCCGCCTTGCGAACCCGCGTGAGCCCGTCCTCGATCGCGGCGATCACACCGGTGGCGTCCACGACCAGGTCCCAGCCGTCCGGGTTGCCCAGCTGCTCCGCTTCGGTGGCCACCGCGTCGGCGCCCATCGACTCGGCCACGGTCAGCCGGTCCTGCCTGCGGTCCACCATGGACAGCGACCGCACCCCGGCCCGCTTGAGCAGCTGCGCCAGCAGCAGCCCCATCGTGCCCGCGCCGTAGACGAGCACCTCGTCGGTGAGGTCGTGCGGAACCTTGTCCAGCCCGTGCACCGCGCAGGACAGCGGCTCGATCAGCGCCGCCGAGGTCGCCGGAGTGCCCGCCGGCAGCGGGTAGCACTTCTTGGCCTGCACCTGCACGTACTCGGCGGCGCCCCCCGGCGAGGTGATGCCCACCGCCCGCCACGGCTCGCACAGGTTGCCCTTGCCCGCCCGGCAGTACCGGCATTCCCCGCACGGCAGCGACGGCTCGACCGCCACCAGGTCGCCCTCGGCGAGCCTGGTGACCTCGCCGCCCGCGGCCACCACGCGCCCGGCCAGCTCATGACCGGGCGTGATCGGGTAGCTCACCACCGGCAGTTCCCCGTCGACCAGGTGCAGATCGGTTCCGCACAGGCCGCAGGCGTCCACCGCCACCACGACATCGTTGGGCCCCGGTGCCGGATCCGGCACCTCGGTCACGGTCGGCTGACCGGGACCTTCCACGACGACCGCACGCATCCCGGCCATCCTTTCCTGTTGCCTCTCCCCGGACGGGCGTCGTGCCGCCCGTCCGCTCACGTCCGCGCCCGAGTCGGCGCGCAGGTGAGCGGACCGCCGGGCCGTGCGCGGCCGAGCGGTCCGCTCGGAAATCGATCACCGGGCTGGGGCCGGGACCGAAGTGTCGATGCCTGTCCTGGCAGCTGCGCGTGCAGCGGATGCGGGGCTCTGCGAGCGCCGTCCTGCGCAGCGTCCGCTCGCACGGACGACTGCGATGCTGCGCAGGGCTTCGATCATTTCAGCGCGCCCATGGACAGGCCGCGCACCAGCTGCCGCTGCGCGATCCAGCCGACGATGACCACCGGCAGCACCGCCAGCGTCGCCGCCGCCGACAGCCGCGCCCAGTACAGGCCCTCGCTGGTGATGAACCCGACGAGGAACACCGGCACCGTCGGGGCGTTGATCGCGGTGAGGTTCACCGCGAAGAAGAACTCGTTCCACGCGAAGATCGCGCAGATCAGCGCGGTCGCGGCGATGCCGGGGGCCACCATCGGCAGCAGCACCTTGGTGAGCTCGGTGCGCAGCCCGGCGCCGTCGACCTTCGCGGCCTCCAGCACCTCGCCGGGCACTTCCTGGAAGAACGAGCGCATCATCCACACCGCGATGGGCAGGTTCATGCCGGAGTACAGCAGCACCAGCGCCCACACGTTGTCCAGCAGGTGCAGCTGCTGAGCGGCCACGAAGATCGGCACGATCGCCGCGACGACCGGCAGCATCTTGGTGGAGATGAAGAAGAACAACGCGTCCTTGGTGCCCTTCACCGGCCGGATGGACAGCGCGTAGGCCGCGGGCACGGCCAGCGCCACCACCAGCAGGCACGAGATCACCGTGGCGATCAGCGAGTTCACCAGGTACGGCCCGAGCCCGCCGTCGAAGACCAGCTTGTACTGGTCGAGGGTGGGGGCGAACAAGAACTTCGGGTCGTCGGTGTAGGCGTCGCCCTCCTGCTTGAACGAGGTGAGCACCATCCAGAACACCGGGAACACGAACAGGATCCCCAGCGCCCACGCGAGGACCGTCAGCGCGGCCCCTCCGGCCGATCGGCGTTTCATTCCGCAGCCTCCTTGCCGGAAATGGCGGTGAAGATCGCGCGCAGCGCGAAGGTCGCGACGATGATCGTCAGCACCACCACGACGACACCGAGCGCGGCGGCCTGACCGACGTCGAAGCCCTGGAAGACCCGCTGGTAGAGGTAGTACGGCAGGTTGGTGGTGGCGATGCCCGGACCGCCCTGGGTCATCATGAAGATCTCGTCGAAGGTGTTCACCACGTAGATCGAACCCAGCAGCCCGGCCAGCTGGATGTAGCGGCGCAGGAACGGCAGCGTCATGAACCGGAACGTCTGCCAGCCGCTGGCGCCGTCCATCCGCGCGGCCTCGAGCACGTCCCGCGGCTGGCTCTGCAGCCCGGCGAGCACGATCAGCATCATGAACGGCGTCCACCGCCACACCAGCGCGGCCAGCACCGAGACCATCGGGTGCTCGCCGACCCAGTCGATGCCGCCGAGCCCGATCGGCCCGAGCACGGCGTCCACCAGCCCGTAGGTCGGGTTCAACATGCTGGTCTTCCACAGCAGCGCGGAAGCCACCGGCATGATCAGGAACGGCGTGATCAGCATGGTGCGCACCACGCCGCGACCGAAGAACGGCCGGTCCAGCAGCAGCGCGAGCCCGACCCCGAGGGCCAGCGAAACCAGCACGCAGCCCACGGTCACGATGATCGTGTTCAGCGCGGCGGTGTAGAACTCGCTGTCGGTGAACACGTCGACGTAGTTGGACAGCCCGATGAAGCCCCACGAGCCGGGGCGCAGCAGGTTCCACGAGTGCAGCGAGTAGAAGATCGTCGCCAGGAACGGGGCCTGCGTGATGATGATGGTGAAGATCAGCGCGGGCAGCAGCGGTCCGCGGCGCGCCCACTTCTCCTTGCGGCCGAGGGTGATCCCCTTCGCCGCGGTCGGTTCAGCAGTGGTCATGGCCGGTAGCTCTCCCCCACGGTCTCGGCATAGCCCTGGGCCTGCTCCAGCGCTTCGTCCACGGACTTGCTCCCGGCGATGGCCGCGGACATCTGCTGGCTCACGCGGGTGCCCAGGTCGACGAACTCGGGGATGCGCACGAACTGCAAGCCCTGGTACGGCGTGGGCTGCGGGCTCGGCCGGGTCTGGTCGGCCTGGCTGATGCCGCGCAGCGTCGGCTGCGCGAAGGCGGCCGCGGCCTGCTGGTACTGCGGCATCTGGTAGGTCGAGCGGCGGCTGCCGGGCGGCAGGTTCTGCCAGCCGAGGCGTTCACCGACGGTCTTGAGGTACTGCTTCGACGTCGCCCAGGAGATGAAGTTCCAGGCGTCGTCGGGTCGTTCGGCCGTCTTCGGGACCGCCAGCGACCAGGTGTAGAGCCAGCTCGCCCGCTTGCCGCCGGGGCCGGTGGGGGCGTTGGCGTAGCCGACCTTGCCGGCCACGTTGCTCTCCTGCGGGTCCTCCAAGGTGCCCGCCGACGACGTCGAGTCGAACATCATCGCCGCGTTGCCCTGGCCGAACTCGGTGAGGCATTCGGAGAAGCCGGTGCTGGACGCGCCGGGCTCGCCGTAGTCGCGCACCAGGTCGGTGTAGAAGTGCGCCGCATCGCGCACCTGCGGCGAGGTCAGCTGGGCGTTCCACTGCGGATCGAACCAGCGCCCGCCGAAGGAGTTGATCATGGTGTTCAACGGGGCCATCACCTCGCCCCAGCCGGGCAGCCCGCGCAGGCAGATCCCGGCGCGCCCGCCTTCGCCCTGATCGAGCTTGGCCGCCATGTCGCGGACCTGCTGCCAGGTCGGATTCTCCGGCATCCTCAGCCCGGCTTGGGCGAACAGGTCCTTGCGGTAGTTCAGCAGCGCCGTCTCGCCGTAGAACGGGGCCGCGTACATGTGCCCCCGGTAAGACAGCGAGTCCCGGATGGACGGGATGAAGTCGTCCTTGTCGTAGCCCGCAGTCGCGTCCATCCGCGGCTCCAGGTCGTGCAGCCAGCCGTTGGCCGCCCAGATCGGCGTCTCGTAGTTGCTGACCATGACGACGTCGAACTGGCCGCTGCCGGTGGCCACCGACTGGGTGATCTTGTCGCGTGCCTGGTTCTCCGGCAGCGAGATGAACCGCAGCCGCAGCTCCGGGTGCAGGCGCTCGAACTCCCCGGCGAGCTCCTGCATGTCCTCCATCTGCGGGTTGGACACCACGGCCACCCGCAGCACCCGGCGCCCGTCGCCGGAACCGATCGCCCCCGCCCCCGTGCAACCGGCGGTGAGCAGCACTGACGCGAACAGGGCGACCAGCGCCCACCATCTCCGGCCGAGTCGCATCGGCATCCCTTTCTGCTGTGTGCTCACACTCGCACCACCTTGGGGCCCGCGGCCTCGATGTCGGTCGCGATGTCCCCGTCCAGCCCGGTGTCGGTGATCAGCACGTCGACCTCGGCGATCTCGCCGTACCGGTGCAGCGACACCGGGCCGATCTTGGTGTGGTCGGCGAGCAGGACCCGTCGCCGCGCCCCGCGCAACAGCAACGTCTTGATCTCGGCCGAGTTCTGATCCGGGGTGGTCAGCCCGCGGTGCAGCGAAACCCCGTCGGTGCCCAGGAAAGCCACGTCCGCGAACACTTCGCGCCACCGCTGCGCGGCCCAGGCACCGACGCCGCCGTTGGTGGTCGCGCGCACCCGGCCGCCGGGCGTGAGCACCGACAGGTTCGGCCTGGACGCCAGCGAGACGGCGATGCTGAGGCTGTCGGTGATCACCGTCAGCGGCCGGTCGGTCGGCAGCAGCTCGGCGAACCGGGCGCAGGTCGTGCCGGACTCGATGAGCACGGCGCCCTCCGCGGGCACCTCGTCGAGCGCGGCCCGGCAGATCCGGGTCTTCTCGGCGACCATCACGTTCTCCCGGGCGGACAGCTGCGGGTCGAAGCTCCACCGCTCCACGGGGATCGCACCGCCGTGCACGCGGTGCAGGAATCCGTGCTCCTCCAGCACGGTCAGGTCGCGCCGGATGGTCTCGGGGGTCACTTGCAGCTGCCCCGCGAGCCCGGTCACGTCGACTCGGCCCTCCTGCCTGGCACGCTCGACGATGAGCTGCTGGCGTTCACGCGCGTACACCCGGTCGGCCTCCGGTCTGGACCCGATTCCCAGGACCCGGTTCGATGCCCGGATCGGTCCGCTTCAATCTGACCGAGTTTGTTTATCCGGTGAGCGCAGTCACCGTCAAGGGCGCACGGCTAAGGACATGACCAGGATCAGCCGCGGAATTCCCGGGACGATCCCGGAGAGTCACCACGAGCCACGCAAAAAGCGGGTGCACCCGGAAACACCCGGCGCACGAGAACGGGCCGGGGTGATCCCACCCCGGCCCGCGCGTGCGCTCGATCCCGGTCAGCTGCGCAGCATCTCCGCGACCAGGAACGCCAGCTCCAGCGACTGCTGGGTGTTGAGCCGCGGATCGCAGGCCGTCTCGTAGCGGCCCGCCAGGTCGGTGTCCGAGATGTCCTGCGCGCCGCCGAGGCATTCGGTGACGTGCTCGCCGGTCAGCTCGATGTGGATGCCGCCGGGGTGGGTGCCCAGCCGGTGGTGCACCTCGAAGAAGCCCTGCACCTCGTCCACCACGCGGTCGAAGTGGCGGGTCTTGTAGCCGGTGCTGGACTCGTGGGTGTTGCCGTGCATCGGGTCGCACTGCCAGACCACCTGGTGCCCGGCGGCGGTGACCTTCTCCACGATCGGCGGCAGCAGATCCCGGACCTTGCCGTTGCCCATCCGGCTGATCAGCGTCAACCGGCCCGGCTCCCGGTTCGGGTCCAGCCGCTCGACGTACTCCAGCGCCATCTCCGGGGTGGTGCTCGGGCCGATCTTGAGCCCGATCGGGTTGGAGATCAGCTCGGCGAACGCGATGTGCGCGTGGTCGAGCTGCCTGGTGCGGTCCCCGACCCACACGTAGTGCCCGGACAGGTCGTAGAGCCGCGGCGTGCCGTGCGAGGTGTCCAGCCGCAGCATCGCCCGCTCGTAGTCCAGCACCAGCGCTTCGTGGCTGGCGAACAGGTCCACCGCGTGCAGGCTGCTGTCGTCCACGCCGCAGGCGGCCATGAACCGCAGGCCGCGGTCGATCTCGGCGGCCACCGACTCGTACCGCTCCCCGGCCGGGGAGTTGAGCACGAAGTCCTTGTTCCAGTCGTGCACCTGCGCGAGCGCGGCCATCCCGCCGCTGGTCAGCGCGCGGGAGAGGTTCATCGTGGCGCTGGCGTTGGCGTAGGCGCGGATCAGCCGGGACGGGTCGTGCCTGCGGGCCTCCTCGCTGGCGGCCAGCGAGTTGACCATGTCCCCGCGGTAGCTGGGCAGCCCCAGCGCGTCGGTGGAGTTGGACCGCGGCTTGGCGTACTGCCCGGCGAGCCTGCCGAGCTTGACCACCGGCATGCTCGCGCCGTAGGTCAGCACCACCGCCATCTGCAGCAGGGTGCGGATGTTGCCGCGGATGTGCGGTTCGGTGTTGTCCGCGAACGTCTCCGCGCAGTCCCCGCCCTGCAGCAGAAAGGCCTCGCCCCGCGCGACCGCCGCGAGCTGTCCGCGCAACCGGTCCACTTCGGAGGGCACGGTCACCGGCGGGACGCTCTCCAGCACCTTGCGCACGCCGGCGACCTCGTCCTCGGGCCACTCGGGCTGCTGGGTGGCGGGCAGCTTCAGCGCCGCATCCAGGCGGGCGCGCATCTCGGGGGGCAGCGGCGGCAGTTCCGGCAGTTCATCGACCGGAACATCGACGGTCCAATTCACGTGACCAGGATAGGGCGTGCTGGCCACCTGTTTTCATGTGGGCGGCGGCGCAGCGCCGCCGATCTTGCCCAGTCGCGTCGATTCAGCTCCACTCGCCGGGGCCCGGAGGTGGCTCGCCGGAGCTCCCGCGGCGGTCGCGCGCGATCTAGGGGCTGTTTCATAAGCGGCGCCAGCCGCTGCGGTGCCCGAGGACTCAGCCGGACCACCGGCGGGTTCTCAGGCCTAGTAGCCGCCGCCGAGTTTGCGGTGGTCCCAGCTGATCGTGCGGGTCGGGGTGAAGCGGAACCCGACGCGCTTGGGCACCTGGGCGCGCACCGCCTCCAGCGCGGCGGGTTCGTCCGCGGGCTCCCAAGTGCCGTAGCGCCTGCCCAGCGCGGTACCGATGCGCTCGATGTCCCCGGGCACCTCCAGCGCCTCGACGTCGCACTCCAGCGAGACCCCGCGCAGCTGGTCGTAGCTGCTGCCGGTCTCGGCCATCAGCGTGGCGCGGGGGTCGCGGCGCAGGTTCAGCGTCTTCTGCGCCTTGGCGAACGTCCACAGCTCGACCACCGTGCCACCGGGCACGACGCTTCCCGGGACGAACCACATCGGCACCAGGTGCGGCCGCCCGTCCGGTTTCACCGTGCCGAGCACGATCGTGCGCCGCTGTTCGAGGAAGTCGGCGACTTCGCCATCGGTCATCGAGATCAGCCCGCGTCGGGACATCCGCGCTCCCCTACCGCCGTCGGTACCGGCCCGACCCTAGGTTCCCGCCGCGATTTCCGGAACCTCCCGGCGCCGGAACCGCCGGGGCCGGTCGGCGATCAACCGAACAGCGCTTCGGCCTCGGCGTAGCGGGACAACGGCACCGTCTTGAGCTTCGCGGTCGCCTCGCCCAGCGGCACCCGCACGACGTCGGTGCCGCGCAGCGCGACCATCTTGCCGAAGGCGCCCTCGCTGACCGCATCCACCGCGTGCAGCCCGAACCGGGTCGCCAGCACCCGGTCGTAAGCGGTCGGCGTGCCGCCGCGCTGGGTGTGCCCGAGCACGACCGCGCGGGATTCCTTGCCGGTGCGCTGCGCGATCTCGTCGGCCAGCCAGGTGCCGACCCCGCCGAGCCGGACGTGCCCGAAGGCGTCGGTCTCGCCGGTCTGCAGCACCTCCTCGCCGTCCTGCGGGATCGCGCCCTCGGCGACCACGATGATCGGCGCGTACTGCCGCTCGAACCGCTGCTGCACCCAGTCGCAGACCTGCTCCACGCTGAACCGCTTCTCCGGCCCGAGGATCACGTTCGCGCCGCCGGCCAGCCCGGAGTGCAGCGCGATCCAGCCCGCGTGCCTGCCCATCACCTCCACCACCAGCGCGCGGTGGTGCGACTCGGCGGTGGTCCGCAGCCGGTCGATCGCCTCGGTGGCGATGTGCACGGCGGTGTCGAAGCCGAAGGTGTAGTCGGTGGCGTCGAGGTCGTTGTCGATCGTCTTCGGCACTCCGACCACCGGCACCCCGTCGCGGGTGAGGCGTTCGGCGACCCCGAGGGTGTCCTCGCCGCCGATCGCGATCAGCGCTTCGACCCCGTGCTCGGCCATCGTCGCCTTGATCCGCTGCACCCCGTCGTCGTGCTGGTACGGGTAGGTGCGCGACGAACCGAGGATGGTGCCGCCGCGGCTGAGGATGTCCTCCACCTCGTCCAGCCCGAGCGGCATGGTGGCGCCCTCCAGCGGACCTTTCCAGCCGCTGC
>X190_Common_House_Gecko__coassemble_278_pt1 | contig 16513 bp, 12 predicted proteins | sample X190_Common_House_Gecko__metabat2_low_PE_001 | metagenome-assembled genome bin X190_Common_House_Gecko
CCCTTGAACTGGGCGCGGTGGGCAACCATGTGTGGGTGCACGGTGGCGGATTCGCCACCTACGACGAAGCTCGTGACGAACGTATGTCCCGACTCGACGAGCTGCGGCGCCGTTGGGAGGAAGACCGCGCCAAGCTCGTGCGTCTAGTGAACGATCTCAAGCAGAAGGCGACCTACAACGACGGCATGGCCGCTCGCTACCAGGCCGCACGCACGCGCCTACGTCGCTTCGAGGAGGCCGGCCCGCCCGAGGAAGTCCCCCGCAAGCAACGCATGCGAATGCGATTGCGCGGAAACCGCAGCGGAAAGCGCGCCGTGATATGCGAAAATCTCGCTCTCGACGGTCTCACCAAACCGTTCGACGCAGAGTTCCGCTACGGTGAACGAATCGCCGTACTTGGCGCTAACGGCACCGGCAAGTCGCATTTCCTACGGCTGCTGGCGCGCGGCGGCAGCGACGGCCAGCAGGAACCATTCGACCAGCACGCACTGGCTCCGGTCTCCCACACCGGAGTCGTTCGTCTGGGTGCCAGGGTGACAGCAGGGATGTTCGCGCAAACCCACGAGCACCCTGAATTCAACGGACGCACACTATTAGAACTGCTCACCGCAGGCGGACAACGTCGGTCCGGGATGCCGCGGGAAGAAGCCAGCCGTGCACTCGCGCGCTACGACATCGTGCACGCTGCGCAGCGGCCGTTCGACACGCTTTCCGGAGGGCAGCAGGCCCGCTTTCAGATCCTCCTGGTGGAACTGGAGGGGGCCAACCTCCTGCTGCTCGACGAGCCCACTGACAACCTGGATCTGCTCTCGGCCGAAGCGCTGCAGGACGGCTTGGAGGGATTCGTGGGCACAGTCGTCGCCGTGACGCACGACCGGTGGTTCGCGCGCTCGTTCGACAGGTTTCTGATCTTCCACGACGACGGCCGAGTCCGCGAATCCTCCGAACCGATCTGGGAAACCGAAACCTGAATCCACAACCGAGGTCAAAGACGGCCGTGTTGCTGGAGTAGCACTGCCACCACATGACAACGAGGACACCGATGACACAGATTTCGCCGACCAGCAGTCGCCGCTGGTGGGCCCTGGCCCTGCTGGCCACGACGCAGTTCATCGTCGTGCTGGACATGACGATCGTGAACGTGGCGCTGCCCTCGATCAAGGACGCGGTCGGATTTTCCGACCACGGGCTGCAGTGGGTCGTCAACGCGTACCTTCTGACCTTCGGGGGCTTCCTGCTGCTGGGTGGCCGCATCGCCGATCTGGTGGGGCGTCGCCGAGTGTTCGTTCTCGGGCAGCTGGTGTTCGGGCTCGCCTCGCTGGCCGTCGGACTCACGGAGATGGCCGGGATGGTCGTCGCCGCGCGAGCCGCACAAGGGCTCGGCGCCGCCCTCCTCGCACCGACGGCGTTGTCACTGGTCGCGACGATCTTCACGAATCCGGACGAGCGCAACCGCGCGATGGGGGTCTGGGCGGCAGTAGCCGGTAGCGGCGGCGCAGTCGGGGTGCTGCTCGGCGGCATCCTCACCGACCAGCTCAGCTGGGAATGGGTCTTCTGGGTCAACGTGCCCGTCGCTCTCGCCGCAGCAGCACTGACACCGCTGGTGATTCCGGAAAGCCGTGACGAGCAGCCCTCACCGAAGCTGGACATCACAGGCGCCGTAACGGTGACCGGTGGCCTGCTGCTTTTCGTCTACGCCCTCGTCAGCTCGAAGTCAGTCGGCCGGACGTCGCTACACACACTTGCGCTGCTAGCGGCCGCGGTCCTGCTACTTGCGGCCTTCCTTGTGATTGAACGCCGCTCCGCACACCCTCTGGTAGAGCTGCGATTGTTCCGCCACCGCTCGGTGAGCGTTGCGAACCTGGCCATGCTGATCTTCAGCGCCAGTATGTTCACGATGATGTACTTCCTCTCCTTGTACATGCAGCAGGTTCTCGGGTACACGCCGCTGCAAACCGGGCTGGCATTCCTCCCGCAGGGAATCGGAATTATCGTCTTCTCCCAGATCGCCGGAACACTACTGGGTCGCCTGGGCACGCGCACCACACTCACCACCGGGCTGGGCGTGGCATCCGTGTCGCTAGCCTGGTTCGCTGGCATCTCGACAGACGGCAATTTCGCCGTCGACGTTCTCGGGCCGTCAGTGCTGTACTCCGTCGGCGCAGGGCTAGCCTTCGTCGCGATCGCCAGTGCCGCTGTGTCGGAAGTACCGGCTGAGGACAGCGGTCTGGCCAGCGGGTTGATCAACGTTAACCAGCAGATCGGATCCGCGCTCGGCCTGGCGGTCGTAGCCACGCTAGCCGCTTCCCACACGGACCGGCTCGCAGAAGGAGCAATTCCCGGTCCGCTCGCCCTCACCTCTGGGTTTCGGTTCGGCTACCTCCTCGGCGCCGCCCTTGCCGCGCTCGCCGCACTATTCGTGGTCATCGCGGCCCCCCGGACTCGGGCCCCCGGACGCACGGAGGAAGCCGGACGCTCCATCGATACGGAGAGCCCGACCAGCAATGGGCGATCCAGCTGACCGCTTACGATCCCAGGCGCCCAATAGCGGTGTTGCTGCAGAGTCCCCTGCGGACTGAAGTCGGACCCGAAACCTCCACCTGCTGGCCGTAGCAACCGGAGAACTGCCGCCACCGGCTGTTCTAGCTCAGTGGCCTCGGCTTTACAGCTCCGGCTCGTGCGGCTCGGACTGCGGCGGTTCGAGTTCGGGCGGGGCAACCTGGTGTTCTTGTTGGAGCCCGTGCTGTGGGGACAGGTCCGCCTGGGCGTGCTGGGCGGCCGGCTGCATGGCGGCCTGCCTTTCGGTGGCCTCTTGTTGCCGGTTGGCGTCGGGCAGCTGAGCGCGGACGCGCTGCTCTTCGCGCAGGGCCTCGTGCTCGCGGTCGGCGCCCGCCGCGTGCTCGCGGAGCCGATCGGCCTCACGCACCGCGCGCTCCAGGGCCTCGGCGTCGCGCTCGGTTGCCAGGGGCCGAGCGTGCTCGTCGCCGCGCTCGGCCGCAGCAGCGCGGGTTAGCAGCACCCGGCGCTCGGCGGCATTACCGGTCTGGGCCTGCATCTCGCCGAGCCGTTCGGCCTGGGCGGTAGTTTCCTGCTCGCGCAGACTGGTTATCTGCTCGGCGAGCTCGGCGCGGCGCCGCAGGGCGAAGCGGCCGAGCCCGTCGCGTTCGGCCTCGGCCAGTGCGCGGGCCTCGGCGGCGGCCGCGGCCCGCTCGATCGTGGCGCGCCGGGTTTCGTCGAGCTCGTCGGCGTCGCGGGCGAGTTCGGCGCGCGACCGGAGGTCGGCCAGGTGCTCGTCCAGCTCGCGCGTGTGCGGGCCGGTGCCGGCGGCGATGTCTTCGCCGAGCTGTACCGCCTGGGCATCGGCAGTCTGGACCTGCTCGCGCAGCTCGCGCAGGCGGGTCTCGGCCGTGCGGACTCGCTCGGCGAGCTCGTCCTCGCCGAGCCTGCCGTGTTCGCGCTGGTGCCAGACCGCGGCCGGTGCGGCGGGTTCGGGCAGCTGCTCGGCGGCCACGGCGGGGTCGAGCGCCGCAACCCCGTCAGTCGGGACGGCGGCGTCCAACTCGGCCGGGCTCGGCTCTGCGTGATCGTCGACCGCGTCGACCGGCTCGGCGGCGAGGTGCTCCGGCGCATCGGGCTCGTGTTGGGCGAGCTGCACCGGGCCGCCGAGGTCAACGGGCGCGGTGGTGAGGCGGTGGTGGGCGAGGCGCTCGGCCATGCGGCCGGGGTCCACGCCGAGCTCGTGAGCGAGCCGGGCACCGGTGGTGACCGCGTCGGCCGCCGGGACCTCCCGCAGCGCCGCTGCTGCCGCATCGGCCGCGGCGATCCGACCTCTCAACCTCCTCGCGGTGCTGGGGCACGTGCTTCTCGAAGTACGTCTCGATGGCACGCTCGCCCAGGAAGTCCGCCGCGCTGCGCTGCTGTTCGATGTCCAGGAACGGACGGACAGCCGCGTCGGGGTCGCCAGCGTGCTGCTTTGCCCATTCGTTCGGGTCCGCCCCGTGCGGCAGGCTCACCACCCGGATCTGCTCGAACCGACCGGCGGCGCGGTGCACGGTGCGCTCGGCGGCCGCTTGCCCGGCCGCGTCCCCGTCCAGGGCGATCACCGCGCGGTCAGCCCCGGCGGCACGCACCGCGTCCAGATGGGTTTCGGTGACCGCGGTGCCGCTGGCCGCCAGCGGCACGATGTGCTGCTGTGGGTCCGCCCCGGCCAGGGCCAGAACGTCCATCGTTCCCTCCACCAGCACCGGCACTCCACCGGCCGCGACCGCGGCGCGCTGCTCGTGCAGCCCGAACACGCTCTCGGATTTCTTGAACAGCGCCGTTTCGGGGGGGGTCAGGTATTTCGGGGTCCGGCTCTTGTCGAAATTTTCGTGCGGCGGTCGGCCGGCGAACCCGGCCACGCGCCCGTCGGCGTCGCGGAAGCCGACGACGATCCGGTCGCGCATCCGGTCGATGAGGCTGCCGGTGCGGGACTGCTTGGCCACTCCGGCGTCGAGCAGGTCTTGCTCGCTGAAGCCCTGGGCGCGCAGGTGGTTGGTGAGGTGGCGCCAGCCGTCGGGCGCATAGCCGATGGTGAACCTCTCGCGCAGCGTGTCGATCTCGTCGCCGAAGCGGCCGCGGAGGTAGTCGAGCGCCTCGGGGTGTGCGTCGAGCTGCTCGGCGTAGTACTCGCTGGCCGCGGTGGTGACCTCAGGGATAGCGGAAGCGGGCGTCGTCGGCGACGAGCGCGGCGTAGCGCTGGAACGGGATCGTGTCGTGTTCGTGGACGAACTCGATCCGCAATCCGGCACCGGCGACGGCGCTGATGACGTCGCCGAGGGTGTGGTGCCACTCGGTGGCGGTGTTGTGCGTCGTTTCGGCCTCCCAGTCGGCGTACGAGCCGGGGGAGTCGTAGGTGCGCGCGCCGCGGGCGAAGTAGTCGCGCGCGGCGGTCGTACCGCGCTCGTCGTCGAGCACGTCGGTCAGCGGGTGGAACTCGGCGAGGTAGAGCCGCCCGCCCGGGCGCAGCAGGTCGGCCGCGGTGCGGGCCCAGCGCTCGATGTCGGGCAGCCACATCAGCGCACCGTTGCCGGTGTAGACGACGTCGAACGCGTTCATCCCCAGCGCGTCGGCCGCGTCGTAGACGTCGGCGGCCACGAATCGGGCGCGTTGGCCGAGGCCGAGTTCGACCGCGAGACCGGTCGCGGTCTCGGTGGCCGGTGCGGAGAAGTCCACGCCGGCCACGCGAGCGCCGCGACGTGCCCAGGACAGCGTGTCCAGACCGATGTGGCACTGCAGGTGAACCAGGTCGAGACCGGTGACGTCGCCGAGTTCGTCGAGCTGGAACCGGTCGATGTCCTCGTCTCCGGCGCGGAACCCGTCGAGGTCGTAGAAGGAACTGGCGGCGTTGATCGGGACCCGCTCGTCCCAGTGCTGCCGGTTGGTCTCGACCTGGTCGGGTGTGCTGGCGCTCATGCGCGGACCGTACAACCGCGCCGGATCATGCCCGCAAGCGAATTCCGCGCCGGTGCTCAAGCGGTCGTCGAATCACGCCAGAACATCTGGGTGAGGCCGCTGACGGTGTTCTGCATCTGCTGCAGGGCCTCGGGGATGCGTGCGCGGCCGAAGCGGTTCCGCGGCCCGTTGAGGGTGAGGATCGCCAGCAGGGTGCCCGCGCTGTCCCGGATCGGGCTGGACACCGACAGGAGCTCGGGCTCGAGCTCGTTGTCGATGATGGCGAAGCCCTGCTCGTAGACCTGCTCGAGTTCCTTGAGCAGCGCTTCGCGGTCGGTGATGGTGTGCTCGGTGAACGCTTCGAGCTCGTCGGGGATGGTCCGGCGCAGCGTCTCGATCGGCTTCTCGGCCAGCAGTACTTTGCCGGTGGAGCTGGCGTGCATGGGGTAGTGCTGGCCGACCAGGTTGCGGGCCAGCACGCCGACGACGTGCGAGCCCGCGGCCTCGGCGACCAGGTCGAGCCCGTCCTGCGAGTTGGGGACCGACAGCGTCACGGACTCGTTGAAGTTGTCCGCCAGTTCCTGCAGCAGCGGCTGCGCGTGCGCGACGAGACCGGCGTACGGGTCGGCGCGGCGGCCGAGGCGGGCGAGTTCCCAGCCGAGGACGTAGTTGGTGTCCACGCGGTCGACGAGCCCGCCCTTTTCCAGGCTGTGGAGCAGCCGGAAAGCGGTCGGCCTGCTCAGCCCCGCGGCTTTCGCGAGCGTGGTGGCGGTGGCGCCGGTGCGCGGTTGGGCGGCCAGTTCGCGGAGCAAGCTGACGGCCTTGGTCACCGACTTGTTGGCCATCTCGGTCGGCTCGGGCGCGTCGCCCATCGCGTTCCCGCCTCCTGCTGGTTCGGGCCGCAGCCCTGGACCTCCGGTGCGCAGAACAGTTTAACAGGGGCGTTCACAAAGTGGACGCGATGTCCCGCGTCGCCGGTCCGAGGCGGCCGCGAAGCGGTGTTCGGCCGAGGTAGGGGCGACGTCGGTTCGGCCGCGTGCACAGCTCGTGCACGAGCGGGCACAGCTCCGCTCGCGCGGTCCTGTCCAGCGGCGCTGGTTGTTTCGGAACCTCCACATGGCGGTTTAGTTGGTGAACATGCTGTTTGAAACGGGCCAAGCGTGCCGTGGCGATTGGCTCTGGTCAATGCATCGGAGCAGGTTTGAACGCTTGACGTGAATACATGGGCCCTGTCGCTTTCTCGGCCACTTTGTTCACATTATGAACTTTCGTACCCGGTTGAGTTCCCGGCGCGGGGCGGTCGGCACCGTGTGACGGCACAGCACAAGCATCTCCCGCCCGGGACCGGTACAGGGGGCGCGGCCATCCCGCGGGCGTTTCACCAGGGAAGGAACCAGCTGGTGACCACAACCAACGCAGTCGCGGACACCGCGCGCAGCCAGCCGGACAGGAGACGGTTCCTGATCCGGCTGACCGTCGTCGTAGCGGGCGGCATGTTCATCGACGGCTACATCCTCGGCATCGTCGGCACCGTGATCAGCGCGATCACCACCGACCTGAACATGTCGGTGTACGGCGAGGGGCTGATCGGTGCGGCCGCGCTGATCGGCATCTTCGCGGGCGGTCCGCTGGGCGGCTGGCTCGCGGACAAGTTCGGCCGCAAACCGATGTTCACCCTCGACCTGGCCATGTTCGTGGCCTGCTCGGTGCTGCAGTTCTTCGTCGACTCGAGCTGGCAGCTGTTCGTGGTGCGGCTGCTGATGGGCGTCGCGATCGGCGCGGAGTACTCCATCGGCTGGCCGCTGATGGCCGAGTTCGCGCCCGCGCGGCTGCGCGGCCGGTGCCTGTCGTTCGCCGAAGTCGCCTGGTACGTCGGGTTCGTCGTGGCCTTCGTCGTGGGCTGGGTGCTCACGACCTCGTTCGGCGCCGACTGGCGGATCGTGCTCGGCACCAGCACGGTGCCCGCGGTGATCTTGCTCTTCGGCAGGCTGGGCCTGCCGGAGTCACCGCGCTGGCTGATGAACAAGGGACGCGTCGCCGAAGCCGAGCAGATCGCCGACACCTGGATCGAGGATCGCTCCGACATCACCACCGAGCAGCAGCGCCGCGGCACGTTCGGGATGCTGTTCTCGGCGCAGCACTGGCGCGCGACGGCGTTCATCTCGATCTTCTGGTTCTGCACCGTGACGCCGTACTTCGCCATCGCGACGTTCTCGGCCAGCGTGCTGGAGCAGTACGGCCTCGGCGAGGACGGCCTGGTCGGCGCCATCGGGGTCAACGGTGTCGCGCTGGCCGGTGTCGTCGTTTCGTGCCTGCTCATCGAGCGCATCGGGCGCCGCAAGCTGACGATCCCGCAGCAGTGGGTGTGCGCGGTCGTGCTGGTGGTCATCGCGCTGTGGGCGTCGGCGCCGCCGACGATCGTGCTGGGCTGCTTCTTGGTCTTCGCGTTCGCCAATGCGATGTGCACCGCGCTCACCGGCGTGTATCCGGGCGAAGTGCTCCCGACCGAAGTCCGCGGGATCGGAACCGGCTTCGCGACGGCGGTCAGCCGCGTCGGCGCGGCGATCGGCACGTTCCTGTTCCCGTGGTCCATGCAGGACCTCGGAGGCGCGGCGACGATGCTCATCGCCGCCGGGGTCTGCGTCGCCGGTGCGCTGGTCTCGCAGGTGCTGGCTCCGGAAACGACCGGGCGCACGCTGGGCGAGATCTCCACGGAACAGCAGTAGCCGCGGGAAGGTGGCGCCCGGTGCCGGGCGCCACCTTCCCGGAACGGTGAGCGCTCGCGATCAGTGCCCGGCGGCGACCGCCGGGCGGGGCGCGAGCTTGCTGCCCGGGTGGTCGTCGCGCAGCCGCACGGTTCCGGGGCCGTGCAGCTTTTCGCGCAGGGTCTTGCCCTCGTACTCGGTCCACATCGCCTCGCGGCGCTGCAGCTCGGGCACGACGAGCTCGGCGAAATCGGCGATGTCCTGGTACTTCACCGCGTGGCCGAGGTTGAAGCCGTCGATGCCGGTCTGCTCGACCCAGCTGATCAGCTCGTCGGCCACGGTCTGCGGGGAGCCGACGATGGTGGGCCCGCTGCCGCCGATACCGATGAATTCGGCGATGTCGCGCGGGGTCCACTCCTTGTCCGGGTCCATCCGCGAGAACAGGTCGACCATGGTCTGCCCGGCGTCGGTCTTGACGTGCCGCAGCGGCACGTCCGGATCGAACCGGGACATGTCCAGCGCGGTCCAGCCGCTGTAGCGGGCCATCGCGCCGGAGTAGCTCACGAGCTTGCGGTACCGCTCGTACTTGGCGTGCGCCTGCTCGTCGGTCGGGGCGACGACGACGTTGAGCATCTGCAGCACCCGCAGCGATCCCGGATCCCGCCCGGCCTCGGCGGCCTGCGAGCGCAGCGCTTCGACCTGCCGCCCGAGCGCGGTCTTGGACAGCGCGTTGACGAACACGCCCTCGGCGTGCGCGGCGGCCAGCGCGCGGCCCTTCGACGATCCGCCCGCCTGGAAGATCACCGGGGTGCGCTGCGGCGAGGGTTCGCAGAGCGCGAAGCCGGGCACGTCGAAGTACTTGCCGTGGTGGTCGATGTCGTGCACGCGCTGCGGATCGGCCCACGTGCAGCGGTCCTTGTCGCGGACGACGGCGCCGTCCTCCCAGGAGTTCTCCCAGAGCTTGTAGCAGACCTCGAGGTGCTCGGCGGCCACGTCGTAGCGCTCGTCGTGCGGGGTCAGCTGCCCGTTGCCGAGGTTGCGCGCGGCGCTACCGGCGTAGGAGGTCACCAGGTTCCAGCCGATGCGGCCGTCGGTGAGGTGGTCGAGGGTGCTGAACTTCCGGGCCAGCGCGTAGGGGTGCTCGTAGCTGGTGGACCCGGTCAGGCCGAACCCGAGGTGCTCGGTGGCCGCGGCCATCGCCGAGACGACCAGGGACGGGTCGTTGGCGGGCAGCTGCGCGCCGTCGGCGAGCGCGCCTGCCGGGCTGCCCTGGTAGACGTCGTGGTAGCCGAGGTTGTCGGCGAAGAACACCCCGTCGAACCGGGCCTGTTCCAGCAGCTCGGCGTATTTCGTCCAGTAGTGGACGTCGCCGTAGCGGTGGCCCTGGTCGTCGTCGTGCCGCCACAGCCCCGCGGAGAGGTGTGCCGGGCCCTGGAAGTCGAAGGCGAACAGCCGGATGCGGCGAGACGGCATCGTTTGCTCCTGTTTCCGAACGTGAAGGGAAAAGGTGGTCTAGTGCGGCGAGGCAGCCGCGCGCTGAGCGGCCGCGGCCCGAAGTCCACAGTGGATGGTGTGCCGATGTTCGCGGAGCCATCGGCGAGCGCAGTGATCAGACTCGGAGCTCGCGGTATCCGCCGAGCCGGCCGCGGTGGAACACGAGCGGCTCGCCGCCACCGGCGTCCAGGCGGCGCACTTCGGCGAGCACGATCACGTGGTCGCCGCCTTCCAGCTCCTGCACGGTCCTGCAGTCGATCCAGGCGTGCGCCCCGGCGATCAGCGGGTTGCCGTCGGCGGATCCGTGCCAGTCCACCGCGGCGAACTTGTCGCCCTGCTTGCTCGACATCGCCCCGCAGACGTCGTGCTGGCCGTCGGCGAGCACGCTGGCGCTGAAGTAGCCGGTCGCGCGGATCTTCGGCCAGCTGCTCGACGTGGTCGCGACGCTGAAGCTGACCAGCGGCGGATCCAGCGACAGCGATTGGAAGGTGCCGACCACGAGACCGGCGGGACTTCCGGTGGCGGGTTCGCGTCCGGCCACGACGACGACGCCGGTGGGCAGATGTCCCATGACGTCCCGGAAATGACGTGGCTCGATCGTTGGAGACGGCAAGGTCATGAGCGTTCCTCCCAATCCAGGCTGCTGGAACCAGTGGTCGTTTCGGCATCTCCCGGTCGTTGCCAGGTCAACGGCGAAGCCGCTGACCAGCGGGTGCGCACGCGGTCGGCGCCGCTACGCGAGTCCTCCGGAGAACTCCGCGTCGATTTCGCGGGCCACTCGGGTGCCGCTTTCGATGGCGCCGTCGATGAATCCGGCCCACACGTTGGCGACGTCGCTGCTCGCGAAGTGCAGGACGCCTTCGGCGCGCTGCTGCTCGGCGAAGTACCGGGTGAGCTGGCCGGGCTGCTGCATCAGCCAGGTCTCCCGGGAATGCGGGTCGGACATCCAGTCGTGTCCGGTGACTTCCAGGACTTCCAGGTCGTCGCGCCAGACGCGCAGCGCGGCGCGGACGGCGTCGATGTCGTGCGGGGAGATCCGGCCGGCGTCGGCGCCGAAGGACACCAGCACGGCGTCGTGCTCGCCGAGGAATTCGGTGCGCACGACCGAAAGCGGGTGCGCGGCCGATGAGTAGGCGAAGAACGGCTTGATCGGCCCGCGCACGCGGATCCAGACCTTCACCCCCTTCGACGCCGTGCCCTCGGTGGTCGCCGCGCGCTTCGCGCGGCTCAGCGCGGGCGAGACGTCGAGTTCGCCGAGGATGTTCTGCGGCAGCGTCAGCACCACCCGGCGCGCGTCGATCCGCTCTCCGGCGGCGGTGGTCAGCACGGCGCCGTGCGCGTCGTGCTCGATCCGGCGCACTTCGGTGGAAGTGCGGCTGTCCGCGGTGGTGTCGGCGGCGATCGACTCGACCAGCCGGCGGGTACCGGCCGCGAGCCGGAACACCGCCGACGCCTCGTGCATCAGGTGCCAGGAACCGCCCGTCGCGGCGGTCCAGCGCAGCGCGCTGGTGAACGCCCCGTCTTGCAGCGGGGCGTTGAAGTGCCCCACCCAGGCGGCTTCGTTGGCGCGGTACTGCTCGACCGGCAAGTTCAGCTCGTCGAGCTTGTCCTGGACGCTGAAACCGTCGACGGAGTCCAATTCCCCCGCGGACAGCGGGGAATCCGGCCGCGGGATCCAGCGCATCGTCTGGTCCAGCAGCCCGCGCATCCCCGGGTCGATCAGCTCCATGAAGCCGTCCAGCGAGCCGGTGCGGACCTCGTCGCCCGCCAGCCAGTAGGCCTGCTCGGGACGCGGCCCGCGGGTGACCTCCAGGCCGTAGCGGGTGACCTCGGACCACGCGTGCGGCTGCAGCCAGTGCAGCCAAGTGCCGCCGATCTCCAGATCGCGGCCGAGCCGGTGGTCGGTCCAGACGCGGCCGCCGAGGCGGTCGCGGGCTTCGAGCACGGTGACCCGCAGGCCTTTCCGGCCGAGTTCGCGGGCGGTGATCAGGCCGGCGATCCCGGCACCGACCACTACGACGTCTGCTTGCTCGGTCACGTGAGAGCACTCCCTCGCAGTCTTACGGGGACCGGCTGATTGCGGACCGGCTGGGACTTGCTGCTGGCGCCGAACTCGTCCGGCCGGTCCGGTGATCCGCACGAAGCGGGTGCACGAGCGATGGCGGCGCACGATCAGGATGACTCGACAACGAACAGTTCGTTCAATATACGAACACTATGGCCGATATTGTGGGCACGCCCGTCGACGTCGTCAAGGGGCTCGGCGGGTGGATTTTCGTAGGGACGATGGGGAAATCCTTGACGATGTCCAGCACCAGTGCCACTATCCGTGAACGTAACGTTCATTAAGTGAACGTCTTGCTCGGTATGTCGTCCGACGGTTCAGCGCGCACTCGTGCCCGACGGCGTGCGCGCACCGAGAGATAAGCGCGTGCAGGAGAAGATCGATGCCCAGCTCGAGCATTGCCGAAGCCCTCGCCGCCCTCGCGGCAGGCGGAAAGGTCCTGGTCGTCGACGACGAGGACCGGGAGAACGAAGGCGACCTGATCATGGCCGCCGAGCACGCGAGCACCGCCGAGGTCGCCTTCTTCCTGGAGCACACCTCGGGATTCCTGTGCGTGGCCCTCGACGAGCGGCGGGCCGCCGAGCTCGAACTGGACCTCATGGTCCCGGCGGGCGACGAAAGCCACGGCACCGCGTTCCTCGTCAGCGTCGACTACCGGCACGGCACGAGCACGGGCATCAGCGCGGGCGACCGCTCGGCGACCATCCGCGCGCTCGCCGACCCCCGGCTCGCGCCTGCCGAGCTGGCTCGGCCCGGTCATGTCCTGCCATTGCGCGCCAAGCCCGGCGGGGTGCTGGAGCGGGTCGGGCACACCGAGGCCGGAGTCGACCTGTGCCGCGCGGCGGGGCTCAGCGGCGCGGCGCTGCTGTGCGAGATCGTCACGCCCGACCGCGAGCGGATGATGCGCCGTCCGGAGCTGGACGGGCTCGCCGCCGAGCACGACATCCCGATGATCTCGATCGCCGCGCTGGTCGATTGGATGCGCGACGGGCGAGGTGTCCGCCGCACCGGTCAGGCTTCGATTCCCACCGATATCGGGGAATTCCGCGCGATCACCTTCCGGGAGACCGGCGGGGTGGAGCACCTCGCGCTGGCGATGGGCGAGGTCGGCGGCGAGGACGTGCTCGTGCGGCTGCACAGCGAATGCCTCACCGGCGACCTGCTCGGCTCGCTGCGGTGCGACTGCGGCGCGCAGCTGCGCATGGCGATGGAGTCGATCGCAGCCGCCGGGCGCGGCATCGTCGTGTACTTGCGGGGGCACGAAGGCCGGGGGATCGGCCTCGGGCACAAGCTGCGCGCCTACGAACTCCAGCAGTACCAAGGCATGGACACGCTGGAGGCGAACCGGGCGCTCGGGCTGCCGGTCGACAGCCGCGACTACGTCCCGGCGGCCCGCCTGCTCGCCGAACTCGGCGTCGGATCGGTGCGGCTGCTGACCAACAACCCGGACAAGTGCCGCGCACTCCTGGAATGCGGCATCGACGTGCGCGAACGGATCCTGGTCGAGGTGGCGCCGAACGAGCACAACACCCGCTACCTCGCCGCCAAACGCGACCGGATGGGCCATTTGCTCCAGCAGCTCGCCTGAGCCTCCCGCCGGGAGCCGTCGGCTTTGCTGGCCGGACTGAGCGGATCAGCGATCGGCCGCTGCCGCGTGCAACTCGAGTTCGAGCACGAGCCGCTGCGCCGGGTCGCCCAGGTCGAGCGCGAAGAGTTCCTGCGCGCGGCGGAGCCGCTGGCGCAGCGTGTTCTGGTGGATGTGCAGGTCCGCGCTGGCGGCGCCGACATCGCCGAAGCGCCGCAGGTAGCAGCGCAGGGTGGCGGCGAACGCGGTGGAATGATCGCGGTCGTGGCCGGTGATGCGCTCGCCGTCCCCGCTGCGCAACAGCGGCTCGGCGCGGACGGAATCGACGAGTCGCTTGTGGACGAGTTCCACGCGCAGCTCGTCGGTCGTGTAGTGCCGCGGTGCCGCTCCGGAATCGCGAAGGTGCCCGAGAGCCACACTTCGCCGGAGAGGTGGTCGGGCAGCGCTTCCTGCGGCACCTGCCTGCGGTCCGGCAGGTTGGAGTAGGCGACGATCGTCTGACCGGTGTCCATGATCGCGATCGCGCCACCGGTCGCGGCGGCCGCCGAATTCGCCAGCACGAACAGATCACCGCCTGCCGCGGGCGCGGCATCGCCGCCCGGGTGCGTTGCGAGCAGGGTGGACATCAGCCGTTGGACACTGCTCCACGGCACGCGGTCGTCGATCGACACGACCGTGACGCCAGCGCGCCGTGCCCGGCCGAGGAAGTCGGCAGGTGCTCGCTCCCGGGCCTTGATCACGAGGACGCCCCGGGAATCGCTCGCGATGCGAACGGCGGAATCGCTCTCCGCGGCATCGCCGGTGTTCAAGCCGACGCCGAGCAGCAGGTGCCCCGGTCCGCCCGCTTCTCCCGCGTGCCGGTCGAGCAGTTCGACCCCGCGCACCGCCACGGTGTCGTCGCCGCTGACCGAAACTTGGACCACGTCGTGACGCAGTGCGCTGACCAGGTCGGAAAGCGGCAGTACCGGGCTCATCGTCGCGCACGTCCTCGGGCGTTCGACCTGGCAATGTCGATCCCGACGTTATCCGAACATCGATGATGTCCGGATCTACGTTGTTCCTGCGCGCACCGCCGGGCATGTTGGTTTCTCGGAAATCGCGGGCGGATCCGCGGACGACTCCCGGTCTCGAAGGAGGCGGCGATGACCGCTGTGCATCCCGGAACGATGGCGACCAAACCGATGAGCGAGGCGGAGTGGCAGGCCCGAGTAGAGCTCGCCGCCTGCTACCGGATCTTCGACCACCTGGGCTGGGTGGAGATGATCTTCAACCACATCACCGCGCGAGTTCCCGGCGAGCCGGGACACCTGCTGATCAACCCGTTCGGGCTGATGTACCACGAGGTGACCGCTTCGAGCCTCGTCAAGATCGACCTGGACGGCAACGTCCTGTCCGAATCGGACTGGCCGATCAACGAGGCCGGGCTGCTGATCCACTCCGTCATCCACGCCAACCGCCCGGACGCGCACTGCATCATGCACACCCACACCACCGCGGGCACCGGCGTGGCATGTCAGCGCGACGGCCTCGACCCGGACAACTTCTATTCCGCGCAGCTGCGCGACATGGTGGCTCACCACGACTTCGAGGGCATCACGGTCGACCCGGAGGAGAAGCCGCGGCTGGTCGCCGATCTCGGCGAGCGGAGCCTGATGATCTTGCGGAACCACGGGCTGCTCGCGCTCGGGCCGACCGTCCCGGCCGCCTTCGCGGCGTTGTGGACCCTGCAGCGCGGATGCGAGATCCAGCTCGCCGCGCAATCGGGCGGCCGTGCGCTGACCCCGGTCACCGAGGAGGCCGCGATCAGGTCGACGCGGGAGTCCTTCCAGCTGGGCGACCGCACCGAATCGGGGCAGCGCCTGTTCGACGCACTGCGGCGCAAGATCGACCGGATCGACCCCGGCTACGCCTGCTGACACCGCCGCTTCGCCGATTCAACGACGACCTGACGATCGGATCCACCATGCCCGAGACCACCGCCACCAGTCGCGCGGAGCACCGCAGAATCGCCATCGCCGCCGCAGCCGGGACCACCATCGAATGGTACGACTTCTTCATCTACGCCCTTTGCGCCGGTCTCGTCTTCAACACCCAGTACTTCGCGGAACTCGGCGGGGACGCGCTGCTCGTGTCTTTCGCGACCATCGGGATCAGTTTCGTGTTCCGGCCGTTGGGAGCCGCCGCGGCCGGGCATCTCGGTGACCGGATCGGCAGGCGCGGGACGCTCATCTTCACGCTGCTGCTGATGGGCGGCTCCACCACGCTGATCGGCGTAATCCCGCCCAGCAGTTCCATCGGTGTCGCCGCTCCGATTCTGCTGGTGCTGCTGCGCATTCTGCAGGGCGTTTCCGCGGGAGGCGAATGGGGCGGAGCGGCATTGCTGGCCGTCGAGCACGCGCCGCGGAATCGGCGCGGGCTGTTCGGCGCTTACCCGCAGCTCGGTGCGCCCGCGGGGCTGCTGCTGTCCAACGGCGTGCTCGCCGCGGTCAGCGCCGCGACCTCGCAACAGCAATTCCTCGCCTGGGGATGGCGGATCCCGTTCCTGCTCAGCGTCGTGCTGATCGCGGTCGGCTGGTTGATCAGGGTGAAAGTCGCCGAAAGTCCCGTGTTCCGGCAGCTCCAGGACTCTGGCGGCCGGTCGCGCAGTCCGCTGGTGGCGGTCGTCCGGCGCAACTTCCCGATGCTCGTCGCGGGAGCACTGCTGTTCGCCGCGAACAACGCCGCCGGGTACATGACGACCGGGGGATACGTGCAGAGCTACGCGGTCAACACGCTGCGCCTGCCGCAGTCGGCCGTGCTCCTGGCGGTCATGGCCGGCGCTGTCGTGTGGCTGGTGACCACCTTGCTCGCGGGATGGCTTTCGGATCGACTCGGCAGGCTGGCGGTGTACCGGATCGGGTTCGGCATCCAATTGGTGTGGATGTTCCCGTTCTTCGCCCTGCTCGATTCCGGGAACATCGCGCTGCTGTTCCTCGCGCTCGTGCTCTACAGCGTCGGCCTCGGGCTCACCTATGGCCCGCAGGCGGCGCTCAACTCCGAAATGTTCCCCGCCTCCGTCCGCTACAGCGGTATCGCGCTCACTTACGCGACCGGTGCGGTGCTCGGTGGTGCATTCGCGCCCATGATCGCGCAAGCGCTGCAGTCCAGCACCGGTACGGTGCATTCCGTCGGTGCCTACCTCGCCGCTGTCACAGTGGTCGGTCTCGTCGTGGCTTGCGTTCTGAAAGACCG
>X190_Common_House_Gecko__coassemble_279_pt1 | contig 16053 bp, 16 predicted proteins | sample X190_Common_House_Gecko__metabat2_low_PE_001 | metagenome-assembled genome bin X190_Common_House_Gecko
GCGGCTGCTGCAGGAATTTCGGCGCCGCTCCGGTCCGGGTCCGCTGCGGCTGCGAGTGCCGTTCCGCTCGGTGGCGCTGGTGCTCTCGCCGGAGCATGTGCATCGCGTCCTGGACGGCTCACCCGAGCCGTTCGCGCTGGCCAACGTGGAAAAGCGCGGTGCGCTGAACCACTTCCAGCCGCGCGGCGTGCTGGTCTCGCACGGGGCGAACCGCGCCGACCGGCGGCGGTTCAACGAGGACGTGCTCGACACCGGCAACCAGGTGCACCGGATGGCCGACCGGCTCGTCGGCAAGGCGGGCGAGGAGGCGGACGAGCTGTTGCGCACCGCGGAATCGCGGAATTCGCTGGTGTGGAACGATTTCGCCCAGGCGTGGCGGCGCGCGATCCGGCGGATCGTGCTCGGCGACGCCGCGCGGGACGATCGGGAGCTGACCGCGCTGCTCACCGAGCTGCGCTACGACGCGAACTGGGCCTACCTGCGGCCGAAACGCGGCGACTTGCGCGAACGGTTCACGCGGCGGTTGCAGGAGTACCTGGACGCGGCCGAGCCGGGCAGCTTGGCGGAGCTGGTCGCCGCCGCCCCGTCCAGCGCCGCGACCGCTCCGGTCGAGCAGGTCCCGCAGTGGCTGTTCGCCTCCGACCCGGCGGGCATGGCCACCTACCGCGCGCTCGCGTTGCTGGCCGCGCACCCGGACCAGGCCGGTCGGGTGCGCGCCGAGCTGACGGATCGGGATCTCGCCCGGCCGCAGGACCTGCCGCTGACTCGCGCGAGCGTGCTGGAGTCGGTGCGGCTGTGGCCGACGACGGCGGTGGTGTTGCGGGACAGCACGACCGAAACCGAGTGGGACGCGGGCATGCTGCCCGCCGGTACCGCCACCCTGATCCTCAGCTCGTTCTTCCACCGCGATGACGAGGTGCTGCCGCAGGCCGACCGGTTCGATCCGCAGGCGTGGCTGGACGGCCGCGCCGAGCAGGACTGGTCGCTGTTCCCGTTCAGCGGCGGGCCGGGCACTTGCCCGGGACGGGAGCTGGTGCTGTTCACGGCGAGCACCGTGCTCGGGAAGTTGTTGCGGCGGCACGATTTCCGGTTGAGCGCGCCCGCGCTGCGTCCGGAGGCGCTGCCTGCCGCGTTGAATCCGTTCGCGGTGCGCTTCGCCGTTTCGGCGCGGTGACCGCGAATTCGCCGTCCGAGCATTGTGGACGGTTGGGTGCGATGTGGTCGGCGGGCACGGTTCGCGCTCCGCGCGGCACCGCAGGGCGGTCGTCAACTCAGCGTTGACGAACCAACGTCGTCAACTTATGGTTGACGCATGCCGAACGAATCCGCAACGCAGTCGATCCGGCTCGACGACCTGATCGACGCGATCAAGAAGAACCGCTCCGACGTCCTCGACCAGCTCTCCGACGCGGTGCTGGCCGCCGAGCACCTCGGCGAGATCAGCGACCACCTGATCGGGCACTTCGTCGATCAGGCCCGCAGCTCCGGCGCCTCCTGGACGGACATCGGCGGAAGCATGGGCGTGACCAAGCAGGCCGCGCAGAAGCGCTTCCTGCCGAAGGATCCCGGCGGCGTCTCCGACCTCGACCCGGCGCAGGGCTTCAGCCGCTTCACCCCGCGGGCGCGCAACGTCGTCGTCGCCTCGCAGGAAGAGGCCCGCGCGGCCGGTAATCCCGAGATCCGGACCGCGCACCTGGTGCTGGCGCTGCTGAGCGAGCCCGAGGGCGTGGCGGTCACGGCCCTGACCGCGCAGCAGGTCACCGCCGAGGACGTGCGCAGCGCCGCTGCTGCCGTGCTGCCGGACCCGGTCGAGGACGTGCCGCCGCTGATCCCGTTCGACTCCGGCGCGAAGAAGGCCTTGGAGCTCACCTTCCGGCAATCGCTGCGGATGGGGCACGACTTCGTCGGCACCGAGCACATCCTGCTCGCACTGCTGGATCTGGAGGACGGTTCCGGCGTGCTGTCCGGGCTCGGAGTGGGCAAGGCGCAGGCGCAGGAGTCGATCGCCGCGGCCCTGCAGCAGAAGTGATCACCAGGTCCGTGGTCTCCCGGGCGCCGAGCCCGGCCACGGCCGAAGCTCCCGCGCTGCCCAGCGCCGCGACAGCTCGGCGCGCCACCGGCGCCGAGCCGCTCACCGAGCCAGTTGGTCCGGCGTCAGCATCCCCGAACCAGCCGGTTCGGCAAGGTAGGCTGATCCGGTGCGCGCAGCAGGCCAAGCCACCCGCGAGCGGATCCTCGCCGCGGCCAAGGAGGAATTCGCCCGCCACGGCGTCGCGGGCGCGCGGATCAACCGCATCGCCGCCGGCGACCGCGCCAGCAAGGACCGGCTCTACGCCTACTTCCCCAGCAAGGAGGAGCTGTTCGCGGAGGTCGCCAGCCGATGGGTCGCCGAAACCTCCGAACGCACCGCGCTGCGCGGCGACGACGTCCCCGGCTACGTGGGCCGCTTGTTCGACCACTACTTGCACGACCCGCAGAGCGCCCGGCTGCAGGCGTGGCTGGACCTGGACCAACCGGTGGACCTCACCCGCGACGACATCCGGTTCAGCGGGCTGCGCCCGAAGATCGACGAGATCCGCAGCGGCCAAGCGACCGGGCACATCGACCCGTCGTGGCACGCCGCCGACCTGCTCGTGGTGCTGCTGGGCATCGCCCGCTCGATGGCGCTGTCCGCGCTGGCGGTGGGCAAGGTCGGCGGGCGCGACCCGGACACCATCCGGCGGGCCGCGGTGACAGCCGCCCAACGCGTCGCCGAACCACCCCGATGAGATCGGACCTCGTTTTGCGGAGGTGTCCGGGTAGCGGCACCCCGCCGGTGGTCCGTTGTCGTAGATGGTCACCCGCTCAGCGGCGCCGCCGCTGACAGGACAACGACAACCCGGGCGCACCCAGCTCGCGGGAGTGCGCCGTGCGCGCGGGTGCGGAGCACCGGAGACATAGGATCTATCGGCATGTCGAGCTTTGCCGAGCCGTTCCCGGAACGTGCGGACTTCACCGTGCTGTGGCCGATCACGACGCGGTGGGAGGACAACGACGTCTACGGGCACATCAACAACGTCGTGCACTACTCGTGGTTCGACACCGCGGTCAACGGCTGGCTGATGCGCGCCACCGGCTCGGACATCCGCGAGCTGCCCGCGATCGGGCTGGTCGTGGAAACCGGGTGCCGCTACCTGTCCGAATTGAGCTTTCCCGCCGGGATCGAGGTCGGTCTCGGTCTGGAACGACTGGGCAGCTCCAGCGTCACCTACCGGCTGGCGGTCTTCGGCGACGGTGCCGCCGAACCGGCCTCCGTCGGCCGGTTCGTGCACGTCTACGTCGACCGCGAGACCCGCAAGCCCACGAGCGTGCCGGAGACGATCGTGGCCGCACTGCAGGACTTGGCGCGCTTCGCCGCGAACTGAACCGCCCCGGTGGTGGTCGCCGAGCGTGTTCACCCGCTAACTTCGTGGTGCGGCGGTGCGAGGAGGTTGAGCCGATGACGTGGCTCGAGGTGCAACCCGAAGATCTGTCCGAGATCGACGTGCGACGGCCGAACTCGGCCCGCATGTACGACTACTACCTGGGCGGGTCGACGAATTTCGAATCGGACCGGGATGCGGCCCGGCAGGTGATCGCGGCGATGCCGGACGCGGTCACCTCCATCCGCGCGAACCGGTCGTTCCTGGCCAGAGCGGTGCGGTTCTGCGTGCAACAGGGCGTCGAGCAGTTCCTCGACCTCGGTTCCGGAGTGCCGACCGTCGGCAACGTGCACGAGGTCGCGCGCTGGCTCGACCCGCGCGCCAGAGTCGCCTACGTGGACCACGAACCCGTCGCGGTCGCGCACGGCAGGCATCTGCTGCGCAACGTCGAGCGGACCACGGTGACCGAGGCGGACCTGCGCGACGTCGACCGGGTGCTGACTGCGGACGGGGTGACGCAGCTGCTGGACTTCGACCGCCCGATCGCGGTGCTGATGGTCTCGGTGCTGAACTTCGTCGAAGACGACGACGTGGCCCGCGAGGTCGTCCGCCGCTACACCGAACCGCTGGTGCCCGGCAGCTTCCTCGCGCTGTCGCACGTCACCCCGGAGTCGGTGCCACCGGAGGTCGCCGGCCGGGTCGCCGAGCTCTACCGCAACGCGAACCCGCCGAGCTTCTGGCGTTCGCCCGCGCAGATCTCCGCGCTGCTGGAAGGGTTCGACCTGGTCCCGCCGGGTTTGGTGACGCCGTCGCAATGGCACCCGGACGGTGATCAGGAAGCCGAGCCGGCACAGGTGGCCTACCTGGCCGGAGTCGCCGAGATCTAGGCGTGCCGTCGAGCTCGGGTTGCGCAGGTGGCGAAAGCGGCTGACGTGAACGAGCCGACGCCGCGGTGAAACGAGACCGGCGGCTGCCGCGGCGGTGGCCGGTCGGCACCGCCGCGGCGATGCCGACCGGCGTCAGCGGCGTTCGACGATGCCGCGTACGAACGCCGCTTGCCCGGCGTGCTGCAGACCGTCCGCCAGCACGCTGACCAGCCGGACGCCGCGGGTCACCGGCGGGGTCCAGCCGCGGTCGATCACCTCGTCGAGGTCCTCGTCGGTCAGCTTGCGCACCGAGTCGGTGGTCTGCCGGTGCACCGCGTCGTGGTACTCGGTCAGCAGGTTCGCGGGCGCGCGCACGGCCGCGACCTGGTCGGAGCTGTGCCCGTAGCCGATGTCGGCCTCGTCGAAGGGCAATCCGAAGCGGTCCCGGAAACCGCGCGCCAGCCACACCTGATCGGTCCCGCTCACGCCCGCGAGGTGATCGTCCTGCACTCGGGTCAGGTGCCACACCAGCCAGGCGATCGAGTTCGCCTGCGCGTCGACGCGGAACGCCAGATCCTGCTCGGTGAGGCCCTCGACGGCCTCCAGCACCGCATCGCGGATCCGGTCGTAGCCGTCGATGAGCACGTCAGCGCTGGTCATGTCGGTCCTTTCCGGTCGGTTCGATGCGCCCATGCGCATCCGGTAACCGTACGACCGAGCCGGTGCGGCAGGCAGCCCACGAGCCCGTGCGCAGGACCGGCACCGCATTGCCCGGCACCACTCTGCGACCCGTTTCCGAGGCATGTCACGACGACGGTCACGGTTTCGTCCTCGTCTTGTCAGCGGCGGAGCCGCTGAGGTTCCGCTACCGGCACCGCTACGCAAACCGCCCCGAGACCCTCAATTATCGTGGTCGCTGCCTGCGGTGGCGCCGGGGCCGCCGAAGTTGAAGTTCAGCGTCCGGTCGATCTCCAGCAGGCTGTCGCCGTTGTTGCTGAGGTTCAACGCGCTCGGGCCCGCCGCGTGGCTGTGCCCGTCGCTGCTCGGCCCGGCGTGGGCCACTCCGATCGGCGCGATCAGCAGGGTTCCGGCGAGTGCCGCGCAGGCGGCGAGTTGGCGCAAGAGGCGCACGGGAGTTCCTTTCCAGGAGATTTTTCCGATGGGGCAAGGGATTCGAGGGTTCTTCAACGACTTGCCGGTGCCACGTCAGGCTCCGCTTCGGGCGTCGTCGCGGCGAATCTGCGGGCCAGCCAGGCGCAGGCGATCAGCTGCAGCTGGTGGTAGAGCATCAGCGGCAGCACCAGCAGCCCCGCGCTGGGTCCGGCGAACAGCACCGAGGCCATCGGCAGGCCGCTGGCCAGGCTCTTCTTCGAGCCGCAGAACACCAGCGCGATGCGGTCCGGCCTGCTGAACCCGAACCAGCGGCCCAGCAGGCCGGTCACGGCGAGCACGATCGCCAGCAGCACCGCGCTGACCACCAGGAGCAACAGCAGCCGCACCGGCGTGAGCTGGTGCCAGATGCCGCCGACGGTGCCTTCGCTGAACGCCGTGTAGACCACGCCCAGGATCACGCACCGGTCCATCCGGCCGAGCACCTTGCCGTGCCGCCGCACCCACTCGCCGACCCACCGGCGCAACGCCTGCCCGAGCAGGAACGGCACCAGCAGCAGCAACACGATCTCCGGCAGCGCGTCCAGCGGGAACCCGCCGGTGGTGCGCGAGACCAGCCAGCCGGCCAGCAACGGGGTCACCAGCACGCCCAGCAGGTTCGAGAAGCTGGCCGCGCAGATCGCCGCGGCAACGTTGCCGCCCGCGATCGAGGTGAACGTGATCGACGACTGCACCGTCGAGGGCAGCACGCACAGGAACAGCAACCCGAGGTAGAGCGGTTGCGGCAGCACGGCGGGCACCAGCACCGCGCAGGCCAGGCCCAGCAGCGGGAACAGCACGAACGTGCTCAGCAGAATGACGCCGTGCAGCCGCCAGTGCCGGATTCCCTCCCAGGCGGCCCCGCCGGGCAGCCGTGCGCCGTACAGGAAGAACAGCAGGCCGATCGCCACCGTCACCGCGTGGTCCAGCCCGATCGCATATCCGCCGCGGGCGGGCAGGATCGCGGCCACTGCGGCGGTGAGCAGCAGCGCCAGCACATAGGGGTTCGGCTTCAGCCGGGCCGCCATTCGGGACATCATTTCCGGCAACTCCACGACGTCGTTTTCCGCCGAATGCGGATGTTTGCACGAGCGGCGGAACGGTTCGATTTCCACCGGGCAGCGGACCCGCTCGATGGTTCGCTTTCCGCTCCGGCGCGGGATCAGACCGGCATTTCCACCGGTTTGACGTGGTGCCGGCTGATGTTGCTCTCCAGCAGCGCCAGCGAGTCCGCCACGCCCACGCTGCGTTCGGAGATCTCCGGCAGCCTGCCGTCGTTGGCGCGCAGTTCGTGCAGCGCGTCCTGGATCGCGGTCTGCGCCGCGAACAGGCACGGCGTGCTGTAGATGGCGACGTTCACGCCGAGTTCCTGCAATTCCGGCAGCGAGATGCGCGGCGATTTGCCGCCGGCGATCTGGTTGAACAGCAGCGGCTTGTCGCCGATCACCTTGCGGACCTTGTGGATCCAGTCGACGCTGCGCACCCCGTCCACCAGCAGCACGTCCGCGTCGGTTTCGGCCAGCGCCGCGGCGCGGCGCAGGATCTCCGGCTCCTCGGTGGCATCGGTGCGCGCCACGACCACCAGGTCCTTGCGGGTGGCCAGCACCAGCTCCAGTTTCTCCAGGTAGTCCTCCAGCGGCAGCACCTGCTTGCCGTCCACGTGCCCGCAGCGCCGCGGCCGCTTCTGGTCCTCCAGGATGACGCCGGAGGCGCCGATCATCTCCAGCTGCTCGACCACGTGGCAGGCGACCTCCGGGTCGACGTAGCCGTCGTCGATGTCGACCAGCAGGTGCTGGCGGGGGAACGCCAGCCGCAGCCGCTGCACGAACGCCACGATGTCCGGCCAGGCGATGAAACCGATGTCCGGCAGGCCGTAGTGCGAGGCGGCGAAGCCGAACCCGGAAATGAACATCCCGGAATAGTGCTGGGCCGAGATGGACGCCGAGAACATGTCGTAAACGCCGATCAGGGGTGTTATCTCCGAACCGGCGACCTCGTCGCGGAGTGCGGTTCCGTAATGCACGTGTGTTCCTCCTCGGGAGTTTTCCGGTGCGCGCGGCAAGATTTCGCGACCGGTGCGCGGATTTGGCCGAGCCCGGCCGGAAACGCGATGCGCGCCTTCCGGTCTTCGCGGCCGCGGTCTCGGAACGAGGTCCGGAACCCGGTGGTCGAATGGAACCGGCGAACGCGGCGCCGGTGCCGTGCGAGGTTCGCCTTGCGGGGTGTCGGAAGGCTGGTCCCGGAAGGCGGGTTTCGGAAGGCGGGGTGCCGGCAGGCGAGTTTCCGTCCTGGCTCGACCACGACTTTATGCCACAAACCGGACGCCTACAAACCCACAGTCGGGTGCAGCTCGGTACTCGATGGCGAAGCACACTGCGTGATTAATCCGGCCGACGGTGCAACTTTTTGAATTCGCCAGGAACGAATATCCATTCTTGATTCCGAGGAAAAACTTTCACGTTCGGCGGGTGGTGCAATTCCGACCAGCGGCTCGGCCGCTGCGCGCCGAACTCGTACGGCGACGGTGCGCCGTAGTGGGCGACAGTCGTTGCGCTGGAAAAGATCAACTTTGCGGTGATCTTGGTCCGCCCGGCTGATCGCTGAGCGTGATCACATGCCGTTGCCGCAATGCATCGAGGGGGTTCGAGTCGCCCGAAAAGCCGCACGGGACGGCGAGCTGTGGCGGCCGCACTGCGCACGACCTGTTGAACCCCGGCGGCCCGCGGGGTAGACAGCACGACGTCGTGATCGTGGCGAAGAAAGCGTGAGGTAGCGATGCCCGACGAGCGAGGATCAGCAGCGCGCGCCCGTGCGCTGCTCGATCGGCACCCGGTACTCGACGGGCACAACGACCTGCCGTGGGCGCTGCGCGAACACGACGCCTACGACCTCGCTCGGCTGGACATCGAGCAAGACCAGTCGCAGCACCTGCACACCGACCTGGCGCGGCTGCGCGCGGGCGGCGTCGGCGGCCAGTTCTGGTCCGTCTACGTGCGAACCGCCCTGCAAGGCGACCGGGCGGTCGCGGCCACCCTGGAGCAGATCGACTGCGTGCTGCGCCTTGCCGCGCGCCATCCGGAGCAGCTGGAGCTGGCAGGCACCGCGGAAGAAGTGCGCGCCGCGATGGCCCGCGGCCGCATCGCCTCGCTCATGGGTGCCGAAGGCGGCCACTGCATCGCCTCTTCGCTGGCGACGCTGCGGTCCTTGCACGCGCTGGGCGTGCGCTACCTGACGCTGACCCACAACGACAACGTGCCCTGGGCGGACTCGGCCACCGACGAACCGGCCGCGCACGGGCTGACCCGCTTCGGCGAAGAGGTGGTGCGGGAGATGAACCGGCTCGGGATGCTGGTCGACCTCTCGCACGTCTCGGCCGACACGATGCGCCACGCGCTGCGCACGACCCGCGCGCCGGTGCTGTTCTCGCACTCGTCGTCCCGCGCGGTCTGCGACCACCCGCGCAACATCCCGGACGACGTGCTGGCCGAGCTGCCCGCCAACGGCGGGGTCGCGATGGCGACGTTCGTGCCGTCGTTCATCTCGCAGCCGACCAGGGAGTGGTTCCAGCGCTACGAGGCCGAACTCGCAGCACGCGGGCCCGCCGGTGACCCGGATGCCGAGCGGCGGTTCCGCGCCGACTACGAGGCAGCGCACCCGCGCCCGGAAGTCACCGCCGCCACCGTGGCCGACCACCTCGACCACATGCGGGAGGTCGCGGGGATCGACCACCTCGGCATCGGCGGCGATTACGACGGGGTGCAGACCACCCCGGACGACATGCCGGACGTGGCGGGTTACCCGCGGCTGTTCGCCGAACTCCTGGACCGCGGGTGGTCGGACGACGACCTGGCGAAGTTGGCGCACCGCAACGTGATCCGCGTGCTCGACGCGGCGGAGCGGACCGCTGCCGAGCTGCGTGCGCAGCCGCCTTCGGTCGCCACGATCGAGTCGCTGGACGGCTGATCCCGCGTTTGCCGCCGCGGCCGCGGCACTGTGGACTTGCGGTCCTGTGGACTTGAGCACCCCGCCCGCCTGGATGCCCCAACTCGGGAACACCGCCGCGGACGGCCTGGTTGGGCAGGGTGAGTCAACCGGACGCCGAAAGAGGTTTTCATGTCGAAGCTGGCGCAAGTGGGCGTCACCGGCCTGGCGGTGATGGGCCGCAACCTGGCCCGCAACTTCGCGCGCAACGGCTACACCGTGGCGGTGCACAACCGCACGCCCAGCCGCACCCGCGAGTTCATGGACCGGTTCGGCGAGGAGGGCGAGTTCGCCCCCGCCGAGTCCGCCGCGGAGCTCGTCGCCGCGCTGGAACGCCCGCGCCGGGTGGTCATCATGGTCAAGGCGGGCGACCCCACCGACGCCGTGATCGACGAGCTCGCGCCGCTGCTGGAAGAAGGCGACGTGCTCATCGACGGCGGCAACGCGCACTTCGAGGACACCCGCCGCCGCGACGAGGCGCTGCGCGCCCGCGGGCTGCACTACGTCGGCACCGGCATCTCCGGCGGCGAGGAAGGCGCGCTGCACGGTCCGTCGATCATGCCCGGCGGCTCCGCGGAGGCGTACGAATCGCTCGGGCCGATGCTGGAGCGCATCAGCGCGCACGTGGACGGCACGCCCTGTTGCACGCACGTCGGGCCGGGTGGTGCCGGGCACTTCGTGAAGATGGTGCACAACGGCATCGAGTACGCCGACATGCAGCTGATCGGCGAGTCCTACGACCTGCTGCGCCGCGCGGGCGGGCTGGAACCGGCGCAGATCGCCGAGGTGTTCCGCGACTGGAACCAGGGCCGCCTGGCGTCCTACCTGGTGGAGATCACCGCGGAGGTGCTCACGCACACCGACGGCGCCACCGGCGAGCCGTTCGTCGACGTGATCCTGGACCAGGCCGAGCAGAAGGGCACCGGCCGCTGGACCGTGCAGACCGCGCTGGAGCTGGGCGTGCCGGTCTCCGGGATCGCCGAGGCGGTGTTCGCGCGCAGCCTGTCCGGGCACGCGGACCTGCGCGAGGCGGCGCAAGGACTGGCCGGGCCAACGGCCTCCGCGCTGTCCACTGAGGACGCCGAGCGGCTGGCCGCGGACGTGGAGCAGGCGCTGTACGCCTCCAAGGTCGTCTCCTACGCGCAGGGCTGGAACATGATCTCGGTGGGCTGCCGGGAGTACGGCTGGGACATCGACCTCGGTGCGATGGCCACGATCTGGCGCGGCGGCTGCATCATCCGCGCGGCGTTCCTGGACCGGATCCGCAACGCCTACAGCGCGGACCCGGCGCTGCCGACGCTGCTGGCGGACGCGGAGTTCTCCCGCGAGCTGGCCGACGCCCAGGACGCTTGGCGGCGCGTGGTGCGGACCGCGGCCGACCTCGGCATCCCGACACCCGCTTTCTCCGCCGCGCTGGCGTACTACGACTCGCTGCGCGCCGCACGGCTGCCCGCTGCGCTGACGCAGGCGCAGCGCGACTACTTCGGCGCGCACACCTACCGCCGCGTCGACGCCGACGGCACCTACCACACCCGTTGGGACGCCGACCGCACCGAAGAAACCGCCTGAGACGACCGCGGTGCGGCGGTGTCGCGAACCGCCGCACCGCTCCTGGCGAACAGCGAGGCGAAGACGTGTTAGTACCACGATCCCCGATCATTCCTCCGGGGCGTCCGGGGGGATGTCGGCGGGCAGGTGGCGGGGGTGCGGCTGCTCGCCGGGCTCCGGGCGCCACCGGTCGTCTTCGTCGCCGATGGGCGTGTCCGGGGTGATCCGGTCGCCCGAGCCTTCGTCGTAGCCCTCGTCCTCGTTGCCGTGGCCGATCGGCGGGTCGGCTCGCTCCTGCGGTTCGGGCTGTTCATGCCGTGCGGACATCGTGTTTCCGACCAATCCGGGACTTCATCCGCGGGCCTGCCGACGGCCGGGTGGCCTGCCGGTCGGTCCGGGACTCCGTCCGCAGGCTTGCCGACGGCCGGGGCGGCTCAAACCTCCGCGCGCTGCCGCAGCGAGGTCAGCAGCAGCGTGAGGCCGAAGTCGAAACGCTCGTCGAAGTCCAGCACGTCCAGCTCGTCCAAGATCCGGTGCAGGCCCGGCAGGTCGCGTTCGGTGACCGCCTCGTGCAGCCCGCTCCGGCGCGCGCCCGGCAGCGCCTGCTCCTCCTGCACCAGCCCGAGCGTGTAGTACACCAGCGTCCACACCGCCCACGAGGTCTCCCGCCGCCCGAGCCCGGCGCCCAGCAGCGTGCCGCTGAGCTCGTCGGCGAACCGCAGCGTGTGCGGGTCCGGCGCGTAGGTACCGGTGACCACGGCGGCACCGTCCCGGTGGGCCAGCAGGGCGCGCCGGTAGCGGTGGAACAGCTCGCGGACCCGCGGTTCCCAGTCCTGCGGCAGGTCGGTCAGCGAGACCTCGCCGATCAGCGCGTCGGCCATCAGCTCGCGCAGCCGCGCCTTGCTCTTGATGTGCCAGAGCACGGTGTTCATCCGCACCCCGAGCCGGTCGGCGACCGCGCGCATGGACACCGCGTCGAACCCCTGCTCGTCGAGCAGCCGGACGGCTTCGGTGACCACCGCGGCCGGTTCCAGGCGCGGCCGCTCGGGCCGCGGCGTGGCGTCTGCGCTCATCAGATCAACCTAAGGGGGCTCATCGGCTCAACCTGAAGGGGCTCATCGGCTCAGCCTACGGGGTTCCCGCCCGGCGCTCCTGGCCCGGCAGGGCGCGGGGTGAAGTCGTGAGCGCGCCCGGTACGGTTCGGCGCGACCAGGCACGAACCAGCTGGATTGTGATGATCACAGACGTTTTCGCGGCGGATCCGGACGCGATTCCCGCATATCGGCAAGCCGGGTTCCCGGACCCGCAGCGATACGGGTTCAGGACGCTGCGGGCCCGTGGCCTGGATCCGGTCGCGCTCGCGGCGCTCGACGTGCTGCTGTCCGAAACCGACCTCGGCGAAGCCATCGGGCACGCCGCCCAGACCCCCGAACAGGAACCCGATCTCTACGCCGCGCCGGTCGTCACGCCGGTGAGCAGCCGGATCGTCACGCTGCTGCCCGCGGTCGGCGCCGACCAGCTCACGCCGCTGGCGCAGGACTGGGCTGGGCTGCCGGAGCTCGCGGGCGCCTCGCCGGAATCCGTGCGGGACTGGCTCGCCGAGTTGCAGCCGCTGTGCAGGGAAGCGGTCGACAACGCGGAACTCCTCTTCGTCTGGAATTGCCTGTGATCACGCAACGACAGCTCGACGCGGCGCGTCAGTACGCCTGGCTTCGCGCGGCCTACTTCCACGACGAGATGGCCCGCAGTGCGCTCGAGGACCCCGACGTAGCGGCGGATTCCAAGATCGTCAGAACCGGCGGGGAAGCCGGCCTCGAGTCTCCGGATGCGGTCCTCGGCGACACCGTCGCGCTGGACGTGGTGCCCGACACCGAGACGAGCAGGCAGGCGCACCTCGGCCGCTGCGGGGTCGACGAGGCTGGGCAACTCCTGCCGTACGAGCCCGCGACGAGCGACTTCCTGGCCGAGATCTTCGAAAGCTGACGCGCTGTGGACGGATCGCCGCTGGTGAGCGATCCGTCCACAGCGACGCCGCCGAGGGCGAACGCCGCCGAGGGCTCAGCGCTCCAGCTTCGCCCGGAGGAATTCCAGCGTGGAGCCCCACGCCTTGGCCGCCTGCGTCGCGTCGTAGGTGCCGAGCGCGTTCGAGTCGTTGAAGAAGGCGTGCCCGGCCGGGTAGATGCGGAAGTCCGGGCGTTCGCCCGCTTCGCGCTCGATCCGGTCCGCCAGCTGCTCGACGGACTCCGGCGGCGCCATCGAGTCCTGCTCGCCGAAGTGGCCCAGCAGGGGAGCGGTGAGGTTCTCGAAGCCCGGGTATTCCTCGCCGAGCACGCCGTAGAACGGCACCGCGGCGCCGACCTTGTCGCCCTGCTGCGCGGCGAGCACCAGCACGAACCCACCGCCCATGCAGAAGCCGACGGCGCCGACCTGCTTGCTGGTGACGGCCTCGTGCCCGAGCAGGTAGTCCACCGCGCCGCCGAGGTCGCGGGCCGCGCGATCCACCGGCAGCTCCTGCATCAGCCGGCCGGCCTCGTCGGCGTCGTGCGTGGTGCTGCCGCCGTAGAGGTCCGGCGCGAGGGCGACGAAGCCCTCGTTGGCGAGCCGGTTGCACACGTCGGCGATGTGGTCGGTCAGCCCCCACCACTCCTGGATCACCACGACACCGGGACCGCTACCGGACTCCGGCAACGTCAGGTAGCCGTGCGCGGTGTTGCCGTTGCTGGGAAAGGTCACGTTCTGCAGCGGATTGTCAGCCATGCCCGCATTCCATCACTTGGCCGCGCGACTCGGCACCCGGGCGGGCGAACCCCGGGTACGAACGCCCTGCGGAGCGTGGACGCGCCGGTGCGCGCCGGTCATCATCGGACCCGTGCGGGAACCTGGTGCGGCAGCGTCGGCGGATGCCGATTCCGTCGAGGCGCTGCACGCCGCGATCGGCCGGTTCGCGCGGTTGGACGCGCAGTTGGGCTCGGGTGCGGTCGCGCCGTCGGTGTTGCGGAGTTTCCGCGCCGCACAACAGGTTCTGCGCACCGGGCGGTATGTGCGCGCGGTGCGTCGGGATCTGCAAGCGGTGACCGCGGAAATGGGCGAACTGGCCGGTTGGATGCTCTTCGACGGTCTGCGGCTGACGCAGGCGCGGCGGATCAACGCCGAGGCGCTGCTGCTCGCGCGGGCGGCCGGGGACACCGCGATGACGTGGTTCGTGCTGTCCAACGAGGCACTGGTCTGCACCGGTTCCGGTCATTACGGCGAAGCGCTGCGGATCTCCCGCCACTTCGCCGAGGACCCGCGCGTGCCGAGGCGGGTGCGGGCGTTGTTCCGGTTGCGGCAAGCGCGCGTGCTGGGCCATGCGGGCAACGAACCCGCTGCGCTGCGAGCTTTCGAGCGTGCCGGGGCGATGTTCTCGGACGGCCTGAGCAGCCGGGATCCGGCGTGGTCCTGGTGGTTCGACGAGCGCGAACTCGTCGGGCACGCGGGCAGCCTGCGCGTCTCGCTGGGCCGGCACGCCGAGGCGTTGCCGCTGCTGGGCGCGGCGGTCGAGGCGGCCCGCGACGACGGCTACCGGTGGGCGCTGTACATCCACCGGGCCGCGTTGCTGGATGCGGCGTTGGCGGCGGGCGACATCGCCGAGGCCGAGCGGGTCGCCGTCGCGATCGTGCCGATGCTGGAGCGGATGAACTCGGCCCGCACCGAGCATCGGCTGCGGCACGCGCTCGCCCGCGGTGCCGGGCGCAGGTGTCCGTCCACGTTGTCCGATGCGCTGGAGCACATCCGGCGGCGGCTGAGCTGAGCGCCGAGCCGGGGACGCGCGGTGGCAGGATGTGGTGCGATGACCGACTTCCACACCGCCGCCGCGTCCACCGGGCTGCCGGTGCTGGACGTGCTCGGCGACCTCACCGGTGCGCTGGACGAGCACGGCACGGCCGTGCTGGTGGCTCCGCCCGGCACCGGGAAGACCACGCTGGTCCCGTTGGCGCTGGCCGAGCGCGGGCTGCGCGTGGTGGTGGCCGAGCCGCGGCGGCTGGCGGCCAGGGCCGCGGCCGGGCGGATGGCCGCGCTGCTGGACGAGGAAGTGGGCGGCCGCGTCGGGTATTCGGTGCGCGGGGAGCGCAAAGCGGGTGCGGACACCGTGGTCGAAGTCGTGACCTCCGGACTGCTGGTGCGGCGGTTGCAGGCGGACCCGGAACTGTCCGCAGTGGACGTTGTGGTGCTGGACGAGTGCCACGAGCGGCAGCTGGACGCGGACCTGCTGCTGGCGCTGCTGCTGGACGCGCGGGAGGGACTGCGGCCGGACCTGCGGGAGCTGGCGACCTCGGCGACCCTCGCGGCGAACCAGGTGGCCGAACTGCTCGGCGGCGCCCCGATGCTGCGTGCGCAGGGGCGGATCTACCCGGTCGAGCACCGGCACGTTCCGCCGAACCGCGGTGAGCGGATCGAGACGTGCGTTGCGCGCGCGGTGCGCAAGGCGCTGGACGAGCAGGACGGCGACGTGCTGGCTTTTCTGCCCGGCGCCGGGGAGATCCGCCGGGTGCGCACTGCGTTGGCAAATTTGTCCGATGTGGACGTCATGCCGCTGCACGGGCGGCTCGCGCGCGATGCGCAGGACGCCGCGTTGCGGGAAGGGCAGCGGCGGCGTGTCGTGCTGGCGACCGCGGTCGCGGAGTCGAGCTTGACCGTGCCGGGTGTGCGCGCCGTGGTGGATTCCGGGCTGTCCCGGCAATCCCGGGCCGACCCGCGCCGCGGACTGTCCGGATTGGTCACCGTGCGGGTGTCGGCTGCGGGTGCCGAGCAGCGCGCCGGACGGGCCGGACGGCAAGGGCCCGGCGTCGCTTACCGCTGCTGGCCGGAGCACGAGCACAGCACGCTGCCCGCCTTCGGCGGACCGGAGATCCGCACCGCGGAGCTGAGCAGGCTCGCGCTGGAACTGGCGTGCTGGGGAACGCCCGACGGTGCCGCGCTGAGCTGGTGGGACGAGCCGCCCGCAGGAGCGCTCGCGGCCGGGCGCGAAGTGCTGCGCGAACTCGGGGTGCTGGACGAATCCGGCGCGGTGACCGCGCGGGGGAACCGGATGGCCGGCCTCGGGCTGCACCCGAGGCTTGCGCGCGCCC
>X190_Common_House_Gecko__coassemble_280_pt1 | contig 15981 bp, 15 predicted proteins | sample X190_Common_House_Gecko__metabat2_low_PE_001 | metagenome-assembled genome bin X190_Common_House_Gecko
CTTCAGAGATAATCTTGTTACCCGTGATACCCGAGACGTCGATCGATCCCGGTCCGCTGGACCGGCCGGGCAGGCTGCTCGGCGACGCCGCCGGGCGGCAGGCCGTCGCCGAGGAATCCGAGGCCGCGGCCGTGGCCGCCGACGGCGCGCTCATCGACTCATCGACCGGCGCCGCGCTGCGCTTCCTGGCCGCGGTGCTGCGCGCGAAGGCGGTCGTCGAAGTGGGCACCGGCACCGGCGACTCGGCTCGCTGGTTGCTCGCGGGCATGGCCCCGAGCGGACTGCTGACCTCGATCGATCTCGACCCGACCGCGCAGCGCATCGCGCGCGAAGCGCTCGCGGCCGACGGGGTGCCGCGGTCGCGCACCCGGTTCATCACGGGCCTCGCCGATCAGGTGCTGCCGCGGCTCGCGGAGGGCGCCTACGACCTGATGTTCGTCGACGCGGCGCCGAGCGGATATCCGATGTACCTGGAGGTCGGGTCGCGGCTGCTGCGGCCCGGCGGGGCGATCGTGTTCGCAGGCACCAACCCGCCCGAGACCGCGGACCGGCACGATTCGCGGGCGGCGGCGCTGCGCGAACTCACCCAGGCCATCCGCGCCGACGAGGGCCTCGTTCCAGTGGCGCTGCCGGTCGGCGACGGCCTGCTCGCCGTCGCCCGCTCGATCTGATCCGCGCCCGGAGTGAACGGACCGCTGGCCCGGCTGGTTCGGACGAACGGTCCGCCCACTCGCGGAACCCGGAGTTGCTGATCGAGTGAACGGACTGTTGGTCCGGCTGGATCGGACGTACGGTCCGCCCACTCGCGGCGATCAAGCGGGGGAGACGGACAGCAGCTGGCCCGCCAGGCCGCGGGCGCGGGTGGACAGCCGCTTGGCGACGTCGGCGAGCACCTTCGACGACGGCGCGTCCGGCGCCTCGATGACCAGCGGAGTCCCGCTGTCCCCGGATTCCCGCAGCCGGGTGTCCAGCGGGACCTGGCCCAGCAGCGGGACATCGTGGCCGATCGAGCGGGTCAGCGAGTCCGCCACGATCTGCCCGCCGCCGCTGCCGAAGACCTCCATGCGCTGCCCGTCGGGCAGCTCCATCCAGGACATGTTCTCCACGACCCCGGCGAGCCGCTGCCGCGTCTGCATCGCGATCGCCCCGGCGCGCTCGGCGACCTCGGCGGCTGCCTGCTGCGGCGTGGTCACCACCAGGATCTCGGCGTTCGGGATCAGCTGGGCGGTGGACAGCGCGACGTCGCCGGTGCCGGGCGGCAGGTCCAGCAGCAGCACGTCCAGGTCGCCCCAGAACACGTCCGAGAGGAACTGCTGCAGCGCGCGGTGCAGCATCGGCCCGCGCCAGACGACGGGGGTGTTGCCCGGCGTGAACATGCCGATCGAGATGAGCTTCACCCCGTGCGCCTGCGGTGGCATGATCATGTTCTCGACCTGGGTCGGCTTGTCCCCGCTGCCCAGCATCCGGGGGATCGAGTGGCCGTAGATGTCGGCGTCGACCACCCCGACCGACATGCCCCGCTGGGCCATCGAGACCGCCAGGTTGACCGTCACGCTGGACTTGCCGACGCCGCCCTTGCCGGAGGCCACGCAGTACACCCGGGGCATCGAGCCGGGCTCGGCGAACGGGATGCGCGGTTCCTCGGAGTCGCCGCGCAGCTGCTTGCGCAGTTCGGAGCGCTGCTCGTCGCTCATCACGTCGAGTTCGACGGTCACCTCGCGCACCCCGTCGACCTCGCGCACGGCCTGGTCGACGCGCTGCGTGATGGTTTCCCGCATCGGGCAGCCCTGGACGGTCAAGTAGACCTCGACGTCCACCTTGCCGTCCTCGCCGACGGTGACCGACTTGACCATGCCGAGTTCGGTGATCGGCTTGTGGATCTCGGGGTCATCGACCTTGCCGAGGGCCTGGCGGACGGCCTCTTCCGTGGGAGCGGAGTACGTGCTGGTCACGGTTGCGGTGACACCGACCCTTCCTGCGGGGACTGGTTGCCCCTCATGCTACTGACCGGAAAGTGATGTTACGGACCGGTAGCCCCATGGGGGCGGGCGAGGGGTGCGCGGGGCGTGACCGCCCGGCGGCCGGCCCGGCGATCGTCGCGCCCGGGTTCGACGTGCTTGCGCTCGCCGCAGCGGTCCCGTGCGCTGGATTATTCCAGGCACCGGCTCCGACGTGCTGACATGAACAAACACGGGGGCGCTTCGCATTCATCTGACTGCCCTCCGTAGTATTACGCATCGTGACCGAGATAGGTCTTGACCGATTACCCACTAGTGGCGAGATGACGGCCTACCGCGCCTTCCTGCGCGCCCACGCCCGCGTCACGCGGTGCCTGGAGGGGGACCTGATCGCCCAGCAGCGGCTCACGCTCGCGGCCTACGACGTGCTGCGCGCACTGGCCGAGGCGCCGGAGCGGCGATTGCGAATGACCGAGCTGGCGGACGCGGTTCTGCTGTCCCGGTCCGGGGTGACCAGGCTGGTGGACCGGCTGGAGCGGATCGGGCTGGTGCACCGGGTCCGGGTGGATTCGGACGGCAGGGGAGTGCTCGCGGTGATCAGCGAAGCCGGTGAACACCGATTACGGTCTGCAGCCGGCACGCAGCTCGCCGGGGTGATGCAGTACTTCCTCTCGGTGACCGAGCCGCAGGAGCTGGAACAGTTCGCCCGGATCTGCGAGAAGCTCGCCGCCGGTGGCGTTCCGGCCCCGCCCGGGCAGCGCGCCCAGGCATGATCGACCGCCGATCGTCGCAGGCGCCCGCGCGCCGCTGAGTTCGTGCGAGCGGTGCTGGACCCGGCGGTGCCGGCCGAGCGCGCTGCGAGGAGCCCCATCAGGGCACGTCGTCGCGCTCGCCCGCGCCCTCCGCGGATTCCCGGCGGCGGCGCGCGCCCGCGCTCTCCGTGCCGGGCAGTTCGTCGCGCAGCCGGTCCAGCTCGCCGCGCAGGTAGTCCCGGGTGGCCACCTCGCCGACGGCCAGGCGCAGCGCGGCGAGTTCGCGGGCCAGGTACTCGGTGTCGGCCTTGGTCTGCTCGGCCCGCGCCCGGTCCTCCTCCAGCGAGACCCGGTCCCGGTCGTCCTGCCGGTTCTGCGCCAGCAGGATCAGCGGCGCCGCGTACGACGCCTGCGTGGAGAACGCCAGGTTGAGCAGGATGAACGGGTACGGGTCCCACGCCAGCCCGACCGCGAACAGGTTCATCGCGATCCAGGTGGTCACGAACACGGTCATCCAGAACAGGAACTTCCCGGTGCCCAGGAACCGGGCGATGCGCTCGGAGACCTGCCCGAAGACTTCCGGGTCGAACCGCACGGCGAACCGGCGCGGCATCCGCGGCTGGTCCAGCCGGCGGCGGGGCAGCAGTTCAGGCATCGTCGCTCGCTCTCCGCGCCGCCGCGGCGCCGGTTCGCGGATCACCCGGCGCGGCGGGATCGTCGCGGTCCGGCAGCCCGCTCTCCCGCCAGTTCTCCGGCAGCAGGTGGTCGAGCACGTCGTCCACGGTGACCGCGCCGATCAGGTGCTCCTGGTCGTCCAGCACCGGGCCGCAGACCAGGTTGTAGGCGGCGAAGTAGCGAGTGACCTCGGCCAGCGAGGCCGTCGGCGGCAGGCTCGCCAGCCCGGTGTCCAGCGCCCCGGCGACCAAAGTGGACGGTGGTTCGCGGAGCAGCCGCTGGATGTGCACGCAGCCCAGGTAGCGCCCGGTCGGCGTGGCCGACGGCGGGCGGCAGACGAAGACCATGCTGGCCAGCGCCACCGGCAGCTCGGCGTTGCGCACCATCGCCAGCGCCTCGGCGATCGTGGCGTCCGGCCCGACCACGACCGCTTCCGGGGTCATCAGCCCGCCCGCGGTGTCCGACGAGTACGCCAGGAGCCGTTTGACCGGCGCGGACTCGGCGGGCTCCATCAGCTCCAGCAGCCGGTTCTTGTCCCCTTCGGACAGTTCGGCGAGTAGGTCGGCGGCGTCGTCCGGGCTCATCGCCTCGAGCACGTCCGCGGCCCGGTCTTCGCCGAGGTGGGTCAGCAGGTCCTTCTGGTCGTCCTCGGGCATCTCCTCCACGACGTCGGCGAGCCGTTCGTCGTCGAGCGCCTCGGCGACCTCGTAGCGCCGTTTGGCGGGCAGTTCGTGCAGCGTGCTGGCGACGCCCACGGCGCGCATCGTGTCCAGCATCGTCAGCAGCTGCTCGACGCCCTGCGGACGGCCGCTGAGCTCGGCCACGGCGAGGCCGCTGACCTGGTCCCACTCCAGCACCTGCACCGCTCCGCGCCGTCCCAGCCGCCCGGAGCGTTCCCGCACCGCGAGCCTGCTGATCCGCCAGTCCCGCGTGCGGGTCTGCTCCAGCGCGGCGTCCACCAGCACGGCCGCTGCGCCGGAGGCGGCCACCGTGACCTTCGCGTCGAGCAGCTGGCCGAGCACCAGGACTTCGTTGGGGCGCTGGTGGAAGTGGCGCATGTTGACCGAGCCGGTGGCGAGGGTGACCGCGTTCGGCTCGATCCGGGTCACCCGCAGCATCGGCACGAAGATCCGCCTGCGCGGGGCCATCTCCATGACCAGGCCGAGCACTCGCGGCGGCTGGCTGCCGATCCGCAGCCCGGCCACCACGTCGCGCACCCGCCCGATCGACTCGCCGTCCGGCCCGAACACGGCGAGTCCGGCGACTCGCGCCGCGTACACCCTGTCGGTGGCTGCCACGCTGATCAGGCTAGTCGGCCCGGCGGGCACGGGCAGTCGCAGCGAGATCCGAGCGCATGTCGTGGCGGTCCGGGACGGGCACCAAGACGTTCGTCACACCTCCGGCGGCCGCCGCGCGTGATAGATACCGGATGCCGTGCTCGACGAGGAGGTTTTCGTGGATCAGCGTTCCCGCCGCAGTTGCCTGGCCGTTCCCGGTTCGAGCGCGAAGATGATCGACAAGGCGCGCGGTCTGGCGGTGGACTCGTTCTTCCTGGACCTGGAGGACGCGGTCGCGCCGCTGGCGAAGGCCGAAGCCCGCGGCCGGGTGGTGGACGCGCTCAACGAGGGCGGCTGGGACGGCAAGATCCGGTCGGTGCGGGTCAACGACCTCAGCACGGAATGGACCTACCGGGACGTGATCGAGGTCGTGGAGGGCGCCGGGGCGAACCTGGACACGATCATGCTGCCGAAGGTGCAGGGCGCCGAGCAGGTGCGCTGGCTGGACCTGACGCTGTCCCAGATCGAGCGGGCGAACGGGCTGGAGCCCGGCCGGATCGGCGTCGAGGCGCAGATCGAGGACGCCCGCGGGCTGGTCGAGGTGGACGCCATCGCGGGCGCGACGCCGCGGATGGAGGCGTTGATCTTCGGGCCCGCGGACTTCATGGCCTCGATCAACATGCGCTCGCTGGTCGTCGGTGAGCAGCCGCCCGGCTACGACGTCGGCGACGCCTACCACTACACCCTGATGCGGCTGCTGATGGCCGCGCGGGCGCACGACATCCAGGCGATCGACGGTCCGTACCTGGCGATCAAGGACCTGGAGGGGCTGCGGCGGGTCGGCGGCCGGTCGGCGGCGCTGGGCTTCGACGGCAAGTGGGTGCTGCACCCGGCGCAGGTGGACGCGGTGAACGAGCTGTTCTCGCCGCGGCAGGAGGACTACGACCACGCCGAGAACATCCTGGACGCCTACGAGTGGCACACCTCGGAAGCCGGTGGCAAGCGCGGTGCGGCGATGCTCGGCGACGAGATGATCGACGAGGCGTCCCGCAAGATGGCGCTGGTGATCGCGGGCAAGGGCCGCGCCGCCGGGATGTCCCGGCAGGATCCCTGGACGCCGCCGGAGAGCTGATTCCGCGCGTGCGGGCTGCGCGGGATCTCGCGAGTTCCGCCCGTGCGGACGTACCTCGTCGTCGCCGAAGCGCGGTAGGTTGTGATCAACGGGTCGTCGGGGGTGGCCGCGGGTCCGCCGCTGCCGGCCCGGATCGGATCGACCGAGGGGCGGCGGCATGGACGGCGGCGGCGCGCATCCGGCGGCTGGGCGCGAGCGGCACACCGAGAACGAGCGCGAACTCCGGCTCGCGCTGGCGATGCGCGGCGGGGCGAGCCTGGCGGTGTGGATCGGCGGCGCCGTCGCGGAGATCGACGAGCTGCGCCGCGCCACCGCCGAGCCCCGCGAGCACCCGTGGGCGAAGCTGGCCGGTCTGGCCGGCTACGACCAGGTCTCGGTGGACGTGCTCGCGGGCGCCTCCGCGGGCGGGTTGAACGCCACGCTGCTGTCCGCATCGATCGTCTACGGGATGCCGTTCGCGGACATGCGCGGGCTGTGGGTGCGGTTGGCCGACCTGGAGGCGATGTCCCGGGCGGTGCCGCGCTTCTGGCAGCCGCGGCCGGACTCGCTGCTGGCGGGCGACGCCTACTTCCGCGCCGAACTGGCCCGCCTGATCACCGAGCGGGTCCCGCCCGCGGAGCAGGCCCGCGACCTCGGCGACCGGCTGGACCTGCTGCTGACGGCGACGCTGCTGGACCCGGTGCTGGAGCGGCACTTCGACGCCCGGTCCGGGTCGCTGCTCGAGCAGCGCCGCACCGCCTCGTTCCACTTCCGGCACCGGGGCAGGTCCGGGCAGCCGCTGTCGGACTTCGGCACCGGCAAGGACTTCCCGGCCACCGCGCTGCAGCTGGCCGAGGCCGCGCGCGCCACCTCGTCGTTCCCGTTCGCGTTCGAGCCTGCGCAGGTGCATTCCGGAACCGGTGCCGCGCCGCCGGGCGAGCCGGACATGTTCGGCGTGTTCTCCGAAACCGCCACCGATTCCCGCGCGTTCCGGGTGATCGACGGCGGGGTGCTGGACAACATCCCGGTGACCGCCGCGATCCGCGAGATGGCCGCGGTGCCCACCGAGCGGCCCAGCACGCGCTGGCTGCTGTACCTGAACCCGGAGCCGGAAGTGGCTCCGGAAGGGCGGGGCAGTCAGCTCGCGCTGCCGGTGGCTTCCACGGCGCTGCGCGCGCGGATGTCGCAGGAGTCGCTGCTGGCGGATCTGGACGCGCTGGAGTGGCACAACCGGGCGGTGCAGCGCACCGAGCTGCGGCGGCGGTCCGTTTTCGCGCCGCTGCTGGCCGCGGAACCCGTTGCGCGGCAAGGTGTGCTGCTGGCGCAGGCGGCGGAGGTGCAAGCGCAGAACGCGGTCGTGCGCGCGGAGCTGGATGCCCAGGCGGTGCTGCGGCTGCTCACCGAACCGGCGGGCACCGAGGACGGCAAGCTGCTGCCGCCGGTGGTCGGGGATCCGCTGGCCGGTTGGTCCCCGCAGGCGGGCACGCGACTGGACCGCGAGCTCTCCGGCGGGCTGGCGCGCCGCGCCGCCGCTGAGCCGGGCGCGGTCTTCGACGACGTGCGCGGCCTGCTCTCGGGCGTGCAGGAATGCCTGGATTGGGCGCGGGATGCCGAACGCTGGGCCGACCGGGAGCAGCTGCCGGTGCTCGGCGCGTGCAAGACGGCGCTGTACCGGCTGCGCACGTTCGGCGAGGTGCTGGAGGGCCACGCGGACCGGTACTGGATCAACGGTGCGCGGATGGAACCGATCGTGGCCGCCGGCGAGCTGGCGGACTGGGTCCAGCGGGTGGCCGAGCGCCGCGACCGGCTGCAGCGCCACCTGCCGTCGCCGGTGCGGCCGCTGCTGGGCGCGGTGCTGGCGGAGGTGCGCCACGGCAAGCGGTTCCAGCGGGCGCTGGAGGACTTCGCGGGCGAACTGATGTCCATAGTGGACTCATCGGGTGCCGATGCGGTGCCGCACGACCCGGACGGCGTCGACGCGGTGGCCGAGGCGCACGCCGTGCTGCACGGCATCGCCGACCGGATCAGCACCGCGGTGCCGCCGCGCGCGCACGTCGAAGCGCCCGCGCAGTGCGGCTACGACCTGCTCGAACGCACCGACCGGCGGCCCGAGACGCTGCGCGCGCTGGTCGTGCTGACCGCTCCGCTGGACGTGGGCCGGGTGCCCGGCGACCACATCAACTTCTTGCGCGTGGTCAGCGATGCACCGTCCGCGTTGCCGTTCGAGGCGCTCGCGCGCGGCGACGCGAGCGAGTTGCGCGTGGCGGACAAGGTGCGCGGCGGGGACCTCGGCAACTTCGGCGCGTTCCTGTCCGCGCGCTGGCGGGCCAACGACTGGATGTGGGGCCGGCTGGACGCCGCATCCGCGCTGACCGAGCTGCTGGTGGCACCGCAACGGCTGGTGCGGCACAACGCCGACCTCGGCGCCAGCGGCCTGGCCGAGCGGTTCCGCGCGATCGTCACCACGCCGACCCGCCAGGAGCTCGGCGAGGCTGCGGAATCCGAGGGCTGGCGGGACTTCCTCGGCGAGTTGTGGAGCAAGCACGCCGATCAGGTCCGCGCCGAGCTGACCGCGCTGTTCGACGCCCCGGACCAGGAGCACGCCCTGACCTCCACCAAGGCGCTGGTCAACGAACGGCTGCACTGGACCATCGCCGCGCGCGAGCTGCCGTTCGTCGGCACCGTCGCAACCGGCGCCGATCCGGGTGAGCCGCAGGAACCGGACGTGCCGGAGCCGCAGCGGCTCGGCAACGACGTGCGGCGGTACGCCGTGGGCCGCCAACGGGTCGGCGATCTGGGCGAGCGCCGGACGGCCTCGATCGCGATCCGTTCCGGCCTGATCGCCTACCGCGCCGTGCGCCCGGGTAGCACCGGAGTGCTGCGGTTCCTCGGCCGGTGGGCGATGACGCTGGTCAAACCGCTCCTGATGGCCGTGGTGCTGGCGATCGCCGCACCCCGCAGGGCCGCGCTGGTGGCGTTCCTGGGCGCGGGCGCGGTGGGCTTGACCGGGATCGGCGGAGCGGTTCCGGGCGTTGCCGGACACTGCTCGCCCCTACCGCTGCGATCCTCGCCAGGTTGCGCGATCCTCCCGGGCCGGGGCTACGTCCACGCACCGTTCGGCTTCGCCCCGTTCCAGCTCACCGCGGTTTCCGCGGTGGCGTTCCTGCTAGCGGCGGTATTCGCGCTGTGGCTCGGCTACCGGCTGATGAGCCACGGGCACGGCCTCGGCCGCTGGGTTCCCGCCTGCTTCGTCGCAGCGGCGTTGGTGGCGGTGTTGCTGTGGGCGGCGAACGCCGGTTTCCGGCTCGGGCCGACCGGTGTGGCCGGGGTTGCCGTAGTGCTGACCTGGCTTGCCGCGTTGGGGTACCGCGCCTCCGGCCGGTTGCTGGCTGCGGTGTTGTCGGCGGCCGTTTTCGCGGTGGCGGTGCTGGTGGTGATCCCGAGGTTCGGTGATACCGGCTGGCTGCTGCCGACCACGCTCGTCGCGGCCTACGCGCAGATGGTGCTGCTGTCCAGTGCCGACCTGCTGCGTCCCCGCCCACGGCCGGAACGCTCCGAAGGCGAAAGCGCGCCGCCCGCCGACGTCCGGGCGAGCGCGCCGACCCCGGCGGCGGAGTCCTGACCATTACGATCATCGGCGTGAGCGCTTTCTCGCAGCAGCAGACCGTGCGGCCCTCGGCCGCCCCCGGCACCCCGTACCACCTGCTCGCGCGCAACACCGCGCACACCTGGTGGCGGCCGTTGGTCGCGCTGCTCGTGGCGGTGCTGTTCGCCTTCGTCGCGCTGATCGCGGCGATGACCTTGCTCGTGCTGTTCACGCTGTTCCCGCTCGGCTTCGAGCAGACGCACGCGGCGATCCTGCTGGCCGACCCCGCGGTCATCGACAAGATCCTGCAGGACGATTTCGTGCTGCTGGTGGTGTCGTTCGGCGCGTTGGTCGCACTGCTTCCGCCGGTGCTGCTGACCACGAAGTGGGTGCAGCAGCGGCCGATGGGCGAACTCGCCGGGGTGGAAGGCCGGTTGCGGTGGCCGTGGCTGGGCGAGTGCCTGCTGCGCGCCGCGCTCGTGCTCGCGGTGGCGTTCGGCGTTGCCGGGCTGATCAGCTGGATCACCGGCACGCCCACCGGACCCGGCTTCCCCGGCTGGTGGGCCTACGCGCGGGTGGCGATCCTGGCGCTGCTACTGGTCCCGTTCCAAAGCGCGGCCGAGGAGTTCGTCTTCCGCGGTTTCCTGCTGCAGACCTTCACCGCCTGGTTCCGCACGCCGTGGCCGGCGATCGTGCTCACCTCCGTGCTGTTCCTCGGCGGGCACGGCTACACCGACCCGCTGGTGTGGTGCGAGTTGCTGGTGATGGCGGGCGCGATGTGCTGGCTGACCGTGCGCACCGGCGGACTGGAGGCCGCGATCGGCCTGCACGTGGCGAACAACTCGCTGAGCCTGCTGGTCGGCGGCCTCTCCGGGGTGCCCGGCATCGAGCAGGCGGGCGACTTCGCCGTCGGCGACGTGGTTCCGTTCATCCTCGCCGTGCTCGGCTACTCCTGGTGGACCGACCGGAAGGCGGCCGGCCGCGCACTGCGCACGGTCACCGGCGGGCGCGCGCCGATCGCACCGTGGTCGTTGCGGGCACCACGCCCCGAGTCGATCTCCACCCCGGGGTGACCGGGTAGCCTGGGGTCAAGGGACAACGGGGCACGAAACGGTCGGTGGCAGAACCCCTGCGGACGACCGGCGTCTCCGCGTCCCGGCAGGTTGTGCGCTCCACGGAGGTGTCAGCGGTGTCCTACCCGTTTTCCGGCCCGGCCCGGTCGGCGCCGGGTTCACCGAACATGCCGACCCCGCCCACGGGGTGGCCGATCGGTTCCTACGGCACCTACGAAGAAGCGCAGCGCGCGGTCGACCACCTGGTGCAGAGCGATTTCCCGGTGCAGGACGTCACGATCGTCGGCGTGGACCTGATGCTGGTCGAACGGATCACCGGGCGGCTGAACTGGACGCGGGTGCTCAGCAGCGGCGCGGCCTCCGGCGCGTGGATCGGGTTGTTCTTCGGGCTGCTGGTGGCCTGGTCGGCCACCTCCGGCGGCAACCTGCTCGGCTCCGTGCTGGTGGGGCTGGGCGGCGGTGTGCTGGTGGGGCTGGTGTTCGCCGCCGCCGGTTACGCCTCGATGCGCGGCCGCCGCGACTTCTCCTCCGCCAGCCAGCTCGTCGCAGGCCGCTACGACGTGCTCGCCCAACCCCGGCACGCCGAACAGGGCCGCAACCTGCTGGCCCGGCTGGCGATGCGCCCGCAACCTTCGCAGTAGCGCGGCGGGGTCAGGGGCCTGCGAACTGCTGGACCCAGTAGTGGCCGTAGCGGCTGTGCGGCGAGTAGCCGTGGCCGACGCCGATGCTGGTGTAGGCGCAGTCCTCGATGTTCGCGCGATGGCCGGGGCTGTTCATCCACTGCTGGAACGTGCCGTCCGCGGCCCCGCGGCCCGCGGCGATGTTCTCGCCGACCCGCCCGGCTCCGGGCAGCAGGTGCAGCAGCCGGCTCAACGGCCGGGAATGCGCGAAGTAGTCGTGCACGGCCATGTCACCGGCGTGATCGCCTGCCGTGCCCATCAGCCGCGGATCGGGGACGAGCGGGCCGCAGCCCGCCGCCGCCCTGGCCTGGTTGGTGAGCTCGACGATCCGGGCATCCGCAGGAATCCGCGGGTGCGCCTGCGCGGGCACGGCCGTGCACAGGACGATCAGCACGGGCGCGAGCAGGGCGCCGCCGGGACGCTTGGGGACGAACATCCGCACCACTCCTTGCGCAGCGAGTTTCGGTGCGGGGTTTCTAACCCGGAATTAGCGCGCCGACCGGCGGCGTCCGCGCAACGGGTGAGCCGGGCAGGCGGGACGGCTCACCCGGACGGACTCCGGCCGCGTCGTGGGCCCTCAGAGCTGCTGCGAGATGATCACGAACAGGGTAAAGATCCAGCCCATGATCAGCGCGAACAGCAGGGTCAGCTTGTTGGTGGCGAGACGAGTCATGACGGTGCCTCCCGGCAGCGTGAGCGAGACGATCGAATCGAACTTGCGGCTCACGATGTGGGGCGCTGCCGCCGCGGGATCAGCGCGATCCCGGCGTGCGCGGCTCAGGCGCGCGCAGCTCGGGCGTGCGCGGCGAAAACGGGCGTCGCGTCCCACATCGCGCCGGGTTTTCGGACCCGGCGCGGCACGGGACTTCGACCGGGGCGCGCCTTGCCGGAGCCGCCCAGCGGCAGCCGGCGGCGGGCGAACGCACGCGATCCCATCGCGTCCCGGCGCGGCCCATTGACGCGCGAAGTGATCGACACGGCTACCTCCCAACGGCACGGCGGGGGAATCTCGGCAGGGCGCCCAGCGGCGGTTGATCGATGAAGATCGGGACCGTGCGCACCCGGGGACTGCGTCCGTCTCATGACCGGGTGCCTCTCATGGCGCACCCGACGGCTGTGCATTTCCGATGACCGTGCGCACCTGAAGTGGTGCGGCACCGTCCAGTACATCGCACGGACGGCTCAACACGTTACAACACACGGTCACAACCACCTGTTCCTGCGGAAGATCTTGAACAGCACCACGCAGGCGGTCATCATGACCAGCAGCGTCACCGGATAGCCGAAAGCCCACTGCAGCTCGGGCATGGTTTCGAAGTTCATCCCGTAGATCCCGGCGATCATCGTCGGCGTGGAGATGATCGCGACCCACGCGGAGATCTTGCGCATGTCGGTGTTCTGCTGCAGCGTGATCTTGGCCAGCGTGGCGTCGACCAGCGTGGTCAGCAGCTCGTCGAAGGACGCGACCCGCTCGGAGACCGTGGTCAGGTGGTCCTCGACGTTGCGGAAGTACGAGCGCACCTGCTCCGGCACCGCCGGGGTGTAGCCCTCGGCCAGCCGCTGCAGCGGTTTCGCCAGCGGCATCACCGCCCGCCGCAGCTCCATGACCTCGCGCTTCATCAGGTAGATCTGCTCGGCCTCGATCTTGGTGCGGGGCGCGAACACCGCGGCTTCCATCTCGTAGATGTCGTCCTGGATGGCCTCGGTGACCTCCAGGTAGCTGTCCACCACGTAGTCCGAGATGCCGTGCAGCACCGCGGCCGGACCCAGCGCGAGCTGCTCCGGATCGGCCTCCAGCTGCTTGCGGACGGCCGCGAGCCCGGCGTGCTTGCCGTGCCGCACGGTGATCACGAAGTCGCGGCCGACGAAGGCCATCAGCTCGCCGCTCTCGACGATCTCGCTGTTCGCGGTCAGCTTCTCGTTCGCGATGTAGCGGACGGTCTTGAGCACCATGAACAGCGTGCTGTCGTAGCGCTCCAGCTTCGGGCGCTGATGCGCGTGCACCGCGTCCTCGACCGCGAGCTCGTGCAGGCCGAAGGTCTCGGCGAGCACGCCCAGCTGGGTTTCGTCCGGTTCGTGCAGCCCGATCCAGACGAAACCGGAGTCGCGCCTGCGGACCTCCTCGATCGCCGCGGCGTGCGTCCAGTTCCCGGGCAGCCGGGCGCCGTCGACGTAGACGCCGCAGTCGACCATGTAGGCCGACTCGGCGACCGGAGCCGCAGGGGTGCGGCGGTGGTTGCGCGCACCGCGATTGCGCCGGACGAGCGAAGGCAGGCTGGGCACGGCGGGACCTCCAACGGCGGGGGTTCGGGCCTGGGCGAGATCACATCCCGGATCGCGCATCCCCGCCGGCGCCTGCGACCCCTGGGTCCGGCGCCTGGAACCGGCCTAGTCTCGGATGGCCTCCCAGGCGGGGATGCGGTTGGTACTACTCGGAAGCGCGCTATCGGCACTGCCGCTCACGATCCCTCACCTCCTCCTGGCCGTGGACTCCTGCCGGGGATCGGCCGGTCGCCGCTTGCTCGCACCGGCCAGCGACTCACCATACCCGGTGTCGATCGAGCGGTCGGGGGTGGTAAGCGGTGCGATACGACACGCCCCCGGCACGGCGAAACGGGTGAAAATCGCAGATCACGATCACGGTTCGACGAAATGCCGGAAATGCCGAGATCACTCGGGAGGGATCTCCCGCGGAAGGCTGCTCCAAGACCGCAGCGCGTCCGCCAGACCTTCGGTCAGCAGCCCGTCGGCGCGCATTGTGGCGAACGTCGCACCATCCGCCCACATCGCGTCGGCGGCGTCGTCACCAGGGAAAAGAGCGGTCTCGCCGGTTCGGCAGGCGTAGTCGAAGATCTCGTAGCCGGCACCGCGGCCGGGCCGGACCACGCGCCCGAGCAGCGCACCGACGATCACGGAGAGTCCGGTTTCCTCGGCGACCTCGCGCCGTACCGCCGAATGATCGGTTTCTCCGCTCTCCACGCGCCCACCCGGCAGCGACCACTTCCCCCGCGCGGGCTCGTTCGCCCGCTGTACCAGCAACAATCGTCCGTCCGCGGCGTGCACCACGGCTCCCACGCAACGGATGTAGGGCTCTTTCGCTACGATCACCGACACGGACGGTAGCTGATCCGCGCCGAGCGGTCTTCCGCTGCCCCAAGCGCGGTACATGGCTGCCCTAGCGGCGCCGAGTGCGGTACAACAGATCGGCAGGCGCCACTTTGATCACAGGCAGTTTCGGACGGGGTGCATCGCAGTGAACGTCAAAAAGATCCTGACATGGGCCGGGGTCGCCTTCCTCCTCTATTTCCTGTTCGCCGCCCCAACGCAGGCCGGTGGCGTGGTGAAGGGGGTCGGCGGCAGCCTCCAGGGAGCCGCGGAGTCGGTCATCCTGTTCATGCAGAACGTCTTCGTGTAGCGCTGAGAGGCGGTTGACGTGTTCGCGCCGAGAGATCCCGACGAGTACCTGCTCGAAACCGAGCGACGGGTCATCCGGCTCCGCAGGCACTGGGCCAGCTTGGTCTGGGAACTGTTCGAGGCGGTCGGGCTGCTCATCGGTCTGGTGCTGGTCTCCGGGCTGTTCCCGCAGGACGGCTCGCCGGAGATGCGCATCCCGATCAACGTCCTCTGGTACCTGGGCCTGGTCGTGCTGCTGCGGTTCGCCTACCAGGTCCTGGACTGGTACGTGGAGCGGATCGTCGTCACCGACAAGCGCTTCCTGATCGCCGAGGGGATCTTCACCACCAACGTGGCGATGATGCCGATCGGCAAGGTCACCGACCTGACGTTCCAGCGCTCGCTGGCCGGGCGCATGTTCGGCTACGGCACGCTGGTGGTCGAGTCGGCCGGTCAGATCCAGGCGCTCAACCGGATCAGCTACGTGCCGAACCCGGACGAGGTGGAGGACGCGATCTCCTACCTGGTGTTCGGGGAGAAGAAGGCGCAGCAGGAGCGGTTCTCGATGCTCAAAGCCCGCCGCGCCGCGGTCGGCAAGCGCAAGGCCAAACTCCCCAGCTGAGTCGTGCCCCACCGGGGCCGCGGGTTTCCCGCGGCCCCGGTTTCGCGTGCGCGGACCCCCGCGGGCGAGGGCTGCGGCCCGGTGCGGTGGAGCCATCGGCGAGACTGGGACGGGAAGTGTTCCCACGATTCCCGTAGCCGGGCTCCCGAGCGGAAAGGCCAAGCGTGCGCATCGACCTGCACACCCACTCCACCGAGTCCGACGGCACCGACACGCCGGCGGAGCTGGTCGCGTGCGCGCTCGCCGCCGGACTGGACGTCATCGCGCTCACCGATCACGACACGACGGCGGGGTGGGACGAAGCGGCGGACGCGGTGGCGGGCACGCGGCTGCGGGTGGTGCCGGGCGCCGAGCTGTCCTGCGCCTGCCCGGACGGCAACGGCCGGGCGGTGACGGTGCACCTGCTGGCCTACCTGTTCGACCCGGCCTCGCACGCGCTCGTCGTCGAACAGGCCCGGCTGCGCGCCCAGCGGCGCGACCGGCTGCGGCAGATGGCGGTGCGGATGGCCGACGACGGCTTCCCGGTGGACCCGGACGAGCTGATGGCCGGGTTGCCGCCGGACTCCCCGGGCGGGCGGCCGCACCTGGCTCGGGCGCTGGTGCACGCGGGCATGGCGGGCAGCGTGGACGAGGCGTTCGCGCGGTATCTCGGCAGCGGCGGCCGGTATTACCTGCCGCGCACCGATACGCCGGTGCTGCGTGCGATCGAAATGATCCGTGAAGCGGGCGGGGCCACCGTGCTGGCGCACCCGTTCGCGCGGGCGCGCGGGCCGGTGATCAACGCCGAGATGGTCGGCGAGCTGGCCGCGCACGGGTTGACCGCGTCCCGCGCGGACGTGGCGGTGGCCCTGCTC
>X190_Common_House_Gecko__coassemble_282_pt1 | contig 15210 bp, 15 predicted proteins | sample X190_Common_House_Gecko__metabat2_low_PE_001 | metagenome-assembled genome bin X190_Common_House_Gecko
AGTGGTCGCCGGGGTGCCCGACGCCCATCAAACGCTCAGCGGACGCTGTCGGCACTGGGCGTAGGCGGGCTGCCACGGCTGGATCCGCTCCAGCGCGGCCGCCGCCGCCAGCACGCTGCGGTCGCCGTAGCGCGGTCCGATGATCTGCAGTCCGACCGGCAGCGACTCCGACATGCCCGCCGGTACCGAGATCGCCGGATGCCCGGAGAAGTTCAGCGGGTAGGTCAAGCACCAGCCGATGAGCGGATTCACCTGCACGCCATCGACCCGGTGCGGGCCGAGGGTGTTCCCGTCAGCGGCGTTCGGCACCGGCGGGCAAGCCACGGTGGGCGTGACGAGCAGGTCGTGGTCGGCGAACACGGCCTGGATCGCGTCGTAGACCTCGGTGCGCTGCTGCTCGTCGTGGACCGCGTCGAGCGCGCTGCGCCCGCGCGAGGCGTCCAGGTAGCCGCGGAACTCCGCGGGGAAGTCCTCCGCGTGCTCGCCGAACACGTCGACCCCGAGGTTCGCGAAGGTCTCCACAACCTCCTGCCCGGACATCATCCGGCACCAAAGTTCGGCGAGATCCCGCTGATCGCACGGCATTCGCGTCGCCACTTCGTCCACAGTGGCCGTTCAGGAAACGTGCAAAAACGTTCCTGAGCTGTCGCCTCGCGGCGCAGCGTTGACCCCGGCTTCGGTCGGGGTCTTCCTGTGGCAATACCCGCCGCCACCTGGGGTGGTCTTACGTGGGTTTCCAGCGGGCTCGTTTTCCGTCGCCCCGCAACTCGGGGAGGACGCCAGGCCCGCGAGGTTGCGGGCCGCGTTGAGGTCGCGATCAGCACGGTATCCGCAGTGATCGCAGGTATAGGTCCGCTCGGACAGGCGCAGTTTGGCTTTCACCGCGCCACAGCCGTTGCAGGTCTTCGAACTCGGGTACCACCTGGACGCAACGTACGTGTGCACGCCGGACCAGGCTGCCTTGTACTCGATCTGACGACGGAACTGGCCCATGCCGACCCCGGCAACGTGCCTGGCCAAGCGCCGGTTGGACATCATTCCTTTGAAGTTGAGGTCTTCCAGCACGATCGCACCGTACTCGCGCACGAGTCGGCTGGAGAGCTTGTGCAGCCCGTCTCGGCGAGCGTTCGCGATGAACGCGTGCAGCCTGTTGATGCAGACTTGGGTCTTGCGCCACCGGTTCGACGGCTTCTGGCGGGTACGCCGATTCGGACCGGTTCGGCGGGACGCCTGGCGTTGCAGTCGCCGTAGTTCCTTCTGCGCGGCTTCAAGGTGGCGCGGGTTCGGAACAACCTCGCCGGTCGAAAGCACCGCAAGGGAATTGATGCCCAGGTCAACACCCACGACGCGGTCCGGGTCGGCGGGTGCAGGATCGTTGCGGTCGATCTTCACTGAGAACGACACGAACCACCGGCCACCCCGGAAGCTCACCGTGGCGGACCGGATCGTCGCGGAACCGCGCTCCACGTGCCGGGCGAGTTTGCGGGTGGACTCGTGGGTGCGCACCGTGCCGATGCGCGGCAGTTTCACATGGCTACGGTCCGAGTCGGCGAGACCGAACGAGCCGGTGGTGAACCGGCACGACCAGGTGTGGCGCTTGCCCTTGAACCGGGGAAACTCGACCTTCGGCCCCTTGCGTTTGCCGTTCTTCGAGTGGTTCCAGTTCTTCAGCGCGGTCGCGAGGTTCGCCAGGCCAGACGCATACGCCTCCTTGGAGTTTTCGCTCCACCACGGCGCGACGTCGTCCTTTGCCTGGTTCCAGTCTTTGCGCAGCGAGTACGCCGACCACGACAGCGACGGCGTCAGCTCCTCGGCCGGGAGGTCGTAGGACGCTTCGGCCCTGCGCTGGTCCATGACCGCCTTCACGCGGGCGAGCCCCCAGTTGTAGGCGAATCGCTGAGCACCGCAGTGCGACCGCAGCTGGTCTTCCTGCTGCGAGTCCGGGTCGAGCGCAAACCGGTACGCCTGGATCACCTCGGTCACGATCGCGGCTCCGCAGCGCACGCGGCAAGACCGTTATCGGCGCGTTTCTTCGCCGACCGGCGCCCGTAGAGGCGGGCACACATGCTGGTCAGAACCTCGGTGATGTCGCGCACCACATCGTCGGCGACCTCTTCGTTGTTGAGCACGACGATGCTGCGCCCGGTCGCGGACAGTGCGGCTTCCAGGTGCTCGACACCGAATCGGGCCAGCCGGTCGCGGTGCTCGACCACGATGCAGGAGACGTCGGGATCGGCGAGGAGTTTCGCAAGTTTGGCGCGGCTGCCGTTCATGCCCGACCCGACTTCGGTGATGGTCGCGTTCAGTGTGATGCCGCGTTTGCTGCATTCCTCCGCAACACGACCGGCCTGCCGGTGCAGATCGTCTTTCTGGTCGGCGCCGGACACGCGGCAGTACGCGACAGTGCGGCCAGTCGATTCCTTTGGCGGCTCGACCAGGATCGTGCCGGTAGGAAGCTGACGAGCGGCAACCGGCAGAGTGCCCGCGTGGAACCAGTTCAGCGCGGTTCGGTACGAAACACCCTGCTCGCGCGCCCACTCCTTCAACTTCACACGTACAGTTTAACACATATTGACCCGTAATTACTCATAACCTGTAACAGCCGAAGGACCCCATACGGCGCGAGCGACAGCAAGTTCGGTCACCGTGCGCCGAAAAGCCACTGGCGCGCGCAAAAAGCACCGCCGCACGCTGGGCGCCGGAAGAATCGGCTCAGCGTGCGGCGGTGCTTCAGCGTCCGCTCGGTCTAGCTGCGCGCGCTCACTGGGGCGCGAGCGGGCCGACCGGGAGCAGGGTGCGCTTCCAGGTGGCATTGGCCACGGCCGCGAACGAGCCGTACCAGGCCAGCACCGCGGTGATCAGCCCGAGGTAGCCGCCGGCGTGCACCACGGTCTTCGCACCGGTGAAGTCGCCGTAGGCCAGCACCAGGAACGTCAGCGTCAGCGCGACGAACACCGCCAGCACCGAGACGTTCACCCGCAGCGCGGCGACGGTCATGTACGCGGTGAAGATGCCCCAAGCGAGCAGGAACAGCGCGGTGGCCTTGTCCCCGTCCGGGCCGAGACCCTCGGAGACGAACTTGACGTAGGCCGCGAACGAGAGCCAGAACGCGCCGTAGGAGGTGAACGCGACCGCGCCGAACGTGTTGGCCTTGCGGAACTCCCACATCCCGGCCAGCAGCTGCGCCAGCCCGCCGTAGAACAGGGCCAGCGGCAGCACCACCGGTTCGAGGTCCTCGCTGAGCAGACCCGCGTTGAACACGCTGAGCACGAACGTGGTCAGCGCGAAAGCGGCCAGCCCGAGGGGGCCGGGATCGGCGATCGACGAGGCGGCGTCTTGCGAGCTGTCCGGGCGCGGATCGGTTTCCTGCGCTTCGGTCCCGGTTGCCATTGCCGTACTTCCTTTTGCGGTTCGTGGATGCGGAGTGCGCCGATTCGGCCGGCCCGACGGGCGGCCCCGCATTACCGATGTGGATGAAGCTGAATCGACTACACGCTGCCAGAAGTCCGAAGTGGACGGGAATTCGCCACCGCTTGCGCCGATCCGGGAGTTTGCCCGGTTTTTCCGGCCCGCGACGGCCAGGTTCCCATTCGATCCCTTTCGGACTCGGCGTTGAGTGTGTCACACCCTCTGACAGCACCCTGCGAACGGTCAAGGACGCCGTGTGACCTGGCCCCCTCAGTTGAGGGGTTGGATACCGCGGACGCACCGCCTAGGCTTCGGCTCCGGATGCGGTGGGGAACGAAGGCGACGCGGGCGAACCGTCCGGATCCGCCTGCGGAGCGGGCGCTGCGGTTCGGCGAGCTGCTCGGTTCGCACGCGCAGGTGCTCGACCTGCTGGACCGGGCGGCGGCGCTGCGCGGGCTGGCGAAGCGGGTGCGCGAGGAGTGCGGTGTGCACATCGGACTCGCCGGGCTCGCGGAGTCCGAGGAACTGCTCGTGCTGCGGCAGTGGGACGGACTGTGGCAGGGCGACGCCACGCCCGGCTCTACCCTGCACGACCTGCACGTGCCGATCGGCCTCGGGCTCGGCGGCCGGGTCTACGAGCGGCTCGAACCGGTCTGGGTCGACGATTACCGGCGCTCCGATCTGATCACGCACGACTTCGACGTCCCCATCTCGGCCGACGACGTCCGCAGCATGATGGCGGTGCCGTTGATGCTCGACGGCCGCACGCAGGGCGTGCTGTACGCGGCGATGCGCGAGCCCGTCGGGTTCAGCGACCGGCAGCTGGACACCGCCTTGGAGATCGCGGGCACCGGCGCGCTGGCGCTGCAGACGGCGTCGGCGGCCGAGCGGCAGCGGCAGAGCGCGGTTTCCGCGGAGCGCCGGAGAATGGCATCCGAGCTGCACGACTCGGTAGGTGCCCAGCTGTTCCGGATGGGCGCGGAATTGCGGGATCTGCGCAATTCGGTCGGCGGTGAGGCGGCGGATCTGCTCGCCCGCCTGGATTCGCTGCAGGACCAGCTGGCCGAAACGGCTTCCACGTTCCGCGAATCCGTGCACGCCCTGGACCACGACGAGCCGCCGGCGGGAAGGCTGGCCGCGGCGCTCACCCGCGATTGCGCGGAGTTCGGCAAGCGAACCGGAATCTCGGCGCAATCCGTCGAGATCGGACCGGTAGCCGAATGTGACCCGCAACGGGGCAGCGTGCTGCTCGCGGTCGCGCGCGAAGCACTGCTGAACGTGGAAAAGCACTCCAGCGCGTCCTCGGTGCTGATCAGTTCGGTGGCGCTGGACGGCGGCATGGCGGTGTCGGTGGCGGATGACGGCGACGGTGCGGGCGTGCGGGATTCCGGCGGCATCGGCTTGCGTTCGGCCGCCGACCGGGTCGGTGCGCTCGGCGGTACGTTGTCCACTGTGGTCAACGAGGATGGCGGGTTGACGGTGCGGGTATGGATGCCGACGCCGTGACCGCGAACACCGTCCGGGTCGCGGTCGTCGACGATCACCCCGTCGTGCTCGACGGAGTCCGCCTGCTGCTGCGCGACGATCCGGCGATCCGGGTGGTCGGCAGCGCGCCGGACGCCGCGGGCGGGCTCGCGCTCGCCGAACGCGAGCAGCCCGACATCGTGCTGCTGGACTTGCGGCTGCCGGACGCGCTGGCCAGCGAAGTCGTCGGCCGGTTCCGGAAAGTCGCCGCCGCCACCCGGATCCTGCTGTTCACCGCCTACCGCGAGCACGCGGCGCTGCAGGCGACGCTCGACGCGGGCGTCGACGGCTGCCTGCTCAAGGACGCCGGTGGCACCGATCTCGTCACGGCCGTGCGCAAAGCGGTGCACGGTGTCGGGATCTTCGATCCGCGGGTGGGCGAGCGGGCCTCATCGCATCTGAAGGCCCGGCTCTACGACACCGGCCTGACCCGCCGCGAGTACGACGTGGTGCGCCAGGCCGCGGCCGGGCTGACCACCCCGGAGATCGCCGCGCAACTCGGCCTGACCCGGCACACCACCGCCGGTTACCTGCGCAACGCGATGCGCAAACTGGGCGCGCGCAACAGGATCCAGCTCATCACCAAGGCTTCGCAGTCGGGTTTGCTGTGATGCGGAGCCGACACCGCGGCTAGCGGACCGCTGAGGGTCTCGTCGCGGGGCACCGCTATCGTCCCGAATGGACTCCTCACACCAACCGGACGTCCTCGATCAGCCAGCGGTCCGCGGGACGGCTCAGTGTCATCTGCATCCGGGTGCGGTCCACCCGCGGCTGCGGGTTGTTGGTGTTGGTGATGCTCTGGTCGACGAACAGCACGAGCACTGCGCGGTCCTCGTCCGCCTCGACCACGCCCTGGTTGAGCACGTTGCCGCGAGATGTCGCCTGGTACTGCTGGATGAGCTGGGTGAGCCCGTCGCTGACCTGCTTGTACTGGCGCGCGAAGGCCGGCGACGAATTGTTCGTGACGGTGCGGAAATTCCCCTCCAGGTCGCGGTGATCGTAGGTGGTCAGCGCCAGCGCGTACTGCCGCGCGGAAGCGATCGCGCTCTCCCGCGCCGAGTCCTGCGCGTCGCGCTGCCACAGTTGCGTTCCGGTGTAGGTGAGCCCGGCGGCCAGCAGCAGGACGACCAGCGTCGTCGCCAAGACCGGCGGTCTGCGCAGTGCCGAGAACAACCGGCGGAAACGGCCTTCGGTGGCTCGCGAGTCCACACTGGACCCCGCTACGCTTTCCGCGCTGCTCGACCGTTCTTCCGCTGCGGAGCTTGCGGCGGGCGCCGTTGCGACCTCCGATCCGGGATCGGACTCATCCACAGTGGTCACATCATCCGCCGCCGCGACGTGCACGGCCCCGCCTTCGGCAGCGTCCGCACGCGTCTCCGGCACCGATGGCCGTTGACCCGAAGCCGCCTCGTCCGGCCCGGAATCGTCCGCCGCGCGGCGCTTGCCATCGAGGTCCGCTCGGTCGCTGAGCATCATCGAACTCCTTGGGTGAACATCGAAGACCACGGTCGTGGCCCTAGAACATGCTGTTGACCCGCGCCTGCCGGGGCGGGCTCCGGTGCGGGTGCGGAAGGCGATACCGCCGAGGTGGTCCCGCCCGTCGCCGAACCCGGGCGCGGTGCGCTGTCGGCGCCGCGTTGTTGCAGTCCCGGCCCGGACGGGCAGTTCCAGCCGAGCTGCGGCTCGCGCGGCCCGGTCTCGGTCGGCATCCGGCGTTCGGTGCCGTAGTAGCAAACCGGGCCTTGTGCGGCCACGAGGTAGAAGTCCGCGACATCGCCGTGCACGATGCTGCCCAAGTCGCCGAGCCCCTGCGGCAGCGCGGTCATCGTCTCCTTCAGCGCCGGGACGTGTGCACCGAGGACTTGCGAAGTGCCGAGCAGGTTGCCGAGCAGCGCAGAACCCGCCCCCTGGTTCTGCGCCAGCAGCTTCGTCACCTCGGTGGCGGTGCCGGGCGCGGTATCGAGCAGCTGCCGGATCTGCGGCTCCTGCGCGCCCGCTTGATCTGCGAGGTCGCGCATGGACGCGGCGATTTCGGGCAGATCCTCGGCCGGACCGAGCGCTTCCGGCCCGTGCTCGATCAGGTTCGTGATCTTCGGTTCCTGCCGCGCGGCCAGCTGCGTGAGATCGCGAGTTCCGTCCAGGACGCGCTGCAGCTGCGGAGCAGTGCCGTTCAGCCCGGTGGAGGCAGCTTCGGAGAGGACTTGCACGTCGTGCGGATCGATGCTGTCGGCGAGCCGCATGGTGTGCACCAGCAGCGTCTCCAACGGCATCGGTGCACTGGTGCGTTCCGCGCGGATCTCGCCACCGTCCGAAAGGTACGGTGGGCCGTCGGTTTCCGGTTGCAGGTCGAGGTGCTGCACAGCCATCGGGGTGTCCATGCTGATCCGCGCGGTGGAATCGGCCGGAACGCGACTACCGGGATCCAGCAGCAGATCCAGCGTCACGCCCGCCCCTGCCCGGTCGATCCGAACGTCCCCGACCGTTCCGGTGCGCACACCCCGATAGGTCACCTGCGAGGTCGGTGCGAGCCCTGCCGCGTCGGGCAGGTGCACGGCCACCCGGATCGGCGCGCGCACGGCCTGCGGACCGAGAACGGTGTTGAACACGAAACCCGCGCACACCAAGGCGATCACCACGAACATCGACAGCTGGACCAGCACCGCGCGGTTCATCGGGTACCTCCGCTCAACAGTCCGGTGGCATCACCGGGCGGTGTCGGTGCGGCGGGCGATCCGGGCGGCAACGGTGGATTCCGCCCCGTCAGCAACGGAACCAAGGTTCCTGCCACGTCGAGGGTGCCGTCCAGGTTCAGGTAGTCGCCGGGGATCGCTCCACCGAGGCGCTGCTGGAACAGCCGCAACTGGTCCAGCGTGCCCGCGACGTCGCCGTTGAACCCGGCCAGCGAATCCAGCACCGGACGCAACTGGTCGAGTTGCCTGGTGAACGCGGGCCCGGCTTCGCGGACCACGCCGTCGCTGCTGCGCCCGAGTTCGGTGACCTTGCTCAGCAGCTGCTCGAATTGACCGCGCTGGCTCAGCAAGGTCTGCACGGCCGGGTCGAGGTCGCGCAGCGCGGACTCCAGCAGCGGGGTGTTGGCCGCGGTCTCGGCGGAGAGCCGGTGCAGCGAGTCGATCGTGGTGTCGAACTCGGCGCGGTGCGAGTCCACTTCGGTCAGCAGCTCGTCGAGCCGGTGCAGCAGGTCGCGCACCTTCCGCTCCCGGCCGCCGATGGCGGTGTTGAGCTCGGTGACCACGGTGCGGGCCTGGTCGAGACCGCTGCCGCCGAGCACGGTGCCCAGCGCGGCCAAGGTGTTCTCCAAGTCCGGGCCGCGCGAGGTCTCGGTCAACCGGTCGCCTTCGCCGAGCGGGTGCGGATCCGGTCCCGGTTCCAGCGCGACGAATTGCTCACCGAGCGCGGAAGTCAGCTCCAGGCGCGCCGCGGTGTCGCGGGGCAGCGGGACGTTCTTGTCCAGATCCAGCACCACGAACGCCTTGAAGTCCCTTGTGGACAACAGATTGACTTTGCCCACCGTGGCTTGGCCGACCCGGACCGCTCCCCCGATCGGAAGGTTCGACACGTCGTCGAACACCGCCGTCACGCGGTAGGAATCTCCCCCGGCTGCACGGCCGAGCGGCAGATTGTGCAGGCTCAGGCCGCACGAGCTCGTCAGCAGCACCGTGATCAGCACAGCGGAGGCCTTGACCGCCTTGCTCATCCGCCACCTCCCTGCTTGCCGCCGGTCAGCGCGCGCAGCGGATCGAGGTCGGGCGGGAACGGAATCGGGTTCACGATGCCCGGGCCCGAGCACAACGGCACCGGAATCCGGTCGCAGAGCCGTGCCGTGGCGGGGAACTGCGAAAGGTTGCTGGAGATGTTCAGCCGGATCCGGAGCCGTTCGTCCTCGGTGATCGCGCGGCTGAAGTTGCCGAACACCAGCGGCAGCATCGTCATCACCTCGCCGAGCGCCTCCCGCTGGGCGGCGACCTGACCGGTGGTGCCCGCCAGGTCGTGCACGCTGCCGGTGATCTCATCGCCGTGCTCCCGGACCAGCTTGTCCACTTCGGTCAACGCGCTGGAAAGCCGTCCGATGGTGCGGTTGAGGTCGAGCCGTTGCGCACCGTAGTCCTGGCCGGCCTGCTGCACGTTCGCGGACAACGAGTCCACTGTGGCGCGATGCTCGGTCAGGGTGCGCACCAGCACGTCCAAATCGCCGATCAGCCCGGCCAGCTCTTCCCGGTTCCCGGCGACCACGTCGGTCGCGCGGGCGAGCCGATCGATCGCTTCGCGCACCTGCGGGCCTTTGCCGTCCACCGCGGTGGCCGCCTGGTGCAGCGTCGAACCGAGGTCGCCACCCTTGTTGAGCCCGTCCGGGCCGAACGCGCCGACCACGGTGTCCAGTGAGGACATCAATTGGTCCCAGCGGATCGGCGAGTGCGTTCGCTCGGCCGGGATCACCGCGGCTTCGGGCAGCTTCGGCCCGCCGGTGTAGCCGGGACCGAGTTCCACGAACCGGTCGCTGATCAACGCCGGACTCAGGATGTACGCCTGCGCGCCCGCCGGGATGCTGACTTCCGGCTCCACCTGCATGGTCACCCGGACGACCGGCCCGCGCGGCTGCAGCGATCTCACCACTCCGACCGGAACACCGAGCACCTGGACCTTGTTGCCCGGGTAGATCCCGTCCACAGTGGCGAAATCCGCCGATACGGTGTGCACCCGCTGCGGCCGCAGCAGCGTGTACCAGCCACCGGCGATCAGCAGTGCCACCACGCACGCCACGGCCACGATTCGCGATTTCCGGCTCATCGGCACCCCTCGACAAGTCCGGCCACGCACAGCAGGTTGTCCGGCAACGGTCCCGCGGGCCCGGAGACGTCGCCCCAAGATCCGTTGCCGGTCGCGTTCGCCAGCGACTTCCCGGCGGGGGCGAGCTTCGCGATGGTCTCCCCGATCGCCCGCTCATCGCGGCGCAGCGCCGCGGTGATCGCGTGCAGGTCGGTCAGCAGCGGGCCGAGCTTCGCGGAGTTGTCCGCCAGAAAACCATCCAGCCGGGAGGTCAGCGACTCCACGTCGGTGATCAGCTGTCGGATCGTGTCGCGTCGTTCGCTGAGCGTCCGCGTGATCACGTCCGCGTCACCGAGCAGCTGCACGAGCGTGTCCTGTTGGGACACCAGCGCCGATGTGGTCGACCGGGCGCCGTGCAGCAGCTGGTCGAGCTGCTGATCGTGCCGGCCCACCAGCTCGGCAGCGCCGCTGATGCCGGTGAGCGCCCGGCCGAGCAGTTCCGGATCCTCCGGAGTCGTCTGCTGCAACGTGCGCATCATTCCGCGCAGCGCACTGAGATCGAGTTCTTCGGTGGTGCCGGTAGCGTCCGAGCCGAGCTCGTCCAAACTGTACGGAACTCGCGTCCTATCACGCGGAATCACCGCCCCGGCGGGCAATTCGCCCATCCCCGCCGGCTCGATCGCCAAGTAGCGGGTGCCCATCACCGTGGCGAGCCGGACCGAGGCCGAGGTCGCCTCGCCGAGACGCTGCGACCGGTCCAGCCGGAACCGCACCCGCACCCGGTCGCCGGCGAGCTCCATCGCACTGATCCGTCCCGCCGGGACACCTGCGACATGCACCTGCGCATCGGTGGTGAGCCCGGCCGCGTTCGCGAATTCCGCGGTGTACTCGCGGGTTCGCAGCCGGAACGACAGCTGCGGGACCGCCACCACCGTCCCGAGCAACATCAGCAGGACGACGATTCCGGCCGTGCCCACCGCCAATGGGTTGTTCCGGAAGCGGTTGCGGCGGCTCATCGGCACACCTCCGAATGCGGCAGCGGCGCCGCACCGAGGTCGACGCGCGCACCACCGACGCTCAACCGCAGGTTGCAGACGTAGATGTTGACCCAGGTGCCGTAATCCATTGTCCGGTTCAGCTTCGTGACCAGTTCGGGAAGTCCCCGCACGGCGGCGTCGAAGCGCTGCTCGTTCACCACCCACCCGCTCGTCATCTGCCGCAGCGCGTCCACATCGCGGGTCAGGTTCGGAGTGATCTGCTGCAACGATCCGTCCACCGAGTTCGCCAGCGCGCCGCCGGAGTCCAGGGCCTCGGCGATCTGTCCCCGGTCTTGGGCCACCGCGGAACTCAACTGTCCTAACCGGACGATGAGTTGCTCAAGGTCCGCGCGATGTTCGCTGGTCGTGGCGAGCACCGTGTTGAGATTGCCCAGCAACTGCCCGATGACCTGGTCGCGCTCGACCAGCCCGGAAGTCACCGAGATCACCCGCTGCAGCAGGGACGTCAAGGTGCCCGACTCGCCCTGGAACACCGCCACCAGCTCGTGCGCCAGCTGGTTCGCCTGCCCGGGGTCGATGGAATCGAACAGCGGCTTGAAGCCGTTGAGCAACGAGGTCAGCTCCAGCGCGGGCCGGGTGCGCGAGCTCGGAATCGTGCTGCCCTCCCGCAGTTCGCCGCCACCCGCACCCGGATCGAGCGCGATGTACCGGCCGCCGAGCAGGTCGGCGTAGCGGATCACGGCGCTCGACGTGGCGGGCAACGGCTGGTCGTCGAGCACGTCGAAGGTCACTAGCGCCCGGGCATCGCGCAGCCGCACGTCGGTGACCTTCCCGGCGCGCACCCCGGCGATGCGGATCTCGTTGCCCTCCTGCACGCCCTGGGCGTCGGTGAACACCGCCCGGTAGGTGCGCGTGCCGCCTTCGAGCGGATGGTTGAGCGTGTTCACCACGAGCACCGCAGCCAGCACGGAAACGACGACGAACACGGTGAACTTCACTGCGGGACCGGCGATGTTCACGGCACCACCACCCGGGTTCCGCGCACGACCGGCCCGAACAGCAGGCCCGCCACATCGGTGTCGATGTCCGGTGTGGACGGTCCAGCCGTCGCAGGCGGCGGTACCAGATCGGCCAGCGCCCGCTTCTCCTGCTCACTGCCGATCGGGCCGACGGTGCCGCCGAACCGCGGAGGCGGTGGCGCGGGCTGCGCGCAGTTCGGCCCGTTCAGGCCGGGATAGCGCGGGCAGTCCTGCGGGCCGTACGGCTGCGGATCTTCGAGCGTGACCGGCGCGCGGATGTGGAAACGGTCGTCTTTGAAGGTACGGCTGGCGTTGCCCGTGAAATCCCGCAGGTTGTGCAGCGTCGCGGTGAGCTGGTCCGCGTTCGCGCCCAGTACCTCGGAGGAGGGCTCCATGGTGTGCACGACCTCGATGGCCTTGGCGGCGTTGTCGTCGAGGAAGCGCTGCGACTCCGCGGTGAGCGCGGTCCCGGCGCTGAGCAGGTTCGCCAAGTCCTGGCGCTCCTCCACGACCGTGCGCGACAACGTCACGGCATCGTCCAAAGTGGCCAGCAGGTCCGGCGACGCGTCGGCGAGCTGCTTGCTCAGCCCGGCGATTTCGGACATGTTCCCGATCGTGCGCTGCGGATCGTAGCGTCCGGAGAGGTCGTGCAGCGTGTCGATCGTCCGGCCGATCTCCGCACCGCGGCCTCGCAACACGTCGGCCATGGTGGTCAACGCGGTCTGCAACTCCGCGGGCCGCAGCGCGGTCAACAGCCCGTACATCCTGGTGTAGGCCCGGTATATCTGCACCGTGCCGCGGGTGTCGTCGGCCGCCACTACCGACCCCGGTCGCAAACTGCCCTGTCCGGTCGACGAATCTCCCGCCAGATCGACGTATTGATCGCCGAACAGCGTTTTCGGCAGGATCCGCAACCGCACGCCTGCGGGCACGGAATCCAGTTCTGCCGGTTCCATGCGGAGCGTGAGGCGCGAACCGCGAGTCCCTGCCTCCACTTCGGACAGTTCGCCGACCACCACCCCGCGGTAGCGCACCGCGGAGTTCGCCCGCACCGGACCGGCCTCGGCGGGCACGGTCGAGGTCACCGTGGGGTCGCCGTTGAACAGCTCGGCACCGCCGGATGCGGACAGCACTACCGCCCCGAGCACCACGACCACGGCCAGTGCTCCGCGCACCGCCAGCGACCGCCTGCTCACTCCGCCGCGCATGAGGTCCGCCATCACTGCACCCCCAGCGCGGGCAGGCTCGGGCTCAGTCCCCAGAAAAGCAAGGTCAGCAGCATGTCGGTGAACGTGATCGCGACGATGCTGGTGCGCAACGCCCGCCCGGCCGCGCGTCCGACGCCTTCCGGCCCGCCGGTGGCGTAGTAGCCGTAGAAGCAGTGCACCAGCGTCACGACCATGGCGAACACGACGGCTTTCAGCAGCGACAAACCCACATCGGACGGGCTCAGCAGCAATTGGAAGTAGAAGTCGTAGGTGCCGCCCGACTGGCCCTGCAGGTGCACCACCGCCACCCGCGTGGCGATGTAGGACGCGAACAGGCCCACCAGGTACAGCGGCACCACCGAGATGAACGCCGCGGCCATCCGGGTGCTGACCAGGAACGGCAACGACCGCACCGCCATCGACTCCAACGCGTCCACCTCGTCGGCGATGCGCATCGCGCCGAGCTGCGCGGTGAACCCGGTGCCCACCTTGGCCGCCAGCGCGATGCTGGCCACCAGCGGCGCCAGCTCGCGCGTGTTGACCATGGCCGACATCAGCCCGGACATGGGGGTCAGCCCGATCAGGTCGAGCCCGCGGTAGCCCTCCAGGCCGACCTGCGTGCTGGCGACGAAGGACATCGCGAAGATCACGCCGATGGTGCCGCCACCGGCGAACAGCGAGGCCGCGCCGAAGCTGATCTCGGCGACCAGCCTGGCCACGTGCTTGCGGTAGTGCACCAGCGCGCGCGGCAGCGCGACGATCGCCCGGAGGTAGAACGTGGCCTGCATCCCGAACCCGGCCAGCACGTCCACGAACTTGCGCACCGGGTGGGCGCTGCGCGGTTGCGGAGCGGCCATCAGTAATCGCCCTTCGGCGGCAGCAGCAGCGGATGCAGTTCGGTGAGCACCACGTTGGCCACGAACACCATCACGAACGCCATCACCACGGCTTCGTTGACCGCATCGCCGAGACCGCTCGGACCGCCCTTCGCCGTCAAGCCCTTGAACGCGGACACCAGCGCGGCCAGCACGCCGAACGCCGCGGCCTTGACCTCGGCCACCAGGAACGCGCCCGGATCGGAGTAGGCGGTCAGCGTCGCCAGGAACCCGCCCGCCGAACCACCCATCAGCACGTGCACGAACAACGTCGCGCTGATCCCGATCGCCATCACCACGCCGTCGAGCAGCACGGTCACCACGACCGCCGCCAGCACCCGGGGCACCACCAGACGCTCCACAGTGGATATACCCATGACCTCCATGGCGTCGGTCTCCTCGCGCAGCTTGCGCGCCCCGAGGTCGGCGCAGATCGCCGAGCCGCCGACACCGGAGATCATCAGCGCGCACACCAGCGGCGAAGCCTGCCCCACCACGACGAAGGCCACGACCGCGCCCGCATAGCCCTCGGCACCGAGCTGCCCGGCCAGCGCCCCGATGTTGACCGCCACCAGCACGCCCAGCGGGATGGTCATCAGCACCGCGGGCAGCGTGCTCACCGAAGCCAGGAACCACCCCTGCGCCAGGCATTCCCGCCAGGACAGGCGACCGCGCACCAGCGCTCGCAGCCCTGCGAACAGGGTTGTGACGGCGAACTCCACCAGCAGCCCCGCCTGGGTCGCCGCGTCCGCGAACGCGCCCCGCGACGGCGGGATCTCCAGAGCCATCGGTGGCTCCCTTCGGCGGGCGGCGTTGCACCGGCTAGAACGAGTGTTGCGTAGCATGAGTTACGCAACAGTTGTTACGCGTGTTTCCCCGGGCCCCGCACCCTGTTGTGCAGTGGGTTCGCGAAGCGCGACCGCGTACCGGGGTTGCGCGACCGACACCCGCGCGAGGCGAGGACGAGAGGTGCGCCAGTGGCCAAGCGGATCCGCGATCCCCGATCGCGCCAGCACCTCGTGGAGACCACCCGGCGCCTGGTCGCCGCCCGCGGCGCGGCGGCCACCACGATGCGCGCGGTGGCCGCCGAGGCAGGGGTGACCACCGGTTCGGTCACGCACTACTTCGACGACAAAGCGGAGCTGATGACCGCGGTGCTCCGGCACAACGGCGAGGTCGCGGCGCAACGGGTCGTCGACTCCGTCGGCAATCGGCGCGGACTGGACGCGGTGCGCCGCGCGGTGCACGGACTGCTGCCGGTGGACGAGCAGCAGCTCACCTGCTGGCAGGTGTGGCTGGCGTTCTGGTCGCACGCCCCGGAGGAGCGCGACGGCGGGTTCAGCGACGGCTACGAGGTCTGGCGGGCGCTGCTCAAGCAGCACTTGGCCGAAGC